>Ga0209517_10000076_pt1 | contig 161604 bp, 129 predicted proteins | sample PeaSoiMetSII2010_FD_187695 | JGI IMG/M metagenome (GOLD analysis project Ga0209517, IMG submission 187695) | Peat soil microbial communities from Weissenstadt, Germany - SII-2010 (SPAdes) (version 2) | ecosystem: Environmental > Terrestrial > Soil > Wetlands > Peat | place: Germany...
TCTTGATGTAGTCGGCGTGGCCCGGGCAATCCATGTGCGCGTAGTGGCGGTTCGCGGTCTCGTACTCCACGTGGGAAACCGCGATGGTGATGCCGCGCTCGCGCTCTTCCGGAGCGTTATCAATCGAATCAAACGCCCGGAACAGCACCTTGGGATTGTTCTTGGCCAGCACTTTCGTGATGGCCGCCGTCAAAGTGGTCTTGCCGTGGTCAATGTGACCGATGGTGCCAATGTTTACGTGCGGCTTAGTGCGTTCAAATTTCTCCTTCGCCATATGCCCTCATCCTTTGCGCAAACCGACTGTTGCAACGCGGCTTGTGCCGAAATTCCTTCGCCGCCCTCAAAGCAGCTCAGGAAAAGCTGGAGCGGGGGACGGGATTTGAACCCGCAACCATCACCTTGGAAGAGTGAGACTCTACCGTTGAGTTACCCCCGCCCATTCCCTCCGAAAACTTGGTACTGCTCTCCTGCGCTTCCTTGCGGAAACCCAGCAGATCCTGGAGCCTGGGACCGGGATTGAACCGGTGACCTCGTCCTTACCAAGGACGCGCTCTACCAACTGAGCTACCCAGGCCAAAGCCGTTCCCTGCAAAAACCTGAGCATCGCGGCGCACTATCTCTGACCGGCTGACTCGCCGCGGTTTGTACCGCTCTCGAACATCGCGTCTGCGATTTTCCTGCGGTGTTATTGCGTTCGTCCGGCGACCCTCTCCGCCAGGCGTGCTTCTTTTCCGAACTTCCCCCCGCGGAACTCGAATCCTGGTGGACGGGGAAGGATTCGAACCTTCGTAGCCCGCAAGGAGCGGCAGATTTACAGTCTGCTGGTTTTAACCACTCACCCACCCGTCCCGAGAAAAATCCTCGGACATAAAGTCAAGGTGTCCACAGTTCCAGCCCGCATCATCTTCGGAAGAGGCACAAGCGAATACACAAAACGGACTCGTGTCAAAAGACACCAGCCCGTCGAATTAGGGTTCAGGGATTCGCTTCGCCTCACTCCCCTGCTTAAATCTGGTGGAGCTGGCGGAGGGAATTGAACCCCCGACCCTCTGATTACAAATCAGATGCTCTACCAGCTGAGCTACGCCAGCGCTGCTCAAACCGCACAAGAATAGCAGATTGGGCACAGAAATTGCAAGGGGAGGAGAGGAAATGCAAGAGCACTTGGGCCACCAGATCTGTGGAAAATCTACCACAGCTTGTGCATCCATCACCGCAGGATAAGGTTATTTATTTTCAATGCGTTACGCTAAGACGGGTGCTGTGCGTCTGTCCGTCTATCCACAGCTGCCAGGGACACCCCTCGCTGGATTTTCGCCGGGAGAGCAAACTCTTGTTGCCTAGCGTGATTTGGATGCGAGAATGGCCGAGATGTGTTGCTGGCCGATTGTCGGCCTTGGGTACCATGCTCAACCGCAAACTACTGCTTGGATTGCTCGCCATAACTGCACTTTCCCTGGCGGGAACGTTTGCCTACTTCGGCTACAAGTCGGATGATCCGCTGGCCATCCGGAACGAGATGCTTGCGCGTATGCCCGTGAGTGCAAACGCGGTGGTGTTTCTGGATCTTGCAGCTCTGCGCTCTTCACCGCATCTTGCGCAGTTGTTTGCGTGGGCGCCACGTGCAGCAGCGGATGAAGAATACGTGCAGTTCGTGCAGGCCACGGGATTTGATTATGAACGTGACCTGGATCGCGTGGCGTTGGCGGTTTCCCGCGCGTCCAACGGTTCCATCTTTCTTGTCATCGCGGACGGACATTTTGACCATAGGAAAATTGAGGCGTATGCGCGGCGCTTCGGCAAATCCGAGGCCAGGAACGGTGCGACGATTTTCTCGGTTGCAGGGAGCGGGACTTCGCAAATGTTGTCCTTCATTTTCCTGCGCGAGGATCGGATGGCGTGGACCAACGATCCTTCAGCGGCGGCGCTTTTCTGGCAACCTGATCCCTTTGCGGCAGAGTGGCGCGAGCGCTACCAGCGGCTCGCGGGTACTCAGCTGTTTGCCGTGATCCGGCAGGATTCCGGGATGGCGTCCGCGCTGGCGCAGCAGACACCGGGAGGATTCCGTTCGCCGCAACTGGCGGCGCTGCTGGCGCAATTGCAGTGGATTTCGATTGGAGTGAAGCCGGACGGCAATCTGCTGCGCGTGGTTGCGGAGGGCGAGTGTGCGTCTGAAGCTACGATGCGGCAGCTCAACGATATTCTGAGCGGGATTCTTCTTCTGGCCCAGGGAGGGCTGAATAGCGCAGACACACGGGGTAAGTTGGATCCGCAATTGCGTGAAGGGTATCTGGAATTGCTGCAGTCGGCGGAGGTGCAAAAAGTCGATCGGGGATCGAGCAAATCGGTGCGCGTGGTATTTGACGTGACGCCGAAATTATTGCAGGCAGCGAGGGCTGCAGGACCGCCGCCAGGGCCGGCGACGCCTGTGGGACGGGCCCCGAGGCATTAAGTCAAAGGGTGGCCGAGATAGCGTTCAGCATTCTGTACTCCGCCAGATGCAGAGCGCCTGCGTGGTTTAGCGGTTGAAGACAGAGGAGAGTTTGACAGTAAGGATTTCGATCGTGAGGAGGAATTAATCGGCGGAGGGTGCGGTGGCTTTCATGTAGCGCCAGGGGTTGACGGGGGCGTTGTTCATCCGCACCTCGTAATGGACGTGGGGCCCGGTGGAGCGGCCACTGATTCCGGCGTAGCCGATGACTTCACCGCGCTTGACGCGGGTACCCGCGATGACAGCGTAAGACGAGAGATGGGCATACCAAGTGGTGAGGCCAAAGCCGTGATCAACGACTACCACGCGGCCATAGCCGGAGTGCTGCCCAGCATCGAGGACCATCCCGTCAGCCGTCACGTGCACGGGCGCACCGTAGTCCGCGCCGACATCCACGCCTGTGTGGAACGCACCTTCACCAGAGAAGGGGTCGAGGCGCTCGCCGAAGCCATCCGTGATGCGGCCGAGAACGGGCCAGATCGAAGGCGTATAACTTGAGTCCGCGAAAGCGCTGGCCGGCAGCAAGCGAAGGCCACCCGCGGAAACGGCGATGGCCGCGGCGTTACGCTTGAGGAAGGAATACTGCTCGACGGAGCGGTCAAAGGCGTCCTCGGGAGTTGCGGCAGAATCCATCTGATCGAAGGCGGCGGGGTGATAGCGCATCACGCCATAGGTCATGGCGACTTCGGTGGCCAGGGATTGCAGGGAGTCGAGCCGTTGGTTGGTGTCCTTCACGCTCGTCTGCAACTCGCGATACTGCTTCTTGAGGGTTTCCTGGTCGTGGCGAAGGGCGTTGTAATTCCCAATTTTCCAGAGCATGCGGCTGTAAGAACCGACGGCAGCAGCCACAGTAATACTGCCAATGATGGCCAAAACCGCCAAACCGTGGAGTAGATAGGCGGGCACGATGAGCTTCCGGAGTTTTCCGGGCGTCGTGGCAATATAGAACGTGTAGTTCTTACCGCTAATCACTGAGTGACCCCTCGGGCCTTCTTACTTTTGAAGTGCGGTTGTTCATTCCCTGGATCCGCACCGTAGCGTGAATGTCGCGATCGCTGTGAACCGTGAGCCTTGGTTCGCTGTATGTATGATATTAGATTTTGTAGGTTGCCCGCGTCAACCCTGTACTTTGATTTTTTTGGGACAGCTATGGGAAAACTGTCCCCTGTCCCGAGGGCCAGTTTCCCGGAAGGGACCTTGGCTGACCGGAAGAGAACCATCATGGAACGACGCAGAGAGCGCTGTTGCCCGATTTCCGCCGCATCCGCCGCAAAAACGCGCGGGAACTGGGGCGCAGCGGCGAGAGTAGATTCGTTAGAGAAACTCGCACGCGGCGAGATACAATCCGCCTCGGATGAGGAAGTAAGGGTCATGCGGGAACATAAGGGAGTCCGCCACTTACACTGAGCGTGAATGTAGCACTTACGAGGGCCAGGTCCAACAGCGATGAATGAAGAGCAGGTGCTAAAGCGGATTGCTTCAGGGGCAAAGACAGCAGGGCTTTTGGCGGCAGGAGTGCACCTGGGGATTGGCGATGACGCAGCGCTGTTCGCGCCGCGCGCGGGGCGAGAGACCATCCTCACTTGTGATTGGTCTTTGGAAGGAACACATTTTCTTCGCGACAAGCATCCGGCGGATGCGGTGGGCTGGAAAAGCCTGGCGCGCGCGGTCAGCGATGTTGCCGCGATGGGTGGGAGGCCGCGATGCTACTTGCTGAGCCTGGCGCTGCCTGCTTCGCATACCGGCCGGTGGTTGGAGGGATTCTTGCGGGGGTTGCGGCGCGCCTCCCGCGCTTTTCGCTGCGAGCTGGCAGGCGGTGACACAACGCGACGCGAGGAAATCCTGATCAACATCGCGGTGGCCGGAGAGATTGCGCCCGGGCAGGCATTGCGGCGCACGGGTGCGCGGGCGGGAGACTTGATTTATGTCAGCGGAAGACTGGGCGAAGCAGATCGCGGATGGGAGCGTTTGCAGAAGATGCGCGGGAGGGTGAGGGCGGGTGACCGGCTGTTGCGCAAGCATCTTTATCCGGAGCCGCGGCTGGCGCTGGGAGAGTGGCTTGCGGAGAACGAACTGGCGACAGCGGCGATGGATTTGTCAGACGGATTATCGATTGATCTTTCACGGCTATGCACGGCGAGCAGGGTGGGGGCGCTCGTGGACGTCGCATCACTGCCGATGCTACGGGATATAGAGAAGGAAAAAGCGGTGAGGCTCGCGCTGCATGGCGGTGACGATTACGAATTGCTTTTTACGGTGGCCCCGCGAAAGGCTCATCGCATTCCAATGAAATTCCGGGGTTTGCGGCTTACACCAATCGGCAGGATCATGCGCGAGAGAAAGATTGAAGCACACGCGGAAAATGAAAGTGCGTACCAGCTGCGGCCCGGTGGTTGGGATCCCTTCCGAAAATAATGGGGAAGATTGAACGAGCAACTGAAGCGCGTACGCGCAAGATGGCCAGAAGGCAAGCGTACCAAATGGGTGCACGGCCAGTGACTGGCCTCTTCGCTGCCCTTCGTGCTGCCCCTTTTCCGTTCGAGTGGTCAGTTGTCAAGGAATGTTCGCTCCTCTAATGTTGCGAAAGCAAATGCAAGTCGGCTCCCTTCCTACTCGCCTCGCCCTCTCCCGCTTGCAAGCAATGTAACCGTGAATTCGGACGACGGAATTGAGGAGGCTCCTTGAAACAGGTCATAACCATTTTGTTTTTCTTGCTGTGGGCGTGTGCACCGATATTTTCTCAGACACAAAGCGCGGTGCGCGTGAAGTGCGGCGGACCAAGCTATACCGACACCAAAGGGCAGGTCTGGCAGGCAGATACGGACTACACCGGAGGAGTGGTGACCAAAACCGCCGCGAGAATAACAGGGACAGCGGATCCCACGCTGTACCAGACGGCGCGGCGTAATCAGGCAAACGCCGCGGTATTGCTCTACAACCTTCCCGTGGCGAACGGAACGTATCACGTCAATCTCTACCTGGCGGAGACGAGCAGCGCGATGTTTCAAGTGGGTGGGCGAGTGTTCAACGTGAAAATGCAGGGGAACCCAGTGTTCACGGATCTGGACATATTCGCGGAAGCGGGAAGCGATGCGGCGCTGATCAAAGGCGCGGATGTGAGCGTGTCGAACGGAGTATTGAACATCGAATTCGATAATGTGGTGAGCCAGGCGAAGGTGTCTGCGATCGAAGTTCTACCGGGCAGTTGGGGCCCGGCAATGACCCTGAGCTTCAAATATCCGGATGGGACTCCGGTAGCGGGAACACTGGCCTATGCCGTGACTTCTTCGCTGTTGAGTTTTCAGGGAAGTGCGGCACTGACGGCGGGCAGCGCGCAATGCGTCCTGTTTGCCAATCCGAGTGCGCTGGGGATCAGCACGCAGTTTCAAGTGACGCTCAGCCTGACGGATACCGCGGGGCACGTTCTCTGGCAAATGAACCTGGGGATGGATCCATCACAGATCAATCTGGGAGCGATCCAGAGCTCAGAGCTAGATGTGATTGTCCAGAAACAGTAGGATTTGGCGGAGTGGCAGCCCAGCTTCCTGGAGAGCGCAGCTAGGGGCGCAAGGCGTTACTGCGGGGGCGGAGAGGTCGTGGGCGAAGGAGCCGCCTCCGGCCTTTCCCTCGGCAGGCTGGGGGCTTCGTCTTCAGGGGCGGTGTCTGGCGTATCGACGTTGACGTGATGTTCGCTGGCCTGCTGCTCCAGTGTGACCACGTTCGCAAAATCCATGACCGGCATGCCCGCCATGCCGCGTTCGATGAACTCCATCCAGATAGGCAGCGCGGCCTGCGCGCCGGTTTCCCGTTTTCCCAGTGAAATTTGCTTGTCGTCGAACCCGACCCAGACGCCCGCGGTGATTTGCGGGGTGAAGCCGATGAACCAGGCATCGGTAAAGTCCTGGGTGGTGCCGGTCTTGCCGCCGGCTGGGCGTCCGATGTTTTTGGCCTTGATGGCGGTGCCGAATTGCACGACTTCCTCGAGCATAGCGGTCATGGTGCGCGCGACATCCGGCGAGATGACGTCGTGAACTTCCGGATGGGCTTCTTCTAGCAGCGCGCCATCGTAGCTGGTGACGCGGCGAATCATGTGCGGATCGATGCGGATTCCGTCATTGGGGAAAACGGTGCAGGCGGAAACGTGCTCGATGAGCCTCATGTCCGCAGCGCCCAGGGCCAGGGGGAGATAGGGAGGGAGCGGGGTAGTGATGCCGAAGCGGCGGGTCATATCCACGACAGAATTAATGCCGATTTTTTCGGTGAGCTTAACGGCGGGAACGTTACGCGAGCCGGCAAGGGCGCGGCGGAGCGTGATCGTGCCTTCATACTTTTCGTCGTAGTTGTGCGGGGAGTAAGCTTGGCCGCCGCTGATGGTGGTGAAGGGCGCATCAACGATGGTGTCAAAAGGCGAGGAACCTTTCTCGACGGCAGCGGAGTAGACGTAGACCTTGAAGGAGCTGCCAACCTGGCGATAGGCCTGCGTGGCGCGATTAAATTTTGAATCTTCAAAGCTGTAACCGCCGACCATGGCTTTGATTTCGCCCGTAGGGTTGTCAATGGCGATCATGGCGGCTTGCGGGGCGGGCTGCTGTTCGAGTTGTACGCGCGCAGTGGTTTCGCGCAAATCTTGAATGGAGACCTGGATGAGATCGCCGGGGGCGAGCATCTCATTGAGCTTTTTGTGCCCGGTCCAGGCGATGTCCGAGGGAGACAATAGGGCGCGATAGGTGCCGATCTTGACGGTGGCGCTTTTATCGTCGGCGGCGAGGATGAGGCCGGTGACGTAGCTTCCTTTTTCGATGGCGTGGCGCCAGTCGTCGTCTTCGTAGATGTCGAGCTTGCCGAGATTGTCTTTGAGGATGTTGGGGAGCTTGCCGCGCCAGCCGTGGCGGCGATCGTAAATGTGCAGGCCGTCGCGGATGGCCTGGTTCGCGGCTTTCTGCATCTGGATGTTGAGCGTGGTGTACACACGGAGACCGCGCTCATGGACAGCTTCGGTGCCGTAGGTGGATTCCAGGTATTTGCGGATCTCTTCAAAAAAGTAGGGGGCGAGATCGTTGCGAGGATATTGCAGGTGAAGGCCGAGAGGCGTTTTCTTTGTGGCTTCTTCTTCGGCAGCGGTAATCTTTCCCTCCTCGCGCATCTGGTGAAGGACGAGGTTGCGGCGAGCAAGGGCGCGCGCGGGGTCAACGAGCGGCGAATAGATCGGGCCGCGAATCATGCCGGCAAGGAGTGCGGCTTCCTGGAGCTTAAGATCGCTGACGGGCTTGCCGAAATAGAATTGGGAGGCCGCGGCGAAACCGTAGTTGCCGTGAGCGAGATAGACCTGGTTGGCATACATAGTGAAGATTTGCGGCTTGGTGTAGCGGCGCTCGATTTGCAGGCCGAGGAGGATTTCCTGGGCTTTGCGGCGGAAGCTGCGATCGCTGCGGTCCAGGAAGAGATTGCCGGCAAGCTGCATGGTGATGGTGCTGGCGCCTTCGGCTTTGCGGCGCTTGATGAGGTTGCGGTAGGCGGCGCCGGCGACGCGGGGAAAATCGACGCCCCAGTGATCCTCGAAGTGCTGGTCCTCGATGGCGGTGACGGCGTTGTAGAGGACTTTAGGTATTTGCTCCCAGGTCATGAGGATGCGGCGTTGTAAGGCGAAGCTGCCGACGAGCTGGCCATCATCGGCGTAGATTTCGGTGACGACGTTGGGGCGATACGTTTCCAGGGCATGGATCTCGGGGAGATCGCTTTCGTAGACAAAGAGAAGACCGGCAGCGGCGCCGAGGGCAATGGCGCAGAGTAATAGGAAGGCGAGAGCGACGCGGTCAATCAGCTTCCAGCCGCGAAGGCGCAGGGTGATGGGAGGGAGACTTAGCATTGAAGGAGAATTCTAGACCAGATGGACGCGGATTGCAGAGAGGCAAGCTCAGTTAAGTTTCCAAGCGCCAGTGCGGGACCGGAGAAGAGACACGTTAGCCGGAAGCTGACCTGAGGTGCAGAACAATGGTGAGGTGTAGAGCTAATTCGTTGGCTTTGGTGAAGTGGACCAGGGATGGGGATGGCGGGCTTCCTGGAACGCGAAGACGGTCATGAGGACGGCAAGGAGCAGGAGAGCGCCATCGCGGAGAACGGTGATGCCGGTGAGCGGTTCGGGCTTGGCGAAACAGCCGCAGTTGATGTCTAGGTGAAGCGCATAGGCACGCACAACGCTGGCGAAAAAGCCGCCGATGATGAGTGTGGTGATGGTGGCCCAGATGCGTAGCTGCCAGCCGATGAGAAGGAGAAGACCGATGGAAATCTCTGCGAAGGGCAGGGTCTTGGAGACGAAGAGCGAGGCCCACGGCGGAAGCATCTGGTAGGAATCGATTTGAAGAGCGAAGAGGGAGAGCGCGATGGGGATGGGCGGGCGCGGATGCATGTCCGGGCGAAAGAGCTTGGCGTAACCGGCATAAATGAAGACGGCGGCGAGAATGATGCGGCCGATCCAGATGATGAGGCGGCGGTAATTAAAAGGGGCGGATTGGAGCATATTGGGGTTCTCGGTTTCTCCGCAGAAAGCAGATTCCTCGCTGCGCTCGGAATGACAATCTAACTCGTCAACTTACCATTCCGCGTCAATCGTTCGACTAAATCCGGGGTTCACAAAATACACGGCAAATTCTTGCTATTTCTGCGAAACGAGTTGATCCAAAAAAGTCTTCAGGACGTCGTAGCTGACAAAACCGACGACCGGGAAGGTCTGGCCGGACTTGGTGTGCAGGACGCTGTAGGGAGTCTGGTTCACCGGAACCAACTGGCCGAGATGCTTGTCCTTTTCGATGAGGGGCTCGAAGGTCTTGGCGTCAACGATGGCTTGCACTTTTTTCATTTCAGCGGGGCTGAGTGCGGCGGCGACGGTGCCCTGTATATCGCCATTCATTTCCCACTTTTCCTGATTCTGGAAGATAGCCTGTTCGACTTCCTCACATCTGCCAATGTGCGCCGCGGCACGGGAGTAACTGGCAGCCACGCGGGAGTAGGCGTGCATGGGCAAGGGAAAGTCGCGATGGATGAGATAGACCTTGCCGGTGTTGACGTAGTTGTCCATGACCTTCTGCGTGGTGGTGGTGTAGAGCTGCTTGCACGCGGGGCACTGAAAGTCGCTGAAGATTTCCATGACAACTGGAGCGTTCTTAGAGCCGAAAGCTTTGGCAGGATCGATGTCGTTCACGCCGTTGACGGAGATGGTGGCTTGGGGTGGAGCCGGCGCAGCCTTGGCAACTGTGATCACCGGCGGAATCAACGGGCGAGCGGCCGGAGGAGCCGTCGCTATGCTGACAGTTTCTGCGGGGCTCGGCTGTAGAGGCACTCGCGGCTGTTCCGTCTGCTGAGTTGGCGTCTCTGAGAGCTTATGCAGAGAGGGAAAAAGCAGGATGGCTACAACGATCACACCCACACCCCAAAGAGCGACCAGGATTCGCCGGCGATTCACAAAAACCTCCGAGTGAAGTACTGCGGGGAAACACGGTCAGAGTATCACAGCTTTTGCCGGTGCTGGGTGACGGTGGAAGTCAGGATGTCGAAGCGGACATGAGGATGGGATGCGGCGGGGACAAGGAGGGCTGGAGGGAAGAGGAACATAAGAGAATGAGTGTGGGGGAGTCAGGATTAAGGAGTTGATTGAAGGAAAAGGCAGTCGGACAGATTTGAGGCTAGATGGAGGAAGGCTCGGCAGGAAGGGATAGGAGTGTCTGTAAAACATTGAAGGTGAACAAGTTATATTCTGTATCAAATAACTTGACAACGTCGCACTCAACTTGTAAGCTCAGGCAGGTTCTGAGGCGCTAGTAAGCTGGCGGGCGGGCACCGCCAGGCGGGATGGCATGTTGTGTCATGGCAGTTTCCGATGGCCCTCGTTTGTGAGAATTGACGGGAGGCCGCCCTGCCAAGTCATTGCGCGCCTGGACAGGCTGAGAGAGAAAAGAGTTTTGGGAAGCACTTAGAAGGAGAAATGAGGACATGAGCAAGACAATCGGAATTGACCTGGGAACGACGAACTCAGTGGTAGCCGTGATGCAGGGCGGCGAACCGGTCGTGATCCCGAACCAAGAAGGCGGAAGAACTACGCCTTCGGTAGTGGCGATCACGAAGACCGGGGAGCGCCTGGTGGGTCAGGTGGCGAAGCGGCAAGCGGTGACAAATCCCGAGAACACGGTTTATTCGATCAAGCGGTTCATGGGGCGGCGCTATGACGAAGTGGGCGAAGAGATGAAGCGCGTGCCCTACAAGGTGGTGAAGGGCAACCATGATGACGCGCGCATCGAGGTGGCCGGAAAGGTGTACAGCCCGCCAGAGATTTCCGCGATGATCCTGACGAAGCTGAAGAACGCCGCTGAAGATTTTCTGGGCGAGAAAGTGACCAAGGCGGTCATCACGGTTCCAGCCTATTTTAATGACGCGCAACGGCAGGCGACCAAGCAGGCGGGAGAAATTGCCGGTCTGGAAGTGCTGCGCATCATCAATGAGCCGACGGCAGCGGCGCTCGCCTACGGTCTGGAAAAGAAGAGCGACGAAACGATTGCGGTGTATGACCTCGGCGGCGGCACGTTTGACATCTCGGTGCTGGAAGTTGGCGCGGGTGTGGTGGAAGTGAAGTCCACCAACGGCGATACGCACCTGGGCGGCGACGACGTGGACCAAAAGATCGTGGACTGGCTGATTGACGAATTCAAGAAAGAGCACGGCATCGATCTCGGCAAAGACAAGATGGCGCTGCAACGCCTGAAGGAAGCGGCGGAGAAGGCGAAGATCGAGCTTTCGCAGATGATGGAGACGGAAATCAACCTGCCGTTCATCACCGCGGGGGCGAGCGGGCCGATCCACATGCAGCAGAAGCTGACGCGGACGCGGCTGGAAGATTTGATGAAAGACCTGCTGGAACGGTCCATGAAGCCGGTGAAGCAAGCGCTGGAAGACGCGAAGATGTCGCCGCAAAACATCCAGGAAGTGGTGCTGGTGGGCGGTTCGACGCGAATTCCGAAGGTGCAGTCGCTGGTGAGCACGTTCTTCGGCGGAAAAGAACTGCACAAGGGCGTGAACCCGGACGAGGTGGTGGCAGTAGGCGCGGCGATTCAAGGCGCGGTGCTGGCGGGAGAGGTAAAGGACATACTCCTGCTGGACGTGACCCCATTGTCGCTGGGCGTGGAGACGCTGGGCGGCGTGATGACCGTGCAGATTCCGCGGAACACCACGATCCCGACGCGCAAGGTGGAGACCTATTCGACGGCTTCGGACAACCAGCCGGGTGTGGAGATCCACGTGATGCAGGGAGAACGGAAGTTTGCGAAGGATAACCGGTCGCTGGGAACGTTCAAACTGGACGGGATTCCACCGGCACCGCGAGGCATTCCGCAGATTGAAGTGACGTTTGACATTGACGCGAACGGCATCTTGAACGTGAGCGCGAAGGACAAAGCCACGAACAAGGAGCAGAAGATCACCATCACGGCTTCGACCGGGTTGACGAAGGACGAAGCCGAGAAGATGCGCACGGAAGCGGAATCGCACGCCGAGGACGATCGCAAGCGCATGGAAGAGGTGGAGGCGCGGAACCGGCTGGACGGCATTGTGTACCAGGCGGAAAAGACCATCCGCGAGAACCGAGAGAAGCTGCCGGAAGGCGATGTGAAGCATGCCGAAGAGGCGCTGGAAGATGCAAAGAAGGCGATGAATGAAGGCGGCGTGGCACGGCTGCGCTCCGCGACGGAAAACGTGGAAAAGACGCTGCACAAGATGGCGGAGGAGCTGTACAAGAAGACGCAATCGGCCGGCGGCGCGGAACAAGCAGGTGCGGCAGGAACCGGTGCGGGGCCTGGGTCCGCAGGCGGCGGGAGCGCGCAGGGCGGCAAGCCCGAGGACGTCATCGACGCGGAGTATGTGGACGTGGACGACAACAAGAAGCCGAATTGAGCTGGCGTAGTTATCAGTAATCAGTTGTCAGTTATCAGGAACCGGATCGCAGTAAGTGACTCTGATAATGAGAGTCGACTGTTTGTAGATCGTGCGCGGGGGTCCGGGCTGGCCGGGCCCCTGTGCGCGAAACGAAGAGTGGCCGGTCTAAAGCCCGGCCACTACACAAAGAGATTCATGGCCACAGGGACAAAACAGGATTACTACGAACTGTTGGGGGTGCCGCGGAAAGCGACGGCGAAGGATATTCGCACGGCGTTTCGCAAGCTGGCGCGGAAGTATCACCCCGATTTAAATCCCGGCGACAAATCCTCCGAAGAAAAATTCAAGCAGTTGCAGGAAGCCTACGACGTGCTGTCGGACACAAAGAAACGGGACATGTACGACCAGTACGGCTTCTACAGTGACAATGCGCCGCCCGCCGGATACGGCGGTGGAACGGATGCGGGCGCCGGAAACGTGAATTTCGATTTTGGCGGGTTCGATTTTGGCGGGCAGCAGGGAGGCGGCTCAAGTTTCCGGGATTTGTTCGGCCAGTTCTTCGGCGGGCGGCGCGGCGCGGCGGCAATGGAGCCGGAGGAAGAACCGGGCGGCGACCTGGAATATCAGATCGAGATCGATTTCCGGGACTCGGTGCGCGGCGCGGTGAAGAAGCTGCAGATCACGCGGATGGATGCTTGTGAGACTTGCCAAGGGACGGGAGCAGTGGGATCGCCGCAGACCTGCCCGACGTGCAATGGGAGCGGCTCCGTCCAGCAGACCGCGGGGAAGATGCGGTTCAACGTGCCGTGCAGCCGCTGTGGAGGCACGGGCAAATTGCGGACGCCGTGCCGGACGTGCGGCGGCGAGGGACGCGTGCGGCGAACGGAAACGATTGATGTGCGCATCCCGGCAGGCGTGGCGAATGGAGGACGCGTGCGCGTGCCTGGAAAAGGCAACGCAGGCACGATGGGCGCGCCGGCGGGCAATTTGTACTTACAGGTGGTGGTGAGGCCACACGCGTATTTCGAACGGCGGGGAAATGATTTGTACACGAAAGTGCCGGTGACGGTGCCGGAAGCATCGCTGGGCGGAAAGATCGAGGTGCCGACGATTGATGGGAGGTCGCTGGTGCGGATTCCTCCGGGGACAAACAGCGGAAGCACGCTGCGGCTGAAGGAAAAGGGCGTACCGCACGGAAAGAGTGGGGCGCGCGGGGATCAGTATGTGGAGATCCAGGTGATTGTGCCGGAGCCGACCGATGAGAGGGTGCGGCACTTGATGAAGGAGCTGGAAGAGATTGCCCCGGTAGATCCAAGGAAGGGTTTGTTTGAGAAGGCGGGAGTGTGAAGCAGTTGTAAGTAATCAGTTATAAGCTTTAAGTAAGGCTTCGGCGATTCGCTTTACTTAATACTTAGAACTTAAAACTGCGAACTTGTAACGCACATGCCAGTTAAAGCGAAAAAACGGGCCAAGGCCGGGTATATGATCAGCGCGGTGGCGGAGCTTTACAAGCTGCACCCGCAGACGTTGCGCTTGTATGAGCGCGTGGGCTTGCTGAAGCCGTCGCGATCGCAGGGGAACACGCGGCTGTATACGGACTCCGACTTGGAGCGGCTGGACGTGATCTTGACGCTGGCGCGGGACATGGGCGTGAACCTGGCGGGAATCGAGATCATTTTGAATATGAGAGAGAAGATGATCGAGATGGAACGGCAGATGGGCGAGTTTGCGCACGTGGTGCAGCAGGAGTTGTCGCGGATGGCGCGGACGGAGGAGAAACCGTCGAGGACGGCGATTGTGAAAGCGGTGCCACGGGTGGGACGATAGAAAAGTGGTGAGTTTTCAGTTTTCAGGTGTAAGTAATGCCCCGATTGATCGGGGCGTTTTCATTTTTGTGCACAGATATCCGCAGGGCAGACCGATTGTGGCGTGGCGCATTGGGACGTATCATGGCCAAGTAGCCGAGCAGCATGTGGAGTGCGGCGGCTCGCCGCCGCTTTTGAGCGTGCCACACCCGCGAGGCTGGTTCCGAGAATTACTCCGCAAAAGCGGGAGCAAGCTCCCGCACTCCAAAGGATGACCATGGCTAGGGAAGACTGCCCGATCTGCCGGGGAACAGGATGGAAGCTGGTGGCGCGGAGGGATGGCACGCCGGGCAGCGTGGCGGTGGCGTGCGAGTGCGGAATGGAAGAACGCGCAGGCTTGGTCATGGAGCGGGCGCGGATTCCAAAGCGCTATGAAAATTGCGATTTTGAGAGCTATGTAACGGACCTGGCGGACGGAAAGACCTACACGTCGCAACAGGCTGAATCCTTGAAACGGGCCAAGCTTTTCGCGCAGTCCTTCGTGCGCGACTATCCGGGCAGTGACCAATCCGGACTTTTGTTCATGGGGAATTCCGGTGTGGGAAAGACACATCTCGCGATAGCTGCACTGAAGGAATTAATCAAGCGTGGTCACAGCGGCTATTTTTGTGAGTACGGCGCACTATTAAGGGAGATCCAACAAAGTTACAGCACGGAAACCGAAGCGACTGAAATGCGCCTCCTTGCTCCCATTCTCTCTGTCGAAGTTCTAGTAATTGACGATCTCGGGTGCATCAAACCTTCTGATTGGGTTCGAGACACGGTCGGTTACATTCTCAATACAAGATACATCGAGGGTTCGCGTGATCTGAGCCACCCTCGCTGCACTATCATTACAACCAACTACCTCGATACGGCTGAAGAGAAGGAGGCTCTGTTGCCAAGCGGAAAGCGGATCGTTACGCAAAAAGAAACTCTCGCTGACCGAATCAGCGCACGCATGCGCTCTCGGCTATTCGAGATGTGCCGCACGGTGGAAGTGAACGCGCCTGATTTTCGGAAGGAGTCGCGGCAGGCAGGGAGAGCCAGCGCGTAGGCGACAGTATGAAGCTAAAGCCGTTTGTTCTCTTGGCGGTGGGTTTCTCCTGGCTTGCGGCCGATCTCAACTTGATCGTAGGGCCCATAGCTCTAAGAGAGACACGTCTTGGGTTCATTGCTCGGTTCCTGGACAGACTACCATCCACAATTGCGAATTCTCTAGATGCCTTTTTGTGGATTGTACTGCTGCTCGGGTGGATCGCCCCGATAACATGGGGTTTCAGGCTACTGATGCAGGCAAAGCGCAAAGCTTAGTCCATTGTTGTCATTTTCGATTGATTGACAGGGGGTTGGGGCGGCAGGTATCCTTTGTAGGTAAGAGGGGTGCGGCGTACAGCTATGTTCGCGGCATCCAAGTGAAAGATAACGAGTTACTGCGAAGCAGTTCAATAATTCTGTACTGCCCCGTTGTAACCCTCCTTGCATCACCCCGGTAGGGATCCAGCAAGGATTGACTTGACAAAAACAGGGATAGAAATCCCGGAGGCGATTGATCATGTTTTCTGACACCGATAACCCCGTGTCTTCTGCAACAGGAACCGCAGCAACCCAGGCCAGCGAGAACACCCCGAACGAAGAAGTCAAGCCCAGCGTGGAGACGCCCGCAGCCGAACCGCCCGTGGCAGAAGCAGCCGCGGCGAGCGGGACGCCGGATACGACTGCGCCCGTGGAACAAGTGAAGGCTGACGAAGTCCACGCGACGGCGGAAGCGCACGCGCAAGCGGCAGTCGTCGACGCCGAAGCAGCGGCGGCAGCCGAAGAAGCGGCCGGCGCGGAAGAGATGAGCAAGCTGATCGAGCAGTACAGCGAGCCGCTGGAAGCCGCGGCACAAAACGAAATTATTGAAGTGAAGGTGGTGGCGTACACGGAACACGGCGTGGTCGTGAGTCTCGGTGGAAAAACCGAGGGCCTGATTCCGGCCGTGGAGTTCACGGAGACGGAGATTCCGAGGCCCGAACCGAACGCGACGATTGAGGTGCAGCGCACCGGAGAGCACAAGGACGGGTTCGTCATTTTGACGTACCAGAAGGTGCTGCGGCGGCGCACGTGGGAAAAGATTGACGCGCAGTACAAAGCCAAGGAAACGATCACCGCGAAGGTAGTGGACCGCATCAAGGGCGGGCTGGTGGTGGATGTGGGCGGCGTGCGCGCGTTCCTGCCGGGTTCGCAGTATGACCTGCGGCCGACGGCGAACCTGGACGGCCTGATGGGGCAGGAAGTGCAGGTGCGCATCACGAAGCTGAACCGGCGGCGCGGGAATGTGGTGGTGAGCCGGCGGGCGTTGCTGGAAGAAGAACTGCACGCCAAGCGCGCGGAATTGATGGAGAAGCTGACCGAAGGGCAAGTGGTACACGGCACGGTGAAAAACGTGACGGACTACGGCGCTTTCGTGGACTTGGGCGGAATCGACGGGCTGCTGCACCTGACAGACCTGAGCTGGGGACGTGTGCGCCATCCAAGCGACGTGGTGAAGCCGGAGCAGGAAGTCGATGTGATTATTCTGAAGTTTGATAAGGACAAGCAGCGAGTGTCCCTGGGCCTGAAGCAGTTGACCAAGGACCCGTGGGCGGACGCGGCGGAACGATATCCCGCGGGCGGCAAGTACAAGGGCAAGGTGGTCGGCGTGGTGGATTACGGCGCCTTCGTCGAGCTGGAACAGGGCGTCGAAGGCCTGGTCCACGTGACGGAGATGAGCTGGTCGAAGAAGCCGACGCACCCGTCGAAAGTGGTGAAGGCCGGCGAAGAAGTGGACGTGGTGGTGCTGGACATCAAGCCGAGCGACCGGCGCGTTTCGCTGGGAATGAAGCAGGCGCAGGCCGATCCGTGGCTGCTGGTAGCAGAGAAGTATCCGGTGGGCACGGTGGTGACCGGGAAAGTGCGGAATATCGCGGAGTTTGGCGCATTCATCGAGATCGAAGACGGTTTCGACGGGCTGGTGCACGTTGGCGATGTGAGCTGGACCGGCCGTGTGAAGAACCCGCACGAGGTGTTCAAGAAGGGCGAGCCCATCACCGCGAAGGTATTGCGGATCGATCCGGAAAACCGGCGGGTGTCGCTGGGCATGAAGCAGGTGAACGACATCTGGGGCGACTGGTTCAAGCAACACCGCGTGGGCGAAATCGTGAAGGGTAAGGTTTCGCGAATCGCGACCTTCGGCGCATTCGTGGAGCTTGGCGACAACATCGAGGGGCTGTGCCACAACACGGAAATCGAAGAGCGCAAGCGGCGCGACGATGGGGCCTCGAGCTTCCGGCCAACCACGGGACCGCTGAAGAGCGCCGGCCCGCTGGAGCCCGGCAAGGAATACGATTTCAAGATCATCAAGATCAGTTCCGACACGCGGCGGATCGGGTTAAGCTACCGCGCGGCCGTGCGGCAAATTGAACGCAAGGAGATCGAACAGTACAAGTCGACGAAATCCTCGGCGACGGCAACAATCGGTGACGCCATGAAGCAGAAGCTGGCGTCCCGGTAGGCAAGCACACAGAATTTCCTCGCCCAGGGGATGTGGCGCGAAAATTCATTTACCTGAGGGTCATTTTAATGATAGGAAGAGGGACAGCCAGAGGCGAAACCCCTCTAAGTCGCCTCGCACCAGGGAGTTGTGCGGGCCGAACGTGAAACGATTGAAGAGGCAGGAACGATGACAAAGCAACCGACGTTGACGAAGGCCGACTTGATCGAGGAAGTGCTGCGGGTGACGGAACTTCCACGCAAGGAGTCGGAGACCATCGTCGAGACGATTTTTGAAAGCATCATCGACGCGCTGCAGAAGGGCGACAAGATCGAGATCCGGGGATTCGGAAGCTTCCGGACACGGCAGCGGCGAGGCCGCATAGGCCGCAACCCGAAGACCGGCGAGAAGGTGGAAGTGCCGGCGAAGAAGATTCCGTTCTTCAAGCCAAGCAAGGAATTGAAGGACTTCGTCAACACCCCGGAGGCGGCACCGAGCGAGGCAGCGCCCTCGTGAGGATGAGCATTGACAATTAAAGTTTGTGGACGCCCCGGCAAGTTCGGGGCGTTTTTATTGAGGAAAACAAGATCCGGATGCGATGAGAATTTTGGGTTATGCTGAGTGCCAGATTGCGCGAGTGAGGATTGCAAACGATGGATTACCTTTGGTCGCCGTGGCGGTTCCAATATATGGCGGGAGTGACGCAAGGCACGCAGCCCGAGTGCTTTTTCTGCGCTGCGGTGAAAAGCACCCATGATGAAGAGACACTAGTGGTTTACCGGGGGAAGAAGGTATTCATGATCTTGAACCGGTATCCATACACGTCCGGGCACGTGATGATCGTGCCGTACGCGCATGTGGCGGAATTGAATCTCTGCGATGCAGAGGCGTTGACGGAAATGATGGAGTTGGCGCAAAAAGTGGAAGCGGCTTATCGCACGAATTATGCGCCGGACGGAATGAACCTGGGTATGAACCTGGGGAAGGCCGCCGGTGCCGGCGTGGTGGGGCACCTGCATCTGCACATTCTGCCGCGATGGATTGGGGATACGAATTTTATGACCGCGACGGGAGAAACGCGCGTGCAGCCGGAGGAATTGAAGACCACGTATGAGAAGCTGAGGAAGGCGTTGGCCTGAAGAATTCCGAGAAGCAGATCCCCGGTCCTGAGCAGGATGACAAGGAGTTGCCGTGAATCTGGAACTGACGGAAGAGCAGAAGCTGCTGCAGAAGAGCGTGCGGGAATTTGCGGAGTCCGAAGTGCGCCCGCTGGCCAAGGAACTGGACGAGACGGGACACTTTCCGCGGGAACTGTTCAAGAAAGCGGCGGAACTGGGCTTGACGGCCGTGGCGTTTCCGGAAGCCGAGGGCGGGGCGGGTTTCGACCACCTGGCATACACGATCGTGATCGAAGAGATTTCGCGATGCTGCGCTTCGACGGGCGTGATCCTGAGCGTGCAGAATTCGCTGTTCTGCGATCCCATCCATCGTTATGGAACAGAGGAGCAGAAGAAGAAGTTTCTGCTGCCGTTCACACGGGGCGAAAAAATCGGGTGTTACGCGCTGACGGAGCCGCAAGCGGGCTCGAATGCGGCGGCGCTGCAAACGAAGGCGGTGAAACAGGGCGACACATACGTGATCAACGGCGCGAAGACGTGGATCACCAACGGCGGCGTGGCGGATGCGGCCATCGCATACGTGAACACGGATCCGGCGAAAGGCGAGCGAGGGATCACCGCCATTGTCGTGGAAAAAGGGACGCCGGGGTTCAAGGTAGGAAAAGAAGAGAAGAAACTGGGGATCAATGCGACGGCGTGCAGCGAATTGATTTTCACGGATTGCGCCGTGCCGGTGGCGAATCGCATCGGAAATGAAGGCGAAGGGTACAAGATCGCGCTCTCGACGCTGGATGGTGGGCGCATCGGGATCGCCGCGCAGGCCACGGGAATCGCACAAGGTGCGTTTGAGGCAGCGCTCAAGTGGGCGCAGGAGCGCATGGCCTTCGGGCACCCGATCGCACAGTTTCAGGCGATCCAGTTCATGCTGGCGGACATGGCCACGGAGATTGACGCGGCACGGCTGCTGGTGAGGAAAGCGGCATGGAAGCAGGATAGCGGTGGGCGATTCAGCCAGGAAGCGGCGACGGCGAAATTGTTCGCCAGCGAAATGGCGACGCGCGTGACGCACAAGGCGATTCAGATTCACGGCGGGTATGGCTACAGCCGGGAGTATCCGGTGGAGCGGGCGTACCGGGATGCGCGCATTACGGAAATTTACGAGGGGACCAGCGAGATCCAGAGGCTGGTGATTGCGTCGTGGGTGCTGAAGGGGTGAAGAGCCGCACGGCGCGCCCTCCTCAGTTTCAGGGTGAATTGAAAAAGCAGTCACCGGCTTCCCTCGCCAGACAAGCCCAAAGCTACCAGCGCCTCCGGCTCACTAAGTCATTTGAACCGTTGTCGCGCTCGCCTCGTGTGATGCTGTGGACCTCCGTTGACGAACTGAAGACCTTCCACGGATAAACCCGACGGATGGGCGGGAGCCTCCCGAATAATGGAAATAGCAAATACTCTAATTTATGGAGGCATCGCGCCGCCCGCGCGATCTCAAACTATGTACGAATACCTGTGGCGAGATGCCGCAATACTGCTCGGGTCCATGCACTTGATTGCGCCGATGGTTGTGCGGAGCGGTTTCCGGATTGCAGCGCACTGCAAGCCGGTGCAAGTGCCGGCGGAAGAATTGCCGCATCAAGTATCGGCTTACGTCCTGCCGCGCATACCGCAGATGCAAAGCCTGGGCTTCGAGTTTCTTGGGTGCTACGACTGCGGCATTCTTGCAAGCAACACGCGAAGCTTCATCGCGTATTTCTGCAACCGGACGACGAACGATTTTGCCAATGTTTCGGTGGCCACCTCACCACAGAGAACGGCGGGCTACTTCGAGTTTTCGACGCGCTTCGGAAACGGAATGGCGCTCGAGACGAACACGAACAGCGTTTTGCCAATGACGCCGGATAGTCCTGACGTTCACCTGTTCCGGTTCCCAGAGATCAAAGAGCCGCGCGAGCTATATCAGGTGCATAAGAGCCTGATCGAAAAGTACGCCAAAGGACAGTGGGCGCAAGGCGAGCCGAAGGGGCAAGAGATTCAACGGTTTGTGCGGGTGATGGAGAATTATGGACCGCGCCACGCGAAGTTGGGCTACATGTATCTGGCGCCTGATGGGGAAACTTACTTATTGAAATGGAAAGGCGCGATCCTGGTGACGTGGCGGGGATTGTGGCCGACGGCGCTGATCCGAAAGGCGATCCACAGGGATGAGATGCGATCGGAACTGCATTCATTGCGCGTCCGTGGAGTGCCCGCGCTGCAGAAGGCGTAAGAAGAAATCCGCATCGAGCGAGCCACCAGATGTCTGTGGCCGCGAAGTCTTACCTATTGAGAATCCCATAATTTGAGATCAAGCAGAGAGGGGCGTACCGTTTGCTCCCCGCCCAGCCGGGCAAGGTTGCGCATCCGCATGTGTGGGTTCTTGGCGTTTGGGAGACAAGATTTAGTATTCTGGCGGGGTGCTGGAACTCGACACGGGACTTGCATTCAGGGCGGAAGAAGACGCGGAGTTTTTTTCGCTGCTCCCTGCTAGGCCGGCCGTCTGCTTGATTGAACCGCGGGAACAAAACGCCGAACCTTACTTGATACGGACAGCGGACCTGCGGCGGCGCCTGCAACGATTGCTGGGCCCGGCGGACCCCGCGAGCAAGCGATTGAACCTGCGTGAGTTTGCCCGGGCGGTGCATTACCGCGAGACGGGGTCGGCATTCGAGCAGGCGTTGACGTACTATCGCCACGCCAAGCAGAATTTTCCCAAGCGCTATCGGGACTTGATGAGGCTGCGGCCGGCTGCCGTTTTAAAGGTAAGCTTACGCAATGCCTACCCGCGCTGCTACGTGACACGGCGCATCGCGGTGAATGAACAAGGGTTGCCAGCGGCAGGAGCGTACTATGGGCCGTTCGCGTCGCGGCGCGCGGCGCAAGCGTTCGCGGAGAAGATGCTGGATTTTTTCAAGGTGCGGCGGTGCCAGATCAAAATCCGGCGCGACCCGGCCTTTCCGGGATGTCTATATTCAGAGATGAAAATGTGCCTGGCGCCGTGTTTTGCGGGTTGCACAAAGGAAGAGTACGACGTGGAGGTGAACCGACTGGTGGCGTTTCTCGAGACGAGCGGGGGCTCGCTGCGCGGGGGATTTGAAGCGGAACGCGAGAAGGCCAGCGAAGAAATGGATTTCGAGCGCGCGGCGGCGATTCACAAGAAAGTGGAAAAACTGGATGATGTTCTGCGCGGGAGGCCGGAACTGGCGCGGAGGATTCAGGACCTGGATGCGGTGATTCTGCAGCGCACAGCGCGGGAGCAAACGATCGGGGTCTATGCGGTTCGAGGAGGGCGGCTGGCGGAACCCTACGAATTGCGATTTGGGGATACCAGCGAGCCGCGGTCGGCGGAAGAAACGGTCCGCGAGTATCTGGAAGGGGTGATGGGCGGCGGGGTGCCACTTCTATCAACACCGTTTCCGGTCGCGGGCAGTATCAAACAAAGCGCAGCGGAATTGGGCGAGGATCTTTGCCTGGTGGCGAGGTGGTACTACAGCAATCCACGGGAAGGCGAAATTTTCTATCGGGAGAAGGACTGGCCGTACCGGCGGATTTTGCGGGCTTGCGCCAGATTGCTGGCGCCGAAAAAGGATGTCAAGGAAGAGACCGGTGTTCCAGATGGAAAAGCGCAAAGCGAGGAGCAGAAATGAGCCGGGGAGCGACACAAGAAGGAACCAGGAAGTATGCGGCAAAATTTCAAGGGGCAGCGGCGGAGGGACACTTCCGCGAGGCACAGGGATTGACGATTTCTTCACTCGGGGTTGGAACTTATCTGGGCCAGCCGAACGAGAATATGGACGCGGGATATGCGGCGGCGCTAGTGGCAGCGGTGGAGAATGGGATCAACGTCATCGATTCGGCAATCAATTACCGGTTTCAGCGAAGCGAGCGAAGCGTGGGCATAGCGGTGAAGGTGCTGGCGAACAAGAGCTTTGCGCGCGAGGAAGTCGTTGTCTGCACGAAGGGAGGGTACCTGACGCCGGATGGAACCATGCCGGCGGATCCCAATCGCTATTTTTTCGAGGAGTACATCCAGAAAGGCATTTTCACCGCGAAAGACATCGCGGCGGGCAGCCATTGCCTGGCGCCGAAGTTCCTGGAAAACCAGTTGGGGCGCAGCTTGAAAAACCTGGGCATGGAGTGCGTGGATGTCTATTATCTTCACAATCCGGAAACACAACTGAGCGAGATTCCGAAAGCAGACTTTTTGGGGCGGGTACGGGAGGCATTTGTATTTCTGGAATCGGAGGCGGCGCGCGGGCGGATTCAGTATTACGGCGTGGCGACGTGGAATGGATTTCGGCAAAACGCGAGCGCCGGAGATGCGCTGCAACTGGCGGAGATTGCAGGGCTAGCGAAGGAAATTGCGGGGGAGCAGCACCGGTTCCGGTTCGTGCAACTGCCGTATAACCTGGCGATGACAGAGGCACTCACGCTGGGAAACCAGACTGTTGACGGAAACACGAAGACGATGATGGAGGCTGCCGGCGAGCTGGGCATCACGATGATTGGGAGCGCCGCGCTGCTGCAAGGGCAAGTGGCGCAAAACCTCCCGGCATTCGTGGCCGAGGCTCTGGGGTTGGAAAACGATGTGGAGCGGGCGTTGCAGTTTGCGCGATCGTCGCCGGGAATTGCCACCGCGCTTGTGGGGATGTCGCGCGTGGCGCATGTGGAAGCGAATACGCGGCTGGTGGGCGTGGCACCAGCGGGAACCGAGGAGTTCAACAAGTTGTTTGCGCAGGGAGAAGGAGTGTAAGAGGTCGATCAGGAGTGGGCGAGTTCGGGATGGCGGCGGACGAGCCAACTGGTGATGGCCTGATCGAGCTGGTGGAGATGGCCAGAAAAGAAATGGTCAGCATGATCGACGACGGCCAGTTGGTTTTCACCAGGCAAAGCGGCGACAAGTTCGGCAACTTTGGTTTGGGCGCCATGCTCATCCTCGGCGCCATGGACAAAGAGCTTGGGTTTCTTGCACCTCCAGAGATACGTGAAATCGGTGTTGTTGACAGGAATGCCGAGGCCTATCAGATCGGTAACACGAGGATCGGCGCAGCCGACGCGGAGGCCAACCCAACTTCCGAAACTAAAACCGGCGAGAAGCAGGGGGATCTTCGGAAATTCCGCGGCAAGAAAATTGATGGCGGTTTGGACGTCGCCCTGCTCGCCCTGGCCGCGGTCGTGTGATCCGGCGCTAAGTCCCGCACCGCGAAAATTGAATCGCAGGACAGGAAGGCCGAGGGCATCCAGGGACTTGGCGGCTTGATAGACAACCTTGTTGTGGAGGGTGCCACCATAGAGCGGGTGTGGGTGGCAAAGGACTGCCGCGAGCGTGGCAGGGGCTGATCGAGACGGAGTCCAGAGAATGGCCTCCAGCCGGCCAACAGGGCCCGCAAGAAAGAGACTGCGGGAATCGTGGGAAATGCGCATAAAAGGCCAGGAAAAGTGTACCTGAAAGGAGCGGGCAGGCGAAAAACCATCGGGCGAATGTCTTCGCGCGCAAATAGAGAAGAACACTCTGATGAGTGAAATGGGGTGGGGCAGTCCTATACCTGCCACTACGCGAGTTTGGCGTACTAGACCTAAAAAGTTGGACTTTCGGATTGCAGTTTAGCCCGGCGAATGTTACTTTCGCCCCGGTTCAACCTCCAGGGGGAAATAATGGCGGATTTGTCGGACAGGCGGGAAGCGCGGCGCTTTGTCATGACCCTGCCCGTTCGGGTGATGGCGCACGATGCAAACAGCCCGGAATTGAAAGCTCACACGCGTGATGTGAGCTACCGTGGCCTGTATTTCCTGGCGGAAGCGTCGTTTGACAGCGGAAGCGAGATCGATTTTGTTTTGACCCTGCCGAAGCAGGTGATTTCCGCCGGCGATGTGCACATTCGCTGCCACGGCAAGGTCGTGCGTGTCGAAGCCACAGACAACGGCAAGACCGGGATTGCCGCGCGCATCGAACGCTATGAATTTGTGCCCGTTCGGGCTTCAGCCGCGTAGCCGGCGTCCCACCAGATTGCCACTCGCAGCTCACCATTTTGCGTAGAATACTTGCAGGAGAGTCTTGCCAGCGAGGATGGCAAAGAACTCTCGGGGGGACTTGCATGTATCACTACAATCCAAATCTGGCGCTGGAAGAATTACGGGAGGAAGGTTTTCTGCCGCACCCGGTGAAGCTGCGCGACATGATCCTGCGGAATCAACTGGGGCCGCAAGACGCGCAGCTCCTGAACCAGGAATTCCAGGACTATCTGACACGGTTCGGCGAGCTGCAAAAGCTGGGCGGCGTGATCCTGGAAAAACTCTCGACGGGTCAGAGGAAGAGCGCTTAGGCGCGGGATGAGCGAAACTCCGGTTGTGGACCGCAAGCCGCGTGTTCTGCTGCTGTCGGCGTCCTCGGGGGAGCGCGCAACGCGGACCACTTGCTGGAGGCAGGGGCCGCGATACGCTGCAATAACCTCCCGGCAGCGGCTTGGAAGATTGCGATGCTCCTGGATCAGCCGGAAAGGCTCGCGGGAATGAGGCGCGCGGCCAGCGAGAAGGCGCAGCCGGACGCGGCCCGCAGGATCGTCGAAGATGCGCTGGGGCTGTTACACTAAACCGTAGCTCCAGGGGAATTGTAGGAAGTACCTCCGCCCAGAGGGGTCAGCTATTCAAAACCATGAAGCGCCACACACTGCTGATCGATGCAGATGACACACTTTGGGAAAATAACGTTTTCTTCGAAAAGCTAATCGATGATTTCATCAGCCTGGTGGAACCCTGCGGGTACAGCCGGGCGTACATCCGCCACATCCTGAACGAAACGGAACGCAAAAACATCCGCCAGTACGGCTACGGGGTGAGGAGTTTTGGGAGGTCGCTGGAAGAGACTTACCTGAAGCTGGCGGACCAGATGGCGCAGCGCGAAGTGCTGGCACAAGTGCACAATCGCGTAATGGAACTTGAGAGAACGCCGCCGAAGATTCTGGACGGGGTGCCAGAGACGCTGGCGTACCTGACGGCGCGGCACCGCCTGATCCTTTTCACAAAAGGCGAGCCTGCGGAGCAGGCAGCGAAGGTGGAACGCTCCGGGCTGCAGGGATTTTTTGAAGCCATCGAGATCGTCTCCGAGAAGGATGCGAAAACCTACGGGGGGCTGGTGCACAAGCACAAGATTGTGAAGACGTATGGCTGGATGATCGGAAACAGCCCACGCAGCGACATCAATCCGGCCATGGAAGCAGGCCTGAATGCCGTGTACATCCCGCATGTGAACACGTGGCAACTGGAGCAGGAAGCGGTGTTGGCGGGATCGAGCAAGCTGGTAATACTCCCGGCATTCCGGGAACTCCGCAATCATTTCTAGACCCCTCCCAATTTGGACCTTGCACGGTTGCAACTATACCCAAAAGATAGAACGGAGTTCTGCGAGAGGAGTTCCATGGCAAGGGCGATGAGCGCGGAAGTGGAGTGGCGGCAGGCGTGGTATACGAACGACGACGTCGTATATCTTAACGCCGCAGGGCAAGCGCCAATGCCACGCGTTTCTCTAGAGGCTGTGCAAGCCTCCCTGGAATGGAAAAAGTTCCCTCACAACTTGACCGATCAACAGGAACTAGACCTCCCTAAACGCGTTCGGACTTCGATTGCAGATCTGATCGGAGCTAAACCAGAAGAAATCGCCTTGACCACAGGTGCAAGCACCGGCCTGATCGCCTTGGCTTATGGCCTCGAATGGAAGCGAGGAGATGAAATCCTGACCGCGCATCGCGAGTTTCCGATGCAGTACACGACCTGGAGGCCAATGGAGGCGCGAGAAGGCGTCAATCTCGAGCTTGTTGCACCGTCCGGGCGCTGGATCACGGCGGAGGACTTCATCGCTGCGCTGACACCGCGAACGCACCTGGTTTCAGTGAGTATGGTGCGATTCGATGATGGCTCGATGCTGGACGCGCCGAAACTAGGCGCGGCATGCCGCGCGCAAGGCACGCTTCTCGCGCTGGATGTGAGCCAATGCTGCGGCGCGATCCCCATGGATGTCCGAAAACTGGGCGCGGACCTTATCACGTGTTCCGGCTACAAGTGGCTGCTGGGGCCCTACGGTTCTGGATTCTTCTGGGGAAAAAGCGAGCTGATGGCAAGCTTCCGGCAAGGCCCGTTCTACTGGCAAGGGATCGAAGGCTTGCATCATTTTGGTGCGCTGATTTTTGAGGATCCGAAAGCTGCCGCAGGCGCGCGGGGCTGGGATGCCTCGGAGACAGCGAGTTACTTCAATCTGGCGGGATGGGAAGCTTCGCTGCGCTTTCTGCAGGATGTGGGAGTCGAGGCAGTTGCTGGGCACAACCAGAAACTCATGGCACACCTGTACGAATCTCTTCCTCGGGATCAATTTGTAAGGACCAGCCCGCTTGAAACCGGGCGCCGGGGTCCCTATGCCTGTTTTGCGGCGCCCACCTTGGAGGGGACTCAGGATATGCACGCGCGCTTAAAGAAAGAGAGGGTGATCGCCAGTTTGCGAGAAGGCAACATTCGCGTATCCACGCACCTGTACAACACGGTGCAGGATATCGATAAGCTGGTTCAGGTGATTGCCCGGTGAGTGGCGAATTCATATGGCCGAGAATCGCCGTGGTTGGAGCCGGGGCCGTCGGCGGCTACTTTGGCGGGATGCTGGCGCGGGCGGGCGCACCAGTGACGCTGATCGGGCGGCAGGCGTTTGTTGAGGCGGTGAAGAAATCGGGCCTGCAACTGGACACCGTGCAGTTCCGGGAGACAGTTTATCCCGAGGCATCTACAGAGATTGCTGCCGCGGTCGGGGCGGAAGTGGTTTTGTTTTGCGTGAAGACAACGGACACGGTGAGCACAGCGAAAGTTCTGGCGCCACACATTTCGCCCGGAGCGATTGTGGTGAGTCTGCAGAATGGCGTGAACAACGCAGAAGAGATTCGGGCCTCTGCGGGAATCGATGCGTTGCCGGCCGTGGTGTATGTGGCTGCGGCGATGTCGCCACCGGGATGCGTGAAACACCTCGGCAGGGGAGACCTGGTGGTGGGTCCAAAAAATACGAGGACTGAGAGAATCGCGAATCTTTTCCTGCAGGCGAAGGTGCCGTGCCGGATTTCCGAGAATATTGAAGGCGAGCTCTGGACCAAGTTGATCTGGAACTGTGCACTAAATGCGATTTCAGCGTTGGGCCGCGCAACCTATGGAGAAATATACGCGAGCACAGACGCACGCTGCGTCATCGAAACTCTGGTCGAGGAAGTGCTGGCCGTGGCTCGCGCAAAGGGAATCCACACGCCCGACTTGGAAGATCCCAAGGCGGCACTCGCGGGTGCGCTGAAGATTGCCGAGCAGATGAGCGGGACGCGATCGTCGACGGCACAGGACATGGCGCGTGGAAAGCGCACAGAAATTGATTCCTTGAATGGGTATGTGGCGCGGCTGGGGGAACAACTGGGCGTGGCGACACCGGTGAATCATGCGCTGTACACGTTAGTGAAATTGCAGGAGTCAGGCTTTTAAACTGCGCGGTAGAACCATTTGATCCGGATTTCTCACAAGCTTCAACCCATTCATTGATCAAGTTGCGCAAGCCCCTGTCATCCTGAGGGGATCCGATGAGGATCGCCGAAGGATCTCAACTGCAAAAGTGGGCACATAGTGTTGATTGAGATCCTTCGCGACGCAAACTACGCGTCACTCAGGATGACAGCGTGTGGCTAGGTCTGAGCAGTGGGCAGAACCATCTCTCGTGAGAAATCCAAACTAGACTCACGCGAGAGCTGAAGCATCAGCGACGCTCGGGGCCGCGGAAGGGAATGTAGACGATGGCCTCAAGGTCGACGGGCTGACCTTCCTTGGTAGCGGGCCGGAATTTCCACTGAGCGAAAGCCTCAATGGCGTAGGCGTCAAGCTGTGGGTCGATGCCGCGCACAAGCTGAATGCTGTCCACCGTGCCGTCCTGGCGAATCACGCCGTAGAGGATCACTTCACCCTCCACATGATCCTGGACCAGAGTTTGCGGATATTTAGGGTCAACCTTGCGCAGAGCCACGGGCGCGTTGACTTCGCCAAGGCGATGCCCGGCACTACCACCGAGGTGCAATTCGGAAAAATGGATGATCCAACTGCCCGTGGCGCTGTTCAGATTGGGCATGTTGATGTTCATGGAGTAGACGCGGCGCGAAGTGAAGATCAGCTCCGGCTTCGCCCCGGGTGGCAAGGCCGCAAAATTCGGCGGACCGACGCGCTCGGGCGGGTCATCGGCGGCATTCGAATCAGGACGCTTCAGGCTTGTTTGGGTTTTCGGCAGGCTAAGCTTTAGCGCGCCGCCAAGACCTGAGGAGTTTGCATTTGGCTTTGGAGAGCCGCCGCTGATGCTGATGCCGATGTCGCTATTCCCTGCCCCGCCCATACCGCTTCCATTCGATCCGCCGTTTCCGGATCCTGCAGAACCGGGCGAATTGCCGGGCGCGCCGGGCTTGCCGTCGGGAGAGATGGCGACGCGCGCGGCGAGATTGCCTTGAGGCACAGGAACGACGGGAGCCGGAGGCGCGGGACTTGCTGAAAGCGCGATGAGCGTGCTGGCCGCCCCACCGTTCACGGCAGCCGGTATGGCGGGAATTTCTGGTGCGGCGGCGTCACCGGTCTGTTTGCGGGATGCGGCGCGAGGAGCGGAGCCGGCATTGATTTCGAGTTTGGGCCTGGCGGGGCCGGTTGGAGTGGCCGCTAAGCTGATTTCCGCGGGGCGCTGCTCTAGATTCGGCAGGTCTGGAGAAGGCGCGTCCGTCGTTGCGACAGTTTTGGTCTGATGAGGATGAAGCTTCGCCAGAGCTTGCTCGCTGATCTCAATATGCGGACGCGCGGGGGCTTGCGAGGTGGCAAGTTGGACGATGTTGGGCATGGCGGGAAGGAATTTCGGGGCTTCCGCTGGAGCGGCGGGATTGATCAGCGTCTGGCGTGGGTGCATCGGGTGGACAGGATCCGTGTAGATGCGCTGGCGAGGGTGAAATGCGTCCACGCTGGGCTCAGCGGGGGGCGGATCCGGCTCCGATTTTGGTTTGGCTAAGGGTTTCGCACGCGGAACATTGAGAAGAGGCAAGTCCTCGATGGAGCCAGACCACGTGAGTTCCGTGTTGTCAAAGGCAGGATTGTGCCGGGAAGCGACTGGAAGGTCTGGCCACGGGAAGATCACGAAGGCGAAGTGCCAGAGGGCGGCGGCGAGGATGGCGCGGCGGGGGAACCCCCACTCGACACGGCAATCCCGAAAGACAAAAGTGAGAGGAACAGCCTTCGACAGATGGTTGCGTTGGAAGGTCGCGGCCACGCTGCTGAGAAAATTCTGGTGGAAGCTCCCCCAGGCGATTTCGAGCTTCGGCTGAACCTCACCAGGAAGGAAGACGTGTGGCGGGTAGAGTTCCGCCTGACCGAGGAGGTCGCAAGGATTGACGTGGAAAGCCGTAGACATAAAGTTTGATTATATCGCGCTCTGCCCGGGACCTGGAGCGCGGGAATAGCCCCGCCAGTGAGTCAACTAGATAGATGAACGGCAGGGGGATTAGGGTTTACTGCGGGGCGAGCACGGAAGAACGAGAGACTCGCGTCTCCTTGACGAAGGATACGGACGCGTTCGAGATTACCCAGCGCCTCCGGAAGATCAAAGGTGCGGCGGTGCTCGGCGATAACGAGGCTGCCTGGTGCAAGAAACGGGGCGGCGCCAAGGAAGGTAAGTACGCGACGGTATTCGTCGGCGGCAGCGTAAGGGGGATCGAGGAAAACAATTTCGAAGGGAACGCTTGCGGGAGCGTGCTCCGCAGCGAGGCGCTGCAGGCCCTGCAGTGCGTCGAGCTTGAGAATTCGTGTGCCCCCGTGGATGCCTAGCGAATCGAGATTTTTCTGAATGAGGGTGGCAGCGGGCGAATGATTTTCGACAAACACGACTTCAGCGGCACCGCGACTGAGCGCTTCGATGCCGACGGCGCCAGTGCCGGCGAACACGTCGAGAAAGCGGCAGCCGGGAATGCGTTCAGCCAGGACGTTGAAAAGTGACTCGCGGAGGCGGTCGCTGGTGGGGCGAAGGGCAAGGCCCTTGAGGCTTTTGAGTTGGCGGCTGCGAAATGTTCCGGCGATGATGCGCATAGGGGTCTCAATGGGCCTCAGCCGACGTGAGCGAGGTGATAGCGGCGTTGCCATTCGCCAGGAAGCAGACGGAGTACGCGCTGAAGCGCTTCCTTCTGGACGGGCTGTTCGGCGAGGGCAAACGCTTCCTTGCGGGCAAGCTCGAGGAGTTCGCGATCCCGAAGCGGGTTAGCAACGTGGAAGCCGAGTTGGCCGGACTGCCGAGTGCCGAAAAATTCACCGGGGCCGCGAAGTTGTAGATCGGTCTCGGCAATTTCAAAACCGTTGCTGGTGCGGACCATGGTTTCGAGGCGCGCGCGGGCATCATCGGTCATGCGGCCCGGCGCAACCAGGATGCAGTGGGATTGCTGCGCTCCGCGGCCGATGCGCCCGCGGAGCTGGTGCAGTTGGGCAAGGCCAAAGCGTTCCGCGTGCTCAATAATCATGACCGTGGCGTTGGGGACGTCGACACCGACCTCGACGACGGTGGTGGCCACGAGGATTTGAACCTCGTTACGGCGGAATTTTTGCATGACGTCTTCTTTTTCTTCGCTGGAAAGGCGGCCGTGGAGCAGACCGACCTTGAGTTTGGGGAAAACCGTTTTCGAAAGGCGCTCGTACTCTTCCATCGCCGCTTTGAGTTCCAACTTCGACTCTTCGATGACAGGGTAAACGACATAGCCTTGATGGCTGGCGGTAACCTCGCGGCGAAGAAATTCCCAGACGCCGGGCAGATGCTGCTCTGTGGTGGTGCGAGTTTCGATGGGGGTGCGGCCGGGGGGTAGTTCATCGAGGACGGAGACTTCGAGATCGCCGTAGAGCGTGAGGGAAAGCGTGCGGGGGATGGGCGTGGCCGTCAAGACGAGGACGTGCGGCGCATTGCCGTGCCGGGCGGCTTTGTCCATCAGGCGCTTGCGCTGAAGAACGCCGAAGCGGTGCTGCTCGTCGATGGCGACAATGCCGAGCCGGTGAAATTCGACGTCCTCTTCGATGAGGGCGTGCGTGCCGATGACGAGTTGGGCTTCGCCGGAGCGGATGCGTTCGCGCGCCGCGGACTTTTCGGATGGTTTGAGGCCGCTGATGAGCAGCTCCACGGTGTGGCCACCGGGAGCAAGGATGCGCCTGGCCGAAAGGAAATGCTGGACGGCGAGAATTTCGGTGGGAGCCATAAGCGCGGCCTGGCAGCCGTTTTCGATGGCGATGACCGCAGCCTGGAGTGCCACGATCGTTTTTCCGCTGCCGACATCGCCCTGTAGGAGACGATTCATGGGCACGGGCTTTTCGAGGTCCGTGGCGATCTCGGCAAGAACGCGTTTCTGGGCGCCTGTGGGCTTGAACGGGAGAATGCGTTTCAGGGCTTCGCGGACTTTGTCTTCACGAACGCGAAAGGCGATGGCGTTTTCCTTGCGGACGGCCCTGCGGCCCAGGGCCAGGCTCAGCTGGTATAGGAAAAATTCTTCGAAAATGAGGCGTTGCTGGGCAGGCGAACGAAACAGATTGAGCGCTTCGAGGGATTCGCCGGCATCGGGGAAATGGGTGTGGATCAAAGCATCGCGGCGGGAAGGATAGTGGAGCTGTTGCAGGAGGGCTGGCGGCAGCACGTCCGGAATGTTGGGTTCCAGGTTTTGCAGCGTGGCGTAAATGGCGCGGCGAATCTGCCGTGTCCCAAAGGTGCCAACGGCTTCGTAGATGGGCACGATGCGGCCCATCTCAACGGAATCCACTTCTTCGCCAGTAAGCACTTCAATCTGGGGATTGACCATTTCCCGGCGCGCGGGGCGGAGCTTATCGACTTCGACTTTGCCGTGCAGGATGAGCTGCTGGCCAGGCTTCAAGCGCCCTTCCAAATAGCCGCCGTGGAAGAACTTGCAGGGCAATGAGCCGGAATCATCCTGAACGAGGAGATGATAGATGGCATCGCGGCCATACATGCCGCGAACGGCCTGGCCACTCATGACGCGGGCACGCAAGGTGTAGGTACCGTTGGGCTGGACGTCCTTGATCTTGGAAAAATGGATGCGGTCTTCGTAGCGGAACGGGAGATAGTTGAGCAAATCTTCCAGCGTGAAGATGCCGCGCTTGGCCAGCAGTTCGGCGCGCTGCGGCCCCACGCCCTTCACCATGCGGACGTCGGTCTGGAGGGAGATAGACATCGTTCCTTCTTTATACCACTCCCGGGATAAGGTCCGCTTTTCGAGAAACTTGCGTCGCGGGCATGCGTAACATTAGAGTGGGCGTTCGGGGCCGGCCGAGCCCGTGGGAGGATGCCTTGGCGGAAACACGATTGAATGGATCGGACAAGCGCGCGCTGCTGTTGTGGATCGCGCTCGGAATTCTGGGCGCCGTATTTGCGCACAAATACTTTTTCCGGGCGTTTCCGGAAGCCTCTGTGGATTTTAAAGTGTCGCGGGCGGAGGCGCAAAAGCGCGCGAAGGAGTTCGTGGAAGGGCTGGGCGAGAACCTCAACGGTTATCAGTCCACGATTGTTTTCGATGTGGACGAAAACGCGAAGACCTACCTGGAACGCGAATTGGGTTTGCAACAGGCCGACCGGCTGATGTCCGGCGAATTGAACATCTGGTATTGGGAAGTGCGCTTCTTCCGGCCGCAACAAGAGGAAGAGTTTCAGGTGCGGGTCAACCCCGCGGGGAAGATTGTCACGTATGAGCACAAGATCGAAGAAGCGCGAGCGGTCAAATCGCTGAGCCGCGATGAGGCGCAATCCGCAGCGCAGAGTTTCTTGCAGGGCAAGCTGGGCACGGACCTGAACAACTGGAATTTCCTGCCCGAGGAGGCCAATTCTCAAACGCGGCCCAACCGCGTGGATTGGTCGTTTACCTGGGAGCGCAAGAATTTCAAGGCCAAGGATGCGCCGTACCGGCTGGTGGTGGGGCTGCAGGGCGACCGGATTGGGAACACGCGGGAATTTCTGCAAGTGCCGGAAGCGTGGTCGCGGGATTACAAGAATCTGCGTTCCAGAAACGACCTGTACGAAATCATCGCGGTCGTGCCGTACATTCTGCTGCTGGGGGCAGTTCTGTGGCTGGGCATTTCACTAACAAGGCAGGACAAGACGAAGTGGGGCGCCGCGATAAAAATTGGGCTGTTCGTGGCGGCGCTGTTTTTCCTGATGCAGTTCAACCAATGGGATTCCTACCGCGCAGGGTATGACACGAAGGAGTCCTATGCAAGCTTCGTGACGCTGCGAATCGTAATCATCCTGGCATCAGCGATTGTGACGGCGCTTATGGTGACTTTGGTATTGCCGGGCGGAGAGCCCTTATATCGCTCCGCGCAGCCAGAACGATTGCGGCTTTACCACACGTTCAGCCGAAGAGGCCTGTTGTCGAAGGAGTTCTTCTGCTCATCGGTGGTCGGATTGTCACTGGCAGCGGCGCATATCGGGTTTATTGTCGCGTTTTACATGTTGGGTAGCCGGATTGGCGTGTGGGCGCCGCAAGATACGAATTACTCGGAGGCCTTTAACACGTCACTACCCTGGATCGCAGGAGTGGCGATCGGCGTAACGGCGGCGACGAGTGAGGAGTTCTTGTTCCGTCTATTCGCGATTCCCTTTCTGCACAAGTTGACGGGGTCGCGATTCCTGGCAGTCGTCTTGCCGGCATTTTTCTGGGGGTTTCTGCATAGCAATTATCCGCAGGAACCGGGATATATACGCGGGATCGAAGTGGGACTCATCGGAATTGTTGCGGGAATCGTGATGCTGCGGTGGGGCATCGTGGCGACATTAATCTGGCATTACACGGTGGATGCTTCGCTGGTCGGTTTGCTGCTGATCCGCTCCGATAATCTCTATTTCAAGATTTCTGGCGTGGTTGTGGGGCTGGCAGCGGTCGCTCCACTGGCGTGGTCCGGCATCAGCTATTTGCTACGAGGGAAATTTGAGCCGGTGGACGATCTGCTGAATCGCGCGGAGGCTGCGCCGGAGATCGACCTGGCACATCGTCACGCAACCGAGGAAGTGCGACTGGCGGCGCGGCGCTACACTCCACTGACCGCGGGAGCGATTGGTTTTCTGGCGCTGTGTGTGCTGGTTGGCGGGCTGCTGGCATGGCGCATCAAGAATGAAAGTATCGGAGACTATCTGAAGCTTTCGACAAACAGCCGCACAGCAGTCAAGAAAGCGGACGCCGTTCTACGCGAACATGGTCTGGACCCCAACAGTTTTCGCAAGGGGGCGCTATTCGTCGACACCACGAACCCCATCAGCAATGAATACCTGCGGCGCCGGATGCCCATCGCGGAGATCAACAAGATCTATGCGGAGCGAGTTCCGGGAGCGTTGTGGCGAGTGCGGTATTTCCGGAATTCGCAAGCCGAGGAGTTCGCGGTCACGCTGAAGCCGGACGGGTCACTGCATGGGTTCTGGCACACACTGCCGGAGGCAGCGAAAGGAGCGACGCTAGGCAAAGAAGACGCGGTGGCCATCGCGGAAGGTTTTCTGCGCGAGAAAAAGCAGATTGACCTGAGCGGCTGGAAACTTGTGGAATCGAATTCCGACAAGCGGCCGAACCGGACGGATCACCTGCTCACGTGGCAGCAGAATGTCCCGCTGGATCCCCAGACCGCCGCTGGGAAGGATGCCGCGGATCATGCCTACGCTCGCATGGATTTGCATATTCTCGGGGACGAGCCAGCCGATTACCGGACGTACATCAAAATCCCCGACGAGTTCGAGCGCAATCAGGATGAGCAGTCCTTACCACGGACTCTGTTTAACGTTGCCCGGGCTGCCGTCGTGGTGGGTCTGGCGATCGTCGTCGTGATCGTGTATTTCAAGAGGTCCCGTATTCAATCCAATCTCCACGTACCGTGGCGGCGCCTGATGATTTGGGGACTCGTCGGCCCAGCTTTCTATCTTTGCCTATTCTTTCTAGGCAAGGGAATCCCGGAAACACTTGCGGGATACTCGACGGCTTATCCTTGGAAGATATTCCTGGCTGGCATTGTGGTGCGCCAGTTCATCGTGACGGCGTTTTTGGGGGGAATCCTGGTCTTTTTCTTTGGGCTGGCGTGGTACTTTGCCGCGCGGGCGTTCGGCGAAGAGCGGGTTCCCACGTGGCTGGGCATGCCAGCGAATTATTACCGGGATGCGTTCTGGATTGGATTGGGAGGGTCAGTGGTGCTGATTGGGGTGCAGCGGTTTCTGAGCGCGGCGTCGTTGTGGTGGCCTACTTTGCAGCGCGCTGTGTCCAACAGCTTCGGCACTTCGTTTGACGCGCTGGTGCCGGCAGCGGGGGTGATCGGCGGGGCGGTTTATCGCGGCTTGTTGTTTACGGGAGTCCTGGCAGTTGCAGCGGCGTTTATCGGCGCTGAACTAAGGGTACGCTGGTTGCGGTTACTGCTGTTCTTCGCGATGGCCGCAGCAATGGTCACGAACTGGGGCTCTCCGGCGGATTTCTTGAAGCAATTCCTTTTGCATTTGATCCTGCTGACGTTTTGGGTGTTTGGGATTCGTTGGGTGGCGCGCTTCAACCTGTTGGGATGGTTTCTTGTAATTGTGTGTACAGCCCTGCCGGGGGCCGGATTGGAACTGACCGGGCAGCCTGACGTCTTTTACCGGAGCCAGGGCTACATCGTATTGACGGCAATGGTAGTTCTGCTGGCGTGGCCGCTGGTGGCATGGCGGCTGCGGCCGGGAGAGAGGGCCGCCGAGGGGTAGATTGTCAGGGCAACGGGCGGCGCTTGGGCGCATCCAAAGAGGTAGCCACACGAACGTGAACAGTCGGCTGGTGATCTTTGCTTACGTAACATCGTAGAATGCGTCCAAATTGGTTATCGGTGGTGTGGACTGGTCTGCGGGAGAGCCCCGGAGAATAAGCTCTTTTTGTAGAGTTGGCTACACCAAGTTCGGCAAAGAGAAAGCGAATATGCCGCTACCCCGTTGGACCTTGGCTTTTGCGGATGATGCCGGCCGGACCAGCAATTCCGAAGCTGCCCTGGCCACGGTGACCTCTTTGGCCAACCTCGACGAGCGCACCCTGGTTCAGGAAGCGCAAGTTGGCAATCGCGCTGCTTTCGAGGAACTGGTTCGCCGCTATGATCGGGACGTGCTGCGGCTGGCGCTCAACTTGATGAAGCGCACCGAGGACGCCCGGGACGTTTATCAGGAAGCCTTCCTGAAAGTCTACAAAAACCTCCATCGATTCCGCTTTGAGTGCAGTTTCTATACCTGGCTGTATCGCATCGTGACCAATGTTTGCCTGGACCAATTGCGCCGGCGGCAGGCCCGCCCCGAGGATCAGGCGCCGGAACTGCATGCTGGGCAATATGAGGAAGGCATAACGGATTTCTTCGAGCGGCAGAGGGAGCATCGCCCCGCGCTCGATCCCGAAAAGCATTTGGTTGGCCAGGAAATCCGCGCCAGGCTTGCGACTGCGATGACGCGGCTCTCGCCCCGGGAACGCATCGTGTTTGAAATGAAGCACTACCAGGGACTCAAGCTGCGCGCTATCGGCGCCGCTCTTGGCACCAGCGAAGAGACCGTGAAGAACTCGCTCTTCCGCGCAACGCGCAAATTGCGCAGCGAACTGGGAGAACTGCGATGAGCGCCGCTGGCCCGATGAGAACTTGCGCTGAGATTACGCCGCTGCTGGTGTTCTACGCGTGCGATGAAGTGAACGCTCAGGAGCGGGCGGCCATCGATGCACATTTGGCGGCTTGCGAGGACTGCCGAGAGCAACTCGCCGAGGAACGCGCTTTCCAGGAAGCGCTTGGATCGATGCCGCAGGCAGCTGACAGCATGGACAGTGCCAGCGTGCTGCTGGCGCAATGCCGGAGTGAACTCTACGAAAAGCTTGACGACTTGGCGACGCCTTCCGTGAAAGAGCGGGCACCCGCTTTCATGTGGTTACGCAGGTGGATGGCGTTGCACCCGGCATGGAGCGGCGCGCTGATGGTGCTGATTGGACTTGTGGTTGGCGTGGAGTCGACGCAGTTCTTCACTGGGCGGGATGACGCGAACGCGCTGGACCAAGCGGTGAATGTGCGGCCAGGGCCACGACTCACCCAAGAGCAACTCGCCAAGATGGTCGTTGCGGGTGTGAACCTGACTCCTTCCATGGGATCCGGATCGCAGAATGTCCGCCTGCAGTTGAGTGCGGAGCAACCCGTGGTGCTGACGGGAAATCTGGATGATATGGATGTGCGACAGGTGCTGACGTACGTTGTGGAGAACGGCGAGCGCTTTGATTCCGGCGTGCGGCTGGATTGCCTGGAAGTGTTGAAGTTGCGCGCCAAAGACGTGCAGGTGCGCAGCGCCCTGCTGACCGCGGCACGGAAGGACCGGAATCCCGCGGTGAGATTGAAAGCGCTGGAGTCTCTGCGCGATTCGGCTTCAGACCAGCTGGTGCGCGAGACTTTGCTTGAGTCGCTACAGCAGGATTCCAATCCCGGCGTGCGGGTCGAAGCCGTGAATTTGTTGGTGCGCTCTCTGGATACCACGAAACCGGATTCCGAAGCGCTGCCGATGCCAGGCGATCTCGATGCGCCGGAGCATGCAACGACGGCGCCAAGGGCCCCCGGTCTTCCGCCGGACGAATCGCTGGCGAACGTGATTCGCGCCCTGGAAGACCTGCAGCGTAAAGACCCCAGCCGGTATGTGCGGCTGCGCAGTTCGACGGCACTGCGGGAAATCAACGAGCGCAGCGAACAGTGAGTTTTCAGCGCGTGATTGCTAACCGGGATTATCACATGCGAATGAATTGGCAAAGTTCGATTCGTTCCCGCCAGCGCCAGTCAGAACCACTGCTATTTCTCACACTTACTCTAGTAATCGCTGCACTGGCCATGGTGTCGCCGGCTCACGCGGGAGAAAATGTGCCGCCGCATGCGTCGGCGGACCGCTCCGGAGACATCACTACGAGTGATCGTGGGATGCTTATGCTGACCGCCGACCTGGGTTCGGTGCGCATCCAGGCCCTGCCCGCGACCGCGACTCCCGTGGTCCATTACACGGTGCATATTGAAACGGACGCTTCGGAACCGCTGGCGCATGCACTGCTGCAAAAATATGTTTTGACGGCAAAAGAAACGCCAAACGGCGTTTCCCTAGTGGGGCGACTCCCGCAACTGCGTTCGATGATCAACCGCAACGCGCAATACTGGGTGCAATTCCAAGTCAGCGTGCCGGCAAATTTCGGAGTAGAGGTGAGCACCGGAGCCGGTGACATTGAAACGCCAGATCTGGCCGGGCGCGTTCAGTTGGAAACGCAGGGCGGCAATATCCGCACGGGACGTCTGGGATTCACGCAGTACCAGACGGTTTCCGCGGAGCGCTACGCGGCCAAGCTGGAAACCCAGGGCGGGCATATCACTGTGTTGGATGTCGCGGGCGACCTGGATGCATTTACGGCCGGAGGCCATATTCAAGCCGGCAATATCGCAGGCAGCGCCAAGCTGCGCTCCGGGGGGGGCCACATTCGCGCCGGTCAAATTGGGGGCGAAGCGCATCTGGAGACGGAAGGCGGAAACATCGCCGTTGGCGAAGCGGGTTCCTATGTGAGCGTGCGTACGGGCGGCGGCCAGATCGATTTTGGGGAAGTGCACGGATCGGTGCGCGCGCAGACGGCCGGCGGTGGGATTCGCATGATGTACGTAACAGGGCCTATGGAAGTGGAAACGAGCGGCGGCAGCATCTGCCTGACGCGCGTGGCGAACACACTGCGCGCGGCCACGGGAAACGGCACGATCACGGCTTGGATTGCGCCAGATTCACCCGACCCGAAACATCCTGTGCGGCTGCCAGGCGCTTCGCAGCTCTCCTCGAGCACGGGCGACATCGTCGTATTTTTGCCGCGGAATATCATGGCGACGATCGACGCGACGGTGGACAACGGCGGAGCACAGCGCATCGAGGCGGACCCGTCTCTCCCGTTGAATCTGCAGACTCGGCCCGAGGGTTCATTGCACGCTTACGGGACGTTGAACGGAGGCGGGGCGGTGCTCAAGCTGCACACGGCGGCAGGCAAGATCCGGCTGCAGTACCTGGACAAGGAAACAACACTGCGGCAATCCATGGTGGATGAGGAGAAACAGCGTCTCGTCAGCATTGGGTTTCCCAGGGGAGCAGAGGCAACAGAGTCGCCGGCATCTACCGGGACAATTGCTGAGGCCAAAGTCGATTGGATCGATCAATGGATCGATTGGCTGGAGAGCAAGTTCATGGGTGGCATGCGTGAAGATGCGGAAGAGTTCAAGAAGCGTTTGATCACCTGTCCCGCGCCGGAATATCCGCAGTTGGCGCGCCGGGCGGGCTTGCAGGGTGTGGTGCGGATGCAGGTCCGGGTGAACACCGATGGCCGCCTGAGCGTGGACAAGATCATCGAAGGGGAACCGGCGCTGGCAGATGCGGCAACGTCGGCGATCCGGCAATGGCGAGCGCGGCCGGGGCAGTTGGGTGACAAAAAGGTTGACGTCATCACCACGGTGACGTTTAATTTTCAACTCCACTAAGGAGCGGCGCGGACAGTGGCGCGTGGGTACGAAGAGTTTGTAGTTGCCCTGGGGGAAGTGAACGGGTTGGGTTCGCGAAGGAGGGTCTATCATGCATCGCTCCGCAGTACGTCCCGCTGCCTTGGTTCTGTTGGCCGTCACGGGTTTCCTGGCTCCGCGATGTTTCGGCGTCACGCGCGAATTCGCGCAAACCTATCCTTTGGGTTCCGGAGGATCGCTGGAACTCAATAATGTGAATGGCACGGTCCGCATCGAGGCGTGGGACAAAGATGTGGTGGAAGTGCGCGCTGTGAAGACGACTACGGAAAAGGAATCCAACCTGGACCGCGTTTCGATTGACGTGGACTCGCGCCCGGACGGGGGGCTTTCCATTTCCACGCGCTACCCGCAGGAAGAGGGCGTAGAAGTGGCGGTGGACTACACGGTGCACGTGCCGCGGCGCGCTCAGGTAACGCACGTAAATACGGTGAATGGCTCGCTGCGCGTGACGGACCTCGATTCGGTGGGTGATCTGCATACCGTGAATGGCAATATCGAAGTTTTCGAGGGCAGTGGGGATGTGCATGCCCACACGACGAATGGCAATGTGTATCTCGAACTAAAGCGCCCGGCGGACTCCAAGGGGGCTCTTGCGGAGACCACCAACGGTTCGGTGCTCCTGGCAATTCCGGCGAATCTCCCGGCAAATCTGGAAGCACATTGCATGAACGGGAGCTTCTCCTCGGAGCTTCCCGTGGTGATGCGTGGAGCCGTGCAGCCCAGAGTGCTTCATGGAAGACTGGGGCGCGGCGGCTCCCCCATTCGGCTGGGCACAGTGAATGGAGCCATTCGTGTGGTCGCTCTTCGGGCGACGGTTTAGCTTTTCCTCCGTCTAAATGGGCGGAGGAGCTAATCGCCACCATGAACAATCGAAATCTTTGGACAGTACTCGGCCTGGGGGTCATGAGCATCGCTCTGCTAGCCCTGCCAGGAGCTTCGGCTAAAAAACAAGAGACCGGCAGCACATCGCAAAAGCACACGCAAATCTACGTCAACCAGGACGATCCGGGCTTGGAATCGGACGAAGTCATCGAGATCGAAGGAGTTCCCTCCGATGACGACGTCCAAGTTTTGCTGGGCGGAGGAGGAAGCTGGCTCGGCGTGGGCGTGGCTGAAGTCACGCAGGAAAAGGTGAAGGAACTCAGATTGCCAGCGGAGCGGGGGGCGCTGCTCGGAAAGATTGTGCCGGACAGCCCCGCCGCAAAGGCGGGCTTAAAAGAGAACGACGTCATCACTGAGATCAACGGACAGCGGGTGGAAGGCTCGGAGCAGTTCCGGCGGATGATCCGCGAGATTCCGGCGGGGCGGGCGGCGCAATTATCGGTTTGGCGAGATGGACACCAACAGACCATCACGGTGACGTTGGCCAAGTCGGAAGCCGCGCACCACCACGCCATGGTGGCACCAACACCGGGAAGCTTCGCGTTCCAAATGCCGGATCTGCAGGAGTTGCCCGCCATCGAGGGTCTCCGCAATTTCAATTTTTTGGTTTCAGGCCACGCGCGGCTGGGCATTGACGCGGAGGACCTGGAAGGAGATTTCGGGAAGTACTTTGGCGCGCCGGACGGCGAAGGAGTCCTGGTGCGCAATGTATTCGAGAATTCTCCTGCCGCCAAGGCTGGGGTGAAAGCCGGCGATGTGATCACCAGCTTGGACGGTGAGGGAATCCGAAGCGCCGGCGAGCTTCGCGAAAAGCTGATGCTGAAGAAAGACGCGAAGACAGTGAAGCTGGGCTTGTTGCGCAACCGGAGCGAGATGTCGTTGACCGTGGAGCTTTCCGCCCCCGAGCAGAAGCAGTCGCACCACATTTAGGAGCGGACAAACATATGAACAACAAGGATATCGTCGAACGGGCCCGGCTAGCGTGGATCGCTGGCCGGGCTTTTTTCTTTGGGAAACCACTCGCAGGATAGATGCTTGCTGAGGACTTTTGCCCGACAAAAGCGCCGCTCAGGCGCCCAGACCTTACTCGCGTAGCAAACGCAGCGCCGACACCCGCCATCCTCACACGGAAGAAAACTCGCTCCCAGATAGCGCTCCGTCCGGCAACAGAACGCCAAAGAACCCGCTCATGGCTGCTCATTCGGTGGAACGTGGAATTTGCTGTCGAATGGGGCAAAGTGCCGGTGGACCTCTTCCAACTGATTGAGGGCGGCGCCTTCGTGCTCAACCCAGGCATGCGCTTCGAAAAGGTTCGTGTGCTTGCGGACGCCAATGCGCACGCTGGCGGAAATTCCCTGCAGTCGCAACAGATACCAGAGGGTGAGTGATGCTTCGAGGCAGCTCGCGCTGGGCATGCCGTAGTGAACGGCGGCGCGAACCATGCGGCAAGTGCTGTCCACGATGTCCTTGCTGTTGGCGGTTTGCGGCAAGGGCTGGCTGCGGCGCTCCCAGCGGGCCTGCAACCACGCCTGTGTCCTCCCATAACCGCGCAGGCGCAGAGATACCCCGATCAGAGGAAGAAGTAGTGCGGCGCGCCGAAACATCTTCCGTGCTTCAGAATCCAGCGCTCTATACCGCTGGAATGGTTCCCACATTGTCGGTCGCAATATTGAGCAGGCCATGTTCCTGGAGCCGGCTCAACAGTTCGGTGAGGTGGGTGCGCAAAACTTCGGGTTCCACCTCGAATTCCTCGATTAGCCTGGCAAAAGCCACGTCAATGCTAGGGGAGGACGTGAGCAGCTCCCACATGCGCGTTCCCGAGGCGTCCAACCCGAAATACTTTTCCGTTTCCAGGTTCAGCAGAACGGATTCTCCGTCAAGATGCCTCACGAGGACGTACTCGGGAACGACCACGCGACTGGCGAATTGCGTCATCAGTGCTTCTCCTGCCCCTACGTGTCCGGGAGGACGGCGGGGTGATTCGGGCTCGATCTGAGTGCTCCGCGAGTATCTTACCGGGGAATGCCTTTGCAAGCCATTCGCGCTGGGGCGTCTACGGCCCGTGGCGGATTGTCTAATTGCGGCAGACAGGTTATAAAATCAAGCGTGTCTGCCCCTGCCATAGTAATTGATTCACTTGAGAAGTGGTTTCCGCCGGCGTACAGCGGCTGGCGCGCGTTTCTGCAGCCGTTTACCGCGCCCACTTCCCCGGCGTTGCGCGACATTTCGTTGGAGGTGGCGGAGGGCGAGGCGGTTGCCCTGCTCGGCGCGAACGGCGCAGGGAAAACAACGCTGCTGCGGGTTTTGGCGACTCTGCTGCTCCCGACTCGTGGCCGCGCCCAGGTCGACGGGCATGACGCGGTGAGCAACCCGGCTGCGGTGCGCCGCCGAATCGGCTACCACGCGGGCCGCGATCTGGGGTTTTACTCGCGCCTGACAGGGCGACAGAACCTGCGTTTCTTCGGGCGGCTCAACCATCTTTCCGACGCCACAATCGAGGAACGCACCCGGGCACTCAGCGAGCAGTTTCAGATGGGCGAAGCGCTGGACCGCCAGACACGATTACTTTCCTCCGGCACCATCCAGCGGCTCAGCCTTTTACGCGCGCTGCTTCATCAACCCAAAGTTCTGCTGCTCGACGAACCCACGCGCAGCCTCGATGCGATCGCCGCGTTGGAGTTCCGCCGCTTTTTGAAAACCGAAGTCCTCGCCGCGCATGGTACTTCAATTCTTTTCGCCTCGCATTCTCTGCCGGAAATCGAGCTCCTCGCGGATCGCGTGGCGATCCTGCAGGAGGGCGCGCTAATTGCGTTTGATACGCCCGCTGGGCTCCGCGCGAAGGCGGGGGCCTCCACCCTGGAGCAGGTGTTCTTCCGGCTTACGGGGCGCCCTGTACCTCCCGATGTAGAGGCTCGCCCCGCATGATGCGCACCCTTCGTGATCTGCTTCTCTTTTTTCAGCGCGACCTCCGGATCGCCAGCACCTACCGCAGCCCGTTTATTTTAGAGGCCATAGAGGCGTTGTTTGGCGTAGCGCTGTTTTACTATGTGGCGCGCTTCGTGGATTCGCCGGAGCTGCGCCAGGCGCTGCCGCAGGGAAACACGTATTTCGCCTACTCGCTGGTGGGATTCATATTCTTCGACTATCTCAATGCGGCGCTGGACAGCTTCGATCGCAGCCTCCTGGAAGCTCGAGACACGGGGACACTGGAACCACTTCTGGTTACGCAGGTTTCTCTGCCGGTAATTCTGGCAGGATCCGCGGTCTATCCCTTCGCGGCCACGACGTTGCGCATCGTTGTATATCTCGGCTGGGGCGCGGCCCTTTTTCATTTTCCGCTGGGAAGAGCAAATTGGGTGGGAGTGATCGTTGTGTTGCTCGCGACGCTGCTGGCTTTTTCTGGTTTAGGGGTTCTCTCCGCAGCCTACCTGCTGCTCTTCAAACGCGGAAATCCTGCGAAGTGGTTTCTTCTGGGAATCTCCAGCGTGGTGGGGGGGATGCTGTTCCCCGTTAGTATTCTTCCGAACTGGCTGCAATTCATCGCCAGGATCAATCCCATCACGTATGCTCTGGATGCCATGCGCGCGGTTCTGTTGGATGGTGCAAGCCTGTTGGCAATCGGCAGGCCGCTGCTCTTGCTACTCGTTTTCGCGGTTATCCTGTTGCCCGCTTCGATGGCTGCCTTTGCCTGGGCACTCCGCCGGACGAAGACCACGGGCACGCTGACTCACAGTTGAACTCTTAGCCAAGCGAGATGGCGCGGGAGAATCAGAGGGAGGGCTTCCCAGCTTCGCGCGGCGGGATGCTGCTTCGATATTTGGGGGATTGTTTTCTCTTTCGGTGGAAGGCAACCACTGAGACAAAACCGGCTCCGCGAGAGCAGAGCCGGTCTTTCTGTCTAGATCGAGAGCGCCGAATTACGGCTTCTTTTTCTTGCTGCCGACCCTGGTTTCGATGCCGCCGGTGAGCTGGTTCACCTGTTCCAGCCCGTCCTTTGCCTGCTTGCCCCAAGTCCCGTTGGGGTCAAGCTCCAGAGCCTTCTGGTAGGCCTCGATCGTTCCAGGCTTTAACGTGACTTCCACTTTGTCGCCCACTTGCTTGTAATCGGCAGAGGCAACCAAGCAGGCGCCCAGAAGATACCAGGACTGTGCATTCTTGGGATCGATTTCGGTAGCCTTCTTGAGGGGTTCGACGCCCTCCTGCATACGGTTCGACTGATACAAGCTGATTCCGAAATTGCGCCACGCAAAACCGGCGTTCGGGGGATCGAGCTCAGCACTCTTGGTGTAAGCGACGCGCGCATCGTCGATTTTGCCGGCGCGCGCGAGCACGTTGCCGAGGTTGTTGTAGTAACTCGCATTATCGGGCTTCAAAGTGACGGCTTGCTGGTAGGCGTTGATGGCATCATCGTTTCGCCCGGCCAGATCGTAGGATTCGCCCATGCGCGCCCAGAAGAGATGATGATTGGGATCCTTCTCCGGGGCAATCTTGTTGGCTTCCTGGAACTCGGCGATCGCTTTGTCGGAGAGATCAACGATTTTCTGCTTGGCCTGGTCGCGCTGATCGGCGGGAACTTTGGCGAGTTCTCCCTTTAGGGTGCGTTCCTGATCGAGCAAGGCGAGTCCGTTATTGAAGTGTTCCTTCATGCCGACGGTCTTTTGCTGATCTTCCTGACGCTTCTTGAGTGCGGCGGCAGCCTCGGGACTTTGCTTTTCGAGGATGTCCTTGAAACTCAAGTTAACGTCGGTCGGGCCGGAGTTCTGAGCGGAAGCCTGCACTTCAAAGGGCTGTTGCAGCTCGGGAGGGTGAAGGGTGAGGGTGTATTTCCCTCCCCTGAGGTTAGTGAAGATGAATTTTCCGCCTGCGTCAGTCTTTGTTTCCTTAACGCCGCCCTGTTCACCTTTGAGACTGACGGGCAGGTCAGCGAAGGGCTTGCCCTCAAAATTCAAAATTGTTCCCTGAATCGTTCCGTTGAATTGTGCGGTCGCCCGCGGTGCAAAGAAACTGATAAGCGCAAGCGTCAACAGAGCGGCGAGCGCATACGCCTTGACTAATTTCAACATGCTCCACTCTCCTTTGGTCTTTGAGGAGCGCCAGCCTCGGTTCTCCGGCTGGTTTCCCCTATTATCACTCATCTGCGTCCGAATCCAATGACCGGCGTCACATTCCTAAGGTATTAGCTTAGCCACACGGCGATACGGGATGGGGTCGGGGACGTCCGCATCCGCGAAGGCGCGGAGCCGCAGCAGGCAGCTATCACAGGCGCCGCAAGCCAGTTCTTCCCCCTGGTAGCAAGACCACGTCAGATGGAGAGGGGCCCCCAAGGCCAGACCGCGGCGGACGATCTCGCTTTTCCTCATGCCAATCACCGGCGTGACCAGCTCAATGTGCGTTTCGGGGCGCGTGCCCACCCTAATCAGCTCCTGAAATATGCGGTAATATTCGGGCCGGCAGTCGGGATAGCCGGAGCTGTCTTCGGCGACCGCACCAATGTAGATGGCCTGGGCGCCGATGGCCTCCGCCCAGCTCACCGCCACGCTCAGAAAATGGGCATTGCGAAAAGGCACGTAAGTGACTGGGATTTCGCTTCCGCCCGGTCCGGGCGCACCCAACTCATTCTCCGGAACAGTAATCTTCTGATCTATTAAAGCGGAGCCGCCAATGGCACGGAAATGATCCAGTTGGACAACGAGTTTTTCGCTCACCCCGTAGAAGCCAGCGATCTCCTCGAAGGCGCGCCGCTCTCGCTTCTCTGTTCTTTGTCCGTAGCCGGCATGCAGCAGAGCAACATTACCGGCGCCGTGCTGCTCCCGGGCGATAGCCGTGCAGACACACGAATCCATCCCGCCGCTCAGAAGCACGACGCATTTGGCGCGATTCGTCATCCCCTCACCTGCAAGTGCATTCCTGTTAAACACCCTTCATGGCCGGGTCCCAGACGATTTTGTGCAACTGCAATCCTAGGCGCACGCTCAAGCCGTCCGCCAGAATCCATTCGACGAGTTGCCGCGGCTGCAATCCCTGCCACTTTCCCCGCGGGTCTTCGCTCACCGGGGAAAAGACCACTTGATTGACGCGCTCGGTGAGCTGGTGGACGTGGGTAAAATCGCGGGCGAACTCGTAATCCCGGCGGCTGGAAATCACGAACTTCACTTCATCTTTGGGATCCAACTCTGCAAGATTGCGCGAATCGAAGGTATCGGGCTCGCCGGAGTCCGGACATTTCACGTCGACGATCTTGATGACGTCCTTGGGCAGGCGGCCGACGAAGCGCTCACCGCTGGTTTCGATCATGACCTCATATCCCGCGGCGAGAAGTCCTTCGGCCAGAGGATAGATTTCCTCTTGGAGCAGGGGCTCGCCACCTGTGAGCTCCACGAGCGGCACACTTGCATTCCCGGTGTTGGCGCGCCCGCTGAGAACATCCACGCGCGCCAGCACTTCGTCCACAGTCATCTTCTGGCCACCGTGAAAGGCGTAGGCCGTGTCACACCAGGTGCAACGCAAATTGCATCCCGTGAGGCGGACAAAGATGCACGGAAGGCCGGCGCGGGTCCCTTCGCCTTGAATCGATTTGAAGGTCTCAGTGATGTGCATAAAACGCCAAAAACCGCGCGGGAGAGTGCTACCGGCCGGCGGTTTTGGGCTTCTTACCCGAACGCCGCGAAAGCCAGTAAATGCCGCTAAAGAAAAGCACCGTGGCAACGATCAAGCGCGGGTAGCCGGGGGCAATGCCCATCAGGCGAAGGACGAAAATGTAGCCTGCCGCCACGAGCAGAGCGGGAATCAGAATAATGAAAAGCGAGCGGTTCATGGTTTCCCCTGACTACGGTGTGCTTTAGGCCCCGGGACGATAACGCGACCTGGCTGTGTCTGTCTCCCAGATAACGATGTCGGTCACCCGCGCGCCACCCGGCAATCCCGTCAGTTGGCCGGTAACTTCCTCATAGAAGTACTTCGCCATATTTTCCGCCGTGGGATTCACGGTTGTGAAAGGCTCGAGATCATTTATGAATTGGTGATCCAACCGGTGGATAACATTGCGGATGACGCGCTTGAGTTCGGTGAAATCGATCAGCAGGCCGATAGGATCGAGCTGCGGTCCCTCAAGGGTGACCTGCACGCGGTAGTTGTGCCCGTGAACGTTTTCGCACTTCCCCTTGTAGCCGCGCAGGGCGTGGCCGGCGGAAAAAGTCTCTTCCACGCTGACTTCAAACATGTGGTTGCTTTCTTCCCCTTGCGACGAAACGCCCAACCTGTCTTCAGCCTGCTTCCTTGAAGGCTTTTCGTCTGTGGACTGGACTTGCCGCGGACAAGAATCGCCCGACTTCCGCCAGATCGTGAGTCCTATGGTAGGGCGGCAGCGACTCCAAGAAAATTTTACCATAGGGCATGCGTTGGATGCGGGTGTCCAGGAGTGCAAGGACGCCGCGGTCGGTTTTGGAGCGAATGAGCCTGCCAAAGCCCTGTTTCAGGGCAAGAACGGCCTGGGGCACCTGGAACTCCGCGAAAGGATTGCGCCCGTCCTCCTGTAATGCCCTGACGCGTGCTGCCACGATGGGGTCGCTCGGTACAGCGAAGGGCAAGCGGTCGACGATGACGCAGGAAAGCTGGTCGCCGGGCACGTCCACGCCCTGCCAGAAGCTGGAGGTAGCAAAAAGGACGGCATTCGCGGTGTTCTTGAAGCGTTCGAGAAGCACAGAGCGCGGTGCCGTTCCTTGCAGGAGCAGGGGAAAGTCCAGCCGGTCGCTGACCCGCTCGAACAGGTCATTCATCTGGGCATAGCTGGTAAACAGGCAAAACGCGCGGCCCTGGCTGAGTTCCAGCATCTCCACAATTTCGTCCGCAGCCTTGGGCGCGAAGCCGGGGTCACGCACATCGGGCATCTTCTGCGGGAGATAGAGGAGCGCCTGCTCCTCGTAGTGGAATTCGGGGGGCAAGCCGCTTTCCTTGACGTGGTCCAGGCCGAGGCGCTGGCGGATGAACTCGAAGCGGCCAGCGACGGTGAGTGTCGCTGAGGTGAGAATGACCGTGTCAAAAGCCTCAAAGAGGCGCTCGCGCAGGATCTGGCTCACGTCAATCGGGGTGGCCGCAAGGAACACGCCCTTGTTCCTGCGTTCAAACCAGTAAACGTAATTCTTCTCGTTAGACTCGAACAGAAACGCCAACTCCTGGCGTATTTCAAAGCTGCGGCGGGCGATGCGCAGCAGCTCTTCCGGCTTCTGGGCGAGCGCCGCGAATTCCGTCTCCATGCCCTTCAAGGAGTTGACCAGCGCGTCGTAGGCTTCGCGGTTCTGCTCGAGAAAAGCCTCACGCTCGTGGCGGGAAAAGGAAAAACGGCCGTCGCGCGGGGGAAACGCGTCAAAGAAGCTGCGGCTCCTCTCCCGGATGCGCTGTGTGCGGCGAAGAAGCGTGGGAGTTCCCTGGTGCGTCAGGCGCATGGAATGATTGGCGTCGCGCGCAAGCTCCTCGAAGCGGAAATTGGAGATTTGCTGGCCAAAATAGTCACTGGCGACGTCTTCCATCTCGTGCGCCTCGTCAAACACGACGGCGGAATACTCGGGAAGGATGCTGCCGAAATCATCCTTCTTCAGGGCCAGGTCGGCGAAAAACAGGTGGTGATTGACGATGATCAGGTCCGCATCTTTGGCGCGCTGGTGCATGGCGGTCAGGAAACACTGCTGAAATTCAGGGCACTTCTGGCCGGTGCAAGTGTCGCGGCGCGCGTCAATGCGCGTCCACAATTCGGAGTCGTCCGGCAAGAAAGTGAGTTCCGCGCGGTCGCCAGATTCCGTGAGGCGGGCCCAATCCTTGATTTGCCGGAAGGCGTCCACTTCCTCCAGGCCGCGCAGAACCGGCTGGTCGGCCATGGCATGCATTTTTGCGAGGCAGAGAAAATTCGAGCGGCCCTTCATCACCGCAACCTTCAGTTGCGGAGCAAAATGCCTTTGTAGGAAAGGTACGTCCTTCTGATAGAGCTGCTCCTGAAGCGATTTCGTGGCCGTGGAGATGACCACGCGGCGGCAGCTGCAGATTGCCGGCAGGAGATAGGCAAGGGTCTTTCCGGTCCCCGTGCCCGCTTCCACGATGGCGTGGTGGTGGTTCTCGAAGGCATCGTGCACCGCTTCCGCCATTTGCAGTTGGCCTGGGCGGTGTTCATAACCGCCGATCATGCTCTTTTCGAGGAAGCCGCCGGGGCCGAAGATCGCCGCCATGGTGGGTTGTGTGCCGTGCTCCTGCTGCTGCGTGGAGAGAGCTGCTGCATCACGGTCCGCAAGTGGATGAATAACTTTACCGCGTTTCGAGGCCGGATGGCCTTCAACGTCATGCGCACGCGTCTCTTCTTCGAGCGGTACGTAGACGCGCTCGGCAACCGGTTCATTACGCTTTTTGTTTACCTGCTGTGCGTCCGATTTGGTTGTGCGTTTAACCAGAGAGCCTGCCCAATCCCCGTGGAATCAAAGCCTGAATTTGTAACGATAGCACATCCCACGGAGTCGTTCTCGTGGCGACGCGACGCGCTATACTGTCGCGCTGTAACCGATTGCGTCGCCTCAACGTCAAGATAACAGGTGAATATGAGCCTGATTCGTTCTCCCCACGGCACGCCGCTGCTCAGGCTCCTCGCCGCCGGCCTGGGATTGCTGCTGGCAATGCCTGTGGGTGCGTATGACTTCCCGCTTACCTCCAGCGCCATCCGCGATGCATATTTCCTGGGAATTCGGCAGGGCAGCCTTGATGCGCAGTTCCGTGCGAAATATGAGCGAGCCGTGCCAGAACTCAAACAAGGCAACTGCACGACGCAAATCCGGATCGAGACGCCGTTTTTGCAGGTCGCGGAATCTCTGAGCACCATGCCCAATTACAGTGCCCAGGATGCCGTGAAAGCTTTCTACGAAAAACCCATGGTGTCGCGGATCTTTCTGGACATCTGCTACATGCGCGAAGCGCCGCCGCCAAACTCCGTGCGAATCCGAGTACTGCAAAGCAAAAAAGTGGTGGCACCAGCCTCCGACACGCGCACTGCGTTCGCCGAGCGCTTTACTGAGGAATCGTTTCTTCTTCCCAATGGCGAGAAGGCGGTACTTGAGTTCAACCCGCAGAAAATCGACTCTTCCACGCTAACAATCTGGATGGATACCCCGGACGGGCAGCACGCTGAGTGTGTGTTCGATATGCAAGCGATCCGCTAGCCCGCAGGCACGGTCAAACACGAATGCTTGGGGCAATTTCTACGCACCCCGTTAACAGTTGGGCACTGGGAGGAATTCTGAGTCGGCCCAAGAGAGTCCCAGAAGCTAAAATTCCCCTCGGGGATTCCCCGGCCATCTCGCCCTCCCGATGCGGCGTCTAATTTTGACATGGGGTGTTTGCATGAACTCAAAGCGTGCCCTTTTTCTCCTTGGAATTTCGGCGATTTTCGTCCTGTCCTCCTGCAGCGGCCTTAAGACGGCCGTTTGCACGACAAATTGCACCGTGAGCGGTAACGCAAGTTTGACTATTTCTCTTTACGATACTCCGCCTACCGGTACCAGTGTTTTGAACTTCACACTTCCGATCGCCGGCATCAGCCTGACGCCTTCCTCGTCTTCCGGAAGTCCCCAACCTGTGACGACAGTGACCTCATCTGTGGAAGTGACCCGGCTTCAGAGCGACTCCGCAATCATCGTCGATCAGGCTTCCGTCCCCGCCGCTGACTACACCGCTATCAACGTGACGCTTGGCCCCACCAGCACCACAAACAATCTTTTTATTAACACTTCCGGTTCCACGATCGCTTATGGCACACACTCTTGCGTAAACGGAGCGATCTGCGCTCTCCCCGTCGGCGCGATTTACACCATCTCCGTCCCCCTCACGCTGAATCTAAGCGCAAACCAGAACCAGTGGATCGGACTCGACTTCAATTTGAACAAGGCGATCACCTCTTCCAGTGGCATTACCGTAGACTTCTCCCAGACGGGCGTTCTTGCCGCGACTACGACTACCCGAACAGGCATTCCTTCCGGGAGCGTTGATACCCTGGAAGACTTCACCGGGGTCGTAACCGCATACACGGCTGGTAGCAGCATTACCGTGAAATCGGCTATCCGCGGCGTATCGTTGACCGCGCTCCTTTCCACCAATACAGAGTACGATTTGGCGCCATCCAGCTACAGCCTATGCCAAGGCGCAGCATCGGCTTGTGTGACGGTAGGCAGCACGGTCAGCGTGGACGCAGTTGTCAGTTCAGGCGGGACTTTCACCGCGACGGAAGTCGATCTGTTGGATGCAACCGCTGTTGACGAAGTGGAAGGCATCATCTATCCGACCACGACAGCCGGCGAGTTCGGCATGGTCCTTGCCGACGACGAAGTCTCGGCCAGCGGGAATGCCACGCTTTCCGCGGGAACTTATGGGAGTGGCGTTTTGCTGACGATCAACGCCACCAACTATTCCGTAGATACGAAAACGCTGTCTTCGCAACTTTCACAGCCCGTCGTCGGTTTCTCTAGTGGCAGTGATCTTTTGGGCGGCCAAGTAGTGCGCGCTCAGATATCTGGCATTTCCAAGGACAACAATGGCAATATCACAGCGACCGCGAACAATATGCTGCTTCGCTACTCTCGACTTTCGGGCACGCTGAACTCGGTTGCGGGAAGTGCTTTCACGGTCGCGAGCCTGCCGGGCTATATCTATGCCTTGAACACATCGCTGAGCAGCACGCCCCAGGTGTATACGTATTTAGGCCTGACGGCGTTCGACGGAATTAGCGGACTTAGCGACCCCACTCTTCAAGCAGGGACAACAACAGTTTCGATTCGCGCCCTATATCTAAATTCGCCTGCAACGTATCCGTTCCAAGCGGCCAAAGTTCGCGTACCCTGAGCCCGAGTTTTTCCCCGCCTCCGCAAAAGGCTACGGGCCCTGGGAGTTCCGGGGCCCGTTTTCTTTCCCAGCCATTCAGACTTACGGGTGAGTTACATGCCGCCGACAGTAGTATTCGGCGGGAGCGGGCTGCCCACCGGTCCCGCTGGCACAGATGGAATGTTGGGAGCAACCACGGGCTGCAACCGGCGGTATACCGCCAGGGAAATAGCGCCCATGCCCCACAGAACAACCGCCAGAATAGCCCAGAATCCGATGAACGGGATGCTCGTGACAATGCGCACCAGGAGTACGCCCAGCGCCATGCGCGCCACCAGCGGCCAGTAGTCGCTCGTGCGGCCCAGCAGCCATTGGCCAACGATGGTGCCAACCACGATCTCCGTGCACAGGAATACAATCACATAAAGGAACAACGTGGAAAGCCCCAGCAGCAGTCCGACAATCGTGACGCAGGCGATGATCGCGGCGATGGGCAGTCCAAAGGTGACCAGCACGCCCAGTCCGAATGCGGCTCCATAGTGTTCGCCGGCTTCCACGGTATCGACCGCGAATCGCGGAAACAATCCATAAATGACCAAGCCGAGCAACACAAATGCAGCGGTCCAGATCAGCCGCCAGATGTAATAGCCTACGCCACGGTCGCGATCGGAATGCGGCTGGTGCTTGGTGAATTGCAGCGGTGAAGCGAGCTTGGCTTCGGGCGAAACGGTGGCGGGTTTTGGCCCTTCAAGTTCAGTTTTTCCGTCAATTTCGGCGGTAGGACTGATCGTCAGCGATTTCCCCTTGCTCTGCAGCGAACCTCCGATGAATCCCGAGAGAGTGATTTGATCGAAGAAAGCAACGACGTCTCTCCCGATTTTTCCGTCCAGTGTCACGGTCTGCCCGAATACCGTCAAGCTGTGGCCAATCTTTCCATTAGGGTCGAGATTGAGCACTTCGTTCATGGACAAGACGTTTCGCCCGATGTCTCCACTGATGGTGATGTTATTCGTGAACGCACGAATGTTCCCGTCGACCCGGCCACTAATCCGCGTGCTCTGCGCAAAACAAAACACATCGCCCGTGACGTGGCCTGCAACATCCAGTTGATGGCCGAAGGCGAAAACGTCGCCATCCACGGTGCCATCCACGCGAACGTGATCGCCGGTGATAAAGACGTCGCCGATGATGTTTTCGCCCTTGCCGACGCTCACGGATTCGCCCTTACGGAATTCGCTGGCGGACGCTGCCGGCATCGTCGCGAGCAGCAACCCCAAACTGGCAAACACCATCGCCAGTGCGGATCCCCTCCGGATGTACTTTCGGAAGGCGTACGCGGCAGAACCTGCCAGAACTGCGAGCGCGAGAACCTCAAACAGCGTGAACATGGATTGCCATCCTTTCCAAAAGGCCCCCTGAAAAACCAGTAAGCTGAGGAGGTTTGTGCTGCCAAAGCCAGCCTGGTCCAACTGCTTTTCCCATGGCTCGATATAACCCGCGTAAAGGGCGTAGACACCGAGTACCGCGAGACCAAACACCAGGCCCCAGATCCACTGCATGGAGCGCTTCACGGCCATGCGGAACTCCGTCAGCCGCGCGGGAAACGGTTCGTCCTGCTCCAGCATCGCGCGGGTCAACAAGCGCGATTCGCGGTCCAGCGCGCGGAGCAGCGTCATGCAGCGCGTACAGGTCTGCGTGTGCAGGGATACTTCCTGCGCGCGTTCCCGGTCGAGTTGCCGCTCGACGTAGAGCAGCAGCGTCATTTCATCCAAATGCTTGTTCGGGGTCATCTCAGTTTCGCTCAACGTGTCCCTCCCACGGCCAGGGCGCTGTTTTCACCAAGCACCTGCCGGAGTTCGTGTCTGGCGCGCAGCAAAACCACTCCCACAAACGCCCGCCGCACGCCGAGGGCGTCTGCAATTTCGTCGTAAGACATGTCCGAGTAATAACGCATCACGAGGGCCATGCGGGCGCGCACGCCGAGCTTGCCCAAGGCCTTGCGCACCTCTTCGTTGCTGCGTTCTTCAATCAAGCGCTCCAACTGGTTGGGATCGGGATGCTCCAGGGGAATGTCGTCGACATCCTCGGTTTCCTTGTTCTGGCGGCCTTTGCGGCGGCGCAGCATGTCCCAGCAATGATTGGCGGCAACTTTGTAGAGCCAGGCGGAGAACGACCGTGTGTGGTCGAACTGGCTCAGTTTGTCGCGCAACTTCATGAAGATCTCCATGGTCGCGTCTTCCGCATCCTCGTGCGTGGGCATGGCACGCCGGCAAAAACGGAAGATCGCCGGGGCAAATTCCCGGTACAAGTCGCCCCAGGCCTCGGCGTCCCCGGTCCGAGCCCGGACGACTAAGTCCGTGGGTTCCGTTTTTCCCGGCGCGCTCATTCGCCCTGGTCTCAGAGGTTCCATAAGCTAATACGCAGTGGAAGTCACAAAACTATCACAAGTTGCAATGAAGAGAGAGGGTTGCGGGAGGCTGCTACGCGCACGTCTTGTGCGGTGTTCGCGCGGCAGTGCTCAAGTGCAAGAAAACACAGTGGTTAGTGAGGCCTGCCGGGTAAACGGTTGTTCACAGCGGGATTGAGGCATAGCCGCAAGAACCAACACCGCGAGAAGGAAGTCGGGAATTGCATGGGAGAAAAAGAAAGCGGTCCCGGTCTGGGCGACCGGAACCGCTTAGTTCAAGAAGAGGGTAGCAAAAAGTTAGAAGGTGAACTTCGCGGCAACCTGCATGCTGCGAGGACCGCCTCCGCCAATAACTGGATAGCCGGCGCCGACGTCCGCGGTCACGCTGATGGGAAGGTATCCCTGTAAGCGACCGTTGGACCCGAAGGAGTTGGTGTTCGTGGGATCCGATAGGAAATTGGGCCACAGCGGGCTGGCGAAGTTCGGATGATTGAAGAGGTTGTAAGCCTCAAAGCGCAATTCCATTTTCAGGCGTTCCGTGAGGCTGGTCTTTTTGAAAACGGAGAAATCTACCTCGCGGAAAGCGGGGCCGATGAGGGAGTTTCTGCCCTCATTGCCGAAGTGGCGGGTGCCTGGTATGCAGCCACTAGGCCCAGAGGCACCGCCATTGAACCCCGGAAGAGGCGTGCAGGGCACTGCGAACGAACTCAAGTCGAGGAAATGCGTAGGATCGCTGTAGTTGTATTTTATGGGACCGACCACGTCCGGCTTTGAGAAGAAGGTCCCCGCGCCATCGTAGTCATCAAACTCGTAGATCATGTGAAAAGGTGCGCCGGATTGCACGGTCACGATGCTGTCGAGGCCCCAGCCGTTGGTGAGTTTTTCCAGACTCCCCTTGCGATTGGGAAATTCGTAGTTGAAGTTCCAACTGAGCCGGTTCCTGACGTCGAAGTTCGAGTTGCCGCGGTTGGACGCGGGGTTGGTGCTGTCCGTGGGTTGCGCGGCATTGGGAACATAGTCTTCGCCGTCGCTGGCGGTATCAATCGAATGGGACCACGTGTAGCTGAGGCCAGTGGTAAGACCGTGCCAATTGTCGATGCGCAAGGTTGCTTGAAGGGAGCTGTAATTGGAGCTGGCGCCGCTTCCTTCCCAGTAAATATAGGTGATGTTGTTCCCAGTGAGCCGCCTGGGCACACTGCCGTCATTGATCGTTCCGGAGGGACAAGGCTGGCCGAAGGTGACACCTGCGACACCTGCACAGTCTGCCGCCCAGATCTGTGCCGCTGAGGGCTGGTTTATGTCTGTGAAGCTGAGGAGTTTGTGCCCCTGAGAGCCAACGTACCCGACTTGAAGCACAACTTTGCGGGTCAACTGTTGCTGCAGGTTCAGGTTGTAGTTCTCCATGTAGGGTGTACGAATATGCGGGTCGACGCCGAACGCATCCGCCATAGGGGCGAAGCTTGTGAAAATGGGCTGATTGAGGGCGAGCGGCAATCCGTAGCTGCTGTTGCCTACGGACGGGGTAGGGGTAGCCAGAGAAATTTGACCGACGCCAGGAAGTCCGGAATAGGCAGGCCCGGGATCGAAAAGGCTGCTGAAGGGCAGGTGACCCATAAACATGTCCTGAGAATAAGAATCGTAGAAGATGCCGAAGCCGGCCCGGACAACAGTCTTGCCTTTTCCAGTGACATCCCAGGCCACGCTGACACGCGGGGCCCAGTTCTTGTAATCCGGCTGGTAGAGGCGGCCTGCCCCCACAGGAGAAACAATCCCGGTCGTGGGATCAACATTGGTGAACATGTCGTGCTTTTCCTGGATGATCCCGAAATAGTCATAGCGCAGCCCGAGGTTGAGCGTGAGGCGCCGTGACAGCCGGTAGCTATCCTGCAGGTAGAAAGCGTGTGAATTCTCGAAGGTGTTGCGGTTCGTGTCACCGGTGACCTGTAGACTATGAAAAGGGCTGGTTAGAGGAACCCCCTGTAAGAATGTGCTCAGGCTGTCAAATCCCAGTCTGCCGCGGAAGACGCGATCGAAGATTTGCGAAATGCTGGTTCGGCGGAATTCGTAGCCAAATTTGATGTCGTGCTTGCCGGATTTCCAGGAGATGTTGTCCATGAAATGCCAGTTGGTGTCCACGCGCTGCCGGGGATCGGCCTTGTCGGAGCCAAGCTGGGGAAGTCCCGAGACATTGATGACCGGGAGTCCAAAGTTGTAGGGATTGCCATTGTTCGGCGTGCCAGGTCCGGTGACATCGAGGCCGATCGAGTAGGGATCAAAAGTGCTGTCCTGCGCGAAAAAGCCTTCCGCAAACCGGTTCCAGCCGAGGCGTGTCTCGCTGACCATGGCTGGGGAGAGGACAGACACATAGGAAAGTGAAATCAATTGCACGCGCGTGGGAACGCGGGTGCTGTAGTTGGGCAAATCTCCGCCACCGGTCAATGCAAGGGGAAAAAGTTGCGTGCTGTCGCCAATGTAGTAGCGGCCCGTGAGCATATTGTTCTTGTTGAATTCGTGGTCGATCTTGACGATGGCGTTGTCTACGCGGTTGGAGAAAGGAGTCGAGATGGTGATGTTGGTCCCACCATTGGCGTAGCAATCCACATTGGGATTCGTCGCAGCGGGCCAGGGATTGAGCTTCAGCAGGTTTTGAATCACGGGATTGATACTGGACACATCGCCAGGTGTAGGAGCATGCGCGGAGATATCGGCCGCGATCGGAACACAGCCGGGACTGCTTTCGGCGCCCGTCTCGCGCACTGCTTCGTAATCGACGAAGAAGAATGTCTTGTCCTTCCTGATGGGCCCGCCGAAGGAGCCGCCGAATTGATTCAGATGAAAGGGTTGCTGCGGTCCCGCGGAAGCCAGATCGAAGAAATTCCGCGCGTTGAGCGCGGTGTTGCGAAGAAAGTCAAAAGCGGAGCCGTGCCAATCGTTGGTGCCGCTTTTGGTTACGATGTTGATCGCGGCGCCGGCGCTGCGCCCGTACTCAGCCTCAAAGTTGGAAGCAACGTGAACTTCAGCGATGGCTTCGATCGGAAGGATGGTAGCGGGAGTGCCGAACACGCCGCCTTCGTTAATGGCGGGGTCGTTGCGGTAGCCATCATTCATGTCCGTGCCATCGAGCAGGTAGTTGTTCGAGCGCCCTCTGGCGCCATTGACGGAAACCGTGCCGTACGAACCAGGTGAGTCTGTAATGCCGTTCGAGTCCGAAGCAGCTCCAGGGACGAGCAGTATAAGCTTCTGGTAATCGCGGCCGTTGACAGGGAGATTCTCGACGGTATTGGTTTCCACGATTCCGCCCATATTGTTTGAGGTCGTTTCCACCATGGGTAGTTGTTCGCCCAACACCTCGACCTTCTGGGAGAGCTCGCCGGTCTGCAGTGTGACGTCAGCACGGCGCTCGCTGGAGACTTCAACCTTGATGCCGCTGATGAGGCCAGTCTTGAAGCCTTGTTTCTCGACGGTAACGCTGTAGTTCCCGATCGGCAGTTCGGGGGCGGAATAGCTGCCGTCCTCAGAGGTGGTGAGGGTGCGGGTAAGGCCGGTGTCAACGTTCTTGATCGTGACCGTGGCTCCGGGCACAGTACCGCCAGACGTATCGGTAACCGTACCCAGGATGATTCCGCGGAAGGTCTGGGCCGTGGCGCTTCCGGCAACTACAAGCAGCAGAGCGAGCAGACAACAACCCAGCGTGCAAAGGTAGCGGATAGACCTGTTCATCATGAGCTCCTTCAAACGTTCAAATATCATCTCGATCCCCCGAGATTTTCGGACGCTTCCCCCGAGAAGCGCCTAGGGACACCAGAATATAGATTTAGAGCACGATACTCATCTGGGCGGGGATAATCAAGGAATTGCTTATCAAAAAATTTAATCCGCCGGATACGCCGGGCCGCTGCATTGATAAGGCAAGCCTCGCCCGCCTGGCTAACATTTGGAGCCAAGCTGCGGCTCGCTAGTTCCGCGGCGATGCGCTACATTGAAAGATTGCACTGCGGGGCGGCAACGACTCCGTGGGTGGCACTTCGCTTTCCGCATGGCACAACAACTTCCATCGCTCGTGATTGTCGGGCGGCCCAATGTGGGTAAGTCCACGCTCTTTAACCGTTTAACGGGCACGCGGCGGGCAATCGTCACCGATGAACCCGGGATTACGCGCGATCGCATGTATGGCAAGTCGGAATGGCGCGGGCGCACGGTAGAAGTGGTGGACACAGGGGGGCTCGTCCCTGACGACAAGGCCCTGATCCCGACGGAGATTATGAGGCAGGCGCGCGTGGCCATTGAAAAGGCGGCGCTGCTCGTGTTGGTGGTGGACAGCCAGGCCGGGCTGACGCCGCTCGATCAGGAGCTGGGGCGACTCTTGCGCAGCACCGGCAAGCCGTTTGTGGTGGCGGTGAACAAAGTCGATTCGCAGAAGCAGGAAGTCCTTGCCGGGACGTTTTATTCGCTGGGCGTGCCGGTATTCCCGATTGCAGCCGAGCACGGCACCGGCGTGGACGACCTGCTGGATGCCGCGCTGGATCAGTTTTACGGCGCCGCAGCGCGAGGCCTGCAGCCGGCCGCGGCCGATTCCAATAATAATTCCATCGAAGAGGCCAAGCCCATCGAGATCGCCATCATTGGGCGGCCCAACGTGGGCAAATCGACTCTGCTGAATCAGATGGCGGGTGAGGAGCGGTCCATCGTATCGCCGATTCCAGGCACGACAATGGACAACGTGGATACGGAGGTTGTACGGGACGGGCGGACCTACCGGTTCGTGGATACCGCAGGAATTCGCCGCAAGGGGAAGACCACGCTCGTGGCGGAAAAACTGAGCGTGGTAATGGCGCGACGCGGACTGGAACGCGCGGATGTGGCCGTACTCATAATTGACGGCGAGCAGGGAGTCACGCAAGGCGATGCCACGATTGCCAGCTATGCGGAGCAGTCCGGGCGCTCCGTCATCATCGTGGTGAACAAATGGGATCTGGCCGTGGAAGCGGCGCAGCGCGCAGCAGATGAGGCTGCGAAAAGCGCCAGAGGCAAAGCGAAACGCGCCGAAGGCACCGGCCCGCCCCGCATCGTGGATAAGGGCAAACTCCTTGTTGATTATGAAGCGATGGTGCAGGAGAAATTCAAATTCCTGAGCTATGCCCCGATTGTGTTTCTTTCCGCGAAGACGGGCGAGCGCATCCAGAAACTTTTCCCGCTGATCGATCAAGTGGCTGCGGCACGCATCCGGAAGATCTCCACGGGGGAGTTGAATCGCTGGTTGAAGGAAGATGTGGACCTTGGCCGCGCATCTACTCCGAAGGCGCGGCCGGTGCGGATTTACTACATGACCCAAGCGAAGGTGGCGCCGCCGGTGTTTCTGCTGTTCACTAACCAGAAAAGGCCGCTGCACTTCGGCTTCGCGCGATTTCTGGAGAATCAGTTGCGCGCGAAGTGGGATTTTCTGGGGACGCCGGTGCGGTTTGTCCTGCGATTGCGCAAGCGCGGAGAACGCTCGTCGCCGCGCGATGAAGAATGAACGCTGTGGCAGCGACCGTGCCTGTGGATGAGCCCTAACCCTTCTGGTAGACTCACACCGTAAAAGCGGGAATATGTTCCTAGGCTCCGAATATGAACAGTGCCGCCGCAGTTAGCGAAGAAACGCGTCTCTACCGTATCGGGGAGGTCAGCCGGATCGCGGAGCTGAAGCCGTTTGTGTTGCGCTACTGGGAGACGGAGTTTCCCATGCTGCAGCCGGTGAAGAGTCCGCGGGGCCACCGACTGTACCGCCAGGAAGACGTGGACCTGGTGCTGAAGATCAAGCGCCTGCTTTACGATGAGGGATTCACGATCGCGGGGGCGAGGCGGCACTTGCGGGAGTCAGCAGGGAATGAAATGGGCGGCGAGCGGGCGGCTATCGAACATTTGGCACACGCTACGGGAGAATTGCCCGCCACGCGCCTCAATCGCAAATTGCTGCTGGACTTGCGCGATGCGCTGCGCAGTTTCTTGACGTTGCTCGAAGACAAGTGATACCTTTTGGATAGATGTCGGCGGCCAAAACCGGTGGCCGCGGCGGTCGGGGCGTAGCGCAGCCTGGTAGCGCGCACGCTTGGGGTGCGTGAGGTCCCCGGTTCAAATCCGGGCGCCCCGACCATTTTTCCCTCCTGTTGAAACCCCGTCGAGGCTCCTTCTCATTTTTAGCCCTTTGTGTGCCCTCTTTGTGGTTTTTATTTTGGTGACGTCCGCCAATCCAGCTAAGCCAACCTCTTCCCGTGCTCGGGGCTGGGTAACTTGAAACAGGGGGCAGCTTGCTGCACGTCGCGGTAAACCCCTGTATCGGATTACAATGTTAGTTATCGAGAGTGTGCGCGAATGTGAAAAAGCCAAATGTGTTGTTGACGAACGATGACGGATACCAGGCAGCGGGATTGCGAGCACTTGCCGAGGAGTTGCGGGAATTTGCGCACGTAAGCATCGTCGCGCCGAGTTGGGAACGCAGCGGGGCGGCCCAATCGTTGACGCTGCGGCAGCCCATCGTCTGCCACAAGATTGCCGAGAACGAATGGGCCATTGACGGCACACCGGCGGATTGCGTAATCGTGGCGCTGCACAAATTGCTGTCGGAGCCGCCCGATCTTGTCATATCCGGGATCAATCAGGGAGCAAATCTGGGCGAAAACGTGTATTACTCCGGCACGGTTGGCGCGGCACGCGAAGCCGTGATCCATCACGTCCACGGGCTGGCGGTGTCGCTCTGTTCCAAAAAAGTGAATGCCGATTTCGCGCCAACGGCGCGATTGGCGAAGGAAACGGCGGAACTGATCCTCAGCGAAGGATTGCCGGAGCAAGTGTTGCTGAATATCAATGTGCCCGAAGGCTGGAAGGGCGCCGTCCGTCTCACGCGGCAATCGAAGAAAATCACTCGGACGGTGTTGCGTGAAGGCGCGGACCCAAGAGGGAGTCGGTACTTCTGGCTGAGCGAGCAGCCCATCGACCGGGAAATGGAACTGGACGCGGCTTCGGATTACGCAGCTATTTTTGCGGGCGAGGCGTCCGTAACGCCGTTGCACTTGGACCCGACGCACGGGCAATCATTGAAGCGCCTATTGCATTGGGCCGCAAAATTGGTGCAGAAGTAGCGAAATCGCAGGGTATAGTGGGAGCCCGGCCATTTCCGCGAAACTTTCCCGCGGGAAATGCGTCCTTTTCATAGTAGGGAATGACACTCGAAGTTTGCCCACATCGCCTTTGTGCCTGTCTGGCTAGGAGGATTTATGCAAGGAAATCGCAGAGGAGCCGCCCGCAGCCTGTTGACGCTGCTGATCCTGACTCTGGTGGCCGCTGTGCCACGGCGCGCCGCTGCCGCACCAGAGGAATTTCGTGTTCCCGTGGAGTACTACAAGCTGCCCAATGGCCTGCGCGTTGTTCTGTCGCCAGACCATACGGCGCCAACCGTTTGCGTTGGTGTGTACTACCGCATCGGCTTCCGGATTGAGCCGCAGGATCGCACCGGCTTTGCGCACTTGTTCGAGCACATGATGTTCCAGGGCTCGCAAAATCTGGGCAAGATGGAGTTCATCAAGCTGGTGCAATCAAATGGCGGCATCCTGAATGGCTCGACGCGTTTCGATTTCACCAACTATTTTGAGGTGATGCCCTCCAATAAGCTGGAGACGGTGTTGTGGGCGGAAGCCGACCGCATGAACGCCCTCGCGGTGACGGATGACAACCTGAAAAATCAGCAGGGCGTTGTCGGCAACGAGGTGAAGCAGGCCGTCTTGAACGCGCCCTATGGAGGCTTTCCCTGGATTGACCTGCCGATGGCCGCGAATTCCAACTGGTACAACGCGCACAATTTTTACGGCGATCTTACCGATATCGAAGCAGCCAAGCTCCCGGAAGTGAAGAAATTCTTCGACACTTACTACGCGCCGAACAATGCCGTGGTCGCCATCGTGGGCGACTTTGATCCGGCCGACGCGAAAAAACTCGTGGAAAAGTACTTCGGCCCCATCAAGGCTTCACAACTCCCGCCGCAACCCGATCTGACCGAGCCGCGGCAGGAAAAAGAGAAGCAAGTGAGCCGCAAAGATCCCCTGGCGCCACGACCCGCCATCGCCGTGGGCTACCACATGCCTGACCGCAACACGCCGGAGTATTTCGCCATGGGCCTGCTGGCACAGATGCTGATTCAGGGAGACGACGCGCTGCTTCGTCAGGAACTTGTGCAGAAACGCGGCCTGACGGACAGCGTCGAAGGCGGCATCAATAATTCTCTCGGAAACATGTTCGATTATCAGGGACCGATGCTGTTATCGGCCGACCTCACCTTCGATACAACGACTAAACCGGAGGCGGTCCTGTCGGCAATCGATGCGGTGGTCGAGCCGTTGCGCAGCAAGCCTGTGGATCAAAAGTCCCTCGACCGCGCGATGGTCAAACTTCGCTCCGATCTTTACGACACAATGGGGGAATTCAGCGGATTTGGCTTGTTGGATCTGCTGGCCAGCTTTGCCTTGTTCGACGATGATCCAGGGCGCGTGAATTCGCTGGTCTCCGAGTTCCGCAAAGTAACTCCCGAGATTCTGCAGAAAACCGCGCAGGAATACTTGCGCCCCACCAATCGCACCGTTGTACTGCTCGAACCCGGGCAAGCCGCTGCCGCCGGAACCCCGGCAAAGAGCCGGTAAGACAGGAGAATGCACATGAAAAAGAGAACCCTGCAATTGAGCGTGCTGGTCCTGGCGGGGATGATCCTAGGGACGGTGCCTGCGGATGCGCAAAAGCAGACGCCCCCCGAAGGCGCACCGGCAAAACCCTTCAATCTTCCGGCGAACGAAACGTATGCGCTCCCGAATGGGATGAAGGTCACTCTGGTCCCTTACGGGATTATCCCCAAGGCCACAGTGAGCATTGCCGTGGATGCCGGCAGCCTGAATGAACCCCGGGATCGTATCGGCGTCTCTGATTTTGCTGGCGACCTCTTCAAGGAAGGAACGGCGACGTTGACTTCCCAGCAACTCGCGGAAAGCGCTGCACGCATGGGCAGCACGCTGGACGTCAGCATGGGCTCGGACCAAAGCGAGTTCGGCATGGACGTGCTTCAGGAGTTTGCACCGGACGCGGTTCGCCTTCTGGGAGACGTCTTGCAACATCCGCGTTTCCCCGAATCCGAGGTGGCGCGGCTGAAAAATGACATGCAACGGAAAATTGCTCTTCAGCTTTCCGAGCCACAGACCATCGCGGAGATTCGGTTCCGGAAGTTGTTGTACGGCGACCATCCCTACGGCACGATTCTGGCCACCGAGGACGACGCAAAAAAGCTGACGCTCCAGGACGTGAAGGAGTATTACGAAGCGAACTTCGGCGCACAACGTTCGCACATCTATGTTGCGGGCAAATTCGATTTGGCCGCCGTCAAGAAAGCCATCGCCGAGACCTTCGGGAACTGGGCGAAAGGGCCCGCGAAATTGGAGAATGTGCCCTCATCCAAGCCGAATCACGTGCTGGATCTGACCGACCGGCCCGGCGCGCCGCAATCCACGCTGGTCGCTGGCCTGCCTGTTGCGCCGCCCGCCAGCCCTGATGCGATTCCCCTGGGAGTAACCAATGCCCTTTTGGGCGGCTCGTTCAACTCACGCATCACCGCCAACATCCGCGAGCAGAAAGGCTACACTTATTCGCCCTACAGCGAAATCTCCCGCCACTATCACACCGCCTACTGGGCGCAGCACGCCGACGTCACCACGCAATTCACCGGCCCTTCACTGAAGGAAATCTTTGGCGAGATTGACCGCTTGCAGAAAGAACCTCCTTCGGCCCTGGAATTGAAGGGAATTCAAAGCTACCTCTCCGGGATCTTCGTGATTCGGAATTCCAGCCGGCAGGCTCTGATCGGCCAACTCCAGTTCGTCGATTTCCAGGGACTTGGCGAGGACTATCTGAAGAGCTACGTGCCCAAGGTGAATTCGGTGACCACCGCCGATGTTCAGAAGATGGCCGGAAAGTACATCAAGCCGGAGGAGATGACCATCGTCGTGGTGGGGGATAAAGCTAAGATTTCAGAGCAACTCTCGCCCTTCAATCCCACGAAATAGGCGAAGAGTCTAGCCCTTCTTCAAGCGGCGGCGGGAGGCCTCGGCGGGTTTGCTGATGGCTCTCCGCCGCTCTTTTTCCTGATAGAGATTCTGGTCAGCTTCCGCCAGCAATTTCTCTACGCGCTCTCCCTCCCCCTGGTAGATAGAAATGCCGATGCTCGCCGAGATGGGGGGCTCTTCCTGATCGGTAGCCAGGGTTTCGCGGATGCGCTGGGCGACGCGCTGGGCTTCAGCATCGCGCGCTTCCGGCAGCACCACGGCGAATTCATCGCCGCCATAGCGCGCGGCAGTATCAATGGCACGGCAATAGAATCGTAGGATATCAGCAACGCGGCAGAGGGCGCGGCTGCCAACCAGATGCCCATAGGTGTCGTTGATTTTCTTCAGCCCATCGAGGTCCAGCAGGAGCACCGCAAAAGGACGCCCCGTGCGCAGGGTGCGCTCCGTCTCCGTGTCCAACACGTCGAGGAGCCTGCGGTAGTTTGCCAGGCCCGTGAGCGGATCGCTGGCGGCCAGGTGCCGAGCCTTTTCAAAAACGCGCGCGATATCCAGCAGCGCCCCGCCCAATAAGATTGTGTAGCTGGCCACATTCAAGGCCTGCGCGAAGACGAAGGGGCCGTCCAGCAGTTTCTCCGATTGGCAAGCGGCGAGCTGGGCGGCCAGATTGAGCCAGACAGCGCGGAAGATCGAGTGGTCAAAGGCGGAATCTCCCAGGTACTTCCGCCGGCTGTAACCGGCCAGCGCCACCAGGAAAATCAGAGCGGGCAGAAGATGCAGCGGATTCGGAATGACAGAATTGGGGTGATGCGAAGCCTCCGGCGGGAGCTTGCGCAAAGCCGCCGTGATCAGGTAGGTCAATGACAGGACGCCGAACAGCGCGCCCGCGATTTCCAGGCGCGGATGCCGCGAGCGGGGCAGGAAATGTTCCACCACCAGCGCCGCCACAAACAGCAACGCCAGGAGCAACCGGCTGATCCACCACGCTGCGGGGGCCCATACAAACCACAGTGTCGATTCGCGCATTCCTTGGAAGAAGAGAACGCTGGAGGCGGTCAGTGTTGCGCCAGAGAGAAGGAAACCCGACCCCAGGATAAGGGAAATGCGGTCCTGGGTGCCTTGAAACCGGACCAGCGATACCGCAGCAAAAACAAACGCGAAGAGCCCCGTCGTGATCTGAAGATAACCCTGGAGGATGGGATCGGGTGGAGGAGTAAGCCCGCGCAGCCAGTACGCAGCCAGAAAAATGAGCAGGAAGCCGCCCACGTGGAGCAGCACCCGATGCACCTGCTGGCGATCGAATCTCAGGGCAAAATTGCCCATTCTGCATTCCTTCGGAGTTCAACGAATAAGCAACGCTTTCCTGACTATTATTAGAAGCGATTCTGACGCGGAGCGTTGCGCTGGAAAGTTTCTTCTGTGAGCCAAGAGATACCGGCTTTGGGGATGACACAACTGTACGAAAGGACAGGCTGGCAAAGGGCGAATGGCGCGTTGTGGAGCCCTGGAGTCGCGGGACTTCGCCATGTGGTGTTCCGCGCGGAAATCGGACTGTCCGCAACCGCGGGTTCCGCCGGTGCGAACCAGGAAAAAAGGCTTGCGCAGAGGACCGTATTTCCTCAAAATAGCTTTTATTGAATCGTTTGAATACGCGAGGCACTGCTTGCCCAGGCTTACCACCAGCAGAAGCAAGGCCGCCGGGGAACGCCAACCGTCCCCGGCCTCGCATACGCTCGCGGAGATTCTCTCCCAACCTGCGATCTGGAGTGAAACGGGCAGGCAACTCCGCGAATCAGGCGAACTCGACCGGCTGGCGGCGACGTTTTCTCCCCGCAGCCCCTGGCTTTTTGTCGGGTGCGGCTCCAGCTACTACCTCTCCCGGCTGATCGCCGCGCTCTGGACCAGGCATTTCTACATTCCCGCGACGGGGATTCCCGCCTCCGAACTGCTCTTCGCCCCGGAGGAGACTCTGCGGCGGATCGGCGCGGAACAGATCGTGCTGATGTCACGTTCTGCGGAAACTACGGAAGTCCTCCGCGTTGCCGAACTGCTGCAAGCCCACAAGACCGTGCAAACACTCGGGGTCACCTGCAATCCGCAAAGCCAACTGGAAGCTCTGTGCACGCACACCTTCGAGCTGGCATGGGCGGACGAAAAGAGCACGGTGATGACACGGTCATTCACCGCCATACTGCTGGCATTCCAACGCCTCGGCTTGCAATTCGTCGGAGACCACTTGCTCAGCACTGCCTTGGATGAGTTACCGCAACGCGGCCAGGCGTGGCTCGATGGGCATGCCCGGAAAATCCAGGAATTCGCGGCCCAGCGCAAGTTCGACGACTACGTTTTCCTCGGACAAGGCGCTCATTACTGGCTGGCACAAGAAGCGGGACTAAAGGTTACGGAGATGTCCTCGTCTTATGCCCAGGTGTATCACTCGATGGAATTCCGGCACGGGCCGCGTTCCATTGCCGGGCCAAATACGCTGATCACTCTGTTTGTTTCCGAAGCCGCGGCAGAAGCGGAAACCGTGCTTGTCCGCGAGTTGAAGGGATTGGGCGCGGCGATCTGCGTGATTGCCAACCGGGCCGCCCCAGACCTGCGGAACTGTAGCGACTTGCTGATCGAACTCGCACTGGACCTGCCGGAGTTTGCGCGCTACGCTGTCACCGCCATTCCTGCGCATCTCATGGGAACAGCGATAGGTCTCCGGAAGGGCCTCAACCCGGACGCGCCAAAGAATCTGACGCGCGCCGTGGTTCTCTCGCAGGCTGGCAATCGTCCAGCAAAAAGGAGAGGTGCTTGAGCACGGATGCCAGCACCACAAACGCGGGACCTCGCCTGCGGCGCACTCTCACACTTCGAGACCTGATTCTCTACGGCATTATTGTGATTCAGCCCGTTGCACCCATGTCTGTCTTCGGGGTGCTCAGTGAGCGCGGCAGGGGCCACGTTGTCACCGCGATTCTCATCGCCATGGTGGCGATGCTGTTCACGGGCATCAGCTACGGCAGAATGGCGCGCGCGTATCCCAGCGCCGGTTCGGCCTTCACCTATGTGGCACAGGAGGTAAATCCCGCGATCGGCTACGTCACCGGGTGGAGCATGGTGATGGACTACATGCTGAACCCGCTGATTTGCACGATTTGGTGCGCGGAGCAGACTCACCAATTCGCGCCCGGTATTCCCTTGTGGGGGTGGAAAGTCTTTTTCGCCGTCGTGTTCACCCTTTTGAATATTCAGGGAATCAAGACCTCGGCGCGTATCAATACGATCATGGCAATTTTTATGGGCGCGGTTGTCGCGCTCATTTTCGCGGCCGCGGCACGTTACATCCTGGGCCATCCGCACACTGAGCAGGGCTTCTTCACGCGGCCCTTCTACGATCCCCATACGTTCACCTACGCGGGGCTGTTCGGTTGCACGTCCATCGCGGTGTTGACGTATATCGGATTCGACGGCATTTCCACGCTCTCAGAGGAAGCTGAAAATCCACGTAGGAATATTCTGTTGGCCACGGTACTGACCTGTGTGGTGATCGGCCTGCTCTCCGCCGTGGAAGTTTATGTCGCGCAACTGATCTGGCCCGCGGTGGAAAAATTCCCCGACCTGGATACCGCTTACGTTTATGTCGCCGCCCGCGCCTGGAAGCCCTTATTCCCCATTGTCGGCTTTACGCTGCTGCTGGCAAATTTCGGCTCCGGCATGGGCGCGCAGATTGGCGCGGCGCGCCTGCTGTATGGCATGGGGCGCAGTAACGCCCTGCCCAAATCATTTTTTGGAGTAGTGGATGAGCGCCACCGCGTTCCACGCAACAACGTTGTGTTCGTCGGCGCAGTGGCCCTCCTCGGCGCGTTTCTGCTGTCCTACGAGCGCGGAGCGGAGATGCTGAATTTTGGCGCGCTCATCGCCTTTATGGGCGTGAATTTCGCGGCATTCCTCCGTTATTATGTGCGCGCGCAAGAAAAGAAATTGACCTATCTGGTGCCACCCGTATTGGGCTTTTTCATTTGCCTGGCGCTCTGGCTGAATCTCAGCCGCCCCGCTAAACTCTATGGTTCAATCTGGATGGCCGCGGGGATCCTCTTCGGCATCTGGAAAACCAGGGGCTTCCGGGAACAGCTTTCCTTTGAGCTGCCTCCCGAGGAATAATCCCAGGTAACGCGGTAGGTTCAGTCTACGGAGGTAACGCCACCGTGAAACGCAGCCACGGGAAACCCCGGCTCATCACCATGCGGGACGTTGCCAAAGCCTCTGGCTTTTCTCCTGCGACTGTTTCCATCGTCCTGAATAACGCGCCTTTGGCGCGCTACATCGCTTCCACAACTCGCCTGCGCATTGAAGAAACCGCCAAGCGCCTTGGTTATCGCCCCAATGTGATGGCGCGCTTCCTTCGCAGCAAGCGCAGCCAGAGCATTGGCGTGGTGTTGTTTGATGTCACCGACCCGTTTTGCACGCCCATTTTGCGCGGCATCGAGAACGGACTTTACCCCGTGGGCTACTTGCCGATCTTTGCCGATGCCCATAACCAGCGCGATCGTTTTGAGCGTTACCTGGAAATGCTGCTCGAGCGGCACGTGGATGGCCTGATCGTTGTGGCCAATTGGCTCCTCGTCGACATTCACGTATTGGCGGATCTGAACAAGCGCGAAATTCCCGCTGCCACTATTGGCTGGGAACTTCCTGGAACTCAGCTAAGCTCGGTAATGGTGGATAACGAGGCGGGTGGGCGGCTGGCGCTGGAGCATCTTTACCAGTTGGGTCACCGCCGCATCGCCGTCATTCGCGGACCCAAACGGCTGATTGACTCCGCGCCTCGCTGGCGAGGCATTCAAAAATTTGCGCAGTCCGTCAAGCTCAAACTCGATTCCGGTCTCGAACTTCAGCTCCCCGACGTCTTCGATCCCAATTCCAGTTTCGAGCACGGCTTCCGCCTGACGGAAGAACTGCTGCGTGACAAAAAGAAGTTTACGGCGCTTCTGGCCTTCGACGACATCACCGCGCTCGGCGCCATCCGCGCCCTGGCTAAAGCCGGAATTCGTGTGCCGGAAGATTGCTCTGTAATCGGTTTTGATGACGTCGCCATTGCCGGGCTTTCCGCGCCCGCTCTCACCACGGTGCGCCAGCCGCTTGAAACGATGGGCAACGTTGCTGTGAATATCGTCCTGGAGGCGATCAAGGCCGGCCACGAAAACCGTGACTGGTCGGTCGTCTCTCAGAAGCTCCATCCCGAGTTGGTGATGCGCGAGTCGACGAGGTCGATCTGAGTAGAGCAGAACCGTCGATCAGTAGATCGCGGCTGACTCCACGTTGAATCCATCCACCACGAGCTCAGGTTTTTCCTCGCCCAGGTCGTCTTTCCAGACACGCACGGCAGGGCAAGAAAAAAGGCGCCCTGGCTCAGCCGAGGCGCCCGGAGTTTTCCAATTGTGTTTGCTTAGGCGCCAGGCGGTACAAAGACAGCCGCAGGGGTTAAGAACTCCACATCGGGAAGTTCTGTCTTTACCTTCACGTTTTGATACTTCCCTTTCGCGCCGCCAGCGGCTGGGAACGTCAGCAGGTACTGGTTGTCGAGATGCTCCGCGATCTCGTTGAAGTATGGCTTGAGGCTAACCGGCGCGCCCGCTCCGAGATAAAACGCCTCCGCCCCGGTGTCATCCGATAGCTTACCCAGGTTGTTCTGGGCATTTGTCACGTAATAGAAACTGCTGCCGCGGTGCCCAGCACTCGGATAGTAGATGCTCCAGATGTTGGTATTCTGCCGCTCCGCTCTTTGAATCACGCTATCGAGATCCGGGCTGAAGGGGCCCGAAAATGGTCCCCGGAAGAAATCGATTCCCGAGGAGATCAAAAGAATGGAACGCCGGGGGCCGGTTTGCGGCCAGCGCTTCAGCATGTCCATGGTTCCTAGGTAGGGACTGGAGCCGATCGCTCCTGTGCCGATGGGAATGCGAAGCGCTTTGGCGGCCAGTTCATGATCGGCGGTGAAATCCTGCGCAATTTGCACCGAATTGTCGCGGATGAATCCCACCGCAAGGTGAGTGGTTGCCGGCTGAGCCATGATGAACTCTCTGAGGTCACTCCACTGGCCCGCCGCAGCATTAACGATGGAGTCGTCGATCAGGATCGCCAGGAATAAATTGTCGTCCTTTTTCCAGTCGGCTATCTGTTTGCGTTCCTTGCCGGTGAAAAACTGGACGTCATCCTTGGAGATCGGCGGCGCTCCTTCTTTCTTCCCGACCGCGGTCACTGTAAATGTTGCCGTGCCGGATGCGGCCGCCTTGGTTTGCGCTTGGGTTGTCCCAACGGCAACAAACAGGAGTGCTCCGAGGAACACCCCCAACTTTCCAACCGTGCGATGGTGTTTCATACTCGTTCTCCTCTTTCCTCTCTTCGTTTACATCATCCCTCTGTCATTTGATGCAGAAATGTGATGTTTTGCATATCTGACATTTGCCCTGAAAAGGTCAGTCATTTCAGGATGCAGCCACTGACGACGGGCATCCCCCGCAGCCAATTCCGCATCAGCTTTTCATCGTCTATCTGGGGTTCCTCGCGCTTACGCTACCCTCGTACAGGATGTCTTCCACCATCTCATTCCCAGATTCCGTGGGCCGCGGGGATTCGTGAATCTGCATCATTTCATCCTCAATGGCGCCAATGGGATACTCCGTAATTCCCGCGGGGCCTCGCCCTAGAGAATAAACGCGGCCAGGGCGAATAAGTTGCTTCCCCGCGCGGCAGCTCCGCGCCCTGGTGTTTGCCTGGCTTGCTGTTTCTATTTCTGATGCGCGGGGGCTGCTGATCAGTGTCGTTCGCCCGGCAGCGAAGCGGCGCTCGTTTTTTGCAACTACTATCGAAAGCTCTGACTCTCGATGTCCAACACCCCTGCTCCGTACTCCTCGGTCTTTCGCATAGCCTGTCTGCCGCTGTTCACGAATCTGGTCTAGAATGGGGCCGCGGATCGTTTCCTCTCGCTCCTGATTCCCCACGGAGGTATGAAGAGCCCATGGCGCTGATGCGCTCGATGTTGCTTGCAGCTTCGCAAAATGTGTGGCTACGCGAACACGCAGTGAACTACCCTTTTGTGCGCCGCAGCGTTTCGCGTTTCATGCCCGGCGAAACTTTGCAGGCAGCGCTTGCCGCCGCGCAGGCCCTGCGCCTGAAGAATCTCGGCAGCGTCTTTACGCACTTAGGCGAAAACGTCACTGACCGCGACGAAGCACGAAAAGTCACCGAACACTACCTGGAAGTTCTCGACCGAATCCACCAGTTGAATCTGCCTACCGAAGTTTCCGTAAAACTCACGCAACTGGGTTTGGACCTTGCTCCCGAGTTTTGTTGCGACAATCTCATGCAAATTATTCGGTGCGAATCGTCCTCCGCCACTGTCTGGGTGGACATGGAAGCGAGCAATTATGTTGGGGCGACGCTGGACATTTACAAGAGCGCGCTGAAGAATCATCCGAATGTTGGCATTTGTCTGCAGTCCTATCTCCGCCGGACCGAAAAGGACTTGGCCAGCCTGCTGCCGCTCCGTCCCGCCATTCGTCTGGTCAAGGGTGCCTACAAGGAGCCGCCGGAAATCGCTTTTCCGAAGAAGGCAGATGTTGACGAGAATTACTTCGTTCTCGCCCAGGAATTGCTGCGCGCGCAATCGGCTGGAGAATGCGCCCGTGCCGCTTTCGGTACTCACGATGTCGCCCTCATTCGGCGTCTGGCGGATTTCGCCGGCCAGCAGGGCTATGCAAAATCCAATTTCGAGGTGCAAATGCTCTACGGCATTCAGCGCGCGGAACAGGAACGCTTGGCCCGCGAGGGCTACCGCTCGATCGTTCTCGTGGCCTACGGCTCGTACTGGTATCCCTGGTTTGTGCGGCGGCTCGCGGAGCGCCCGGCCAATTTGTGGTTCATGCTGCGCAATGTTTTTTCTTCCTAGCTCCCGGAAAGGAGATCGACATGCGTAAATTCAGTGCTTTTATTGTCGTGCTCGCCGCGATGTTTCTGATTGCCGCGCGCGCGGCGGAACCCCCATGGACAGCTCTGTTCAATGGAAAGGACCTCACAGGGTGGAAGCACGTCGGCCCAGGCAACATGACCGTCGAGAATGGATTGATCCAGACGCACGGAGGCATGGGACTTCTCTATTGGACCGGCGGCAAAGTCGGCCACTCCCGGATTCGGGTGGTGTACAAGATGCGCGACACCAACGACAATTCCGGCGTGTTCATCCGCATCCCCATCGAGCCGCGCGAAGCATGGATGCCGGTTCATTACGGCTACGAGGTGCAGATTGACAACCACCCTGAAACGTCCAGCGAAGACGAATACCATGTCACCGGCACGCTCTACTCCCTTACCAAGCCACTCGCCAAACCCGGCAAGCCTGGCCCCGAGTGGAACATCATGCTTATTATCATTGATGGCCCGCACACCATTGTCGAACTCAACGGCGTGAAGGTCACGGACTACACCGAAGGCCAGCCCGTGCCCGAGCGCAAATTCGACTTCGAGCCACAGCGCGGACGCCGCCCGGATGAAGGCTACATCGGCCTGCAGAATCACAGCGACAACGACATCGTTTTTTTCAAGGAAGTCAGCTTGCAACCCTTGCCGTAGATTCAGCGATCCGCAGAATTAGTTTGTAGCATTTTCGGAGAAAACCATGAGCAAGAATCCGATTTCTCGCCGTCAGTTCCTGCAAACCAGTGCCGTGACCACCGGCGCCTTGATGACCACCCGGCGCATCGCCCTCGACCCGGCTCGCATTCCTTCCTCGTGGGAGGTCCCGCCGAGCGATCGCGTGCGTTTTGGCATCATTGGCGTGGGCATGCAAGGCAGCGGCCTGCTCGCCACGGCTGTAACTCTTCCGGGCGTGGAATGCGTGGCCGCGAGCGACCTCTACGATGGCCGTCATGCCCTCGCGAAGGAGATTGCCGGCGCCAAGATCACCACGACGCGGCGGTACAAAGAGCTGTTGGACAACAAGGAGATCGACTGCATCATCGCGGCCGTTCCTGATCACTGGCACAAGCAGGTCTTCGTGGACGCGGTCAGCGCTGGCAAGGACATCTATTGCGAAAAGCCGATGTCGCATAGCGCTGCCGATGGAATCGAGATGGTAAACGCTGCGAAGAACACCGGGCGCATCACGCAGATCGGTTCGCAGCGTGTCAGCTCCGTAATCTGCGCCAAGGCCAAGGAACTTCTATCACAAGGCATCATCGGCGACTTGAATCTTGTCGAAGCCTCCCTGGGGCGTAACGATCCCACCGGCGCATGGGTCTATCCGGTCCCGCCAGACCTCTCGACGCAAACCCTGGACTGGGACACCTGGCAAGGCACCGTGCCGAAACGCCCGTTCGATGGCAAACTGTTTGCCCGCTGGCGCTGCTGGAAAGAATATGGCACCGGCGTCGCTGGCGATCTTCTGGTACATCTCGTCAGCGGCATGAATTACATGCTCGGGTGGAATGAGCCGCCGAGGCGGGTGACGTCCATCGGTGGAATTCTACGCTTCGATGATGGACGTAACATGCCTGACGTGCAGGCCACGCTGTATGAGTACGGAAAGATCCCCGTATATCTCCGCCTGAATCTGGGATGCGAGACGCCGGAGGTGTACCGCTTCCAGGGCTCGAAGGGAATTCTGGAAGTGACGGAGTTCACGATTACTCACTACCCGCAGACGGGAGAGGATTCGGCGCCCAGCTATTATGCCTTCAGTTTTCCGCACGACCTGCGCGAAGCGTATATGAAACAGTGGCACGAGCTGCATGATCCCTCTCCCGGAAAGGAACCCCTGGCCGAAGGCTTCAATTACAAGGGAGATTCGTGGGACGACTTGCGGCCACACCTGTGGAATTTCTTCCAGGCGGTGCGCACACGGAAGCCCGTGACCGAAGACGTGGTGTTCGGACACAACGCCGCGCTGGCGTGCCACATGTCCAATGAATCGTATTTCCGGAAGAGCGCGGTGAAGTGGGACGCCTCGTCCGGTGAGATCAAGAGTTGATCCTCGCGGGAATTTGCGGCTTGGAGCGCTTGAGAAGGGGGCTGAAGCTCAGCCCCCTTGTTTATTTGGCGCGGTGAAATTCGACGTAGTCGCGCCCTTTATACAGGCGGTATTTGCCGGCGTCGGCGGTAGTGAGAACTTGCAGCGGCACAGGGTGCTTGATTTCCTTGTCATTCGTTGAGGTGACCTGGAAAACATCGTTGGAGCCCAGATCCATGACCACAAACTTGTCGCCTTCGATAAACCCAATGCCATAGGCGCCGGGCTTCAGTGCCTTCCCAGCGATTTCGAGGGTGACTTCGTTGATGAGATAAGCCTGGTACTTTTCACGAATACTCGTGGAGTAACCGGAATTGTCCACCAGACTCGCAAGAACGAGGAAACCATCGGCGTAACGCACACCGGCCGTGTTGCGGAGTTGCGTGGTGGCAGTTTGTCCGCGGAAGAAAACCTTTTCCGGCAAGATCTTTGGAGTGATGTCGGCTGCATTTAGCACGGCTTCTTTGGCGGGAGCGGCTTCCATCGGCTTCTGGGCCTGGGCATAAGCCATGCCGGTCACGATCAGCAGCAAACTGGCAATCAACACAAGGGCGAAACGTACTCTCATGGAACTTTCCTCCAGTATCGTAGGGATTCGGTGGAACACTGGATTGTACCTCTTTTTCAGGAATGCCAGTGCGGGGCGCCTTGAGCGCCAGCAGACAGGGGCATGCCAAATCCCCGGCTAACTTTCCGTCAGCGATGTAAAAGGATCGAACCGCAGGATCAACCGTGGCGCGACCGCTGGCGCCAAATCTGACGCCAGGTCAACAAGGCAGCGAAACCGCAGCCTGCTAGCACCGGAAACAACGGCACGCCTTTCGAAACCAGGAGATACGAAGCGAAAAAGCACGCTGCGAGAAAGAACTGCCATCTGTATTTCATTTCCAAACCATATACATCCAAGAGATGCCCAAGAGCAACAACAGAAACGCGATCGCAGGTGCCCTCAGCGATTGAGTCCAACGCGGCCGGGTCAGGCCCTTGCGTCTGAGCCGGCGGACTTCGGAGAGTTGACGGCGGGCAAGCGCCAGTTCCCACTCGTTTCGGGCCAACTCTAGCGCCCTGGAGGTTTCCTCTTCGGCACGGTCAATGATCCGCAGTCGGAAGAGCAGTTCTGAGTATTTGAGTTGGGCGAAGAAATTTTCCGGCTCGATGCGCCGCGCCTCCTCAAGCGCGTCCATCGACCGGTAAACGTCGTAGTTCATGGCGTGCGCAATGCCAAGGCAGGTGCGCATGTCCGCGTTGTCAGGATTCTGCTCGCAAGCTTCCGTAAGCGACGCGATAAACTCCGCCAACTTCTCCGGCGGGACCGAATGAGGGTCCCGCCAGGGAAGTGCCGGCAAGCGGCTCGGCCGCAAACGGGGAGCGAGCCCTTCAGGCCTGAGTTGAATTGCTGTTGTCATGGTAGCCATTCGCATGCTCTCCTCAAGCTTTAGGACTTTAGTTCGAATTCCGGATAGGCCAGCGCGCCCATCTCCGGAAGGTCGAGGCCTTCCAACTCTGATTTGGCGGAAGTGCGTTGCCCAACCAGCAAGTCCACCACGAACGCGAAGATGAAGCTGAGTGTGAACACGAAACCCACTAGCGTGGCCACTCCCACCAATTGCGCCACAAGTTGACTCGCGTCACCGTAGAACAGCCCGGTCACGGAACCGTTCACGCCATTCCATGCGCCGCCGTAGTTGCTTTTGCCGTCAGCAAACAGACCGAGTGAAATAACACCCCAGATGCCGCAGGTCCCGTGCACGGAGACCGCACCCACCGGGTCGTCCACTTGCAGTACGCGTTCGACAAAGGCGACGGAGAGACATACCAGTACGCCCGCCACGAACCCGATGATCACCGCGCCCACTGGATTCACAAACCCTGAAGGCGCAGTAATCGCCACCAGCCCCGCCAGGAATCCGTTTCCCGTCATCGAGGCATCCGGTTTCTTATACATGAACCACATGTACAGCATGGCGCTGATCATGCCGGTGGCGCTTGCCAGCATGGTGTTCACGGCGATGGAGCCGATGCGCAGGTTGCCGCTGCCCGAAGCACCGAGGGTAGAGCCCGGGTTGAAGCCGAACCAGCCGAAGGCCAGGATCAGGCAGCCGGTGATGACCAGCACAATATCGTGGGCCAGTATGACCTGCGGTCTTCCCTCCCGAGAGAACTTGCCGATTCGCGGGCCGAGGATCATGGCAATGGCTAAGGCGCTGAGGCCGCCCACCGCGTGCACTACCCCTGATCCGGCGAAATCGCAATACCCCTTGCCGAGGCCAAAGTTGGTGCCGAGATTCGCGAGCCACCCGCCGCCCCAAGCCCAGTTTGCAAAAAGCGGGTAAGTGAAGGCCGCAAAGAGGAACGAGGTCACGATGAAGGCGGAGAACTTCCATCGCTCGACGGCCGCGCCCGTGGGTATTGTCGCTCCGGTGTCCATGAACACCATCTGGAATAGGAACAGCACCATCACGCCCACGTCGTAGGTTCCCTTATGCATGAGGAACAGCCCATGCTGTCCGAACAGTCCGAAGGGCTTGCCGAAAAGCGTTGCCGTGAATTCCGCGCTCAGCGGCGCGGTGCCGCCTAAGTTGGCGACGGCACCCACCCCGCCCATCTGGATGGCGAAGCCAATCAGCCAATAGGCGAACATTCCGATGCCGTACACGCCCATATTCATCATCATGGTGTGATTGGCATTCTTGGCGCGGGCCAGACCGGTCTCCAGCAGCGCAAAACCCAGTTGCATAAACATAACCAGGTAGCCGGTAATCAGCGTCCACACAAAATTGACGGCGATTTTGTTTTGCCCCACCTGGTTTGCCAGATCGCCTATTGTCAGGCCCTTCTTGGGGTCACTCACGGTGACGTCGCTGGCATTACCTGTGAGCGACCCGTCCGGATCGCCTTTGGCGCGCGCGTCTGCCGACGGCACGGGCGTACCCGCCAAATCGGCATCCAGAATCGGTTTCGGCGTTGGCTGCGGTGGTACTGCAGCCGTTGCCGCAGGCGCCGCTGCCGGGGCGGCAGCGGGTGCCTGTGCAAGAGCTAACGGCGCGAGACACGACACCGCGAACAACACCGTAAGCAGTCTCTTCGTCGAGTTTTTCATCCTTGCCCTCACCCCTTCTTCCAGATTGCGTTCTTGAGATAGGCCTTGTTAAGCACACCCATAATTCCAAACAAGCTCACCGCCAGTCCCACGAGCACCATCGCCAGCCGTCCTCCGACTGAGGAAGTTACGCCCAGACTGAGTACACTGATCACAAATCCCAGTAGCGTCAGGAGTATTCCGAGAAGAATCATGGCTCGCTTTCCTCAATTCTCCGCTTGCTCAAGCGGCTTAACTTTTCGAAATATTGCAATCGACCCGGCCAGAAAAGCTACGGCAACCAGGTAGAGAAGAAAACCTCCTGCGTAAATTGCCCCGGCTAGAGCCGTAAACGCAAGTAAAAAGATCGTGACCCCAACCGCCTGTGTGGGATTTGCTCCCATTGCGTTTCCCCTCCCTATTTGAATTCAAGCCAGCACACTTGCATTTACAAAACCGAACGTACAGCTACCGCTTGGGCCCAAAAAATCCGACGAAGCCTAGAGCGACCGTATCCTCACTCTTGCTGGAGGCTGGATCGATGCCTCGGTCGAAAAACGGCTGATTCGACCAGTCGCGCCGGTACTCGAGGCGCGCGAGAAATCCCGCCAGCATCTTGTACTCGCCTGTGAGGGTGATCTCCTTCAAGTCCTGCGCCCTGCCGGTCGAGAAACCCTCGCTGTCCTTGAACCACTCGATGCGCGGAGTGAAGGACCACTTGCTGGTTGGCTGAAAGTGCAACGCACCGGCTATGCCGTACCACTTGGAGGTGAAGGTCGGGTCGGTAGTGCTGGCCGCGTTGATCCCGGCATCTACAGACAGCGGGCTGGTGTTCTGGCCGTAATCAAAGTTGAGATAAGCGTTGAACTTAGTGTTGGGCGTCAACAGGAGAACGGTGTCATAGAGGTGGCGCCAGCCGGTGTTCGTTCCGGCATTTTCCGGGCCACCATAATAACTGTTGGTCCAGGCAAATTTGGTGGTCGTGAACGTGCCCGTAAGTCCCAGAGTCTTCCCGCTATTGTTGTCCTCGGTGTCGTTCCATCCGTTTACCAACTGGACCCCTCCGGTGAAGTGCTTTCCAATGGGGAAGGAAGTGCGAATCCCAAAGTGATAGTACGGAATGGCCCAGGCGAACAGCAGAGAGCGAGAGTAGTTCCAGTTGGAATTGGTTTCGATCACTTCCGCCCCGGCGCTGGTCACAAATTGCCCGAGGTCAATCTCGAAGCCCTTGAGCGCCGCGGGCTTCAAACTTACATAAGCCTGCTCGACATTGCGGAGGATGCCTGGCGCACTGTTAGGTTCACTTGCGTGAATGATGTCAAAGGCACGCCCAAAACCGAGATCCACCTGGAAGCCTACGGGGTCTGCCGTATGGGCCATGCTCAGTTTGGCCATGTTCAGGCTGAACTGGTTGGCCTTCACGTCGAAGTTGTACAGCTGGTTCATCGACGAGGCGGGGTGGTTGGCGTTGAAGTCGTAATAGCCGTCAACCAGACCGCTGAAATCGATGGGACCGATAGACCAAGTCGGCGTGGCCTCGGGAGCAGCAGCGGGAGCAAGGTTCTGCGCCGGGGGAGCCGCGGCGGAAGTAGCCGGCGCTGGAGCTGAAGCTGGAGCCTGACCCTGCACCGAAACCGCCGGCGCTGTTGCGGACGAGTTGCTGCGTGCTTCCAATTCCGCCAAACGCTTCTCCAACTGTTCAATGCGATCCAACAACTTCCGCTCACGCAGGTCCGCCGTTGTCTGAGCTCCATGAATTTCGGCACCCGCTGGCTGCGCGGTATTTTCCTCTGGAGTCGTGGAGGACGGGGGGGGTGCCTGAGTACCCTGGGATGTGTCATGTGAAGGCTGCTCTGCGGGGGGAGAACTCGTGTGGGCGAGGGCCGGTACACCTGCCAATGACGCTAGTAAGACACAATAGCGGATCGAACGAAAGGTCATCTAGTGTCCATTTCTTCCCCCGCTTCTGGAGGGTCTGAGTCCCATGGCCTGAAAAAACTACTGACCGGTGCTTGGCGGAGAAATGTAGCGGCGAAGCTCTGGGAATGCCAACGCAAACTTTCTATTATCGAAATCGATAATTTGTGATTGGCGTAGCGCACAAGTAAGTGCATTATCTCTGCCACGAAGCTTGCCGGTTCCCGGGCGCGGGTGCGCCTTCCAGAAACAAGGAACTTTCTTCCGAGAGGGGAAATGCATGAAGAAAATTGAAGCGATCATTCAGCCGTCGCGGTTTGAGTCCGTGAAAGAGGCCCTGAGGGAAATTGGAATCGAAGGAATTACGGTAACCGAAGTACGGGGACACGGCAGGCAAAAGGGCCACACGGAGACGTATCGCGGACGAGAATACTCCGTGGACCTTTTACCAAAGGTAAAACTCGAGCTAGCTTTGCCCGAAGCGCAAACGGCGCAGGTCATCACTGCCATCCTGCAGGCGGCGAAGACCGGAAAGATCGGCGACGGCAAGATTTTCATATCCACTCTGGATGACGCCATTCGTATCCGGAACGGTGAACACGGGGAAGGCGCGCTCTGACGGACATGACCATCGGCTGCAGCTCGGCACGAGATCTTACGGATGGAGCCTCGCGGCATTCTTCCTGCTGACTCAGCGAGTTCCTTGGCTCGCTTAGAGCGGACGGCGGGGAATAGTAGTGAGGCATCCTCGATTAAGAAAGACCTGTCGGAACTACTATACGCGGGGTAGTCATTGCCAGTTGCGGCGTTTTGAAGGATCACCTGCGCACAGACCTGCGAGGCGTAAGCGATCTCGCGAATGGTGGCGAAGAGCGCGTAAGCTTGGCGGGCGAATTGTACGGAGAAGGGCGGAAAAAGTCCGCAAAGAAGCGACAGAAGTTCTTGAGTAACGCGAGTGACTCTTTCGGATAAGTGACGGCCTGCCCGCTCATTTGATTTCCATTCAGTTTTCTCCAATTGCCAATTCCGAGCAGCAAAGGACTCATTTAGACTTGCCCTCTTCGCCTGGGAGGCGCCCTGGAAATTATTTCTGGTTTGAATTGACAGCTAACCTGCCCCGCGTGTATCAATTGAAGTCGTCAGCCCTACCCGAAGGCATTTCGACGCCCTAGCACTTTTACCGGAACACCTTCGAGTGGGGATGGATGCTCAGTGAATGCTCCAGAGAGGTCTCCATGCGCCGCCCGCAAATTCCCTTGCTCCTTATCGCCCTTGTAGCCGTAGCACTTATGCTCTGCTCGATGGCCTTTGCTGCAACGCCTTTGTCCGTCACCAATCTCCGCTGCGAGTACAAGTCCAATCCTGTCGGCATCGATACTCTGCAACCCCGGCTCAGTTGGGAATTGGTTTCCTCGGAACGCGGCACGCTGCAGACGGCTTACCAGATTCGCTTGGCCACGTCCGAAGAAAATCTGACGAAAAACAAGCTGCTCTGGGATTCCGGCAAGCAAGCCTCGGATGCTTCCATTCAGGTTGTCTACTCGGGACCTGCGCTCGAAACCGGCCACCGCTACTACTGGCAGGTCCGCGTCACGGACAATCTGGGCCGCACCTCGGATTGGAGTGCTCCCGTCTACTGGGAAATGGGCCTGCTTCACGACTCAGACTGGCAAGCGCGCTGGATCACTCCCAATCTTCAGGAAGACACCTCGAAATCGAATCCCGTGCCGATGCTCCGCCGGGAATTTCAGGTGAAGAAAGACGTTGTCAGCGCCCGTTTGTACGCGACGGCCATGGGGCTCTATCAACTCGAACTGAATGGAAAGCGCGTCGGCGATCAGTACTTCACGCCAGGCTGGACCGCGTACGATTTTCGCTATCAATATCAGACCTACGACATCACTTCGGATTTGAGGCTTGGCGTGAATTGCCTCGGTGCTTTGTTGGGAGACGGGTGGTTCCGCGGGAACATGACTTGGGATAATCGTCGGAATTCGTATGGCACGCGGTTGGGCTTGCTGGCGCAACTCGTGATCACCTACAAGGACGGCAAGCAGCAAATCGTCAGCACGGACGAAAACTGGAAGGCAGCGACGGGCCCCATCTTGCTTTCTGACATCTATGATGGCGAGACGTATGACGCGCGTTTGGAGCGTACCGGCTGGAGCGCTCCCGGCTACGACGACAAGGATTGGAAGGGCGTTTCGCTGCTCGATTCCCCGAAGGCCAAGCTGGTTGCTCCTGCTGGCCCGCCCGTCCGCGAAATCCAGGAACTCAAACCCGTAAAAATTCTGAAAACTCCGGCTGGCGATACGGTCATTGACATGGGTCAGAATATGGTCGGCTGGGTGCGCTTCCATGTGAGCGTGCCTGCAGGCACAACCATCACACTTAGACACGCTGAGGTTCTGGACAGCGCTGGCAATTTCTATACGGAAAATCTTCGTTCCGCAAAAGAGACCATTCGCTATACCGCCAGGGGACAGGGCATCGAAGCTTTTGAGCCTCACTTTACCTTCCAGGGGTTTCGTTATGTGGCTGTGAGCGGTTGGCCCGCTGCACCCTCTCTCGATGACTTCACGGGCGTGGTTGTCCATTCGGCGATTCAGCCCTCCAGTACCTTTGAAACTTCCAATGAGCTGCTGAACAAGCTTCAGCACAACATCATCTGGGGGCAGAAAGGAAATTTCCTCGAAGTCCCCACGGATTGCCCGCAGCGGGATGAGCGCCTGGGTTGGACCGGAGACGCACAGGCCTTTGCCCGCACCGCTTCCTTCAATCACGATACCGCGGCGTTTTATACCAAATGGCTCAAGGATGTCGCCCTAGACCAGCAGGATGATGGTGCGGTCCCGTATGTAGTTCCCAACGTGCTGTCGCATCGCACGCGCAAGGGAGAGTCCGCTTCAGCGGGTTGGGCCGATGTTTCCACCGTCGTGCCGTGGACGATTTATCTGTCTTATGGTGATCGCCGCATTCTGGAAGGACAATATTCGAGCATGAAAGCCTGGGTGGAATACATGCGTCGCGAAGCGGGCGATCGCTACATCTGGAGCAGCGGCTTCAGCTTTGGTGACTGGCTGGCTTTCGCTACCGCCAAATCCGATTATCCAGGCGCAACCACGGACAAGGACTTGATCCAGACGGCGTACTTCGCGCGGTCCACCGCTCTGCTTCAACAAACTGCGCAAATCCTCGGTAAAACTGAGGACGCCTCTACCTACGCTGCATTGCTCGAAAAGATCAAAAGCGCATTTCAAAAGGAATTCGTCACGCCGAATGGCCGCCTTTCCTCCAACACACAGACAGCCTATTCGCTCGCACTGGCTTTTGACCTTTTGCCCGAAGCCCAACGGAAAGGTGCCGCGGAGCGCCTGGCGCAAGACGTTAGGAAATTCGGGCATCTCACCACGGGATTCCTCGGCACGCCGCTGCTTTGTCAGGTCCTTAGCGACTACGGCTATCTCGATGAGGCCTACTTGCTGCTGAATCGCAAGGAGTACCCGTCATGGCTGTACCCCGTAACGAAAGGCGCAACGACCATCTGGGAGCGCTGGGACGGCATCAAGCCCGACGGCTCCTTCCAGGACAATGGCATGAACTCCTTCAATCACTATGCCTACGGCGCCATCGGCGAATGGATGTATCGCGTTTCGGCTGGAATCGATATTGACCCGCAACACCCCGGCTACAAGCACATTCTGATTCAGCCGCGCCCTGGCGGCGGCTTGACATTTGTAAAAGCCTCCGTGCACAGCATGTATGGCCAGGTTGCCACAGCGTGGGAGATCAAAGACGGCAAACTGATCATTCACGTGGAGATACCTGCGAACACCACGGCCACGGTGCGTCTGCCCAAAGCCAAACTGGAGCAGGTCACCGAAAATGGCGCCTCGCTCCAAGCGAGCCCCGGTGTTTCCCACGCGCAGCAATTGGAAGATACCGTTACCGCGGAGCTCGGCTCCGGCAGCTACGTGTTTGAGTCGAAGTATTAGGTGCAGTCGTCAGGGCGAGTAGATTTGAGCTTGAGTTGTCTTGCGAGCAGCTGGCTTGGTGACGGGCACTAACTTTCTGTGCGCGTGAAGTTCCCAGGAAGGAGATCCTATGTTTCGTAATTCAGCGTTGCCAGGTTTTTGCCTCGGGAACCCCCGTAACCGAGCCGTGCGCATCGCCTTTGTTCTCGGCCTCGCACTGTGCGTGCTCTTCCCCAATTCACGACATGCAACCTTGTTCGCGGACGAGGCCAATGCGCAACCCTCCACGGTGCTGGCTGCAGTGGATCACCGGCATGCCGTCAGTCTGGATGGCGCGTGGCATGTGATCGTAGACCCGTATGGAAACGGTCTGTACGACTCGAATGGAAAAGCCCGAAGCACCGGCTTTGCAAAAAACCTGGCACAAGCCGATTCCACAGGCCCCGTCGAGTACAATTTCGCAAAATCTCCCACCCTGCAAGTTCCCGGAGACTGGAACACCCAACGCGAGTCGCTGATGTTCTACGAAGGGCCGCTCTGGTACGAGAAGGATTTTGATTACCACAAGACTCCTGGTAAGCGCGTTTTCCTGCACATTGGAGCAGCAAATTATCGCTCCTATCTCTGGATCAATGGCCGCGCCATCTGCGAACACGAAGGAGGTTTTACCGGATTCGATTGCGAAATCACGCAAGCCCTTCGAGACGGAAATAACTTCGCCGTCATCGCCGTGGACAGCACCAGGCTCGCGGACGGCGTACCCACGCTGAAGACGGACTGGTGGAACTATGGCGGCCTGACCCGCGAGGTCTCGCTTGTCGAAGTGCCAGACCGCTATATTGATGAATTCGATCTTCATCTCAAGCGCGGAACGCGAAATGAAATCCAAGGCTGGGTGCATGTTGTTGGCGCACCCACTGGATCAGAAATCAAGGTCACCCTGGAAAAAGAGGGACGGTCCGCTGGAATCACGGCCAAAACGGGGGCAGACGGCAAGGCCCAGATTCATCTCATGGATGCCAACTTGCAGATTTGGGCGCCGGAACACCCTTTGCTTTATCGCGTAATCCTGACGGCGGGAGAAGACCGCCTGGAAGATGAGATAGGATTCCGCACCATCGAAACTCGTGGAACACAAATTCTTCTAAACGGCCAGCCAATTTTCCTGAAAGGGATTAGTGTGCACGCCGAGGCTCCGTATCGTACCGGCCGCGCGTTCAGTGAACAGGACGCCCAAACACTTCTCGGCTGGGTCCACGAGCTGGGAGGAAATTATGTCCGCCTGGCGCACTACCCGCACAGCGAGCGCATGACGCGCCTCGCCGACCGCATGGGCATACTGGTGTGGTCGGAAATACCCGTGTACTGGGCATGCCACTTCGAGGATCCGGTGGTGCTGAGCAAAGCAAAGTCGCAATTGTCGGAAATGATTCGCCGCGACCGCGACAAAGCCTCTGTGATTTTCTGGTCCGTCGCCAATGAAACGCCTGCCACCCCCACGCGCACAACTTTTCTCACTACGCTGGTGCATGACGTGCACAGACTGGATCCCAGCCGCCTGGTAACGGCAGCCTTGCTGGTGCGCGCGGAGGGCAATACTAAAATTGTCGACGATCCGCTGGGCGACGTCCTGGACGTGCTTGGGACTAACGAGTACATCGGCTGGTATGAGCTAACGGCCGCTGACGCTGATCACACCCAATGGGACATTCGTTTCCAAAAGCCGCTCATCATGAGCGAATTTGGTGGCGGTGCAAGGGCCGGCCTTCATGGTGATGTCTCCACCCGATGGACAGAAGAATTTCAGGCCAATATCTACGAGCATCAGTTCGTCATGCTGAATCAGATCCCACAATTGCGGGGAATGAGTCCGTGGCTGCTGATGGACTTCCGCTCGCCACTTCGGCTGCTGCCGGAGATACAGGACAATTACAATCGCAAGGGACTCGTCTCCGAAGATGGCCGCAAGAAAAAGGCCTTCTTCGTCTTGCAGAAGGCCTACACGGAAAATACCATCGGGCATGCTCAGTAAGTGCGGGCATTTTCCGCAAGAGGTGGATCATCCCGATCCGGCCAGCTTCATTCCGCGCGAACTTCTCCGTTTTCTGAGATTCCTGAAATGCCATGAAATCCTGGCAATTCTGCGGTAGGATTCGGCCATGACCTCACCAACTCTTTCACGCCGCAGATTTCTGACTTATTCCGCGATCCTTCCGTGGGCATGGAATGCCCGCGCCGCGAATTCCATTCCCGTCGGGCTGGAGCTCTATTCCGTTCGCGAGGAACTTAAACGCGATCTCCAAGGCACGGTGCGAGCCGTGGCTGGGATGGGTTACCAGTGCGTAGAATTCTACGCGCCATATTTCGAATGGACCGAGAGCCAGGCAAAGGAGATGAAGAAGCTTCTCGACGATCTGGGGATACGGTGCTTTTCGACGCACAACGATAGCTCGTTCTTCAACAGAGAAAATCTTCCAAAGGCGCGCGATTTCAATTTGATTCTGGGCAGCAAGTATATAGTGATGGCTTCGGCACAACCGAAGCCTGGCGTTGACGGCTGGAAGGCGGTGGCCGAGACGCTGAATTTCGCGGCCGAGCAATTGGAACCAGCGGGATTGAAGGCGGGCTATCACAACCACCAACTGGAGTTCACTCCCGCCGCGGATCTGCCCCTGAAGGCGCGGCCTATCGAGATTATCGCGAACAACACGAAACCCACGGTCATGCTGCAACTGGATGTGGGCACTTGCGTGGAGGCCGGATCGGACCCTGTCGCCTGGATTCGCGCAAACCCCGGGAGAATTCGTTCGCTGCATTGTAAGGATTGGTCGCCGGACCCGGCAAAGGGATATGCGGTTTTGTTCGGCGAGGGCGTTGCGGACTGGAAAAACATTTTCGCGGCCGCGGAGAGCGCGGGCGGAGTGGAATACTACCTGGTCGAACAGGAAGGCAGCAGGTTTTCGGAGCTGGATACAGCCCGAAAGTGCCTCGAGGCATTTCGCGCCCGGCATCCGAACTGACCCCGTCTTTGAACTTTGATCGCGGTTTCGATGGTGAGCGACCCCACACATAGGTAACAGATCGTACCGGACACATGGGTTACATTTTCTCCTTCTTGGGAGGGAGTGAGATGTCTCCGGGCTGGACCGTTTGAGCGACCCGAGACATAGGTGACAGATCGTACCGGACACATAGGTTACACTTTTCCCCCTTTTGGGGAGGGAAGAGTGGATTTGAACCACCGACCTCCTGGTCCCGAACCAGGACCCAAATCTAACTAAGTCGCTGTCCTGGCGTCAGTTGCGGTTTTTCGGGCCGCTCTCTGTTAGACAAGTTTGGACAAGTCGCCAAGCCATGCGGGCGGATTGTCTCCGTCCCCGCACCTTCTTCCCTCCTTGCGCTCGCGCTCACTAGGCTCAAAGATATTTCTGATGTGTCTTTGGCTATGCTGGTCGCTTAGTCGCTTCTAAGCCCGCAAGCTAAAACAGACCTCTACCGAGTCAAAAATGAGGTCAAATCGCTAAATCCCTTCGCCTGCCTTGCTTTCCGGATTTCACCCCCTCAGTAAAGGCCCCGAAATGCCCTGGTTTTGGTGACAAATTGGTGACGAGTTTCTTTCCACATTTTCTTGGTAACTTCCGAGCTGCCGACAACACGCCCGCAATGCACCTCCACTTGCTAGACCCATTTGTGCGTTGGGCACTTCGTCCACACTGCTGGTGATGCTGCTAGGCAAGCAACTCTAGCAAAATAGTTTTTGGCTACAAATCTGTGTCGTAATACAGGATTCAACAGAAACCTCACACCTCGGGCTGGCCAGGGGAAAATTCGGAGATTCCATGAATCTGACCTTCTCCTTGACCGCGCTGTGCTTTCTACGTTTCGGACTTCTTTCTTGCCCAGGGCAAGCTCCCCTTACGAGTCGCGCACAGAGTGGACAGACATTCGAAGGCCAAGTGATAGTTCAATCAGCCGAAAGCACAGCGGTTGAACGGCACCTTGACGGACAACCCTTCCATAATCCGGTAAGGGAAGGATTAACGACATCTCGGCGAGAAATACGCGAGGCTGACATTCGGCGCATGAATTCCTTACGCCGCAAAGTAAGTCATCGACCCTGCCAATCTGCGGTGACTCCCTTGCCTTCGGCCACCGTGAAAATGCGGTCCACAGCTGGCAACTTGACCTGTTCCACCACGCCGCTGGGCCAGTGGATTTCGACATTATCTATTGTGGTAGCGTCACCCAAGCCGAAGTGAACGCGAAAGTCGTTGGAGGAGAGATAGCTGCCGCCGCTGAGCACATCTCCACGCTGGCGAATGCCGTTGGCGGTCAGGTAGACCGTGGCGCCGACTGCGTCGCGGGGACTCCTGGGCCCTCCAATGAGCTTCAGTTCCACCCAGTGATGATGATCGGGATTCACATTGCGAAGCAGCACGGGAACGTGGTCCACGTTGTTGATGACGACATCGATCTTCCCGTTGTTGAACAGGTCTCCAAAGGCGGCTCCGCGGCCGATGCTGACCGCAGCCAGTCCCGTTCCTTCGACCGCTGGGACTAGTTCAAACTTCCCGTTCTTAAGGTTGTGGAATAACAGCGGGCGCTGAGCGTAGGACGTGCCCCACGCTTGTTTGTCCACCTCCGGGTAGACATGGCCATTGGCAATCAGCAGATCCTTCCATCCATCGTTGTCATAGTCGAGAAACCCGTCACCAAAACCCACGAAAGGAAAGGTTGGCGCCGCAACGCCGGACTTGAAGCTGACATCGATGAAGGTCCCGGTTCCATCATTTAGAAAGACCACATCGTAGTCGTCGGAGAATGTCGTGTTCACCAGATCAATGTAGCCGTTGTTCTGATAATCGCCGACGGCAATACCCATGTTTGCAACCTCGCGGCCGTCTCCGTTCACGGCGTAGCCACTCGCATAACTCTGGTCGTCAAACGTACCATCCCCTTTGTTGATGAAGAGGTAGTTCGGTGTGGAGTCATTGGCAACCAGAAGATCGGGTTTGCCGTCATTGTTCACGTCCACGAAGAGGGCGCCGAGACCGTAGTAGCGATCGGGATTGCCGACGCCGAGCTTCTCGCTAACGTCCGTGAAGGTGCCATCGCCGTTGTTATGGAAGAGATGATCGCGCTCACCCTGGAGTCCACGGGGGCCGCACATTACGGACACGCCGCGGAATTGACAGGAACTGTAATTCACGCTCTTGGTACCGGCAACGGGGGGCTTGTTCACGTCGAATTGAAGATAACCCGCGACGAAGAGGTCCAGCCAGCCATCCCCATCGTAGTCCCCAAAGGTTGCGCCGGTGGACCATGTGCCGAGCGCAACGCCAGCTTTCTCTGCTACGTCCGTGAAGGTACCGTCGTGATTATTGTGATAGAGACGGTTCTTGCCGTAGTTGGTGACATACAGATCGGGCCACCCGTCGTTGTCAAAGTCTCCGACCACAACACCGTAGCCCCAACGATCATTTGTTACGCCAGCCTTGGCTGCCACATCCGTAAAAGTGCCATCGTGGTTGTTATGGAAGAGCGCCGCATGAGGCGGAGTGGCCTTGCCCTGAAGTGCATCATAGGTCGAGCCATTGACGAGGTAAATGTCCAGCCAGCCATCATTATCGTAGTCGAGCAAGGCAACACCGCCGCCTTTAGCGTCTAAGATGAAATGCTTTTCCGGAGTACCCGCCGTGTGATGCCAGGCAGTGAGGCCAGCTTCTTCAGCGGCGTTCACAAAGATAACTGGGCCGGTCTTTACAAAGCCGCCAGCAGTAATCGGACGATTCTGGCTGTCGAATTCCGGCTTTTGAGGGACGCCAGTGGCCATCCCACCATGCGGTGCTTCCTGTTGCTGCGTAGACGGCGCCGCTCCGGCATCCGAAGGCCTTTGGGCGGACACGCGTGTTGCCCACAACAGGGCTAGACTAGCCAGCAGCACGGCGCCTCGCCGCGCGGGAACGGCATGCCCCGGTCCGGACAGCCTTTTCTTCTCAGCGTCGCTCGAGTGTTTTTGCAGGATAGGCGCTCCCCGCATCCAGTCTCCCATCTTCGGCACAAATCTCGACATTCATGCGGCAGAGCGGCTTGCCGCAGGCCCCACGGCAACGGAGATTACGAGGGCGGCGGTTCGGATTCCGCCGGAATGGTTTCTTGCCGAGGCAATTGATCGCGCCGCTTGCCCTGCTCCTGGAACTTGCTCTCCTGGCGCTGATCGCGTGCCGCTTTCAATTGACGGAAGGTAGCCAGCGCCTGGCCCGCTTCTTGGGTACGGTGCAGCTTGCGGTATATAGTTGCAAGCTGATACCAGGACATGATCCTGAGTTCCTCCGCTCCCTGCGGATTGGTTGCCAGCCGGAACTGTTCGATTGCAAGATCGTCCTTGCCGAGATCCCCCTCGCCTTTCCCCAGATAATAGTGCGCATCGTTGAGCGCCGGATCAAGGGTCAGCGCCCGCTCCAATAGCGGCACGCCATTGGCAGCGTCGTCGCGAATCACTCGCAAGCTCCCGAGTTTGTAGAGAGCTACGGCGTTGCTGGGGTCGATCTTGATCTCCTCGGCATAGGCATCATCCGCTTCCTGCAGTTTTCCCGCGGTCCAGCATGCGTCACCGAGCTCTTCATGCAGACCCGGCTCGAGCGGCGCCCCGGCGATGGCGAGACGGAATTCGCTAATTGCGTCGTCGGCTCGGAACGCCTCGGCGTCGGCCTGCGCAAGCACCTCATGAACTCGCCAGGAATCGGGAGCAAGCTTGAACATCGCTGCGTAACTCTCTTTGGATACCAGCAGGTGCGCTCTGCCCCGGTGATAGAGAATGTCCAGGTTTTTGGGATCAAGCACGGACGCTTTGTCCAGATCGGACGCAGCCGCATCCACTTTGTTCTGCGCTAACTCTACAACGCCAAGCCACATCCAGCCGGCTGCGTTCTTGGGTTCAAGCCGGGTCTCGCGCGTCAATTCGTCGTGCGCCGTAGACAGATGGTTCAGTTTGTAGTCCAAGATGCCGATGAAGAGCCGCACGGCGCGCAGACCGGGTTGCAACGATGCGGCTTTCTGAAGCGCGCTGAGCGCCTCTTCCAGTTGTCCACCCATTTCTAGTGCGAGGCCCAAATTGAAATATCCTTCCGGCGATCCAGGTTCACTCTGCAGATATGCTCGAAAATCACGAACGGCCTCGCTGGCGTCGTTTCTGCGCATGGCGGCGGTGCCTTGTTCGAACAAGGACTTGGTGCGGTCATCTTGTGTGATTGCGGGATGGCACAGCAGGGCGAGAGCCAAGGCGGTTACAAGGAGCCGCGAGGAATGACGGAACACGAACCTAAGCATAGCCGATCCGAGAAAGAAAAAGCAGGAATTAGCCGCAACGCATGATCTGCGACGACCTTCGGAATCTGATTAAGTGATCGCCCGGCAGGCGGTTGCATACGGCCTGCCGGGCGAGTGCCCCTCTCTGGAGACTTGGCCTCTCGGACGCCTATTCAGCTAGAAGCTAATTCGGAGCACTAATTGGCCGTTTCTCGGCCCAAGAAGAGTACTGCCAACCTGGCCGAAGTTCGTGTCCTGGACGCCGGAATCCGGTTTGTTGAACACATGTCGGTTGAATGCATTGAACAGCTCTCCACGGAAGTCCACCTTCACCCGTTCCGTGATCGCAAAGGTCTTGGCAATGCCGAAGTCCTCATCGTAGTAGGGGAAGGAACGTATGTCCGCAGAGTTGCGTGGCATATCGCCGAATACGTAGGGAATGTCGATCCCAGGAGCGGGGTTGGGGTCCGCAAAAGCACTACAGTTCCAGTAGCCGGTCGTGCATGCACCCGAGGTGTGATCGTAGCCGGTACCCCCCGTGTTGCTGAAGGCCAAGGGGTTGAATGTGCCCTGGCGGCGCACGGACTGCCCCGCGACACGGTCCGGGCGAATGCCATTGTCAAAGCCTGGAATGCCATTCGCTCCCCAGAAGCTGATCGGTTGGCCGCTCAAATAGCGAAGCACACCGCTGACTCTCCAGCCACCTACGATCGCGTTTACGGGCCTGGGAGCGCCCGCAAGGAATTGCTTGCCACGGCCAACCGGCAACTCGTAAATGAAGCTCGTGACAAAGTTGTTGGGAATGTCTTGGTTGCTTACCGCCTTTTCGCCTTTGAGGTCATAGGGATTCTGCGTTCCACCCTGGCTTTGCAGGGTGCTGTAATAAGGTTGGATGCTGTCAGCATCGGTGAGCGTCTTCGAGAAAGTGTAGGAAACCAGCACGTTCAGACCGTTATGGAAGCGGCGTTCCAGCTTGGCTTCCAGCGCGTCGTAACTGGACTGCCCCACGTTCTGCAGGTAGCTGTCCTCGTTGATGTAACCAACCTGCGGGAACGGGCGCAGCGCTTGCTCTACCGGTTCGGAGATTCCATACGTGCAGCCGGATGCGCACGAGAAGCCAGTATATGGCTGAATCGGAGGCGAGCTCCAGCCGTTGGGACAGGGCGCAACGGCCCACCACTGGAGACAGGTGCCCATGCTCAGAGCGCTCTGCGGGATGTCGTTCGGATACACGAGCAATCCATGCAGGTGCGTGGCGTGGTTACCGATGTATCCGAGAGAGAAATAGAGGTTGGGTTTGATTTGGAATTGGCTCTCCAGGTTCCACGATTCCACCATCGCCGGACGCCCATGGCTCTTTGCTACGTAGTCCACGGCTTGGCCATTGGACTGGGTTGGATCGAGGTTTGGAGTATTCGGCAGCAGGGGAAGCCCCGCATCGACCTGCGGACCTGAGAGAGGATCACCAGTGAAGAGGGTTTGGTTTGCTGTGAACCCTTGAAGCGTTCCCTGGCCGAAGTCCGCATAAACCAGCGGCCCATAGTAGATGCCGCCGCTGCCACGAAGGACAAACCTTTCGTGCAGGAATGAGGGCGACCAGGCTAATCCAACGCGAGGCTCGAAATCCTTGTAGTAAGTGTCGGCCCAGGTCTCGCCGACGTTTCCGTTGCGGCCAGCCCCATTTCCGGCAAAGACCAAAGCCCCCAAGTATCCGTTCGCCCCCGGATTGGGTGTGGTCGGGCTGAAGTCGGTTGTGTCGCCCTCCGCCTCGTGGCGCGGGGTGTCAAAACTCCATCGCAGGCCGAGATTGAGGGTTAGATTGGGCCTCAACTTCCAGTTGTCCTGTACGAAAAGCGCCGTAGTGTGAGAAATCCAGCGCGGAGCGTGAAGCTGTGTCAGTGCGTTTGCCGTACCGGCTTGACCAATGAGGAATGCAGCGAAGGAGTTGCCGTCGCGTCCCCAATACGTGGTGTCAGATGCCGTCTGGTTGTCCCAGAAGGTGAAGCACCCGGATGTGCCACTGCACGTGCCGCCGATTTTGCTGATAAAGGAATATTGGTGATACTGCGCCTCACCGCCGAAGTTGAAGCTGTGCGCGCCATGCTGCCAGTGAACGATGTCGTTCAGTGCAATCGTATTGTCCACATCTTGAGCGTCGTCGTTCTCTCCGAAGTTCGGATAAGGGCTGCCGATGAACACAAATCCAGGAAAGACTGGACCGGAGCCGTTGGCGATTCCCAACTGGCTATCCCAATTGGTACCCATTCGCGCGGCTGCCGACAGGTTATAGTTGTTGGAGCGGTTGGCGCCCAACGTCAAAGAATTAACCACGGTTGGGCTTAAAACCCAATCCCATCCGAGGCGAGTTAGCTTGGCAAACTGATCCACTGAGCCGCCGCCAGCTGAGGTGAGGGGTGGAGGTAGATTGGCGCCGTTGCCATTGTCGCTGTTTTCCCTGGCACTGAAGAAACCCCAGATCTTGTGGTTCTGCCCAAGGTTATGGTCGATGCGCAGGCTGTAAACTGTCTGCGCGATGCTGTCGGTTGTTCTGTAGACATAATTGTTGCCGGAGCCGGTAAGATTCGGGCTTGGCATGTACTTAAGAACTGCCTTGGCCACTTTGCTTTCGCGGCCGATGGGAATCTTGTTCAGAACGCCGTTGGCATCCTGGAACGGAACGGTGCGGCATCCGTTCTGCTCAATGGCGGGATCAAAAATTTCACCATAGTACAGCGGTGTCTTGCCGTCGCAGGCGGTTGCTTGGACTCCGTTCACCAGGATAGGGCCGCCAAGCGTAGACGAGAAATCGAAGTATTGGCCGTCGCTGCCGAGTTCGGCAGGGGTTGGAATATTCGAGGTGGGGGCAGCCCCCGTGTGATAGGACAGCCGTTCGAGGCTAAATAGGAAGAAGGTCTTGTCGTGACCGTTGTACACATGTGGTATCCGGAGTGGACCGCCCAGTGAACCACCGTAGTTGTTCTTGGTATCAGGCGGACGCTGGAGTAAGGCGCGCGTCGCTGCATCGGTAGCCATCGCCAAGTAACCATTGTTGAACCAGTTGTTGCCGTCAAGCACGGCATTCTTGTAATAATCGAAAACCGACCCGTGATACTCGTTGGTTCCGGAGCGTGTTTTATAGTTAGCCAATCCGCCGGTTGTTCTGCCGAATTCCGCTGACATGCCAGAGATGTCGACATGAAACTCCTGAATCGATTCCACCGAAGGGGCGACAATGTCAAACGAGCCCGAACCGTTCTGCATTCGGTTGGTCGTGATGCCATCTATCAGGTAGTCCGTTCCTTCAGTCTGACCGCCGGCGATCTTGGCCATTTGGAAGACGGACCCACCCGAAGATGTTCCGGGGCCGACGGCGCCCGGCACCAGAAACTCCAGCGAGGAAATCGAACGCAAGCTGCCCGTCACAGCCAGAGGAAGATTCTCAACCTGCTCAGGTTCGATGGAGGTGTCCACATTCGAGGTTTGCGTTTCGAGCGACAGCGATGCCACATCCACGGTGATCGTCTCGCTTATCGATCCCACATTAAGGGTAAAGTCCTGCCCCGAAACGGCTCCGATGGAGACAGTGATTTCGGTGGAAACCGCAGTCTTAAAACCTGTGGCAGCGATAGTGAGCTTATAGGCGCCTACGCGCAGCGACGGAAACACGTAGTAACCAGTCTGAGAGCTTACGGTCTTATAGCTCGTTCCACTGGCTGAGTCCGTGGCCGTGATTTGCACATTCGCGACCACGCCGCCGGATGGATCGGTGATGGTTCCGCTGATTGACCCTGTATCTAATTGCGCCATGGCAGGGAGCCCGACCAGAAGCACGACGATGAGAGCCGCGCATGAAGCCCAAGCGAGCCTCCGGTAGAGCTTAGGATAAAGGAACCAGCCAATTTCCCTTCGGACCAATTGATGCACTTGATGTGTCATAATCCCCCTCCAAGTAAACCCCGCGTATTGACAAGCTCGAGGTCTAAGTTTTGTAGCTGCATGCTCGTCAGTAATCGTTTTCTCGATACTGCCTAGTAGACCTTTCCAACCTCAATAACTTCAGGTGGTTCCCCATCACTTTCAACTTTTCAGCAAGCGTTTAATTCGAATTCCCTATCACCGGCCAATCGTTGACCCAAGTCAGCGACCTCACAAATAGGTAGTCCAACCCGTTCTGCGAAAGATTCAGAGCATGAAAAACAATCAGATCGCCGCCGGTAGCATCAATGTAGGCGGTCTGGCCGCCCGGAGCACTCCAAGTAATTCCGTCTCCCTGCAACAAGATCGTTCCGCCGCCAGCCGCCATATCGACACCATTTTGATCGAGGAATCGGCCATGGGGGCTGGTACCCCGACCGACCACGATTTTGTAGTCGCTCTGTGCCGGATTCATATCGCAGCAGTAGTCCCAGGAGACGAAGAGGTAGTAATAAGTACTGTTGTCCCGATGAACCAGCGAGGAGCCTTCGATCGGATCGTTGGTAACGCTGCTGGCCCGCTCGGCCAAATGGTACGTGGTTCCCCCCGATTGAATTTGCCCGGTGGCCGGATCGATCTGTTGTTGGTAGATTCCCGTCCAAAAACTTCCGTAAGTGAGCCAAACCGACCCGTCCGTGTCAACCAAAATGTTTGGGTCGATAGCGTTGAAGCTGTCGGCGGAGGAGGATTGCAAAATCAGGCCTTGATCGACCCAATCATAATTTGGACTTGTCGAATCAAGCGTGGAATTGGTCACGAGTCCAATTGCCGAAACGTTGGACCCAAAAGAAGAGACCGCATAATACAAGTGATAGCTGCCACTAAAATAGGAGATATCCGGCGCCCAGATCTCAGTTGCCTGAGGGACTGCTGAGGAAATCCACGACGGCAACGTACTGAAGACATATCCGCAGGCTGTCCATGCAATCTTATCCGTAGAGCAGCGAATGGGAATGAAATTGCCTTGACTTGCTGAAGCGTCGGTGGAGAAGACGTAGTACTTCGATCCCTCACGGATAATGCTCGGGTCATGGACGGGAGAGGTGTCGCCTGTGAATTCATAATTCGTCAGTGGACCAGCAGCAGCAATCACAACACTGAGACTCATGGTTGCCGAAGCTTCCGAAGAATCAGTAACCTCGGCAGTAAAGTCAAAGGTTGCTGGCGCTGTAGGCGTTCCTGAGATAACACCGCTGCTCGCCAGATTCAGTCCTTCGGGCAGCGCACCAGCGGACACCGACCACGTGTACCCGGACCCGCTGCCCCCAGTTGCCGCCAAAGTCGCCGAGTAGGCAACCCCAACGGTGCCACCCGTCAGAGAAGTCGTTGTGATACTCAGTGGAGGTGGAGGAGGAGAAGAGGAACCGCCGCCGCAACCCTGCGAGAGGCACAAGGTGAGAATGCAAGGCAGCCCGAAAAACCGATTTGTTGCACCGATAAGTATCCAAAAGCGGCGAAAGCTGCTGATCCGGAGTTGCAGTTGCCTCGACAGAAGCTCTCCAGACTTCTCGCTCAGGCAGCTTTCTTCAGAACGCAGCATGTACACCCCGTCACGATGGAACCGAGCACCGACGCTGTGAGGGACTCCCCAGTGCGGGAAGCCTAAGCTTCTCGCCGTCAGAGTACTGTTACTCGCTATCCTCGATGGCACACCAACTCACGGGAAACTCGCTACCTGCCAGTAAGCGTTTTCTGCACAGCCCCGAAACCACAAACTGTGCACGACTCTACGGTTTCTGCACCACGTTTCCGAGTAGCACACGGTGTGCAAACGGTAGGCTACCGTTAATTGTTATTTGAATTCTCTGCAACGGACCCTTTGATCAATCATCAGGACAATGGATGGGGCCCCTACCAGAAATAAACCGCCACTACGTGAGGGGGGCTGGCACCTGCATCGATAACAGATGTCTGCACAACCACTTGCATGTTCTTCTTCTCCCAGCCGGGAGGCGCCGTCCGCGCCAACTCGGACAAGTACTCAGGGCCGGAGACGAACTGCGCCGCTGCATCGGTGCCAGGTGCCGTAATTCCCGCCACACTGATTACCGAATGGCCGGTCTTTGAGTCTAGTAATCGGGTGACGACTCCAAAGTCCACGATTACTTCCTGGTGCACCCCCAGTTGGCAGAACCACTTTTTGTCCGGAGAGGTCCGGTCATGAATCCAGAGGATGCCGTCCCTCTCTTCAAACACGAAACGCAGGTCGGATGTCATTTCCATCGTCCACCGATTGCTGAACGCTCCAATCAGCACTGCAGGAGAGTTGCGAAGCTCATCGAATGACGATTCGTTACCAATCCTAATTTGGCTTGGCTTGCCCATCCGGCCTAATGCCTCGGAAATTCGAAAGGCTGCGTAAACGTCGCCTGAGACCAAACCGAAATCAGGGAAGGTGAGGATGTCCTTCCATAAGATCTTTTCATTTGGATCCAGAGGAAGCGGTTGGTTAAACCTCTCGACTTGTGTCTGGAAGGTGCCGGGATGGGTCTTTGCGTACTTGTCATATAGCGAGAAAGAAGGTCGATACAAAATGGGTTTGGGAAGACAAACAAGTACAGGTTGCGAAGTGGAAAAAACGGGGCCCCAAAACTGGTCCAGCGGAGATGGACGGGCCATCTTGCGATGGACAAAAGGAGAAACCAAAAGCGCGGCTAGTAACAGGTTGATGGCAATCGCCGTCCAGGCAAGCAGTTTCCACTTACTACTGGGCTCATCGCGCGGCAAAGGCTGAGTGTCAACTTCAACTGGCAACTCGATGGGAATGTGATGAAACTCGGGGACATAGGTTCCGACGGGAAGGTCGATTCGGACATCTGAGGACTTGGAAAACTCGTGATAATACTGCTCCAGTCGCCTCCGTACCTCGCCCGCCTGGACTCGAACAACCGAGTCATCCCCAGTGACATAATCGGCAGGGCGGTGAAACACCTCGGCCCCAATGCAGCGCTCTTTCAGGAGTTCGTCGTGCCCATCAAGCTTGTGGTGCACGACGAAGGAGAGGAACTGTTTACTTCGGGTACTAGTCCGGAACGCAGGACTGTTGAGTATCTTCTCTAGTTCCCGGAGAACTGCCTCCCGATCTGCGCCGTCGAGGCTTGATTGCTCCTTCTGCGAACCCACAATGTTATCGTCAACCGCCATAAGTCTTCAGTCTTTTTGCTATTTCTGGCCCAACGCTTGCCTATCTTTATCACCTCATGCATGGGATGTCTAGAATCATGACCAGTTTCGCACTACCTGCCTCGCGCATCCTAGCCACATGCACCACACGCTTTTGAAACCCAGTGGTCGGAATCAAGAACTCACCGTTAGACACCGTGTACTACTCGAAAACTTCCAGACCTAAGGTTTAAATGGGTTATGACATTGAGGAGGCACCCACTTGCACGTACCGCGGCATGGCTCTCCTTCGGTGCACTCGAAAACCAAAAGCTTGCCGCAAGACGTCGTGGTGGAAAACGATTCACAGACATAACGGATGACGAGCGAGAGAGGAGTCGATTGGGCGCGCCTTTTGATGTGGCGTCGTGGCTCTCTTTGTCTTGCACAAACTCTGCAGCAGAGTTTGTTCCGGCTTGCATTATCGATGTGACCAGTGGGTGGGGAGTCATGCTGGGTGTCCAGACGATCCAAGCCGGCGACACAGTATGGCCCGCGGAGAATTCAGCCGTGAATCCTCACCTTCGTCCGGTTTTCTCTGGAAGCGACTCGGATGTCGAGCTCGACTCTAACACGAATTCGGTGTCTCCCACTTGAAACGGTAGAGCCTTAGGATCAGGGCCAAGATCGGGAGGTCGTCCAAAAGCGTATGCAACGTGCCTCAAGGGCTGTCAACAAGGAGACCGTTGATATCCGAGAAATCGCCAAAAGGGCGGGAGTTTCCACGGCGACCGTATCTCGGGCCATCAACCGCGTGCCCACTGTGAATTCCCATCTGGCAAAGCGCGTCTGGAGAGCTGTCGATGAACTTGGATACTACCCGAATACTCAGGCTCGCGCGTTAGTGTCTGGGAAAAGCAAGATCTTCGGTCTAATCGTCTCTGAGATCACGAATCCGTTCTTTCCCGAAATCGTTCAAGCGTTTGAGAGTGTTGCGGTTCAGCATCACTACGAGATCCTCCTCACGTCGACAGTGCATAACCCGAAACTTATGGAGAGCGCGGTTCGCCGCATGATTGAGCGGCGCGTCGACGGTATTGCAGTGATGACGTTTGGCATGGAAGAGTTGCTCCTGGATGACCCGAATTTGCGTGGCGTGCCTCTCGTTTTCGTCGATGTCGGCCCGTCCCGTCCGCACGTAAGCAACATACACATCGACTATTTGCATGGTATTCGCCAAGCTGTACAACACCTGGCAGCCTTGCGTCATAAGCGGATCGCCTTCGTCACCGGCCCTCTCGGTCTGAAGTCTGCCATTGCACGAAGAGATGCTTTCCTGCACTCGGTACAGGAGATTGGGCTCACTCTCGATACACTCCTGGTTGTTGAGGGGGACCACACCATGGAAGGAGGGATGACAGTTGCCGCAGATCTGCTGAAACTTCCTAACAAGCCCACAGCTGTTCTCTGCTCCAACGACATGACTGCCATTGGGGTCATGAGGATGAGCTACGAGGAGGGAATCGTCATTCCGCGTGACTTATCGGTCGTTGGATTCGACGACGTGCGGCTCGCACAATTCATGTTGCCGCCTCTGACAACTGTGCAGATGTCCCAAACAGATCTTGCTAACTCGGCGTTCAAGGCGCTCTTTGCTGAGGCAAACCGCAAGGTTCCTGCATCGCACGGGGTCGAATATACTTTGCGAACCGATTTGGTACTGCGGAAGTCAACAACCCTTGCCCCGCACCACGGAATTCGATCTGCTGGCGGTGATTCTTGAATTCCGCCTCAAGTCGTGCACAACAAGGTGGCAGCGTCCAAGCCCATTGCGCATCCTGCATTCTGTGGCAAGGACAGTGGAGTTTATGTTCATCATCGAATGGAAAAGATCACTTCACGTCTCTTGGAGAATCAATATGAGAATCGGAATTGTAATCCTGCATGTTTGTGTCGCATTGTTTGTTATTCCGGCATCGGAAACGGCTACGTGTGGACAAGAAATGGCGGCCCGTCCTCCTCACGTTATGAGTGTCGACGGGGATGTCGAGGGAACCCATGACCCTTCCATTATCAAAGAAGACCACAATTGGTATCTGTTTGGGACGGCTACCGGACCCAGGCGGGATGGCGAATTGCCGCTTCGCTGCTCCCCAGACCTTCATCACTGGAGCACATGCGGTTACGTCTTGCCCGCCATCCCTGAGTGGATTCGCAAAGAAAGCCCGGAGACAAAGGAACTGTGGGCGCCGGACATCTCCTACTTCGACGGGCAATACCATCTCTATTACGCTTTCTCCGCTTTCGGCAAGAACACCTCGGGCATTGCGTTGCTGACCAACACGACCTTGGATCCGAAAAGTCCGCAGTTTCGTTGGGTGGATCAGGGGCTCGTGCTGCGATCCACTGCAGAAGATGATTTCAATGCAATTGATCCAAATTTGGTCTTGGACGGCACCGGACAGGCGTGGCTGGCGTTCGGCAGCTTTTGGGGCGGGATCAAGATGCGAAAGCTTGATCGCAGAACCGGCAAGCTATCGATTGAAGATACTCGGCTCTATTCTTTGGCCAGCCGGGAACGTCCAGACAATCCTGTCTCCGCTCCTCCAGGTTTGCCACCTGATTGGCAGGCGATCGAGGCACCCTTTATTGTTCATCATGGTGACTACTACTATCTTTTTGTCTCCTTTGATCTTTGCTGCCGCGGCACAAAGAGCAATTACCGCACGATGGTTGGCCGTTCTCTGAACGTGACCGGTCCTTACGTGGATGAAAGAGGAAAAGCAATGATGGAGGGAGGGGGAAGCCCGCTGTTGCTGGGCAACAGCAAGTGGATTGGACCAGGAGGCGAATCCGTGCGTATGGGGGAGGATGAAGACATCATCGTGTATCACGCTTATGACGCGAGGACAGGAGTCCCTTCACTGCAGATCTCGACACTTACTTGGACGGACGGTTGGCCGCATGCCGCGCTTGACGGCGACGCCTCACTGGCAAAATAAAGACTGAAAAACGCGACCAGAGGTGCCTTTGTGATTGACAACCTGATTTGGACCGCCTTGGATACTTTCATGAATCGTCGGCAACCGAACCAGAAATGACCCTAAAAGTACTCGATGAGCAGCTGAGGCCTCTCCCTCTTGACCGCTCGGCCAGAATACAATCGAGGTAGAACAGTACTCACCCTCCGCCGGATGTGTAATCGGCAGGGCGTACATGCGATCCGGTTGGCACCTTTGGCGATTTCGCCCGGATCACGGGGAAACCGGAAGTGATACGACGGTTTACAAACCGGTGAGGCCCTTTGGAAGCGAAACTAGATTCTTACATTGCCACGGTGGGGTTCTCGGGTTGTGCTGCAGCTTCGAACACAGTCTTGCACCTATGTGCCAACCCCTTCGCCGGTCGAAAAAAAACAAAAGACCTCTCGAGTTCTTGGCGAATAGAGATTTCTAAAGGTCAAGAGTTGTTAGACAAGTTTGAAATTAGTTCGTAAAACCGCCTGTTTCTAACCGATAGATGCGGTGAACTTTAGAGCGGTAGCTACTTGTCTCAGCGGTTGGCACGTTACCAGGAGGTCGTCTGCTCTTTCGTTGCTTGCAAGTTATTGAATTTAAAAGAAGTGGTCGGGGCGAGTGGATTTGAACCACCGACCTCCTGGTCCCGAACCAGGCGCTCTAGCCAGGCTGAGCCACGCCCCGACGCATAACCCGGAGTGAGATGACCACTCCGGGCTCGGCTTCTAGGTTAGCACAGCTTGTCCGCCAGGTGCCAGTAAAGGCCACCGTCGCGCGCAATCCCATCACCTCAACGGCTGAAAGAAAAGCCGCCGGGAAGCTCGCGCCTCCCGGCGGGAATGGAGTCAAGGGCGATCAGAACGAGAGCCGCAAAGCCAACTGAATGATGCGCGGATCGTACGTCGATGTGATCTGCCCGAACAGAGAGCTGTTGATGTTGCTTCCAGGCCCGCTGCCCGTGTAGGAACCATTGTTGTTGTTTGTGACTCCAGGGTTCAGAAAGTTCGCATGATTAAAAATATTGAAAAATTCGGCGCGAAACTCGAGCTTCGTCCTCTCCGTGATGGTAGTTGTCTTCGAGAGAGCCATGTCCAGGTTGATGTACCCCGGGCCGCGCAAGTAGTTTCTCGGCAAAGTTCCATAGGTGGCCAAAGAAGGATTCTGCACCACCTGCGCATCGGAAGGAAGCATCGTTGGCCCCGGCACGCAGGGGGGTTGGGTCGGGTCAGGTGGATCGGGACACTGGGCTGCTGTTAGGCCGTTCGGATTGAACCAATAATTTCCCGGGCCATTGCCGAAGTCCTGCGTTGTTCGAGGGTTCAACGCTCCGAGGATCCCAAGACCTCCGACAACGTTTGGATGGACGTTTCCCGGATCACCCGCCCCAGAGGGCCCCTCCGCACCCGGGTAGTACCGTTCGCCCAAATTAGCAAAAACATCAAACGGAAACCCGGTACGCCAAGTGAAGATGGGAAAGAGGCCCCAACCCTGAGTCAAACGCTTGGGGCCGGAATTCCACATATGCTCGATGGGCAAATCCCAGCCACCGCTCAATGTGATCCGCTCTCGGACGTCTTGGTCACTGGAGGCGCGGAAAAGGTTGGGATTGTAGGAAGGTACCGAAGAATTACGCTGCCGAAACCCGGAAACATTATCGATGCTATGCGCGAGTGTATAGGCAAAAGTGAAATACGTCTTCCCGAACCATGGCGTATCCGAGATTTGCCGCGTCAGACTCACCTGCAAACTGTTGTAGCTGGCCTTGGTAATATTCTTGAATTCCGGCAAGCTTCCAAAGCTGCAGGTTAAACTCGAGTCGGCCCCAGAAGTGCTGTTCCCATCGTAATCCACGCAAGTCGAATCGCCCGAGGTGAGATTCAACACGCGGTCCGTGGTGCCCAAAATGAATGGATTGATATCCTGCAATCCAGTCAGACCGTGCGAACTGCTGCCCACGTAGCTCGCTTCAAACACTGTATTCGTCGTCAGTTCGCGCTGTAGGCTAAGATTGTATTGATATGTGTAGGGAGTCTTGAGATGCGGGTCAACGACGTAAACGGTCTGGCTGCCATTGATTGGCAATAGTCCCGCATCGAGAAAACTAATATCGGAAGCAGGCGGCTCTGACGGAAACGGATTAGTTGCGCCCGCTGAACCCCAGGGATCACTGAAGAATGGAATATCCGTGGATTGTCCCGGACCGACGGACGGGAAATAAGGAGCGGCGGCGGCAAAGAAGGGGGGCTGACCGTTGAATTGCAGGTTATCTTCCCCTTTCAAAACGTCGTAGAAAATCCCAAAGCCACCGCGTAGGCTGGTTTTTCCATCTCCCTTTGGATCCCAGGCAAACCCAATTCGTGGAGCCCAGTTATTCTTGTCCGGGAAATTCGTGCCGACAGGCGCGCCCTTGTCGCCCGGGAATACCATGCCTACCGGAGCGTCCGTGAACACGGTGGACTGCTGGCCGGGAATGATCGAAAAGCTGCGGCCCTGGGTATCAAGCTTAGGCTGGTTATATTCGTATCGGATCCCCAGATTGAGGCTAAGCCTTTTGGTCAGGCGCCATTCGTCTTGAAAGAAAGCGGCAGTGGCTTTGCTCCGGATATTCGAGGGAGCGGCAGGAGACTGAAACAACTGGCTGGGTGCTCCCAGCAGAAAATCCGCAAATGGATTTCCCGTAGCCGGAGTGTCACCTCCATAGTAGGAACTGTAAAAATCAAATTCCCCATTGATATAAAAATCATAGAGTGTGTTGTTCTGGTAGGCCGATAGTCCTCCTCCGAATTTGAAATTGTGCCGGCCTCGCATCCAGGTAATTGTGTCCGTGAAACCAAACGTATTGTTGGCGAAACTCGTGGGGCCGTTCACACTGAAACCCGCCTGAAAACCATTGTCGAAGTAGATGTTCGGGGGACCCGTTGGATTGTCAGGAGTAACGCCTATACCGAGATCGGCCGCGGTGGGCAACTTGGCTCCCACTTTGTCCTGAAAGCGCCAGTTGCGCTGCGTGTACGCTCTGAATTCGTTCACGACATTCGTAGTGAAAGTATGATAATAGGTTCCATTCAGGAAATAATTGTTGGCTTGGCCCAAATTTGGAAATCCCGGCACCGTTGCGTAATTAAATGGATCAAGAAACGGGTTCCTGACTCCGCCGACCGTGACCGAGAGTTTGTCTTTGTCCGTGATCGCAAAATCCAGTTTTGCCGTGAGTTCGTTATTGTTGTCGGTGTGTGTGCCCTGATAATTGGCTTGCCCGCTTGGATCCGTTGGAAATAAGCCCGTAGCCAAATATTTTTGCGTAATCGGGTTAATTCTGGAGGGATCCATGATTCCCAGCGCGGCGTTGCCTGTCGTCCCCACGAAATAAGGGTTATCTTCCAGAAAGGCAACCACGTTTGGATCGGGGCATCCGGCGGCCACAGTGCAGGTAAACGATGACTTCCCGGGCCCGGTCACGGTTTGTTGGTAGCCGACTGCCTGCGAAAAATCGCCCTTGATTTCGGCTGGCGTGAAAACCGGAGCCTCTCCGGATACCTCTTGCTGAGATAGGCGCTGGCCCTGGTAACCAACAAAGAAAAAGAATTTGTCCCGCTTGATGGGCCCGCCACAAGTGCCGCCATACTGATTTCTCTTCAACACATTGCGGGGCAAACCCTGGATCTTGTTGAAGAAGGTGTTGGCATTGAAGGCGTCATTACGCAGAAACTCGAAGGCGCTTCCATGCCATTCGTTGGTTCCCGACTTGGTGACGACGCTGATGGTGCCCCCACCATTTCGCCCGTATTCCGCGGAATAGTTGCTCTCAAGAACGCGGAACTCCGCGACCGTGTCTGGATTGGGGTTGAATACGACGCTGTTGTCCAGCAAATTGTTGTTCACTGCCCCGTCGAGCAAATAGGTCACGGAATCGCTGCGCCCGCCGGCGATACTGTAGCCTCCCGCCGCTCCGGAGTCGGCATTCGTTTCCGTCACCCCGGGTTGCAGCGCCGCCAGATCCAGGACGTTGCGGCCGTTGAGCGGGGCGCGCTGAATGGTCTCCCCGATAACGCTGCTGCCGATCGTCTCGCTGACGGTCTCGACGTTAGCCGCTTGGCCGGTCACCTCGACCACCTCGCTCTGTTGCCCGATGACCAGCTTCGCATCGAGCCGCAAAGACTGGCTGATTTGCAGCGTCTGATGATCGAAGACTTGCCGCCGGAAACCTGCTTTTTCCACCGTCACGGTGTAGCTGCCGATGGGCAGTGAAAGAACCTGATAAAAGCCTTCGTTGCTGGTGGTGGTTACCTCGGTGATCAATGTCTTGTCGTTCGTGACAGTCACTTTGACGTCGGGGATAGCCGCCCCGCTCGGATCGCTGACATTGCCAATGATGCGGCCCGTGGCATCCTGCGCCTGAACCACCGCACCGCAAACCAAGAATGCAAATGAAAAAACAAATCCGAGAATGCCGATCCAATATTTCACAGCGCTGCCTCCAAACAATGCTCTGACTCCCGCCCCACGAGCTGCTGCCTGTGCGCCTTCGCACCAAGAAGAACGGATCCAAAATACAAACAGAACGCCGGCAGCAGAAGCACCTCTGCTGCCAGCACCCCTTGCATGTACCGCTTGAGTCCGCAATGTAAATTTGAAGAGGCGAAACTCTCAGAGACCTATCTCTCGAGAGTTACCCGGTCAGAAAACACACGCACACGAACCTCGGCGTACCCGGGCAACCCCGTTCCACCACGGACATGCCTTAGAATTGTCAGATTCTTTGCCAAATTCGTCCTTGTGTCAAGAAAAGTTCCGTGAATGGCCGGAAACGGATTTACAAATAGTTGGACCGCAGGGGATTGCTCCGCCACAAGGCGAAGCACATGCCGCGCCTGCTTTCTACTCGCGGCGATTCCTGCTCGGCCGGGCGGGGCGTTCATCTCTTGCCGAAGTGCAGCAATCGCGCCTGCGTGATGGCGGATAGCGCCCGGATCGGCTCCAAGATTGATGGGGATACCTCGCCGTCCACCCGCACCAGGGAGACGGCTTCGGCCCCCCGCGTGGCTTCGCGGCGTCCAAGCGCAAATGTGGCAATGTTTACGCCAAGTTTTCCCAGCGTCGTACCGATAAAGCCGATCACGCCGGGTTCGTCGTGGTTGCGCAGGTACAGCACCGTGCCCTCCAATTGGGCTTCCAGCGCAATTCCATCAATGTTGATCACGCGCGGCGAACCATCATAAAGTACGGTGCCTTCCGCGCTGAACCCCGCCCCGCCTTCCTTATCCGGCACAGCCGCCACTTCCAGGGTATGAGGAAAGCCGTGTTCCCGCCGTCGCGTTTCTTCTTCGACGATCAGTCCGCGGGCGCCTGCAACCGCTGGAGCATTCACGACGTTCACTTTCTCGTCCAGAACGGCGTTCAACAGCCCGGCCAGAACAGCGCTGCGCAAGAGGTGCGTCCCAATCTCCGCAAGTTCACCGGCATAGCGAATCCTTATCCGGGCTGGTCGCGTGGCCGCCGCCTGCGAAACCAAAGAGCCCAGTCGTTCGGCAAGCGCAAGGTACGGCCGTATGCGGCGATATTGCTCCGGCGATAGTGCGGGGAGGTTTACCGCGTTGCGAATCACGCCCTCTGCCAAGTAGTCCCGCACCTCTACGGCAACCTGAATCCCAAGCTCTTCCTGCGCTTCCGCGGTCGAACCCGCCACATGCGGTGTGCAAATTACGTTTGGCAAACCAATCAGCGGAGAATTCTTGGGCGGCTCTTCGACGAACACGTCCAGCGCGGCGCCCGCCACCTGCCCGCTCTTCAGCGCGGCCGCCAGATCCGCTTCGTTGATCAGTTCGCCGCGCGCCGCGTTCACAATGCGCACGCCTTTCTTCATCTGCGCGATGGTGGCGGCGTTGATCATGTTGTGCGTCTGCGGGCTAGCCGCGGTGTGCAAAGAAATAAAATCGCTTTCCGCCAGCAACTTCTCCAGCGGCATCAGCGCCACCGACAGTTCCCGGGCTGCAGCCTCGCTGATGTACGGATCATAGGCCACGATCCGCATGTCAAACGCGGCCGCGCGCCTGGCCACTTCGCTGCCGATGCGCCCCAAGCCGATCAACCCCAGAGTCTTGCCGCGCACTTCGGCGCCCGATGAGGATTTCTCCCATCTCCCCTCGCGCAGCGCCGCGTCGAACTTTGGTACCTGGCGCACCAGTGCCAGCAGCAGCGCGAACGTATGCTCGGCGACGCTGACAGTACTTCCCCCGGGCGTGCTCATCACCAGCACGCCGCGCTTGGTGGCTTCGTCCAGGTCAATGTTATCCACACCGACTCCCGCGCGCCCCACCACGCGAAGATGCGGAGCCTTTTGCAGCAGTTCCGGCGTAACGCGCGTGGCGCTACGCACGATCAGGGCATCGGCATCTCCCAGTTCGCCCAGGAGCGTGTCCTTTGTCGTCAAAACGATGTTCCAGCCGGTCTGCTTCAGGAGTTCCACTCCGTGTTCGCTGATCTTGTCCGCAACGATGACTTTCATGATTCCTCATTTCGGGTAGGAGCCGCGGCGTACTCCCCAGCGGTCTCCTCCCAACATAGAAAACTAATCAAAGTACTGTGCGGCTCGCCGCGTGTCAATCGAAGCAGTATGGAGAAATGTAAATGGTGGGTATAGGTGTCTGTTATAGTTTGGATGGGGGAGCTGCCATGAGCCTTTCCGAAACGATCCAGAAAGATATTGTCACGGCCATGAAGGCCAAGGACGAACTGCGCCTGAGCGTGCTGCGCATGGTGAAATCCGCGCTGCAACTCAAAGAAGTGGAAAAACTGCGCAAGCTGGACGACGCGGAATCCATTCAGTTGCTCCAGACGCTCGTCAAGCAGCGCAAGGAGTCCATCGAGCAGTTCACCAGAGGCGGCCGCCAGGACCTTGTCGACACTGAGACTCGCCAGCTTGCCGTCGTCGAAAGCTATCTCCCCGCTGGCGCCTCCGACGCCGAAATGGACGCCGCCGTCGCCCAAGCCATCGCCGCTACGAAAGCGGCTTCCGTCAAGCAGATGGGCGCCGTCGTCAAAGCCGCAAAAGAAATTCTGACAGGGAAGGCGGTTGACGGAAAAGCGTTGAGTGACCGCGTGCGCGACCGTCTCTCCAAACTTGGTTGAGGCCTCCGTGCCTGCCCGCACGGCTGACCTGGTTTCCATGCCCTTGCCACTACAAATTCCCGTTCGCTACACCGAAGAAGACGCAGGCTACGTCAGCGTGCGCCCGGTAGTGAAGCAGGTGTTCCGCCTGCACGAACTCGCGGATCTGGTCGTCAGCATTGCGGGCAAGAACGCCGCGCGCGTGCAGCAAATTTTCCGGAGCGGCACCGCGGTCTACCACGGCTACCGCTACTGGTGGGATGGCATTGTCGCCGAAGCTTCGGAGATCGCGGCGCTCCTCGTTCCCTTTCCCGATGACGATCCCACCCGCCCGTTCGAGCCGTCCAAAGCAACCGCGGCGCTCTTGGAAATCGGCGGCGGGTCACAATGCCATGTGGTTGAAATCCTTCGTGAAGAAGCTTCCGAAAAGAAATTTCTGGGAAAGCTTCCGCCCTGGCAGGTGCTTCTGCAGAACATCGCCACTCATACTGCCCGCTACGAGAAATATTCCCACGCGCGGCGCGCCGATCTCTTCCGCATTTCCCTGCCCTACGACCAAGCCCAGCAGCTTCTCGCTGCCCTCCTCGAAGCCGCCCCGCGCAACCTCCGTCTTCGCTGGAGCACCCTCCGCTCGCCTGCGGCCGTCACGTTCGTGATCCCTCGCTAAACCCAGTGAATTCGCGAAGCTCTCAGTTCCCCTTCGGCTTCAGCACGGCGGTGCTCCGCTCGTCGCTCGCGATGATCCGGTAGAACGACTTGAGTTGGGACAATTTGTCCACTGGCACGCTCAACTCCTTCAGCTCGAGTGTGCGCGTGTACTGCAGCGCGCCATCTTTCGCTACGCACCGGCTATGGTAATTTGCGAAAGAGTATTCCGCGTCCGCTGCCGGGGGAAGTTCGTCCACCTCATAGCCTGCAGGCAGCTTGATTTCGATCGAATCAACATTCTTCAGTGGCCCCTCGAATTCCACCGGGTATTTGCGGGGATCCTTCTTCTCCAGAATGTCGCTGGACCAATTGCCCATGACCCGCGGACGCACCAACAGGAGATTGCCGGCGCTCTTGGCATAGTTTCCGGCGCTAAACGAATAGATGTATTCAAACGGCTGATCGTGAATGTCGAGGTTGCCCACGGTCGCTTTGGTGATCTGGAACGTGCCCAGCGAACGTGAGAGGAGAGCTTCAATAGGCTTAATCCTGTCGGCATCCTTGGTGGCCGTCCGCAGGGTGTAACGCTGATAAGCCGCGTTGTCTCCTTGACGAATCTCCGTGACGTCGCCGCTTAGAGTGCCTTCCGGCGAGAGCTGCAGCTTGGCGATCCGGCGGTTACCGCTTGAGGATGGCGTAAGCAATGGCAGTTCGATCAGATCCCCCCCGTCAGGCGTCACCAGAAGGCCGTAGTTTCCCTGAAGCGGGCCGCGCAGGCTTCCCAGCGGAGTCATCTCATCTGTCGGATCGAAAATCAGAATCCTCCCCAGCTTTGGATGTACATAGACGGATTCCAACGATGCGTCCTGCACATCATCGGGCAGGCGAAGCCCCAGAATCATGTGGTTGAAGTACTGTTGTGGCGGTGTATCGGCTCTCACGGCGCCCCGAAATGTGTTCACGGCAACATAGTAGGAGTCCATGCCCGCTTCCTTGAGCATTGTGCTCAGCAGCGTCGCTTTGTCTTTGCAGTCGCCATAGTGATGGCTGTAAATATCTTTCGCCGGATGCGGTTGCCAGCCACCGATCCCCAATTCAATCGCCACGTAACGAATATCCCGCTGGACGAAGTTCGCCAGCGCCTGCATCTTTGCAAGCGTGGTCGCCTTGCCGGCCGTCAGCTCCGTCACTTTCTGCCTGATTTCGGGCGAGGCATCCCTTCTGCCCTGAGCGAGTGTGAAAGTCCACTTCCCAACATCCGCCCAGCTCACAAAACCCTTCCTGGAACCATTGGGCGGAATCACGGAAACGATCATTTGTCCGGCCACGCCCTTCCACGGCGGCATTTCTTCTTCGTCGCGAATCCCTTTGATGTCGTTCACCACCCACTGCCACTGGCCGTTTCCATCTGAATTTGGCTTGGCTTCCGTTGCATTGACCCACACCGCCTCATACTCCCAGCCTGGTGGAAGTTGCAGTGTGTAATGGGCTTCGCGCACCGGCACACTCGATTGGAACATCCACAGATCCTGAAGGACGTAGGGATACTCTTCCTGTTCTATCTCGTAGCCCACGATGTTCCCCGGTTCTGGCTCGGGGATTTTCAGAATTCTTGCCCGAAGATCACTGACAAGTTCGCCGCTTGCCACGCCAGGAGCGGACGTTTCCACTGCATCCTTATCCTTGACTTCGAAGTCCTTGCCCTGCGCCGGAATGCACCAGCCGTGCATATTCAGAACTTTCGCCTCCGCGCTGGAATAGGCTATGACCGTGCCATATCCTCTTCCGCCGGGACGCAGAATCTTGTAGACCTTTCGCATCAAGCGTTTGCTCTTACCATTCGCCTGAACAGTCCACACTTCCATGGAGTAAAGAAGCACTGCCTCGGTCTTCTCATCATGCTCGGGGAGAGAAACACTTGTCAGGGCGTGCATCCACGCTGGTGCCTCCGAGGAAGCCCGGGCGATACCCCCAGAGAAGGCGACAATAACCGCAGCCAACCCGATTTCCAACAATACGTGTAACCTGCTCGCGCGACTCCTAGTTGGCTGCACTGTTCGCTCCCGGCTGCAGCACTGCCTCTTGTTCATCTCCAGACCGGATCTTCTGATAGAAATCCCGCAGGGCTGGATACAGGGAAGACTGCAATAACACGATGTCGCTTCGCAGTGTGCGAGTCACTTGAAGGGCGTTTTCCTTGTTTTCAGCCTGGATTTGGTATTCCGCCGCCTTTGCGTCCAAGTGAACCTCTTTAGGGAGGTTGCCCACTTTCCACCCCGTGGGAAGCGTAATTTTGACTTGATCTTCCGTTTGGAACATATACGAAAAATAAATGGCATGCGTGCGCTGGCTGTGCTCAAACACGTGTTTCTGCGCCCCTGCAAACAACCCCAGCGGAAGTACAACGCGCCTCCCCGCCGGACTTGCCCATCCGGGAATCTTCACGTCATATTCCGCCACGAGCTTTTCGCCGGAGCTGTCCCAATCCGGTTTGTTCTTCAATTCCACCTCGGCGGTCGCTGGAATCACATTTTTCAATGCATTTTCCAGATACTCCTTGCGTTGCGTATCGTCGCCGAATCTCTGGCCCAAACGTCTGTCCAACGCTTCCAGCCCGCAGTAGGTCACTTTTACCTGGCCTTCCAATCCCCCTTCCTCGCTCAGTTTCAAGTCCGCCTGCCTCACCACTTTGCTGGCGAAACTCTCAGGGATCTCCGTCTGTATCCAGGTTCCGCCTTGCTTATCAAGGCGCAGTCCGGCGACTCCGGTCTCTGGCCAAGGCATCAGCCCATAGGGAGCAAATTTTGTGGCCGGATCCAGGTACAGATCCTTCCCTTCCGATTTCACCAGAACCGTGTCCGCATCCAGTTGTGCGGTGTTCATGCGTTTTTGGTTGAAAAAATATTCGCTCCTCCCGGAAAGACGAACATAGTACGCCTCAAATCCAGCCGCCCGTACCAACGCAAGAAACAGCAGATTGACGTCGTGGCCGGAGCCCACTCCACGTTTCCAGACGTCCTCAACATTCTCGTTCGGCTTGACCTTTTCCTCCTTTGCCTTGTCCTGATTCCTCTCAAAACTAAGGTTCTTCACCTGCTGGCATCGCGCATAGATTTTCCTTAATTTCGTATCCGCGGAATCCGAGGGTGAGATAATCTGCGAAACTGCTTGTTCCATCGCCTTGCGCCGATCGACAAACTTCTCCGTCTGCTTATTCTGCTTTTCCCCGTACTTTTTCCAGAAACGAACCGGGTCGCTTTCGAATCCGTCCTCGCTGTACACAAAATTTACAAGAAACTTCAGTTCGTTTTCCGGCGGCATGTGGTCTTCTTCTTGAAACGCTGGAACATTCACGGCCGTCAGGCGGACGACCAGGTCGGGTCCTTGCTTTGGGGGTTCTGTGCCCGCCGGCAAGCCCACCGGCCAGTTCCATTGCACTGCAAACCTCTCGTATGGCTTCAACGAAAAGACCGCCTTCTTCGTGAACAGTTCCTCACTCAGCATCCATTTAGACCAGTAGATATAGTAGTCTTCAAAATCATACGTGTAGCGATACTCGATGATGCTCCCGACCTGCGCGTCCGGCATCGCGAACGTCTTCGCCAGGTATTTCACCGTCTTTGACTTGACAATCGTATTTTCAAGAATCTTGCCTTCAAAATTCACAATGCTGCCGTCCGCATGAATGGTCCGCGCCCGAATGCCGCCGATTCCCGTTACGGCCTTCGAATAGGGAATCTCTACGTTGGCGTATTTCCGTCCTTCTTCCGTCAGGATTTTGATCCGAACATAGTTGAACTCCGTGTGCGTCGTCCGTCCGGAATCGTTCCGGTCCACCTGACGGTAGAGATAGATCGCCGGTGCACCCGGCGCGAGCGGTTCGCTGGTCATTCTGAGTTCGGCGGGATCGATGGGCTGCCATTCGTCACCGGCCCGAGCAGCGGCAGAAATCAGGGTCGAAAGGAGCAGAATCAGAAGAGAGGAAACACACATCCGTCGTATGGTCAAGGCAGGCCTCCACCGGGCACACACCCGTATGCAACTGCAAGCCAGCTTTCAGACACGCTGCAAGTTCTACGAGTTTTGGACCAGGTTCCGCCGCTCGCTACCTGTTCACCAGCTCAATACGGTATTGCCCGCACGATAACCATGCGTAGCCCTAATGTCAAGAGAACTAACAACCAAAAATCACCTGTAAAGGAAGGACTTAGCAGTGCACGTGTCCTGCGTGTGATCCAGCTACACAGGGTTCTGTAGGATTTTCTTGCCCACCAGCATCGGAGAGGAATCGGTGAACGGGCACTCCTGGAGTTCCACGGCGCCCGCACGTGCTGAAGTGGATGCGAACCGGCGTTACATCATCGCTGTTGGCGGGGCCGGCTCGTCGGGGCGCCCGGCGTTGGCCAGCGGCACCAGGATCATGACAGCCACGAGCATCGCCAAAGCAATCAAGGGAGCAACCGCCGAGTCTCCCATGGCCAGATGAGCCAACCTGGTGTCTGCATGAGGGTCATGCGCGAGCCTCCGCGCGATGACTGCGGCCACACCGAGTCCACAGAGAGCCTCGCCGGCGATCATTCCCGAGGCCGTCAGGATCCCGGCGTTGTCCACGCGCGCTTTTTGCGCGTCATTGAGCTTGCGCTTGTCGCGCAGGCGATCGGTAAGCCAGCGAATCACGCCGCCCACGAACATCGCGGAGGTGGTTCCCAGCGGCAGATACATGCCAATCGAAAACAGCATCACACTCTTCACTTGGATCAGGATCATGACGATACCGAGCAGCATCCCCACAATGATCAACGGCCAGGCCATGTCGCCACCGACAATGCCTTTGGATAGCATCGCCATGAGCCCGGCCTGGGGTGCCGGTAGAGCCGGGCTTCCGAAGTGATACACCTTATCGAGCACGGACAGGGGAAAGAACAGCACCAGCGAGGCCATCACGATCCCGAGCAGATCACCGATCTGCATCTTTGAGGGCGTTCCACCGAGGATGTGTCCCACTTTCAGGTCCTGCAGCATCTCGCCGGCAACGGCCGAAGAGACGCAAACCACCGCGGCCACTCCCAGGACCGCAGCAACGCCGCCCGCGCCGGAAACTCCAAGAGCCACCATCAGAAGCGCGGCGATCACCAGGGTACAGAGAGTAAGTCCGGATACCGGATTATTCGATGAGCCGATCATTCCGACCAGATTTCCGGACACGGCCGCAAAGAAGAATCCGATGACGATCATGACACCAGCGGCAACCAGTGCGCCAGTCAGCACCTTGGAAGCAGAGAAGGTCCCTGCGCTGCCGATGAAGTAGTGGTAGAGCAAAATCATGGCCACGAACACCACGCCAATGCCCGCGAAGACTCCTTTAGCCGGCAGATCGCGATCCGTGCGCTCCGTCGCTGCGTGAGCTGCGGCGGATTTTTTCAGGTCGGAGATGGCCCGGCCCATACCCAGGGCCAACTGCTTGCGCATCCGGAACAAGGTATATAGCGCGCCGACCAGCATTCCACCCACGGCAATTGGACGCACGATCGAGTAGTAGATTGCTCCGGCCAGCAACGGCCAGGAAAGCGTCTGTCCGGCCGGCTGCGCTGCCTGAATGTAGGGACCGACCGTAAAGGTCAGCAGGGGAACCAGCAAACCCCATGCGAGCACTCCACCGGCGAAGTTCAGCGCAGCCAGCCGTGGGCCGATGATGTAGCCCACGCCCAGGTAAGCGGGGCTGATGTCCGGAGCGGAGAAGAACGTGGCCCCTCCTGTCACGGTCGTGGCCACGCCTGGGTTCGTGCTGGTGCGCAGAAGCAGTCTCTTGCCCAGCGCGCTGATATTCGCAGTGAAGGTATTATTCGGAGAGAAGAGGTTCACTGCGCCCAGCAGGAACATGAGGGCCCCGAAACCCATGTTAGCGAAAAGAATCTTCGCCGCCTTCGCCCCTTGTTGCCCTGCCTTATGAATCTCGGAAGCTGCCACCGATTCGGGGTAGGGGAGTTCCGGGTCCTCAACCATCACGCGCCGCAGAAGCGTCACGAACAGAATCCCCAAGGTCCCGCCGATCATCATCAGGGCAACCGCTTTCCAATACTGGTCGCCCGTGAGTCCCGGCCACAATCCCGCGATCACGAACGCCGGAATCGTGAACACGGCACCTGCGGCAACCGACTCTCCGATCGAACCAATAGTTCGCGCGATGTTTTCTTCCAGGAGCGAGCCCTTCATCAAACGCAGCAGCGCCATGCTGATTACCGCCGCGGGATATGTTGCCGCGATGGTCATTCCTGCCTTCAGTCCCAGATAGGCATTTGCCGCGCCCAGGATCGCGGTCAAGACCAAGCCGATCAACACGGCGCGAATGGTGAACTCTTTCATTTCCATGTTTGCGGGAACATAAGGCTGATGCTTTTTGGGGCCAGCCGGACCGGCGGATTGCGTGTTCATGCATGAACCTCGCAACTACATTGGATGGATGATATGTCTAGAAGACACCGAACGTTAGCACGCCCCTCAAGGCGTTCGCAAGTACGGATGGCAGACCATCGGGATTGCTCCTGATGAAAATCGTTTCACCGCGCCGCGAACAAAGGAGATGGATGTACAATGGGGCTGCTTTCGAGATCAGAAACGAAATCCCACCTCAGTACAACGGAGCACGCCATGATGCCTGCACTCGCAAACCTGGAACCTGCACGGTTATGGAAGCACTTTGACAAATTGGCGGCCATTCCTCGCGCCTCGACAAAGGAAGCTGCCGCGCGCGAGTACGTCCGCAGCGTGGCTGCTAGCCTGGGTCTGGAATCCGCACAAGACCACGTCGGCAATCTCTTGGTTCGCAAGCCCGCCCGGCCGGGGCGCGAAGGAGCGCCGATGACCCTCTTGCAGGGCCACCTCGACATGGTCTGCGAGAAGAACGAGGGAACGGCTCATGACTTCGCTGCCGATCCCATCAAGGTCGTCAGAGATGGGGACTGGCTGAAGGCAGAGGGCACGACCTTGGGCGCCGATAACGGAGTCGGCGTGGCCGCCGCACTGGCGGTGATGGAGAGCAACGACATTTCCCATGGTCCCCTGGAGTTCGCGTTCACCATTGACGAAGAGACCGGGCTCACGGGCGCTTCGGAATTCCCGGCCGGCTTGTTGAAATCCAAATATTTTCTCAACCTTGACACCGAAGAGATCGGAACCCTGTGCATCGGCTGTGCAGGCGGAGTCAACACGACTGTCCGACGCAAGGTCAAACTTGTTCCCGCGGGCGCTGGATCGGCCTGGCGGATCAAGGTTTCTGGCCTGAGGGGTGGCCACTCCGGCGTCGATATCCATCTGGGCCGCGGCAATGCCCTGCACATAATGGGCGGGGTCCTTCAGGATTTGCTGGATCGCCTTCCCACCGAACTCGCCGAGGTCAACGGCGGAAGCGCGCACAATGCCATTCCCCGCGAAGCTGTGGCGGTGGTGGTGCTCGACCCCTCTCGCGAGAGCGAATTGAAATCGCTTGTGGCTACAGCCGAAGCTGGATACAAAGCCGACTTGGGGGAATTCGATCCCGGACTGCAGATCACGGCCGAGAAGACGGAGCGCCCGCGAATGGTGCTCGATGCCACCGACGCGAAAAACACCGCGGCTCTGCTGGGGAGCGTGCATCATGGCATTCTGGCGATGAGCCCGGATGTTCCCGGCCTGGTCCAGACGTCCACCAATCTGGCGACCGTCAAAACCAAGGGCGACATGGTTGAGATTGTTACCAGCCAGCGCAGCGCCATTGTGAGCAGCAAACAGGCTGCCGCCCGCATGGTTGCAACGGTCTGCCAACTCGCGGGGTTCCAAGTCGAGCATGGAGGCAGCTACCCCGGCTGGAAGCCTGAGCCAAACAGCGAGCTGGTGCGAAAGCTGCAGGACGCGCACAAGAAACTCTTCGGCGAACCGGCCAAGCTGATCGCCATGCACGCTGGTTTGGAGTGTGGCGTCATCGGCGAAAAATATCCCGGCATGCAGTTGATTTCTTTTGGTCCCACGATTGTGAATCCTCACAGCCCGAACGAGCGTGTGCAGATCTCCACCGTGGCAAGTTTCTGGAACTACCTTAAGCTGGTACTCGAAAGCTTGTGAGCAGGAAGTGCGTCAGTTGAGCCTGTGTGCCGCGCTGTTCGTGTGCCAGATGCCGCCAGCAACCCGCCAATCAATTGATCAGGGAAGCGGTGGTCGACCAATCAAGAAACACCGCATGAGCTTTCGGCGCCGGTCAAACCCGATGGGATTGGCGTGCGGGCCTTCGGCAAAACTATTGTGTACTCCAAGTGATTTTGTAACGTCTAGACGTGGACAGCTACTGCGCGGGAATGACGGTTCCTAATTCGGGTCTAGCGTTTGCGGACTTTGATGTCATCGTAGACGATGATGGAGAGGACGACGAGGACCCACACGGGGAAGACACCCATTCCGGGGATGGCTTCCGCAATCAAGCCCGGCAAAATCACCCATCGACGGCCGAGGATTAGAAACAAGAGTAAAGCAGTTCCCAGGTCAATCATCCACTGCATGGGTAGGGCAAGAACGAACCAGAAGGATAGAAAGTCCGAGATAGCAGCGATCAGGAAAGCAACGGCCTGCCGTTTGCGTGAGGGACGTTTAACGGGAGCCAGTAGCTCTGGGGTTATCAAAATGGCCGGATGATCAGTCGGCGTCGTCATGACCCCGGTTGCGGTCTTCAACCGCTCCTCAGATTATCGTGACACGGGTACGTGCGAACCGCAAGCGATGAGCGCAAGAGCTTCGTTACGCGAAAGGCGCTGCGGATGGCCGCCGATTAAAGACACTTAGCAACCACTGTTCCGCTCGCCTCACGCATAGCATCCGCCGCCGGGCGGCTTCGTTCACACGCTTTGACCGTAGAAGTGGGTACTGGACTGAACATGTCCGCTTTGGCGGCTTGTCAGGACTCAGCGGCGTGCCCAGACAATGAGTTTTGCAGTATGCTGGCTGGCGAGGCAAACCGCCTTGGTTGGAGGCGGCGTGAATGATTCAGGGATAACCGGGAGCCGAGCGTGACAACACGGCGAGAAGTTTTGAAGTATGCGGGGCTGGGAATGGGCGCGGCGGCGGCTTCAGCGTTGGGAGTGACGGTAAACGCGAACGCCGAAGCGAATGAGGAGCAGGCTCCGGCGAAGCCCGCACAAACAGAAATCACCGACAAGAGCGGAAAGCGGTTGGCAGCGGGGCCCGAGATTGCGTGGACCAAGGTCGCGAAAAAGCCCGCCGCAGCGGACATCACGGTTGACCCGGCGAAATCCGCGCAGACGATCCTGGGATTTGGCGCGGCGTTCACCGATGCTGCCTGCTACACGCTCTCGCGCCTGAGCGATTACGACCGCGCGAACCTCCTGCATACCATGTTCGGGCAAGATCGACACGCTTTGAGCATGGGGCGCATTCCGATTGGCGCGAGCGATTACAGCACGGCGGCATACAGCTACGACGACGGTGCGGCCGATCCGGAGTTGAAGCGCTTCAGCATTGACCACGACCGCGACAACATTTTGCCGGCATTGCAGGCGGCGCTCGGCGCGAATCGCGAGCTGTTCTTGTTCGGCTCGCCGTGGAGCCCTCCGGGATGGATGAAGTACAGCAACTCGATGTTGGGCGGAAACATCCGGCCGGAAAATATTCCCGCCTACGCGCGATACCTTCAGAAATTCGTGGAGGCCTACGCGGCAGCGGGAGTGAACGTGCGCGCGGTGACCACGCAAAACGAGATTGACGCGGACCAGGGCGGGCGAATGCCGGCGTGCCCGTGGCCGGAGGAGGACGAGGAGCATCTGGTGGCCGCGCTCGGCCCGCTGTTCGAAGCGAGCGGCACGAAAATATGGACCCTGGACCACAATTACAATTTGTGGGGCCGCGCGCTGGATCAACTCTCGAAGCCCCAGTTCAAGAAATATGTGAACACCGTGGCTTGGCACGGGTACGTGGGAACCCCGGAAATGATGGGCAATGTGAAACAGAGATTTCCGGACGTGGAAATGCACTGGACTGAAGGCGGAGACGATTACAAGGCCGCTGATTATTTGACGAAGTGGAGCAAGTGGGGCGCGACGTTCAGCGGCATTCTGGCGAACGGGCCGCAGAGCATCACGATGTGGAACCTGGCTCTCGATGAACGCGGGCGGCCGAACATCGGTCAGTTCGCTTGCGGCGGGCTGGTGCAGATTCATTCGGTGACGAAAGAGATCACGCTGACGGGCTTGTATTGGGCGTTGGTGCACTTTGCCCGGGCGTTTCGCCGCGGGGCTGTGATTGTCGCTTCGCACGACGCGAACGGTGACCTTCCGGCGTTGAATGTCGCGCTGATCGGCCAGCCGGAATCACCATCAACGGGGACGTCTACCCCGAACAGCGTTTTGACTTCGCGCGTCTTTCACACCGCGGCGAAGAATTCCGACGGCTCGATGGTGCTGGTGCTTACGAATCCGGGCGACGCGCGGGAGGTGACGGTCGCGTGCGGCGGCCAAATCGCCAACATAGCGTTGACCGCGGATTCCATCACCACGCTGCGCTGGAGCTGAATTCAACTTTGCCGTTCCTGGTAAATGCTGCGGGCTCAACCGGGCAGGTGCGGCTAGCCTGAGAAACGCCCACGACAAACGGATATAATCTATTTACATGATCCCTCCTACCTACAAACCGCAAAAGAAGTTCATGGAGCTGGCTATCTCGGAGGCCAAACGCGCCGGTGACCGGGGCGACTACCCCATTGGCGCGGTCATTACACGCCTGATTGGCAGGCGCGAAGTGGTCATTGCCAGCGCTGGTAATCGAGTAAAGACTTCGGGATCGAGCATCAAACACGTGGAGTTGGAAACGCTCAAATACGTATCGAGCGGCTATGGCCGCTACCTGCCCGACTTCGTCCTCTACTCCACGCACGAGCCCTGTGCCATGTGCGCTGGTGCCTGCGTGTGGTCTCGAATTGGCGCGGTCGTCTACGGCGTCTCCCAAGAAGACATCGCCGCTTATGGCCGCAAGAGCGGTTCGGAAGATTACAAGTGGCGAGCTTGTCTCATCCCCTGCCGGCTCGTCTTGGAGAAGGGCAATCACGCCATTCCCGTCACCGGCGGTTTTCTCCGACGAGAATGCCAAAAACTGTTCAGTTACAGGACTGCGCATCGAAAGTGACGCGAACTGGATTTCCTGCCACTCCGCTGGGCTCAATGCTCGATTAGCGCTTACCGGAAACTGACGCGCTACGCAAAACCAGCCCCTTTTGACGCGCGGCACTTCCTCGCTTTACACTGCAGCTATGGGTACGACGTTTGGCGCGCCGCGCATCCGTTTTGACTGGCGCAGCTTCATCACTCCCGCCGTCAAGTATCTGGTAATTGCCTGTTCAGCCGTATTCCTGGTGCAAACGCTCGCGGCGATTCTCATCACCCCCGACCCTACATCATGGATTAATCATCAGTTCGGACTCGTGCCCCTTGGACCCGTCCCCGGGCTGCGCATCTGGCAACCCGTTACCTACATATTCCTCCACGGCGGCCTTTTCCACCTGCTCCTCAATATGCTGTTTCTGTGGATGTTCGGGCGCGAACTGGAACTGGTCTGGGGTAGGAACCGCTTCTTGAATTACTTTTTCCTCTGCGGAATCGGCGCCGGGGTGATCACCGTTCTGGTTAAAGTATTTCCAATGCTCTGGGGACACCGCCCGAGCGACGTCCCGACGATCGGCGCATCCGGCGCGATTTTCGGCATCCTTATCGCCAACGCCATTCTGTTTCCGGACCGCCGCATTTGGATCTTCCCCCTTCCCATCATGATTCCGATGCGGCCGTTCGTCGCGGTCAGCGCCGCCATCGAGTTTTTCGGCACCTTGGGGTCCGGAGGGGACGGAGTCGCGCATCTCTGCCACCTGGGCGGAATGCTGGTCGGCTGGCTGTACCTCCGCCGCAGTTCTTTTCTCTACCGCGTGCGCAACGAATTCGCTGATTGGAGGTTCCAGCGCAATCGCAAGCGTTTCCAGGTTTACATGAAGAAGCATCGCGAGGAGCCTCCCTCGCGTCCGGATCACTGGGTCAATTGACCGCTGATTAAGGGGACAAGACCGCCCCGTAAGAAGTGCCACGCAGTATCGACTTCGTCCTTCTCTTCTAACTTCGCTTTAGCTGGCGCCGCCAATAACGTGGAACTTCATGAAATTCGTTGTTCCGCGAATCCCCATCGGTGTGCCCGCAACGATGCCAATCACATCTCCCTTGCGCACAAGCCGCTCTTCCAGCAGCCGCTTCTCGGCGATGGCCGCCAATCCATCGATCTTTTTGATATCCGAGATGTGACGCGGCGTCACGCCCCACAGCAGCGCCATGCGCCGCCGCGTATTCGCCTCCGGGGTGAACGCCACGATGCGCACCAGCGGCCGGTAGCGCGATATGAGCCGCGCCGTAAATCCGCTGTGCGTGAACACGGCTATGAGTTTCATGCGCAGCTCAAGCGAGGCATGGCACACCAGCTCCGCCACGGTTTCCGACACACTCAGGCGCTCCTGGGGCGCGGGCCGCGGATATTCGTGAATACTCGCTTCAGCTTCTTCGATGATCCGCGCCATCATCTTTACGGCTCCCACCGGATACTTTCCGCTCGCCGTTTCGGCGGAGAGCATCACGGCGTCCGAGCCATCGAAAATGGCATTGGCCACGTCGGACGCCTCCGCGCGGGTCGGCCGGGGATTCTCGGTCATGGACTCCAGCATCTGCGTGGCGGTGATCACCGGTCGGCGGAATTCACGTGCTCTTGCGATGATATTTTTCTGCACCACGGGAACGCGCTCGAGGCTCATCTCCACGCCCAGATCGCCGCGTGCCACCATCACGCCTTCCGATGCGCGCAGGATCGCTTCCAGGTTTTCGATGGCTTCGGGTTTTTCCAGCTTGACAATCACCGGCGTGTCTTTTTTCGCCCGGCGAATCAGCGACTTCGCCAGGAGCACATCTTCGGGCCGGCGGACGAAGCTCACCGCGATGTAGTCCGCGCCATGTGCCAGCGCAAATCGCAGGTCTTTGCGGTCTTTATCGGTCAGCGCCGGTACGCGCAATTTCACCCCGGGAAGATTGATGCCTTTGTGTTCGCCAAGCAACCCACCGTTGACCACCTGGCAGATGACTTCCTGCTTGCGCACTCTTTCCACCCGCAACTCGATGAGCCCGTCGCACAGCAGGATGCGGTCGCCTGATTTCACTTCCCGCGGCAAGGGGTGAAAAATCGTGCTGACGCGCGTGGAATCCCCGAGAATCTTCGCGGTGGTGATGACGAATTTCTGACCCGCGCGCAACGTGACGGTGCCGCCGCCCGCCAGCGCCCCCGTTCGGATCTTGGGACCCTGCAGGTCCGCCAGAATGGCGATGGGTTTCTCGAAAGCGGCCGCGGCTTCGCGCAACATCGAGATACCCTGGGCATGCTCGGCGTGCGTTCCGTGCGAAAAATTCAGCCGTGCGACGTCCATGCCCGCCAACAGCAGTTTGCGGATCATACGGGGAGACCGCGTGGCCGGGCCGATGGTGCAGACAATCTTGGAATGGCGGGGATTCATTCTTTCCTCTCCCCTAATGTATACATCAGAGATGTTGTTACTTGGCAACGCAAAATTCCGCGACGATGCGCGTCAGTAGATCCACACCTGTCGCAAAGGCAGCCAGGGGAAGGCGCTCGTCGTCGCCGTGCATTCGGCGATCGTCGTCATCGGTCAGGGGGAAAGGCCGCAAGCCATAGGCCTGGACGCTGTGCAGCCGGAGTTGCGCGGAATCGGTTGCGCCGGTTGACATGAACGGCAAAACAGGAGCGCCACCGAATTCCCGCGCGCACACTTTGGTAATCGTGGCGTAGAAATCGGTTTCAATCGAGGAATTGGGCGCCGCGAGGCCAACATCAGGCTGTACTTCAAAGTGCACCAGGGGGTCATTCACCAGTTTAGTGAGCTCGCCCAGCAGCGCGCTGACCGTATCTCCCGGCAGCAGCCGTATATTGAGATTTGCCCGGGCTTCCGAAGGGATGACATTGACGCGCACGCCCGCTTGCAGCATCGTTGGCGCAATCGAATCGCGCATCATCGAGTTCCACAGCGGATTGGCGTCGGAGAGCACGCGCTGGGCGTGCTCGCCGCGATCGGGCGTATCCACCACGCGCATCCATTTGCCGATATCCTCTTCCTCGAGAGTAGACAGGCCTTCAAAGTAGCGCCGCGTGATCGAGGTGAGGTGAACCGGCGCCGTGTAATCGCCGATCTTGGCCACCGCCGCGGCCAGGTGCACCACGGGATTGTCTTTCGTGGGTATCGAGGCGTGTCCGGCCGTGCCCTTGGCAATCACGGTGACATTCACGGGTACTTTTTCATCCGCTTGCACGGCCACATGCTGCACCTTGCCGTCTTTCACCACCACCTTCCCGCCTTCGTTGATGGCATAACCGGCGGCGAATTTGTCCCAATACTTGGCGATGAGCGTCTTCAAGCTGGCGTCGCCAAACTGTTCTTCATCGGTGGTGGCCAGAAAAATGACGTCGCGATTCAGACGAACGTTAGAGCGCTTCAGCGCAATGAACGCGGCGAGATTGGCGGCCAGCATGCCCTTGTCATCGTTGGAGCCGCGCCCATACAAATAGCCGTCCTTGATGATGCCGCCAAACGGGTCCACCGACCACTTGCTGCGGTCCACGCCTACCACATCCATGTGGGCGACGAGCAGGAGCGCCTTGGACGGATCGGCGACCGCGCTGCTGCGTAACCGCGCCACCAGCGCGCTGCGCCCGGGCGCGACATCCAACATTTCCGGCGTGATGCCTTCCTTAGTCAGGATGCCGGCAAGGTACTTCGCAGCGGCCTGTTCATTGCCGGGCGGGTTGGTGGTATTGATCTTGACCAGCTCAACGAGCCAGTCCTGCGCCTCGCGCGCCAGCCCAGAAGTGTCTCCCACCAGCGGGGGCGGCGAGGGTATGCCGAAGGGAGGTGGTCCTTGTTTGATCTGCGCGCGAAGAACGCTGCCATGGCCCGCGAGCAGGGCTGACACCACGAGAATGCACAAGCTGAACCGCTTCCAACTCACGAAAACACCCCCAGTTTGAATCTGTTAGGCACCAAGCAAAAAACATACTAACATGCGGAGCCTATAGCTCCTGCGGGGCGTCGCGGGGGGTTGCCTAAGTTGCACCGTCGACAGGCGTGAGGGTGGAAACGACGCCAGGCGCATCAGACGCATCCTAAGTGAGATAGCCAGGGGGTTAGGTATGATGAGTTGGAACTCGAAGATAGGCAGGTTAGCGGCAGTCACCACCACGATGCTATTGCTCGGTAGCGGCTTGGCGGCACAGGCACCCGAGGGGCCTCAGAACGCCTCGCCCCCCCAGGCAAACCCAGCGCCCGCGCCAAAGCCGGCTGCGCCTCAGCAAAAGCCTCAGGAAGGCGGCGTGACGATTTCCCTTGAAGTGCCCGTCGTGACGCTGGACGTGGTCGCCACAACCTCGGACGGCGGCATTATTACCGGTCTGAAAAAGGAGAACTTCCGCATCCTGGAAGACGGCGTGCCGCAAACCATTACCAACTTTGGCGCCGGCGATGCCCCGATCACTATGGTTGTTTTGCTGGAGTGGAGCAACGTCGCGAATGGTTGGTTTGGCTATCAGGCGAGGTATTGGGCGGATGCGCTGTTCCCCAATCTCAAGCCGCAGGATTGGGTCGCACTGGTAACCTTTGACATGAACCATCGCCTGGAGGTGGACTTCACGCAAAACAAAGACGAAGTTCGCAACGCCGTCTACCACCTCATGTTCCCAGGCTTCAGCGAATCAAATTTGTTCGATGCTCTGCTCGACACCGTGGACCGCCTGAAAGATGTGAAGGGGAAGAAGTCCGTGCTGGTCTTGGCGAGCGGCAGAGATACCTTTTCCAAACACACTCTGGATCAGACCATCAAGCAGCTCCGCCAAACCGACGTCACGATTTTTGCCGTGGGCGTGGCCAAACCCCTTGAGAACTATCTGGAGATGCATCAAAGGTTGGGCGGGTCCAGAGAAATGACCTTTCTTCAGGCCGAAAACCAGTTGAAGACAGTGGCGCAAATGACCGGAGGTATGTACTGGTTTCCGCAGTTCGACGGTGAAATCCCAACCGATATGCGCGCAGTGACGGAATTCCTTCGGCACCAGTACAGCATCACCTATACGCCGACAAACCACGCTGCCGATGGAAAGTACCGCAAGGTGAAGGTCGAATTGGTGGCCCCGGATGGCAGCCCGTTTGCGGTCACCGACAAAAAGGGCAAGAAACAGAAGGTCGTGGTCTACGCCCGCGAAGGTTACCAGGCGCCCAAGGGTGGCGTCGGGGATTGAGCCGCTCGGCGGAGCTCAATAGCCGCGGGAAAAATCCACGCGATTCAATAATTCGCGGCCATCGAACCAGCGGTCCAACTGCTCCATCAACAATGAAGTCTCCCGCTCCCAGAGGCGGTCGCTGATCGCGCTCGTATGTGGCGTGATCATTAGATTCGGCGCTTTCCACAATGGACTTTCCGGCGGAAGCGGTTCACTCGCGGCGACATCGAGAGCCGCGCCGCCCAGCTTTCCTCCCTCGAGTGCCTCAAGCAAAGCAGCTTCGTCCAATAGCGAACCGCGCGCGACGTTGATCAGCCGCGCACCCGGCTTCATCAGCGCGATCTCCCCATGCCCAATCAGGTGCCGTGTTTCCAGCGTTTCCGGCGCGGCTAGCACCACGAAATCAGCCTGCGGAAGAGCAGCCGGCAATTCCGCCACGGGCAAAATCTTGTCGGCCATTGGGGAGTCTCCCTTCCCGGAACGGCTCACGCCCCACACGCGCATGTCGAACGCTCTAGCGCGGCGCGCCAGTTCTTTGCCGATGGAACCGAAACCTACAATCAGCAGAAGCTTGCCGTTCAACTCCGTCAGATGTTGCGGCAGGTCCCATAACGCTTGCTGGGCCCACTGAGCGCGGTCCTGCTGGCGCACGCAATCGGGAAAATTTCTTGCCAGGGCCAGCATCAGCCCGATGGCGTGCTCCGCCATGGGCGCAGAAAAAATGCCACGGGGATTAGTCACCACCACGCCGGAATCGCGCAGTTCCGGATACATCAACTGTGCCACGCCGGCGGCCGTGGAATGAATCCACTTCAGCCGCTTGGCGTCCTGGAGTTGTTGCGGCCGGAGCGAGTAGCCGATGAAAATATCCGTGTCCGGTAATTCTTCAGCCAGGCGGGTGTAATCCGGCAGGTGAACGACGCGCATCAGGGGCCAGCGCGTGCGGATCGCTCTGGCCATCGCAGGCTTGGGCCGCCATTCGGTGAACGGGTGCCAGACGCAGATGGTCAGTTTGGTGTTTTCCGGTGTGCTTCGCTGAAAACTCATTGTTCTGTGCATTTAATTCATTGTTCTGCGCATTCAGTCGGGCCTAATGCTGAAGTTGAGGTCCTTCGGCCCCAACATCAGGGGCCTAAGATGACATGCATTCAAGTTTTTGTGCCGCTTCTGAAGTGCCTCTCAGCCGATCGTTGGCGTAGGCTAAACCTTCGGCTTTACGCGTAAATCGCGCCCGGTCATGTCCGAAGGCACGGAATCGCCCAGAATCCCCAGTAGCGTGGGGGCAATGTCACGCAGAGCGCCCCCGGGAGAAACACTCAGGCGCTCCTCTTCGCTAACATAAATGAAGGGAACAGGATTCGTTGTGTGATAGGTGTGCGGCCCGCCGGTAACCGGGTCAATCATGGTTTCCGCGTTGCCATGATCGGCGGTGATGATCCAAGCGCCGCCGCGCGGTTTAAGCGTTTCATAGATGCGCCCCAGCCCGGCATCGACGGCTTCCACGGCTTTGATGGCGGCTTCCAGCTTGCCGGAATGCCCCACCATGTCCGCATTCGCATAATTCATGATGATGGCGTCGAATTCGCCTTTTTCGATGGCGTTCACCACGGTGTTGGTGATGCCTTCCGCGGACATTTCCGGCTTCAGGTCATAGGTGGCGACCTTGGGCGAAGGAACCAGGATGCGCTCCTCTCCATTAAACGGTTTTTCCACCCCGCCATTGAAGAAATACGTGACGTGCGCGTATTTTTCCGTCTCCGCGCACCGCAGATTCTTGTATTGCAGATCCTGAAACACCTGCGCCAGGATGTGCTCCAGTTTTTCCGGCATGATCACGCATTTCAACCATTCCCATTTCTTGTCGTACTTGGTCATGCCCACAATAAAGAGATTCTTCGGGCGCTTGGAGTCGACGAATTTGTCAAAACTCGGCGCTTCCAGCGCAAAGGTCATTTGCCGCGCGCGATCCGCGCGGAAATTATAGAAAATCACCGCGTCGTCATCGTGGATCGGGCCAACGGGAGGGGCGGACGGGCCATCGCCACGCGTAATCACCACGGGCTTCACGAATTCGTCGGTCACGCCCTGTTCATAGCTGTTTTGCAGCGCCGCAACAGGATCGCTGCTCTTCGTCTCCGCCTCGCCGTGAGCCAGCGCGCGGTAAGCCAGCTCCACGCGCTCCCAGCGATTGTCGCGGTCCATGGCGTAATAGCGCCCGACCACGGTAGCGATTTCGCCGACGCCCAGCTCGCGCATTTTCTGCTGCAATTGGCGGACGTAATCCCGGCCGCTGTTTGGCGGGGTGTCGCGGCCGTCCATAAAGCAATGCACAAAAACCTTCTCCACTTTCCACTGCTTGGCCATTTCCAGTAGCGCAAACAAGTGGTTGATGTGCGAGTGCACGCCGCCATCGCTCAGCAACCCGAGGAAATGCAATTGGCGCTGGCGCCCCCGTTCCATGGCTTGCTGGAATAGCGGCACCTGATCGAGCTGCTTGTTGGCGATGAGCAGGTCGATGCGAGTGATGTCCATGTGCACGATGCGCCCCGCGCCGATGTTCATATGTCCGACTTCGCTGTTGCCCATCTGGCCTACGGGAAGTCCCACGGCAGGTCCCGACGTCTGAATCAAGGTATTTGGGAATTTGCGCAGGAGTTCGTCATACGTAGGTTTGCGCGCCAGAGCGATGGCGTTGCCCTTCGTTTCGGCTCGGTAGCCCCATCCATCCAACACGGTGAGTACAATAGGTTTTGGTCGTTTGGTCATAACCAGACAGGATACACGGCTTCCCTTGCCCCTGTCAGTACAAGCTGAACCAAAAAAATACGTGAGCTCAAGACAGTTGCAGCCTAGCCGGCAAACTCTCTCAGCGCAGTCAGCAACCGCTCGACTTCTTCCATCGTGTTGTAATGCACCAGGCCGATGCGCAGCATCCCACCCTGCGATTCCACGCCGAGCCTCTCGCTCAGGTTCAGCGCGTAGTAATTCCCGTCCCAGGTGAAGATCCCGCACTCGCCAAGATAAGTGGCGATGGCCGTGGGATGGTGGTTCCCGATGCGTAAAGATAGTGTGGAGCAACGTTCCGCCGCTCGCTGCGGGTCCGTGATGCCGTAAATGCGCACGCCGGGAATGGATTGCAGCCCATCAATCAGTCGCCAGATCAAACGTGTCTCGTAAGCCCCGGTGGTCCGATACGCGGAAGCCAAAGCCTCCCTCCGCGTTTTCGCGCCGGGATCGCTGTGCCTGCCAAGTTCCGCAAGATAGTCCACTGCGCCGCCAATCCCCGCGATCAATTCCTGTACCTGCGTCCCGGATTCCCAGCGCTCCGGTACCTGCTCTGTGCACGGGCGCACCTTATATGGGCGATACCTCTGGAGGTGCTCTCGCTTGCCATACAGTGTGCCCATATGGGGGCCAAAGAATTTGTAAGGCGAACAAACCAGAAAATCGCAGTCGAGTGCCTTGACGTCAATCAGGCCGTGCGGCGCGAAGTGCACCGCATCGATATACACAAGCGCCCCAGCGGCATGCGCCAACTTCGTGATCTCCGCCACGGGATTAATCGTGCCAACGGCGTTGGAAGCGTAACCCACGGCCACCAGCTTGGTCTTCTCGTTCAGCTTGCGCTTCAAATCTTCCAGATCGAGCGTGCAGTCCGCTTCCCGAATATCCGCTTGCCGGATGACAATGCCCTTTTCTTCCAGCGCTTTCCAGGGCGAAAAGTTGGCGTCGTGATCGAGCGTCGTCAGCAGGATTTCATCACCCGCTTCCATTTCACGAGCGAGTGCACGCGAAACGGCAAACGTGATCGTGGTCATGTTCTGCCCGAACACAACCTCGTCTTTATCGCAGTGAAAGAAGTCGGCCATGGCCGCGCGCGTGTTGCCAATGATCTCGTCATTGCGTCGGCTGGTAAGGAAAGCGCCCCCCGTGTTCGCATTGGCGCTCATCAGGTAATTCTGAATCGCGTGCATCACCTGCGTGGGCACCTGCGTGCCTGCCGGCCCGTCCAAAAAGGCCGCACCCTGGCCATTCACCTGCGTTTGCAACGAGGGAAATTGCGCGCGAACCCAGGCCGTGTCCAGCGCCGGTTGTGTTGCGGAATGAATTCCAGGTGTGCTCATGGCTCCTACCTTGTTCTGAAAAGCAATTCCATCTTCAAGATGTGTAGTTTCTCACAGAGACGCCGCGGCGTGTTAGCATGGCAGCCCTGTTCCCCACTCATGCCGAGGTGGCGCCGGCTATCAACTCTGCGCTGCGTTTCTCGAATGAGGTTTCCCGTGTCGAATTCATTTCCAATAACCGAGCGAACGCGCCTTGTGCGCGAGGCCCATCGCGCCGTTTACGGTCGTGAAGCCATCTACAAGATTCTCGACGAAGCATTTGTGTGCCATGTGGGATTTGCGCAAGAGGGCCAGCCCTTCGTCATTCCCACGATGTTCGCGCGGATCGACGATGCCATCTATTTTCATGGCTCGGCGGCAAGCCGGATGCTTCGCGGACTGAGCGGCGGCCTCCCCGTTTGCATTGCGGTCACGCTCACGGATGGACTGGTGCTGGCGCGCTCCGTTTTCAATCACTCCATGAACTATCGCTCGGTGGTCGCGCTGGGCACAGCCATGTTGATCGATGACCCCGCCGAAAAGTTGCAAGCGCTCCAGGCGTTCACGGAAAAGCTGATTCCGGGCCGTTGGAACAACGCGCGGCAACCCAATGAAAAAGAGCTGAAGGCCACAAGCATCTTGAAGCTGCCGCTCGCGGAAGTCTCCGCAAAAGTCCGGACGGGGGACGTCGAAGACGATGCTGACGACTACGCGCTGCCGGTCTGGGCCGGCATAATTCCAATGCGCCTTGTTGCCGACCGGCCGATCCGCGACGCGCGCTGCGACGATTCGATTCCCACGCCAGACTACGCCGCGCACTATCTCAGGTGAAACATGAGCGAATTCAAACCCGTACCGGTAAAGCCCGTTGTGACCTTTTCCGCCTTTGAGGTGCTGGACATTCGCGTGGGTACCATCCAAAAAATCGAGGAGGTATCGCAATCCAAAAAGCTCATGAAGCTGACCGTTGGTTTTGGCGATCACACGCGCGTCATCCTGGCGGGAATCAAGCAGGAGCGCGGCAATCCCCAGGAAATCGAAGGCAAGCAAGCGCTCTTCGTCCTGAACCTGGAGCCGCGCAAAATGGCCGGAGAAGTTTCCGAAGGAATGCTCTTCGACATCGGCTATGCGGACGGAATCACGCCGGTACTCGCGATGCCGGAACGCAACGTGCCGGATGGCACTCGGGCAGGCTAACGCCGGGGCCCTATTGCCGGCCGCAATCGGGCCGGTGCTTAGAACGCAGTTGAAAATAATCTACGGCCGCGCCACGCGCAGAAAATCGGCCAACAGCCCATAGCCGGTCGCATCCACGCTGGGATTGTGCTCCACAAGAGACAATCCAAATACGTCAAGATCGAAGCGAATCGCGGAACTCGAGCCCTCCAGCCCCGCCATTGGATCTGAAAGCAGCAAAAGTTCAGGGCTCACACGGCAGTCCACGCCGTCGCCTCGCCGCTCGGCCCGGCAGACCAGCTTGTAGCGCATGCCCGCAGCACGCACAGAACGAATCTTCTCCTCGCTCAGTTCGCGGATACCCGTGCGCTGGACCTGCTCAATCCGCGTCGGCACGCCCATCAGCACCGTCGCCAGCGCCGCGACCTTGATGGCGGCGTCCCAGCCGTCCACGTCCTGCGCGGGATCGATTTCCGCTATGCCCAGAGTTTGCGCGCGCGTCACTCCGTCGTCGAAGGATCCTCCCTTCTCGATTTCCGTGAGCACCACGTTGCTCGTCGAATTGAGCACGCCGGAAAATCCCCGCAGGTCCGTGGCTGGAAGCCCGAGTGGAAACAGCGAAAAAATGGGCACGCCATCCATCACCGTGGACTCAAACAGAAACTTCCGGCCCTTCTCTCTCGCCAGTGCCATGAGTTCCCCGTACGCATGGACCAGTGGCCCTTTGTTGGCGCTGATGGCGTGGGCGCCCGCTTCCAGCGCTGCTGCCACATGATCAATGGCGGGCTGCCCCGTTTCTGCGTTTAGGGAGCTCGCCTCAAACAGCACATCCGCTTTCGCGCGCTCCAGCCATTCCCGCACGGTGCGCGCGGGTTGCGCGTGATTCGGAAAGCGGTTGCTCAGCGCGGCGATCGGATTCAATCCGTCCGGCTCGGCGATCCAGCCGATGCGGCGAGAGGCAATGCCGGTCAGCCGCCAGCGCACATCGTATTTCCGGCGCAATTCGGTTTCTGTGGAGATCAATTGTCGGAGAAGAGCCCGGCCTACGTGGCCGAAGCCCACAATCGCAAGGTTGTAGGAAGGAATGTGCGGGCTCCTGTGAGACGGAATGCCGGGGAACGCGGCGAAACGTCTTCCCCGGTCTCTTTATTCTAATGCATGGCCGACAATTTTGCCGCAGCCGCGGAAATGTACTCCGCTTCGCCTTGCAGCACTTTGGACACAACCACGATCGCTTCTTCGGCCTGCTTCCAGCGCTTCAGTTCCAGCGCCTCGCGCACAGCCGGCAAGGTTTTGGCTTCGTACCCGGTGTACTGCCCAGGCGCGTAGATTTCGTGCTTGAACCATGGCCGCCCGGGGAGCCCTTCCTCGCGCGTGAGCTGCTGTTCGTTTTTCGCCAGCACGCGATTCAGCTCCGCGGCAGACGACTTGCCGAAATCGGCCTTGGCGCTCGCCTGCTCATACGCCTTCTTATAAGCCTCGGCGCTTTTTGCCAGTTCCGTCACGGCGTTGTCCAGCGGCGCGAAGTTCAGGAACGGCGGCACGCTCTCCATTTTCGGCGCCACCGTGGGGCGGCGCGGATCATTCACGGCCTGAAACACGCCCTCCTCGATCTGCCTGTTGCGTTCGCCAATCTCCTCCTGCTTCTCTTTCACAAGATTCTTGAGCTGTTTGACATAGGTCTGCATGGTCTCCGCGAAATCGGTGAACTCGAAAGGCAGGACATCGGCATCCGCCAGGCGCATCACCGTCATGCCACCGGTCTGCGCCAGGGCGCGTCCGTACACGAAATCCACGTCGCTGAAATGCGTGAACCAGTAGAAGTCGTCGTAAATCGAGTGATAGATGCCGCCGCCATCCTCGCCGTCATAACCAATATTGAGAGACGCTATGCCGGCATGCTGCAAGAACGCGCCGTAGTCCGACCCGGAGCCCAGCGCGTCCATGCGCAGATCGGCGCGGTTGCGCGCCTCCTGCCGCTCTTCCGGTGTGCTGGCAGACGCGATGGCCTCAAGCTGCTGGCGCTTCCAGACGGACAGCTTTGTTTCCGGATCCTGGATGTCGCGCGCCACCTCATTCATCATTTTTTCGAGCGTGTGCGATCCCTCGGCGCCAAAATAGCCGCGTCCATTGCTGTCAGAGTTGATGTACGCAACGGCGTGTTCGCGCAAATCGTCGCGATGGTCCTCCACCCATTCCGTCGAGCCGATCAGGCCGGGCTCTTCCGCATCCCAGGCGCAATAGATAATCGTGCGTTTCGGCCTCCAGCCCTGCTTCACCAGTTCGCCCAGCGCGCGCGCTTCTTCCAACACTGCGACCAGCCCCGAAATAGGGTCCTCGGCTCCGTTGACCCACGCATCGTGATGATTCCCGCGAATGATCCACTGGTCCGCATCAGAGGACCCGGGAATTTTCGCTATCACATCATAAATGGGCTTCAAATCCCAATTGAACTTGGCCTTGAGATGCACCTTCATCGCGCTCGGCCCAACACGATAGGTGATCGGCAGATTTCCTCGCCAGCCGACGGGGGGCACGGGGCCGCCCAGCGAAGCAAGCAGCGGCTGCGCGTCTCCGTAAGAAATAGGCAGCACCGGAATTTTTGTGATCACCGGAACATCTTTTAACTCCAGGCGCTTGGCATTCTTTGTCGCGGCCACTCCCGGAGTCAGGGGATCACCAGGATAGATGGGATCATCGGCGACACTGCCGCGCTGCGCGCCATCCTTCGGACGGTAAGCGCCGCCAGGAAACGTCTCGCCTCGAAAATAGCCGTCTTCGTGCGGATCGGAGTAGATCAGGCAGCCGAGCGCGCCGTGCTCCGCGGCGACCTTCGGCTTGATGCCGCGCCAGGAATGTCCGTAGCGCGCAATCACGATGGCCCCTTTCACGGATACCCCGAGCTTTTCCAGTTGCTCGTAATCTTCCGGTATCCCGTAATTCACATAGACAAGGGGCGCGGTGACGTCTCCATCCCTGGAAAACGCGTTGAAGGTTGGCAACTGCTCGGACTTCTGGTTGGAAGTGGGATCTTCCGGCAGGCTGGGTTCTTCGAGTTTTGCCGTGAACTTTGCCCGGCAATCCGTTCCATTCGTGTCGTTGCATTCTAACAACTCAACCTGCCGCTCCTTCGGCGTCGGGAAGAGCACGTCGTAGGACTCAATGTGCGTTTCCAATCCGAATTCCTTGAACTTTGCCGCAATCCATTCGGCGTTGTCCTTGTCGTAGGCAGAGCCGACGTGGTGCGGCCGCGCCGAAAGACGCTGCATGTAGGCGCGAAGGTTTTCCGTGTTCGGGATGGCGCGCAGCTTCTCTTCCCACTGCCGCTCAATGCGCGACGATTCCGCCGAATAGCCGTACAGCGGCTTATCATCGGCGGCAACGTGAGCGCGAATAGGGGCAAGAGAGATTCCCGCGAGCACAACTCCGGACACCAGCCACGGACGGTAAGTCATCTTCATTTTGTTATCCTTTGCTCGTGAGGGAAGAATTCTTTCCTGATTCGATGGACCTAGTAAACAACCATATTGGTTAGCGGGAGGAAAAATCAACTGCACGCCGTCCGCGTGACCCGCGATTGACGAAGCCCGAGAACCGTGAAACCAGCCAAAAATAGCAGCACAGCGATGCTCAGCAAGCCACCTCGAAAACTCCCCGTGGCCGTACGTAAATACCCGATCCAGTAGGGGCCGAGCCCGCTGCCCAGATTCCCGATGGCGTTGATGAACGCAATCCCCGCCGCTGCCGTCTTGGCGTCCAGTGTTCCCGAGGCCAGCACCCAAAACGGCCCCATCATGCTGAACTCCGCCGCCATGGCGATCGTGAAAGCGACAATCGTCGTCGGAACACTCGCCGCGAAAGCCGCAGCCGCAACTGCGAAGCAAGTGACGAAGGCGGGGAGCGCGAGGTGCCAGTCACGTTCGCCCGTACGGTCCGAATGCGCGCCGACAATGATCATGGCAATGGCCGCCGCCAAATACGGGACGGCCGCCAGCAGCCCGATCACGAACGGCCTAATCCCGGAAAGCGATCTGACCACCGTCGGGAGCCACAGCCCGATACTATAAGCACAGGCAACGGCGCTGAAGTAGACGAAGGCATAACCCCAGACACGCACATTCATCAGCATGGCCAAGATGCCGGCAGGCGCTGCCCGCTCCTTCGACGCAGCCTCTTCGTCTCTGCGTAACGCAGAGATGAGCCACGCCAGTTCGCCCGCGGAGAGCCAGTGCGCCTTTTCCGGCCGGTCCGTCAGAAAGATGTACGCCACGAAGCCCAGCACAATTGCCGGGATGCCTTCGAGCAGAAAAAGCCATTGCCAGCCCGCCAGGCCGGCGCGCCGGTGAAGTCCCAGCAGCGCACCGGAAATCGGCCCACCAATGACTCCCGCAATCGGCCCCGCCATGATGAACAGCGCCAGGGCGCGCGCCCGCACGGCGGCGGGAAACCAATTGTTCAGGTAATAGATAACGCCGGGAAAGAAGCCCGCCTCCGCAGCGCCCAGGAGAAATCGCATCGTGTAAAACGACCTGGCGGAGCCCACGAACATCATGGATGCGGATATTCCACCCCACAGAATCATCAGGAACGCGATCCAGCGGCGCGCCCCAAGTTGTTGCATGGCCATGTTGCTGGGAACCTGGAATAGAAAGTAGCCAAGAAAGAAAATGCCGGCGCCTAGTCCGTACACGGCATCGCTGAAGTTCAACTGGCTTTTCATCTGCAGCGCGGCAAATCCCACGTTGATGCGGTCGAGATAAGCCACCACGTAAAGAAGAAAAAGAAATGGCAGCAGGCGCCAAAACAGCCGGTGAGTCACCCTTTCGCCTGAACTGGCGGATGCGGATGGCGTGAGCCCGTAGTGCGCCACGATTTCCGCAACCAGTTGGTCTGTGGCGAGCGTGACGTCAAGATCGAGGGCGTCAGCAGGCTCCTCCAGCACCGCGAACTGGTCTGCCAGAATGGACGTGCCCGCAAAATGCGCGTGGCGTTCTTGAATCCGCTGCCGGATCACTTCGTAGGAACCCTTCAGGTAAACCACACGAAGGTCGAGGCCTGCGGCGAGGATCTCCCGGTAAGACTTCCGCAAGGACGAACACGCCAGCACAGCATTTTGCTTTTGGCTGGCTAGGCGCACTAATTCAGCGTGTATCGCCTCCAGCCAGGGGATGCGGTCATCCTCCGTCAGATGAATCCCTCGGCGCACCCTGGCTTTGTTTTCCGAAGAGTGGAAATCGTCGGCATCCAGAAACGTCCAGCCTAGTTGCGCCGCGAGCTGCGAACCCACGGTGGATTTACCCGATCCGGCTACGCCCATGATGAGGAGGATCATGAAGCCCCTTGCAAAAGAGGAAGTGTGTAGCAGGAACCGCGCGAAGTCCAGCGCGTAAACGCGAACTGCGATAGAATCCGCGCACTTGCAGGCAAGGCTGCCGGGCAGGAGGCAGATTGGGCGGAGAAATCACTGCTAAAAGCTTCCAGCGAAGCGCGCTGAAGAAGGCAGGGCTCTTTTACTTTGTCTTCGTCATGTTTTCCTACACCACCGGTGGCCCCTTCGGGATGGAAGAGATGGTCACCACCAGCGGACCCGGCCTCACACTGCTGTACCTGCTCGTCATCCCATTCTTCTGGTGCATTCCGGTGTCGCTGGTTGCCGCCGAGCTGACGACGGCCGTTGCCGTCGAGGGCGGTTTCTACCGCTGGGTGCGCGCAGGCTTTGGTGATTTCTGGGGCTTTCTCTCCGGCTGGTGGAACTGGAGCGCCTCGTGGCTCCTGGGTGGGAGTTACGCTGTGCTCTTCAGCGACTACCTGGCGATTTACTTCCCTTCACTGGTGGGTTGGAAACATTACCTCGTTTCCGTGGCGCTGATTGCCTTGCTCGCCTACATCAATATCCGCGGAATCCAGATGGTTGGAGCTGTGGCCACGTTTTTGGAAATTGCCGTGTTCATTCCGCTGATCATTCTCTGCGCGATCGCCGCTTGGCACTGGCATCACAACCCTTTTCATCCCTTTGTTCCGCCGCGTGTTCCGCCATTCCAAGTCTTAGGAGTAGGTCTGGCGCTGGGCCTGTGGCTTTATTCCGGCTACGAACAATGTTCCAGCGTGGCCGAAGAAATCGAAAATCCGCAAAGAAGCTATCCGCGGGCGCTGGCCATTGTCGTGCCACTTTCGATGGCCACCTACTTTTTGCCGGCACTGTTTTCCTTGGCGGCGCTGGGCAATTGGCAGGAGTGGAATACCGCCTATCTCTCCAAGGCCGCGCAGTTGATCGGCGGCGGCTGGCTGGGATTTCTGATGACCATCGCGGCGATGCTTTGCAACATTTCGCTGCTGAACGCCACCATATTGACCAGCACGCGCATGCCATCATCCATGGCCGCGGACGGTTATCTGCCGCCAGTCTTTGCCAGGAAACATCGCAAATTCGGTACGCCTTGGATCGCCATCCTGATCTCGTCCGCAATCTACGCGCTGCTGGCTTTTCATACCTTGGCTCAGCTACTCACGGTTTATGTCTGGCTGCGCTGCCTGGTGACTGTCTTGACCGTGCTCGCCGCCTGGAAACTCCGCAAACTCCAACCGGAAACGCAGCGGCCTTACCGGATTCCCTGGGGGAAGCCGGGACTTGCATACGTAGTAGGCGCACCGATCTTGATGGCCATCGTTGCGATCGTCGGCAGCGACAGATTCGCGTTGAAATGGGGACCCCTGCCGGTAGCCTTGGGTGTCGTCGCCTATTTCGTTTTTCCAAAGATTAAAGCCCTCGCTGCTTGACAGGCCGCGAAGCGATTCTTCTTCTTTAGGAGGCCGGGGCTTCAGCCCCGGCGCAAGGCTTGTAAAACATTGGGCTTTAGCCCCTGAAGAAAGTCTCCGCGGTGCTTCTCAGCAGGCCGTAGGGAGGTTAATGGCGATTGCTTCCCTTCTCACGTGAGCCAATCCAAAACCTTGTAATACATCCCGGCCAGTGGCAGTGCCCACGTATTTCCGCTGCGCAGGCCCAGCGGCGCGCCGGGAAACGCAATCTTTGAAAACGGATTGTCGTCCACATCGCCACAAATCACATTCGCCATTTTCGCGCCCATCCAGGTGGCAGCAGCCACTCCGTGCCCCGCAAAACCGGCGGCAAAATACTGGCCGTCGATCTTACCGGAATGCGGCATCACGTCGAACGCAAAGTCCAGCGTTCCGCCCCACACATATTCCACCTTCGTGTCGCGAAGTTGGGGGTACACGCCAATCATGCCCTGCCGGAGAAGTTCCGCACTCTTGCGCACCGTGCTCTGCGATTCCGGGAAAAACGCCGCGCGCCCGCCGAACAGCATGCGGTTATCCGGAGTCAACCGGTAGTAGTACAGAAAATGCCTGGAATCATAAATCATGCGCCCGCGCGGGCTCAGTTCGCGCGCAAGATCCTCAGCCAACACTTCCGTCGCGATAATGTACGATCCGATGGGGATGATTTTCTTGCGCAACGCGGGTGTCGCCTCGGTTGTATAGGCGCCGCTCGCAATGATCACTTCCTTCGCCGCCAGGTTTCCCCGCGAAGTCTCCACGTGGAAGTTGCGAGTACCGGCGCTGGGTCTCGCCGAAACACGCAACACCCGCGCATGATCAAACAAGCAGGCCCCGGCCCTTTGCGCAGCCTTGGCCAATCCCGCAACGTATTGCGCCGGATTCAGACCCGCGCTCGTTTCGTCCACTATGCCGCCGAAATAGATGTCAGACCCGATCTCCACCCGCAGTTCGTTCTTGGGCACGATGCGCAGTTCATGATGGAACTCGCGCTGGATTTGCCCGGCGGCTTCCGCGTAGGCATTGAAGTGCGCCTGCTTGCAAGCCACCTCGAGATGGCCGCAACGCGAAAAATGACAATCGATGCCCTCTTCTCTGACAATCTGCTCGACAAGTTCGATCGATTCCAATGATGCTGCGTACATCCGCTGCACCGCTTCCTGCCCATATCGCCGGATCAGCGTCGGCACAGGAAGCTTCATCCCAGTCAGGACCATACCGCCATTGCGGCTGCTGGCGCCCCAGCCGAACGTCTCCGCCTCCAGCAAGGCGACGCGCACACCGCGTTTGGCAAGCGTCCGCGCAGCAGAGAGCCCGCAGAAACCACCGCCCACGATCGCGACTTCCACGCTCTCCGGCAACGGCCCAGCGAAACCTTTGGCAGGCTCCGGCACGCTCTCCAGCCAGTAATTCGATTCTTTGATCGGCATGAAATTCCGGCGGTGAGTTTAGCATTTCACCTGAAATTGAGGGAAGGCAGCCGGAATTGATTCTCGCTGGGTAAAAGATCGAGTTTATACGCGGCGGAGGATGAAGTGCGAAATTTCCGGCGGGGCGCCCAGGCGCACCGGAGCGCCCACGGTTCCCAATCCACTGTTGACGTAGAGTGCCGCCAGACCCTTCGGCGCGTTGGGCATGAGTTTAATCGTCTCGCCCATGCGCTTGGGTACGTTCGGCATCAGCAGCGGACAGTGATACAACCCGGCAATGTAATCGGTGATGAATTGCGCCGGGCTGATACTGACATCCAGGATTTCCACCTTCACCTGCCCGCCGTGCGTGTGCCCCGAAAGCGTCAATTCAATGCCCAATTCCGCGGCGCGATTGAACGCATTGGGATTGTGGGAAAGCAGCAGGTTCGGAATGTCCCGGCGCACCAGCGCCTCAAGATTCTCCAGCATCTGCACCTTGCGGCCGCTGGGCATGCGCTCGCGCTGGTAGTCCACGCCAATCAGATTCAACTGCGCGCCCTTATACGTAACGATGGCAGCTTCGCGACGCAGAAGTTTCATGCCTGCTTGTTGGTAGAGTTTCTGGGCAAGATCCTCGACGCGCGCGTAAATCTCATGGTTGCCATTGCACCCATAAACGCCCAATGGGGCTTTCAGATGGCGCACTTCCTCGATGCAATCGGCCAGGGAATCGTGCATGCCGGTGATGAGGTCGCCCGTAACCACGGCCAGGTCCGCGCCAACATCGTTGGCCATATCCACTGCGCGGCGCACCGATTCGCGCGTCATGTAACTGCTGAGGTGAATGTCGCTGAGCTGGACGATTTCCAGCCCGTCGAGTTCCGGTGGCAGGTTCGCCAGCGGAATTTCGATGCGCCGCACTTCATATCGCAAGCGTTCCGCGGCAAATCCGTACATGACGCTGAGAAATGGCGCTGCGCCTGCCACTACGCTGGCTGTCTTGAAAAAGGTGCGGCGCGAGGGATCGGGCACGAAATCTTCCGCCACCGCGGGCCGTGTCAGCGCCAAAGGCAGGGAAGAAAGTAAGGGCTTGCGCACGCGATGCCAACCCCATTCCACTGCGTGCACCGCCTTCACGCCGAAATACGCAAAGAGGGCGCTGAGAAACCACAACCCCGCAAAAGCCTCTACCGGAGAATGGATTGGAAGGCCGCGCCCGTGATTCGGTCGCAGGCTATCCGCTATCGTCAAAATGATAAGCAAGAGCCCGGCAAAGTACATCAGCCGCACGCCCACGCGCAACCACATGCGGCCCCAGTTCGAGGTGACCCGCCACAGGGTCCGGTACCAGAAGCGCTGCGACAAAAACAGCGAGGCCAAAACGCCCAGTGCCACCGCACTTCGCAGCAAAACCCAAGTCCAATTCAACGCTGGTTCTCCCTCAGTGGTAAAGAACTAGAATACCATGCCTGCCGCCCATTTCCGGGTGCCTGTAGCTAATTGCTCACACAAAGTAACTCGTCTACTTTCAAGCTTATATAGCCATCCCCGACAATTCCGGCGTATCATGGCAATGCTCGGACGCCAGTTTCTTCACTTTTCCGGCACGGGAGCAACTTCCCATCAACTCGTGCGTCTTATATATCGGCCCCCTGCCAGGAAATCTAAAGGAGAGAAAAATGAAAAGGATCCCTGTGGTTGCCGCGGTATTGTTTACCGCGTGCCTTGCCGTCCTCCCTATTCGCGCACAAGACATGAACATGAAGAAGGCTGAGCCGAAGCCCGCACTCAGTCCCTCGGAAGCCGTGCTCGAGCAATGGAACGACATTGGGCGCAAGCTCATCGCCATGGCCGAGGATTTTCCGGAAGACAAGTACGCCTACAAACCCGCCCCGGAATCCCGGACGTTCGGCGCGATGCTCCTGCACGTCTCGGGTTCCATGTACTACTTCACGGATATCGCGGAAGGAAAGAAGCCCCGCTATCCGGACGATCCCAAGCAGGACAATCTAAAGACCAAGGCCCAGATCGTGGCCTTTGTGAAGCAGTGCGTCACGGACGGCGCCGACGAAATCAAGAAGAAGGGCGACAAAGGTCTAACCGAGGCTGTCAACGACGGCGGGCCTCATCTCGACCGCCTCTACGATCTCGCCTATGGCCTGATCGAGCATTCCGGCGAACACTACGGCGCGCTCGTGGTCTACTACCGCAGCAACGGCATGGTGCCCCCGGAATCACGCCCCAAAAAGTAAAGCTCCAATTTTCTGGACGAAATCGAACCGGGGGACGATGATACACATCATCCCCCGGTCTTCGATTTACGGAGTTATTGAATGTTCAAAACCTCTTCTCTAGTAGCAACACTTGTGTTGGTCTCCGTTCTAGCCGGCTGCGCCCCCCAGGATTCACTTTTCCCGTTGTTCACTCAGCAGGATAAACTCTTTGACAAACAACTGCTCGGTGAGTGGCAGATAAGGTCCCAGACAGATGCCGGGCAGGACCCGAGCGAGAAGCCTGCTTTCGTCATCTTCAGTCCCGGCGATGATGAAAACAGCTATCAGGCTAAGCTCCCGAAGTTTAATGATGCAGGCGGTACTTTGCGCGCCACGGCCCACTTGGCCCGTTTGGGCGCCTATCTCTTCATTGACTTGGAAACGCCGAATGCAGATAAGTTCCAAGACGTTCCATATCCCGCAATCGAAGCACACGTTTTTGGACGTCTCGCTTTGGGAGGAGATACCGCCCGCATTGACTTTCTAAACGACGATTGGGTCACCAAGCAAGCCAATGCGGGAAAGCTGGGCCTCGCCTATGTAGAAGGCCCGAGCGGTACGATGCTGTCCGCCGATACCGCAGAGCTAAGGAAGTTTGCGTTGGAACACGCCGAAGACCACGAGGCCTTTTCCGAATCTTACATTCTCACTCGGCACAAGTAGCGCTTCATCCGTTTGTTTCAACTCTTCTCTTCAGTTGCTCACGTTGCGGCGTTGGTATGCTCCTTACCTTTGAGCAGCGCAACAAGCAGCTTCGGGTCGCTTGTCGGGGGTGAACACGCGGTCCCCGAGCATACCAGCGCGGCAGCGGTCTCCCTCGGCAGATGAATCAGCGTAAGCCGCAAAGCCAGCGGCAAGTTTTCAAGGGACACTTCCGGCGTCACCCGCAACACTGCCTTGCCAAACCGGAAAACACTGTTCGCCGCCTCTGCCAGTCTCAGCGCCGCAGCGTCGCCGCTAGCGCCCGTTATTACCACCTGCGTGTGATGTTCGGCGAATAGAGTAGCCGCCAGCCCGTACGTCGCCGCGAATAATCCATACTGCGGGGCAACCCCGGCAAACGCCTCCAAAGTTCTCCTCGCCCAATCGTGGTACTGGCCATCCCCCGTGTACGCATGCATCCGCGTCAGCGCCATGACGGCCACGGAATTTGCGCTGGGCGTAGGCGAATCCTGGAACGGCTTGCGCCGCACCTCCAGCCCGCCCATCGCCGGAGCGTCGGAAGCCCGGTCAAAAAATCCTCCGCCCTCCGCGTCGCCGTACTTCTCGATGGCAACATCCATTGTTCGCTGCGCCGCCTGGAAATACCGCGGCTCAAGCGTGGCTTCGTACGCATCCTGCAGCGCGAGCACGCCAAACACCTGGTCATCCAGCGACCCGCGCAGCGCCGGCCCTCCTATGCGATGCGCATACCCTTCCTCCTCGCTCCACGCCTCGCTCAACATCCGGTCCAGCGTCTTTCGTGCGAACGCTCCGCAATTTTCGCCCACGGCACTGGGGAGAATGCATGCTGCCTCGAAATAGGCGGAAACGAACATGGCATTCCAACTGACGTACATCGTTTTGTCTACAAATGGAGTCGGCCGCGTCAGCCTGGCCTGAAGCATCTTGCCTTTTGCCTTCGCGATTTCCACCCGCACCTGTGACTCGTCCCGCCCCAGGGTCCTGGCGATCTCGCCCGCATCCCGCGCGATCCACAGTACATTCTTTGAAGGGTTGTGGTGCATCTCACCATGCGGCTCCACATCGTATAAGAGCTCCATGATCCGCGCCTCTTCGCCGGAAAGCGCCCCGCGCAACTCCTCCAGGGTCCACGTGAAATAATCGCCATCGTCATCCAGCGAGTAGTCCGCGTCCTGGCTGGCGTAGAATCCGCCCTTCTCCCGATCGGACAATACCTCGTTCACCCAGCCGATGATGCTCTCCGTCGTATCGCGCAAAATGGGATTGCGCGTCACTTGCCAGCCGTGCAAGTAGTTCTTCAGCAACTCTGAATTGTCATAGCTCATCTTCTCGAAGTGTGGCACCAGCCAGCGCTCGTCCACGGAGTAACGGTGGAAACCTCCCGCCAATTGGTCGTACACCCCGCCCTTGGCCATTTTTTCCAGTGTCGTCTCTGCCATCGCCAGCAGGTGTTTCTCGCCCGTCTGCCGATAGCGTTCCAGCACCAGATCGATCGCCGAAGCGTGCGGGAACTTCGGCGATTGCCCGAATCCTCCGTTGCGAAGATCGAACAATTGCGTGATCGAACCGATCTGTGCATTCACGATGCTCAAATCAAAGTCCGCGCGCGCTCCGGAAAAGGCTTCGGCTTTTGCCACGGCCTCCGCCAGGGCTTCCGCCGTGCGCGCCAAATCCTCGCGTTTTTGCTTGTAAGCATCGGCTACCGCCAGCAGCACCCGGCGGAAGCCCGGCCGCCCCATCTGGTCCTCCGGCGGAAAATACGTGCCGCCAAAAAACGGCTTCCCGTCGGGCATCAGGAACCCGGTGAGCGGCCACCCGCCCTGTCCGCTGATCGCGCTGATCGCGGACTGGTAGCGGGAATCCACGTCCGGCCGCTCGTCGCGATCCACTTTCACCGGCACAAAATGCTCGTTGATGATTTTGGCGATTTCCGCGTTTTCGTAGCTCTCCCGGTCGATGACGTGGCACCAGTGGCACCACACCGCACCAATGTCCAGCAGTATCGGCTTATCCTCGGCCGTCGCGCGTGTGAAAGCGCTCTCTCCCCATTCTTGCCAGTCGATGGGCTGGTGGGCCGCCGAACGCAAATAAGGGCTCGCGGAATCCTTCAGTCGGTTTTCACTCACGTCTCGGTTTCTCCCGTGGCAGGTATGAGATTCGTGCGCGCCAGCCGCAGCCATGCGCTCCGAACGGTGAATGCGTCTACTGGACCTGGTCGCCGGGGCCGAGATCGCGCGGATCAATCGGTTTCCTTCCGGCGTAACCTTCATCCTGGCGGTGATAATAGCGAATGCGGTCTTCTCCCAGCTTCCAGCACAAATAAACTTCCTCGTTGCCTATGACGGATGGAAAATCGAGCAAGCCGACCTCCAGGTCCTTGATCAGACAGCCCGTGGAAAGAATCTTCTCCAGATTCGTTTTCATGATCTCGGCCAGGGCTTGATGCTCCATGCGCTTTGCGGCCAGTTTGGCGTATGGCACGAGTATGCCGCCCATCATCAGGATGCGCGTGGAAACAGCGGTGAGCTCCTCTTCGAGCGCACCGAGTTTCTTGCGCACACCAATCGCCTCGATCAAAAAAGGCTCCAGTTCACGCCGCGTGCGTTCCGCCTCCGTCAGCGTGAACAATCGTTGGGGTTCTTCCGGCAGATCGTCCCGGTCTTCCTTGTTATCCGCCATGCCTTCTCCATCGCTCTTCTGCTGCGCGGCCACACGCCACCGCTAGCGCAACTCCAGCATGCGTTCCAAGGCCGCTTTTGCAAAGTGCCTGGTGCGTTCGTCCACGGATATCTGGTTCACGATCTTCCCGGCGCCGAGATTCTCGAGCACCCACAGCAAGTGCTGTGGCGTAATGCGGAACATCGTCGTACAAACGCACACGCTGGGATCGAGTGAAATCACTTTGCGATCCTTCATCTCTTTTGCCATGCGGTTGACCAGATGAATCTCCGTGCCCACGGCCCACTCGCTCCCCGCGGGCCCCGCCTGGATCGCCTTCAGGATGCCTTCCGTTGAGCCGATCTCGTCAGCGGCTTGCGCCACCTCGAAGCTGCATTCCGGGTGCACAATAACGCGAATCCCATGATGCTCCTTGCGCACGCGCGCCACCTGCTCCCGCGTAAATCGCTGGTGCACGGAGCAGTAGCCTTTCCACAGAATGATCTTTGCCCGGCGCAACGCTTCCGGCGTGTTGCCGCCAAGTTCCTGGAATGGATCCCAGACCGCCATTTCATCCAGTGGAATCCCCATGCGGTAAGCAGTGTTGCGGCCTAAATGCTCGTCGGGCAGGAACACCACCTTTTCGCCGCGTGCAAACGCCCACTTCACCACCGCCGCCGCGTTGGAACTCGTGCAAACAGCTCCGCCATTCTCGCCGGTAAACGATTTGATCGCCGCCGTCGAGTTCATGTACGTAACCGGCACCGTATTCCGAATATCCATCACAGTTGCCAGTTCGCTCCAACACGCTTCCACCTGGCCAATCTCCGCCATGTCTGCCATCGAACAGCCCGCGTTCAGATCGGGCAGCACCACGATCTGCTGGTCTCGCCGAAGAATGTCGGCGCTTTCGGCCATGAAATGCACGCCACAGAATACGATGTATTTCCCATCCGCCTGCGCTGCTTGCTGAGAAAGTTTGAGCGAATCCCCGCGATAATCCGCAAACTTCACAACCTCATCCCGCTGGTAGTGGTGCCCGAGAATCACCACATCATTCCCGAGCTTGGCCTTTGCCGCGGCTATCCGCTCGTCCAAGGTCGTGTCCGGCACCAGCAGGTACGAATCGAAATCGCAGCCCACGCCCTTCTCGATTTCCGGCGCCCTCACCGTGCTGGGCTGCTCCGTGCCCGTCAGCGAGCTCTTCGGAATGGTGACAATGCTCCCCATGGGTTTTCTCTGCTTCGTCTAAACCCTCTTTACTCCTGTTTGTTAGATGAATTCTGTCGCCTTTTCGTGAGTTTTACCAGCGCCCCGCCCATCGCTGGAAACACGGCGTAACGCGTCGCTGCACCTATCCCCCGATGAACACCATGGTTCGCGAAGGCGGCACGAAGCCCGGCTCGTTGATGTGGTGCCCTTCTTCCTTCTCCATCACTTTCGCCTTCACCCACTCCACAATTTCCTCATCCGCTGCGTTCGCCCGCAACAACTCGCGCAGGTTGCAATCTTCCTTGCTGAACAAGCACGTGCGCATCCTGCCGTCTGCTGTCAGCCGTATGCGCGAACAATGTCCGCAAAACGCTTGCGTCACTGGCGCGATCAGCCCGATCTCGCCCGCCGCGCCGTCCGCAAACCGGTATTTTCTCGCTGTCTCGCTTTTCTCATGCGGGATCTGCTCCAGCGGCCACTGCGCATGGATGCGTTGGTAAACCTCCGCCGCAGGCACCATCAGGTCGCGGGACCAGTGCCGGTCCGCATCCAGAGGCATAAACTCGATATACCGCATGATCACGCCTCGCTCCCGCGCGAACGCCGCAAACGCTTCCACTTCGTCATCATTCAGGCCGCGAACCAGGACCGCGTTTACCTTCGCTGGCGCGAGACGCGACTTCTGCACCGCCGCAATGCCTTCCATCACTTTGTCGTAAGATCGCGTGCGCGTGATGCGCTCAAACTTGATGGGGTCCAGCGAGTCCAGGCTGATGTTGATGCGCTGCAGCCCCGCGGCAATCAAACGCTCGCAGCGTTCCGCCAGCAGGTGCCCGTTGGTGGTGATCGATAAATCCTGCACCCCAAGCGCCTTCAGGTGCGCGATGTATTCTTCCACGCCCTCCCGCACCAACGGCTCGCCGCCCGTAATCCGCACCTTGCGAATTCCCAACCCCACAAAAATCCCCGCCAAGCGCTTCAATTCCGCCCAGGATAGTATTTCGTCGTGATCCCGGTAGTTTTCCGGATCGGCGGAGCGGCAATAAACGCACCGGAAATTGCACCGGTCCGTAACAGAAATCCGCAGGTCCGTAATCTGCCGCCCGAATTTGTCGTGAAGGCTCATCGCTAATCCAATCCAGAAACAAAAAACCCGATTCGCACAAGGAATCGGGCTCCCGCCGGAAATGCACACATTTCCGGCTTACCGGCTCCTTTCCAAGCGCAGTAAATCTCACCGCACGGGAGGCTTGGGCGTTTCCACCCAAACCCTCGGCGAACCGCTCCCGGCTCGCCTCGCCCCGCCGCCCTGGGATGTCTCTCCCGTAGGCAAGAGGGGTCGGAGATAACTTGCACAGTGTACGCCTCTCCCTATCCCAGTTCAATTCCCGCAACCCCGCGAAGCCTTCCGCGCACCGCTGCCTCGGGGGCTGTGATACAGTTTGCTAAAATCATGCGCATCTTCATTCTGGGAGCGGGGGCCACCGGTTCGCTCCTCGCACAACTTCTGGAACGCCAAGGCCACGACGTCTGGTGTGGCGACCGGGATCCCGCACGCGCCCGCCGCTTTCTTGGCAAAAAGTCCACCATCGCCGTGACCCCCGTCAACGCCCGCAACCTTCGCGGCATCGTCCGCGCCGCAAAGGGCTGCCAATTAATCGTCAATGCCTCCGCTTCCGTGTTCAACCAGATCGTCCTCCGCGCCGCGCTTCGCCTTCGCGCCCACTACCTCGATCTCAGCTCTCATCTCACGCGCAATCCCTTTAAGCCCGAGCAATTCCGCTACGCTCGCAAATTCGAGGCCAAGCGCCGCGCCGCCCTGATCAACGCGGGAGCTGCTCCAGGTCTGACGAATCTGCTGGTAAAACGCGCCGCCGAGCTCCTCAGCGAAGTCCAGTCTGTGCACATCCGCCTCTACGAAAGCTCCGAGAGCGACGACCCCATCTCTCAGTGGTCGCCCGAAGTGTCCTTCGATGAGGCCATTTCTCATCCGCGCATTTATCGTCAGAAGAAATTTCACTTGGCCAAACGCTTCTCCGAGTTGGAAAAGTTCCGCTTCCCCGATCCCATCGGTTCCGCCCGCGTCGTCCTCGCAGCTCAGGATGAAGTGGCCACGCTTCCTTACTCCATTCCCATGCTGGACCTCGACGTAAAAATCGGCGGCAATGAATTTGACCGCCTGCGACGCTGGCACAAGCAAGGCAAACTCTCCAAATCGCGCGGCATCCCCCGCCAGCGCTTCCCGGAAACTTCCTCGCCCCGAAAGATCGCGGCTCTGATCCGCCAGGGCATCTTGCAGAATGCGCGATTCGCGGCCTCCGTCCTCGTGCGCGGCGTCAAGCACTCCCCCAAGGACGACCAGCATCTGCTCATCCGCAGCGACGCCGCATTCCCCACGCTTTACCAGATCCGCCGCCAGGGACGTCTCACGACACCAGTCGCCTACGCCACGGCGCACGTCGCCGCCCTCTTCATCAAGTTTCTTCCGCGTGAGTCCGCCGGCGTTTTCGCCCCGGAAATGCTTCCCCTCGAAACCCGCCGCGCCATCCTGGCCGGCATTCGCAAGCATGGCGTCAAGCTATCCCACAAAATCACCCCGCTGAAACCTCAAGAAGACCTGGACGATCTGTAAAAGTTCCGTCGTGCCCATCTAGTATTGCGTCTCGGAAGTTCCTTGCATTTCGCTTTAGGAGGCCGGGGCTTCAGCCCCGGCGTAAAGACCGTAGAATGAATTGGGCTTTAGCCCCTGAAGACTCTGAACTCTTGCACGGTATTTTCGGGACACAACACTAGGTTCAATCGTCACTTGCTCTTCCCCAATTTCGCTCTTCGTGTTTCGAACTACGGCTGCGTTTCACCCGTTTGCCGCCCGCTTGCCCAGTCACCACGGCCCACCGCTGCCGGATTTCCGCTAGAAATCCTTTCTTATCCTTTCGCATCTTCCGCACCAACGCGGCATTCTCTGTCTCTTCGTGCGCCGCGGCCCACAGCACCATTTCCGTCAGCACTGGCCCAAGGTCGATTCCTTTCTCCGTGAGCCGGTAGATCTGCTTCCGCCGGTCCTTTGCATCCCGCTCCCTGGTGAGGATTCCGTTGGCTTCCAGGCGCCTGAGCCTGTCCGCCAGTACATTCGAGGCAATCATTTCATATGAATCCAAAAACTCCGTGAAGGTCCGCGAGCCCCGCAGCATCATGTCCCTGATTATCAAAAGCGACCACTGGTCCCCCAGCATTTCAACCGAGGCATTCAAGGGGCACCCCGACCGCCATTCGCTTTTCGCCTTCTTCCTTCCCATCTTGCCACACTAGCATATTTTCACTTGCATTCTGCAAGCTATATGGCAAACTGTCTCCCCGTTGTTCGGGCAGCGGCAGGCGCCTCTCATGCCCCGCCACCCGCACTACGCTTCCCGGGCATCGCATCGCATGAAAAGGAGCTTTCGATGAGCAAAGTCCGAGTCCTCGTTGGCACACGTAAGGGCGCATTCCTGTTGTCTTCCGACGGCAAGCGCGAAAAGTGGGACGTCAGCGGCCCCCATTTCGCCGGATGGGAGATCTACCACGTCAAGGGTTCCCCCGCCGACCCCAATCGTATCTATGCCTCGCAGACCAGCGGCTGGTTCGGGCAGGTCATTCAGCGTTCGGATGACGGCGGAAAAACTTGGTTTCAACCCGGGACACCGCCAGGGGAACCAACCACCTCGCCAGATGGCATGCCAAAAGGGGAGAGCAATAAGTTCGTCTACGACACCTCTGCCGATACTGGCAAGCCGCTCACTACTCATCAGTTTTACGACGGCACGCAGCATCCCTGGGAATTCAAGCGCGTTTGGCACATCGAACCCTCCCATACCGATCCAGACACCCTCTTCGCCGGTGTCGAAGATGCTGCTCTCTTCCGCTCCACCGACGGCGGCAAATCCTGGCACGAGCTCGCCGGTCTTCGTGGGCACGGCACAGGACCGAAATGGCAACCCGGCGCTGGTGGCATGTGTCTCCACACCATCATTCAGGACCGCAAAAATCCCAATCGCATCTACATCGCGATCTCCGCCGCGGGCGCCTTCCGCACCGATGATGCCGGTAAGACCTGGCGGCCCATCAACCGTGGTCTGAGGTCCCAATATATTCCCGATCCGGAAGCCGAGGTAGGCCACTGCGTGCACCACGTGGCTTTGCACCCTTCGCGCCCCGATGTCCTCTTCATGCAAAAACATTGGGATGTCATGCGCAGCGACAATGGCGGCGATTCTTGGCACGAGGTCAGCGGAAACTTGCCCAGCGACTTCGGTTTCGTCATCGATGTTCATGCCCACGAGCCGGAAACCATTTACGTCGTACCCATCAAGAGTGACGGCGAACATTTTGTACCCGAGGGCAAACTCCGCGTCTACCGCAGCCGCACCGGCGGTAACGAGTGGGAGCCACTCACCAAGGGCCTCCCGCAGAGCGACTGCTACGTCAATGTTCTGCGCGACGCCATGGCCGTGGACTCGCTCGATTCCTGCGGCATCTATTTTGGCACCAGCGGCGGCCAGGTGTATGCTTCCTCCGACGCCGGAGATTCCTGGACCCCTATTGTCCGGGACCTTCCGGCCGTGCTCTCCGTCGAGGTCCAGACGTTGCCATGATCCGCGTCATTCTACCGCCCCATCTGCGGACCTTAGCCCATGTTAGCGGCGAGGTGTTGCTCGATGTCGAGGGCCAAGCCACACAGCGCTCGGTCCTCGACGCGCTCGAGGGCTCCTACCCAATGTTGCGCGGCACTATTCGCGACCACGTCACGCAGGAGCGCCGCCCCTTCTTGCGCTTCTTCGCTTGCTCCGAAGATTTGTCGCACGAACCCCCTGACACGCCATTGCCCGATGCAGTCGTCTCCGGCGACGAGCCTCTCCTCGTCATCGGCGCTATTGCCGGCGGCTAGTTCGTTGCCCGCTTTTATCCAGCGCACTCTACCCCATCTCAGCACCGTGTAGCCTGCGGCGATCCCGATGAGAGGCCCACGCCGTTAGTGGGCCGCAGTGGAGGAATCGTGGGTTGATCACCCGCGATGCCAAAAATAGGCGCAGCTGGACTTCGAACGGCCATCAAGCTCGCCGGACGTCCGCCTACTTGGCAGTACCCTTAAAGTGTATTGTGATCAAAAATCCATTCGTTCCGCTGTACTCAAATTTCTGGTTGTGCCCCTCATACCGCTCCGTCTTCGACTTCCACATGCGGAAACCGTCGTTGGACTGGGCATTCCAGTAACGGAGATTCTTCATCACGACTTCTTCATCGGCCGTGTCGCCCTTCACGCGTTCCAGAACGACTTCGGCCTTGCCGTCATCGCGTTTCGCTGTGGCGATGCCGGACTTTGTGTCAATATTCCACGAGAACGGCGCGGTATCGGTCTTAAGCCAGGTCCACTTGAACGGGTACAGCTGCGCGATAATGTCTTCCAGCGCCGCTTTTTGCTCGGGCGTTACACTTGGATCGTAGGTCACTACATTCCAAGAGTCTTTCCCGGTGCTCCAATCAGATCCCAGGTCGTTCGAGAGCCATACCTTGGCTCCGTCAAGCTTCACATCCTTGTAATGACCGCGATCGATTTTGAAAACGAGGTTTGCGCGGCAGAAATGCTCGTGACCGTGGCCGGTGGAATGCGTATTGAAATAGCATGGACAGAACATATCGCAACTACACGCTTCAATGTAGGTTGCGGTGATCTCGAAATCGTCTTTTGGGACAGAGGAGGAGACTCTTGTTCCCGCAATCGTCAGCAAACCGACCGAGATCACAAACAGCACGACAGTCAATGTTCGGACGCGATGTGACATGTTTTCCTCCTGAAGTGATTTGGTGCCCCCCGGGACATGGGGCGGAGTGTACTCCTCCCGCTTGCTTCCTACCAACGTTTTTTTCTCCTCAGCAACAGCGATTGGGGCGGGAATACCTCCTGTCCAACTGGTCCAGGGAGAACTGGGTTTCACTCATGGGGTCCGCTCTACCGGAACGCATGGCGCACTCGACATACCTGTCGTAAGCCGTGTCTCCACACCATTCTCGAACACCGCTCCAAAATCTTGCTGCGCTACGTGCCAGCCGGTAGGTCAATTCGCGCATCAATCCCCCTCCGCCCATTGCGTGGCCACGTAAGGCGTTTCCCGCAGCACGGGCGCCTTCCGCCGGCTCAAGATCGCGTACCACTGCAGCGCCGCTTCGATCACCAGCACCAGAATCATCCCCGCCAGAACCGCCGTCACACCCGCATCCAGCCGCAAATTGAAAATCACTCGTTGGGTCTCGCCGATTTTTGCCGCAGCGATCGTCCCAGACGCAATATGCGCAGCCAGCGCGTTGGCTTGCGCCAGAAACCCGATCCGCGCATTGCCGCTAAAGATCTTTTGGTAGCTCGCAGTCATGGTGATGATCACCAGCCATGTCATCGGCAGCAGCGTCACCCAGATCCATTTCAGCCGCCCCATTTTCAGAAGAATCGTGGTGGCCACCACCAGCGCCACCGCCGCCAGCAACTGGTTGGAAATGCCAAAGAGCGGCCAGAGCGAATTGATTCCCCCCAGCGGGTCAACCACTCCCTGGTACAGAAAGTAGCCCCACGCCGCAACAATCATGGCGCTCGAAAGCAATATCGCCGGCATCCAGTTCATCCGCCCCAGCGGCTTCCACACCCGTCCGCCAAGTTCCTGCACCATGAAGCGTCCCACGCGTGTTCCGGCGTCCAGCACCGTCAAAATAAATAGCGCTTCAAACATAATCGCGAAGTGATACCAGATGCTCAGCAGCCTCTCCCCGCCAATGGTGTTTGAAAAAATCTGCGCCATGCCCACCGCCAGCGAAGGCGCGCCCCCGGCACGATTGAGCAACGTCTGCTCGCCCACCGCATGCGCCAAGGCGGTCATAGTCCCCGCCGTGAGCGGATAGCCCCAGCTTGAGATAGTCTGCGAAACAGCCTCCGGCGTGGCGCCCACAATCGTCGCTGGGCTGTTGATCGCAAAGTAGACGCCCGGCGTCATCGCGCACGCCGCCACCATGGCCATCACCCCGACAAACGATTCCATCAGCATGGCACCGTAGCCGATCAGCCGCGCCTGTCCCTCGCGTTGAATCATTTTTGGCGTGGTGCCGCTCGAAATCAGCGAGTGAAATCCGCTGATGGCGCCGCACGCAATCGTGATAAAGCAAAAAGGAAAAATCTTCCCCGCAAACACGGGCCCCGTGCCGTCCACAAATCGTGTCAGCGGCGGCATCAGCACCTGCGGCCGCACCAGCAGAATTCCCGCGGCCAGCGAAAAAATCGCGCCCGCCTTGATGAACGAGCTCAAATAATCCCGCGGCGCCAGCAGCAGCCATACAGGCAGCGCCGAGGCCGCGAATCCATACGCGATGATCGCCAACGCCAGCCCCACACCGCTCATCGTGAACATCTTCGCCCACGCCGGCGAATCCGCCACCCACTGCCCCGCCACCACCACAAACAGCACCAGCGCCACCCCGATCGCCGAAGCTTCCATCACGCGCCCTGGCCGGAAATAGCGCAAATAGATGCCCAGCAGCAGTGCGATGGGAATCGTCATTGCCAGCGTGAACGTGGCCCAAGGCGAACTTCTCAGCGCATTCACCACCACCAGCGCCACGACGCCCAGCAGAATCACCATGATCGCCAGCACGGCAAGCTGCGCGATGAATCCGCCGCGTTCGCTCACCTCTTGCCGCGCCATTTCGCCCAGCGTTTTGCCGTCGCGCCGTATCGAGCAAAACAGGATCACGAAATCCTGCACGCATCCGGCAAACGCCGCGCCCGCAATCAGCCACAATGTTCCCGGCAGGTATCCGAATTGCGCAGCGAGCGTCGGCCCAACCAGCGGCCCCGGCCCCGCAATCGCGGCAAAGTGGTGGCCAAACAAAACCCACTTGTTCGTGGGCACAAAGTCGCGTCCATCTTCTCTCCGTTCAGCCGGCGTCGCCCGCGTGTTGTCCAAAGCCAGCAATTTCGCGGCGATGAATGACGAGTAGAACCGGTAGGCCACCACGTAACAGCAAGCAGCCGCCAGCACAAACCAGGTCGCGTTGATGGGTTCCCCGCGATGGAAGGCAATCGTCCCCAGCGCCGCTGCCCCCACCGCCGCCACCGCCATCCACGCCAGGACGCTCAGGATTTTCTTCATTTCGGCAAGCTCGTGAATTTCAGCAGTGGATACACATCTTTGAAAATCTTGACGGCATCGTTTGCGAAACTCGCGCGCAACGCTTCGCCGGGTTTCATCTTTTTCCGCACAATCCACGCCTGGATCTTCTTCCAGTTCTCCGGCTCCGTGGGCCAACTCTCATGCTTGGTCCACTCGCCCTTCTCCGTCGTATACCAGTAGCTCTCATATTTCCCGCCCAGCCGCTTCTTCTGCTGCGCGACCCATTTGGGGTTGGCCAGCACGCGGGGCTCGGCAATCAGCGCCAGCGTCGACTCTTTCCGTTTTCCACCCGCGTAGATGCGGAAGCCCGCCGTTACCGTCTCCGTCGAAAGGCCCACATAAAGCTGGCCGTTTTCGCGATCCCCCGGCGAAGGCGTGGAAAACTTCAGGTACATCTGCGTTTTGTAAGGCGTCTTGTCTTTGGCGAACCGTATATCGCGATTGATGCGCGAAAAATTCGCCCCGGTGCGCCCGCTGGTATCAAACTGGCCGTTCAGCTTCAGCACCGGCGTCGCCAGTTCCTCCAGCAATCTCCGGAACGGCTGCACGATCGCCGACTGGTACCTCTCGCGATTCTCGTCCATCCATGCTTTGCGGTTGTTCTTCCCCAATTCGCGGAAAAACTGAAATGTCTCTTTGCCGAACACGGGTTTTGCGGTTGTCATGCCTGCGCCTCCCTCTGGACGCAAGGACACAGGCTACACGATTCCCAAGCCGCGTCAATTGGACTATCCCCTTTTCGCTCGCAGAAACGTGGCGCGCCCGCGGGAGGCCAAGTTGGCTCTGGCGCGTTACCCGTCAAGCCGTAAAATAGCGGGATGAGCGAATTCACTCCCACCGAACGCACGCAAGTCAAACGCCTGCCCAAGCGCGGCCACTACGATCGCGAAACGGTCTACGCCATTCTCGACGCGGGCTTCGTCTGCCACGTCGGCTTCAACGCTGACGGCCAGCCATACGTTATCCCCACGAACTATGGCCGCGCGGGCGATACGCTGTATCTTCACGGGAGCGCCGCCAGCCGCATGCTGCGCACGCTCAGCGGTGGCGTGCCGGTATGCGTCACGGTCACCCACGTGGATGGACTCGTGCTCGCCCGCTCGGCGTTTCACCATTCCGTGAACTACCGTTCGGTCGTAATCCTCGGCACCGCGCGGCTCGTGGAAGCTCCCGCGGAAAAAATGGCAGCCCTGCGCATCTTCACCGAACACGTGCTAAAGGGCCGCTGGAACGATGTTCGCCAGCCCACCGAGCAGGAGCTTAAGGGCACCATGGTTCTGGCCCTGCCGCTCAAAGAAGTTTCCGCCAAGGTGCGCACCGGCGGTCCGGTGGATGACGAAGCGGACTACGCTCTGCCAGTCTGGGCCGGCGTCCTCCCGCTCGAAACGGTGGCCCAGCCGCCCCAACCCGACTCGCGCCTGAAGAGCGATACGCCTCTCCCCGCTTATCTGAAGAACTACTCGAAGTAAGTCTTACATCCTCCTAACGCTGAAGCGCGCAGGGTGCCCCATCCTCGTTTTGTGAGTGTGGGTCTTGGGGTTTCTTTTGCGTCCCCGTCTTTTCCAAGAACTTACAACTGATAACTGAAGACTAAGAACCGCACTCCTACGGCTTGCTCGCTTCCGGCGCCGGGGTCTCGGCCGGGGCTGCCCCTCTCTTATACATGATCTTCTTCGTTCCGCCCTCGCAGGTACCCACCACCTTGCCGTCCGCATCCTTGTCCTTGTCCACGATGTCCAGCGTGTACGACTTCACGCCTTTTGCGTCCAGCTTCGCTGCGATTTCCGTCTTCAATTCTTCACAAGGCTTTGCCGCTTGCGCGCGAGCGCACACCGGCACAAATAACAGCACGCCAATTGTCGCCAACGTTTTCATGGTGCGATCTCCTTCGTCGAAATCTCCGCCTCGCCACGCAGCATATCACACACTCTCTAGGGGGTCGGACATTCATGTCCGACATACACGCCACCCAAAACAAAAGCTCCCCAATTTCTCTTTCTCCGGTCGCTCTGAGTTTCTTCGGGATCTGATCGCGGTCATCGCCCGCCACCTGATCTGCGGGCCATCCGCCGCTGTCAACTCGAGTTGCTCAAGAGGAATGTGTCCCAAACTCGAGCACTTCGCTCACGTTCTCGGACTCAACTCCTGGCCATCTTCCAGTTACATGGATGTTCAGAACTTTCTCAATTGGTTTCGCGTTTGCGGCTCCTATTCTTACCGTGAGCCGATAATTCCCCGGACCAAAGCGTTGTCGCCTCCCAGACCCTAAGGGAGGGGGGAATTCAAGAAACGTACGATCTCCGAGATAGTCTTCCGTGGGCGAAGCAACGTCAGAATACCAAGACGTCGGAAGATTCTCCTTCCAGAAGACCCGAGCTAGATAGCAATACTTAGGCATCTCGGGGTTAAGTACATCCAGTACGACTCTTTCTCCATCTTCCGCGCCAGACCAACGTAAATAGGTTCCGAGGAAGTCTGTCACAGGCTCGAAAGTCCCGCGACCCTTTTGTCGCTTGAGTTCCTTGGCAAAGACTTCGACATTCTTCGCCTCTGAGTTTCCACAATTCTCTATTGCGATGCGCAGAGAATAATGAGGACGTTCGACCGAACTCCCTCCCACGCACAGGTGCGTGTTTTTCACGCAGTGGGGGCTACAACTGCTCGTCTCTGCACCCAACTTAGGCCTCGTTCTCCAACGCTTGTAGTCATCCAGAAAGAGGGCTACCAAAATGGCAACTGCTACGCCAGCATACGGAGCCAATGCTCTGAGAAGTTCTGCGGCCTTACACATAGTTACACCTCTGAATCAGTTCAGGGGAGTCCGATGGGGCAGCGTTTGGGCACCGCACTAGTGCTTCTTGGCACGCCACGCGACCTTAAGGTTTTTCCTGTTGCTCCACATCCCAGTCCCCATGACGATAACTAACGAAAAAACTGGGAACCCGACCACGACTAGACCGGAGGCAACCGCAGTCGTATACCACCGATAGTCCAAGTGTACGAGCGTGACCACTGTGACCAAAGCCAATACGCAGGTAGTCTTGAGGCCCGCAATCGCCATTTCGTAACTCTCAGACGGAGCTATTTCCTCCGGGAGCCGCCCTTCAGGCGCATCTTGAAAAACTTCGGACGGGGTCGGCAATCCCCTACGAAGCTCCCTCGCGTTTTGTTGTCGATGATGAGCCAATCCCTGTCCAACAGTTCCGACAAAAAAGCCTACAAACAAGAGGAAGGAACCGAACCACCAGTCTTTGTGGAAGAGGGAAACAACTGCTGCGATAACCAAGCATAAATCCAGAGGTCTAAGGATTAGTAGCTCGAACCTCTTAAGCCACAGATTTGAAGCACCTTCGGGCTGCAGCTCATCTCCCATTCGGAGACCTCCCAGAAGTCGAGCCCACCGGGTTAATACTATCACCGCCGGGTGGCCAACCGGTTGACGTTAGGAAGGACCTTGGGTGCTACACTCTTGATTTGGAAGGGTGTGGGTCTTGACTTTTCGCAGCGCACGGCGGGGCCGACGTTCTTCCCACTTTCCTTTCCCTTCGTCCCTCCTCGTACCAGTTTCGAATCCAGTATCCTATAAATTACTATTGACCATTGGTAAATAGTGTGGTATGCTTCCCCAGTTATGCTGAGGGGACGCTGCTCTTGTGCCATTTCGGAACGTCCCACCCCCTCGTCCTTCGCCCCACCTTCGCTCTTGCACCCACTAACTCCTTTGTTTCCCCTTGATGCAAGCCATTCTCCCGTAAGTCCTTTGTTTCCCCTTGATACGCAAAACAGGGGGGGTACCCCCCTGCCCAGAGCCTCGAAGGGCCTCCTCCGTCATGACCAGCCGTTCCATTTCGGAGTTTTCCCGGACTCGGCCCTTCCCAGATGCTCCCCCTCCTGCCGGCCCTCTTTTCTCTGTGCGCTCTTCGGTGAATCCTCATTCTTCTCCGAGAATTCCGTCCCGATCTGTCAGGAGCCGGCTGTGCGCTGTAAGCGCGCTTTTCTAAGGCTTTTATTTACTACAACATCAATTGCCATTGTCGGCGCGCCGACATTTTTGCGCCCCGCACCGCCTCGAGTTTCTCGGCGACCCGGTCGGGATGGTGTGTCTTCTTCCCGCCGCCTTCTCTTGCTCGCCACTCGCCACTTGTCACTCGCCACTAAGTCTAATCATTCCCGCACATACGGGAGGCTCGCCCGTAAGTCCAGTCATTCCCGCACTTACGCAAAACAGGGGGGTGGGGGTGTGTTACCGCCATGGTAACGTATCTAAAATATGTCGGTGCGCCGACATTTTCATCCTTGCACGTGAGAAGGAGATCGCATGTAGCGGCCACCTTTAGGTGGCCACCTGAAGGCGGCCGCTACAGGAGCGCACGGATCAGGAGAAGCGGGTAAGGCTTGTTGGCAGCACCTTTAAAGGTGCTATGATGGCGTTGCGAGGCCCCGCCATGGATATCACAAAAGACATTCAGGCGATGACGACGTTCCGGCGCAATCCAGGGAAATTCATGAAGCACCTGAAAAAGACGAAGAAGCCGCTGGTGCTGACCATCAATGGAAAGGCGGAAGCGGTCGTCCAGGATGCCGAAGCGTATCAGCGCTTGCTGGACATCGCCGCCCAGGCCGATGCGCATGAGGGCATCCGCCAAGGCGTTGAAGATGTAAAGAAGGGGCGTGTGCGTCCGGCACGCGAAGCTCTGGAGATGTTCCGACGCAGCCATGCCATACCTCGTTAGGCTGACCGGCCGCGCCCTGCGGGATGTGGAAGCCATCTACGAATTCATTCAAGCGGATACTTCCGAAAAGGCCTTCACCTGGTTTAATGAGCTCGCCGAAACCATATACAGTTTGGAGCGATTTCCTGAGCGTGGAATACGTGTTCCGGAAAGCAAGAACCTTCGCCAATTGCTTTTTGGGAAGACACCGAACATTTACAGGATTATTTTCGCGATCGACAAGCGCAATCGCGTGGTGAACGTTCTGCACATCCGGCACGGCGCGAGGGCTGCGCTACCCCCAGAATAGGAAACGCAATAGTATGGCTGATGTTCCAGCGAGTCAGTTGAAGAAGGACCGGGGAGGAATCCATGCGTAGCCCGCGAATGATTGCATGGTTGCTTGGTTTGGTCTTGTTGGCGTTGTGTGTACATGCTGCGGCGCGCGGAGGCGAGCAGGGCGCGCCAGCAACCGCGGACAATCCGCCGGCGCCGGTGCAACTGACGGCCGAGCAGGATCACCAGCGGCTCATGGACCTGTTGCACATCACGGCGATCCGGCGCGGCGCGGATGGCGATCCCAGTTCGCCGAATGCCGCGAACTATGACGAGTCCAAGGCCAACGTCTACGGGAGCCTTCCCGACCCGCTGCTTCTGAAGGACGGCAAGAAGGTCACGTCGGCGGAAATCTGGTGGAAGCAGCGCCGCCCGGAGATTGTGGAGGAGTTTGACCGGGAGATTTACGGCCTCGCGCCCAAAGTCACGCCCAAAGTGAATTGGGAAGTGATCAGCACAACCCGGGAGATGCACGAAGATGTCCCGGTAATCACGAAGAAGCTCGTCGGCCACGTGGACAACTCCTCCTACCCGCAAGTCACCGTCGACATTCAGTTGACGCTGACCACGCCCGCGAATGCGACGAAGCCCGTGCCGGTCATCATGGAGCTCAGCTTCAGCCCGGAGTTTCTGGCTGCTCTGATGAAGCGCATGCCGCCACCGCCGCCTGGCGCGCCCAGTCCGACGGCCTGGCAGGGGCAGGTGCTAGCGAAGGGCTGGGGCTACGCGATTCTGATTCCGACGAGCGTGCAGGCCGACAATGGCGCCGGCTTGACGCAAGGCATCATCGGCCTGGTGAACAAGGGCCAGCCGCGCCAGCTGGACGATTGGGGCGCTCTGCGCGCGTGGGCCTGGGGCGCCAGCCGCGCGTTCGACTATTTCGAGACCGACAAAAGCGTGGACGCCAAACAAGTCGGCCTCGAGGGCCATTCGCGCTACGGCAAAGCGGCCCTGGTGGCGATGGCCTACGACCCGCGTTTTGCCATCGTTTACGTGAGCTCTTCCGGCGAGGGCGGCGCCAAGCTTTGGCGCCACGAGTTTGGCGAGCAGATCGGAAACGTGGCGGGAACCGGCGAATACCACTGGATGGCGGGCAACTTCATCAAGTACGACGGGCCGCTGACCGTCAACGATTTGCCCGTGGACGCGCACGAATTAATTGCTCTGTGCGCTCCGCGCCCGGTGTTTATCGGCGCCGGCGCAATCCAGGGAGATGGATGGGCGGACGCCAAGGGGATGTTCCTGGCAGCCGCCGGTGCCGGGCCGGTCTACAAGCTCCTGGGCAAGAAGGACATGGGCACCACGGAATTTCCTCCGATCGAAACGGCGCTGATCGACGGCGACATCGCCTTTTGCCAACACAGCGGCGGGCATACTCCTGCGCCGAACTGGCCCACATTTTTGAACTTTGCATCGCGCTACATCAAGGGACCGCCGGTCAACTGAAGGCATGTAAAGGGATACCTCGCCGCGCTCGGTATGACGTTGGGAAGGCAGGCGAGAAGGTGCGGGTCAAGTTGAAGGAGAGAAAAGCGGCGCTGAGGCGCCGCACTCCACATTAGTGGCAGGAGCAGCCGCCACCGCAACAGCCGCCGCCTCCGCCGGAGAAGCCGCCCGAGGGCGTGGAGGAATTGCCCGAGCCGGCCGTGGCGAAAACGGAAAGCTGAATGGCGGCTTTCTTGCTGGAGCACTTGGGGCAGGAGATTTCCTGCTGCTTGTTGATGACAATCTTTTCAAAGCGCTCGTTGCAGTCTTCGCAGATGTATTCGTAGATGGGCATTGCCGGGAATCCTCCAGATGGG
>Ga0209517_10000078_pt1 | contig 159330 bp, 147 predicted proteins | sample PeaSoiMetSII2010_FD_187695 | JGI IMG/M metagenome (GOLD analysis project Ga0209517, IMG submission 187695) | Peat soil microbial communities from Weissenstadt, Germany - SII-2010 (SPAdes) (version 2) | ecosystem: Environmental > Terrestrial > Soil > Wetlands > Peat | place: Germany...
TGAGTATCGATGTGCGTTAAATCATTTCAATGTAAGATGTTAGGAAGATACAGGGGCGTAGCTCAGTGGTAGAGCAGCGGCCTTTTAAGCCGAAGGTCGTGGGTCCGATCCCCACCGCCCCTACCAATCCTTCTTCTTGATAACACACGAGTTCTGGCGGCGGGTTTCGCCGTGTACCCCGCGTGTACCTCTCCTATCACTGGATCGTTGCTCCAAGCGGCCCTGAGATCAGCTTCAATTTGCTCTTGGCGTGAACGCGTCCACGGCGCGTAATGACGCTCAGTGATTCGAATGCTGCTGTGGCCGAGAAGAATCGAGACTCTATCAAGCGGAACGCCCGCAAGTAGCAATTCAACGGCGAACGTATCGCGGAGTCTGTGCGCGTGGCCGGTTGGCACCTCCGCAAATTCAAAGAGGCGTTGCAATCTGCGCTGCCATTTTCCCTTCGCACTGTGGACCGTTGATGCGCCCGTCCAGAAGAAATAGCGCACGCTTGAGCGCGGCGCTGCGTCCAACGCTTGAACGACCACATCAGGCAGAACGCAGTAAACAGGTACCCCGGTCTTCTGCGTATGCAGTAACACCTTGTTTCCGTGAAGGCGGCCTACTTCAAGCTGCGTCGCATCCCCGATCCTCAATCCCGAATATCGCAGCAACAAAACGAAGGCGCGTAGCCTTTGCCCGTTACGAATTCCCGCGCTTTTGCTGTAAGGTTCAAGCGCGGCAAAAATGCGAATCATCTCTTCCCGCGTGAAAGGCATCGTCGGCTTGTTGGGAACCTTCGGAGCTTTCAGTTCAGTTGCCGGATTGTCATCAATCCATTTTCTCTTTTCGGCGAAGCGCATGAACGCCCTGAGCCGTTCCAGCTTCTTGAGGCTTGTGCGCGGCCCCTGCGTCCACGTTGCGCGAAACGTTGCAAGCGCGTCTAGGTCTAGCTGCTTGAGGAATTGCAGCTTGTATGTTTCCGCGAAACTGTCAAGCTGTCGAAAAAGTAGGCGGTATTTGTCTAGTGTGGCGTTGTTCAGTTTCCGCGCTTCCGCGTCGGCAATGAACTTCGCATGAGCATCCTTAATCGTGACCTGCTGTTCCTGCTGGACTGTGCGGCGATCCTCGGCTTCCCATTCGCGGATCAGGTCTTGCGCTCGCTGCCAGTCGCGGAGCTTCAAAGACTCGCGCATCTCTTTCCCGCCAAGTGCTCCGTCAACCCAAATGGGGCATTGGCAGTGTCGGTGTTTCCGACCCCTTGCGCGTTGCTTGCAGTTCTTGCGGTGACGACGATAGATGGTCAGCATCGTGTAACACTCCTACCGGACGCCGGACTTTGATGATAGACGACAATGAACTCGTTCGACCACAGTTTGAGGAATGCGCAGGGTGACATACCGTCTCTTGTGCCTCGGACTCCGTTCGCCGATCACAAGCACACCGGGCTCATCCTCGAAAAGTTCACGAACTTTATCAGCACTCAAATTCCACATTTCGGCGATTTCCGTAACGGCATAGTGCCGCTCGATGTGCACCGAGGTCTCGATTTGTGATGGTACGGCCATTGCGTGCCAATGACTCCTGCAGGGTCAAGAAGATCGACGAGTATCCCGTCGAAAACACTCTCCGGCTTCTGACGCTGCTCTGAGGAATATTCTTCTTGCATTCAGTCGCCTAACGAGCTACGCTTACGTAAACATGGTACGATAGTGTAGGAGGTTTTGTCAACTATGATGTCGATTCTCAAAAAGAAGCCCCGCCATGAAGTCATTTCTATTCGACTCAACGAGGACCGCCTGAAGCTCTTGGAGCGCTACCAGAAAATTCTCAGCGAACAATTGGGCCGCACCGTGTCTTTGGGGGAGGCTGCTTTCCTCGTTATCGAGGAGCGCGTCGTCGGCATGGACCGCGAGGCAGCGCGCCATGAAATGCTCAGCACACCGACCGCTTCCCTCTATCACATTCGCAGGAAGTGGGAATCGCAGCACACTCTGACTGCCGCAGAATGGGATGTCCTCGCGCAGTACGTGCAGATCGGCACAGAAGAAGAGTCTCAGGAGCCACCGCTGCTTTGGCCCGCGATTCCATCCAAGGAGTCTTATCTCACGCTACTCGACGCCTTCGAAGCCGTCTATCAGAACCGGACGAAGCACGCCTCAAAGCACGCGTGGTATTACTTCGGCAATCTCGGCGGCCACTCCACCGATGTTCGGCTTTCCGATGATGATGCCGAGCAGAAACACCAAGCAGTTCTGAAACAGATTTCGATTCGCAAGGAACTGCTGAAACCAGCCGAGAAATGGCAGAGGCCAGGCACGGTCGGCGGATGCTTTCTCACCGCTGTTCGTGATGAAGGAGTCGAGAGCAGTAGGCTCGATCAGGTCCTTGCCCCGTATTGGCCGACTCTATGGGGTCTTGCCGCTCGGGGCCATTGGGTGCGGCACGACCGCCAACCCGTGCGGCCAGTGGGTCCCAACGATGACGACTTTCGCCGCCGAATTATCCTGCCCGATCCGCTCAAGTTGGACGAACTTAAGCTCTCGTTTACGGCGTTAGGCTGCCCGGAGTTGGGCGTGTATATCGACTTCGGCCCAGTGCGCCGGGTCAACTACCTGATTGCCCGGTACTCCGACTTGGCCGAGTTTCGCGCCATGCTCGAAGGATGGTCGGCCAAGCGTTCCTGGAATGGCAGGCACTTTCTCGTGACCCCGTCCAAGGAAAAGGGGGCGACGAAGTTCATTTTGTGGCTCCGGCAGAACGATTTGGGCATCGAGTTCACCGAGAGCGAGTGGAATGCCCTGCGCGAACTCTTTCAGAAGGCGTGGGCGATTCCCGAGATTCAGCGGTGGTTGCAGGAGCTTCAGAACGAGTATGGCGAACAGGGTTAATTGCGCGAATCGTTGGCCTTGCGTCGAACCCGAAAGGCGCGGTGCCTTCGGCACCGGGAGTTTTGTGGACACGTCACCCCGTAACGGGTGCTGTATAGCAACTTTGGTTGCTATACGGGAACTTCTTGAAAACCCAGCAGCTTACCGCGAATCAGTCCCCTCGCGGCGCTTTACAGCAACCCCAGGTTCCTATGCGGGAACTTGTTGATTTTATTGGGAGGAATCCCATGCCCTCGCTTCGCACAAAATCCATCAGCACAAAAGTAACGGACGAAGAATACGCCCAGATGGAAGCCCTCGCCGGTGGGCAAACCATCAGTGAATGGGTGCGCGATGTACTGCTCCGGGTAGCCAAGCCAAATGCGACCGAGCACACCGTCCTCGCCGAAGTGCTGGCGTTGCGGACGATCCTGCTGAATGCGCTCTACAAACTGACTCAGGGGGAGGCCCTGTCAGCCGAAGAGATGCAGAGGCTGATCGAGCGGGCCGACCAGGACAAATTGCGTAAGGCGCAGGAGCGTCTTGCGGCAGTAGCAATAGGAGGTGAGTCATGAGCCAAGAGTGGGGGCGCAACGAGCACGCGGGTGAGTGGCCGAATCGGCATCCTCTCTGGACGTACGCGGTGATGTTTCTGGCGTTGGCGAGTGTGGTAGCCGTCTGCATCTACCGCTATGCCGAGGTATGGACACCCTTGCAGCGGTTCTATGTAAATACATACATCAGCAGCGGCCTCAAAAGTTCGATAAACATCGCGAAGAGTAACCGCTATCAAATGCTGACCGTGATCGGGAAAAAAGGGAGCCATTGGGCTTTCGACGAAGAGGTGATGCAGGTCAAGACCGCGACGGGTGAAACCACGCTTGCGCTCACTCCAGAGGCGATAAAGCTCGGCGATTTGCGGCTCGTATTACAACAGGTTCAGTGCGACAACGCGAAGCTGTATGAGTTCTTAGGTCATTGGGTTTATCGAGATCAGACGCTCACGGACTTGCTGAGGCCGGGGCTATGGGGTGGTTTGGGTGTCTTTCTTGTCGGCTTGATCGTCGCGATCCCGAAGGATGCCGCGCGTGCCCGTGTACGGAAGGAAGGCCGAAGACTGAAGGGACCGGAACTTGTGACGGCGCGAAAGTTCAATCGGAGAAATCACTCAGACGGCATCGGGTTTGAGCTGACGGAAAGAACCCTAAAGCAAAAACTGTTCGGCCAAGTGCCAAGCCTTAAACTCCCTCGCGCAATGGAGTCGAACCACATCCTTATCATGGGCGACACCGGCACCGGCAAGAGCACCCTCATCCGAAGGATTCTGCTCCAGATTCAAGAGCGCGGCGAGACGGCCATCGTCTATGACCCGGCGCTCGATTACACGCCGGAGTTCTACAAGCCCGAGCGTGGCGACGCGATCCTCAATCCGCTGGACCAGCGGATGCCCTACTGGAGTCCAGGCGATGAACTGCTACATCCAGCAGAGGCTCTGACCTTGGCTGCGTCTCTGTTCCCCGACCGTCGCAACGAGAACCCATTCTTTGTTGAAGGACCGAGGAAAATCTTCGCCCACCTTCTGACCTTTAGACCAACACCCGAAGAGATGGCTTGGTGGATGTGCCATGAGGAAGAGATCGACCAGCGGGTCAAAGGCACACAGTACGCCGCGATGATCAACCCGCAAGCACCAGCCCAGCGGAGCGGCGTGCTGGCGTCGCTCAACATGGTTGCCGACTCCCTTAAATTGCTGCCGTCAGAAAAAGAAGCGGCTGGGCGGTGGAGTGCGGCGGCATGGTCGAAAGCGCGCAAGGGTTGGCTGTTTCTCACAAGCACGTCCGAAACGCGTCAGCGCCTCTTACCACTTACCAGCTTGTGGCTCGACACGCTGGTGCTGCGATTGATGAATCAAGGGCAGAACAGTTCAGGCAAGGTCTGGTTTGTTTTGGATGAATTGGCGACCTTGCAGCGGTTGCCGCAACTACACACGGCGGTCACTGAAAACCGGAAATCGAACAACCCGGTTGTCCTTGGCTTCCAAGGACGCAGCCAGCTTGAAACGCGCTACGGTCACGAAGCTGAGGCGATGCTGTCGCAGCCCGCGACGAAAATTTTCCTGCGCACCAGCGAGTGTCACGCGGCGGAGTGGGTTTCGCGAACCATAGGCGCAGTTGAGAGAGAGCGTTTGAGTGAGAGCCGGTCGAGTGGGCAGGCTGGGCAACGGCGAAAGACAGAGAGCTACAACCTTGAACGTCGTGTCGAACCGTTGGTGATGGATTCCGAGATCAGCGGCCTTGCCAACCTACGCGGGTATCTAAAGAGCGGGAATCTTGTTGTGCGAATGAGCTTCTCGTTCGTCGAACTGCCGAGTAAGCATCCGAAGTACATTCAGAGACCGGCGAACATGCGACCGGAGGAACCGCCAAAAGGGGCAGCGGTGGCAGCGGGCGCAAGTGGGATGCCGGAACAGAAACTCACGCAGGACGAAATAAGCCAGAACCGCGAACATCAATTGATACGTTCTGGGCCGAGACAAGAGCATTTCTTCGAGTAGGCTAGGATGCTGACCATCTCCAAGCCGTTGAGCGCAGGCCAGGCACAGGCGTATCACGCGGAAGAGTTTGCCAACGCCCGCGAGAATTACTACACGGAAGCGGACCAGATACGCGGCGAGTGGCACGGAAGACTCGCCGAGCAATGGGGGCTGCGCGGCGAAGTCCGCGAGGAATACTTCCAGCGGCTCTCAGAAGGCCAGCACCCGACCACTGGTGAGCAACTCATCCGCCACCAAGCGGCTCGTGAATACATAAGCGCACGCGGCGAGAAAGTAAGCCCGATGGAGCACCGTGCAGGATGGGATGCAACGTTCTCGGCTCCAAAGAGCGTATCGTTGACGGCGCTCGTAGGCGGGGATGATCGAGTGCGGGACGCACATCGAGAGAGCGTCGCCGTCGCACTCGATGAATTGGAGCGCTATGTCCAGGCTCGCATCGGCGGCAATCTTCCCGCAGAAACGACCGGCAAATGGATAGCAGCGAAATTCGAGCATGACAGCGCACGACCTGTAAACGGCTATGCCGCGCCGCAACTGCATACACACGTCGTCTTCTTTAATCTTACTGAGACACAGGACGGCGAATCCCACGCGTTGCAACCACGGGAACTCTACAAAACACAGCAGTATGCGACAGCGGTGTATCGCTCTGAACTCGCCACGCGCTTGAAGGGGTTGGGCTATGAGATCGAACGCGGGAAGAGTGGCCAGCCTGAAATCAAAGGCTACAGCGAGGAATATCTTGCGGCTTCGAGTCCGCGCCGCCAGCAGATAGAGGAGCATCTTGCAAAGGAGAACCAGCGAGGAGCTGGCGCTGCACAAATCGCTGCGCACCAGACGCGCGAAGCGAAGACCGACTTTTCGCACGAAGAGATGCAGCAGCGGCATCGACAGATAGCCGAGGCTTTCAGTAGTCAGCCCGAGCGTGTCGTGGAGGCAGCCAGGGAGGGAACGCACCACATCGAGCAGGACGTTCCCCCCAAGATGGCGCAATCTGCGGTGACGTTTTCGAAGGAGAGGAACTTGGAGCGTGAGGCGGTTGTCGAAGAGCGGGATCTTCTGCGGGATGCTCTGAGGCGTTCGATGGGGGACGCGGCACTCACCGAGGTTCGGTCTGAGTTCGAGAAACGCGTCCATGCCGGTGAGTTCATTGGAATAGAGAAGAAAACGGGCGCTCCTGGCCGCGCGTTCACTACGCGCGAGATGATCGGCTACGAGCAAGACACGATCCAAGTCATGCGCGACGGGCAAAACAAATACGGAGCGCTTGCCAGCTTCGATGCGCGCAGGGAAATCGAACAAGACCATCCACATTTGAGCCAGAGCCAGCAAGCGGCGGTCGAACAAATCCTCGCAAGCCGGGATCAGGTCATGGCGATGGAAGGCGTCGCCGGCTCTGGGAAAACGACCTCGTTAGCAGTAGTGCGCGAAGCTGCTGAGCGAGAGGGCTACATGGTTGAAGGGTTCGCTCCGACATCACGTGCGGCGCAAAAGCTGGGCGAGGCTGGAATCGAATCGAGTACATTGCAGCGGCATCTCACGCGGAACGATGAACAGCACGACGGACCAAAGCGGCTCTACGTTCTGGACGAATCGAGTCTGGCGAGCACGAAGCAGATGAACGACTTCCTGCATCGACTTAAGGACGATGACCGAGTGCTATTGGTGGGCGACGTGCGGCAGCACCAGGCAATCGAAGCGGGGACACCGTATCAGCAGCTACAGGAAGCTGGAATCCAAACGGCACGGCTTGACGAAATCATGCGACAGAAAGACCCGGGACTCAAAGAAGTAGTGGAGCAGCTCTCACGCGGTGACGTGAAAGGGGCAATAGGAAAACTCGACGCACAGGGCCGGGTGCATGAAATTGCGGACCACGGCGCGCGGTTGAAGGAAATCGCCCGTGAGTATGCGAAGCAGCCAGAGGGCACGTTAGTCGTCTCCCCTGACAATCAATCGCGCGTGGCGATCAATCAGATCATCCATCGGGAAATGCAGACGCGAGGGCAGGTGGACCACAGCGAGTACCCAATGAGAGTGCTGATAGCACGGCAGGAGATCACCGGGGCAGACAGGCAGTGGGCCGAGCAATACGATCCGGGCGACGTGGTGCGTTACACGAAGGGCAGCAAGACGCACGGCATCGAAGCAGGCGAGTACACACGCGTCGAACGTGTCAATGCGAAAGAGAATCTACTCACGGTCAAACGCGAGAGCGGTGAGGAAGTCAGCTACGATCCACGCCGCCTGCGAGGCGTGACGCTGTACCGCGAAACGGAGCGCGCGTTTTCGCAAGGCGACCGCGTGCAATTCACTGCGCCGAACCGCGAGCAACACGTCGCGAATCGTGAGATGGGAACCATCGAGAAGATCGAAGCGAGCGGTAACCTGCAACTGCGTCTGGACTCAGGCCGGGCCTTCGCGTTCAATGTCAAAGAGAATCCGCATCTCGACTACGGCTATGCCATGACTAGCCATAGCAGCCAGGGACAGACCGCCGACCGCGTGCTAGTTCATGTGGACACGGAGCAGGCGGGAGAAAAACTCGTGAATCGCCGGTTTGCATATGTGGCGGTGTCGCGTGGCCGCTACGACGCGCAGCTCTACACCAACGACAAAATCAATCTTAGCGAAACTCTGAACCGCGACGTGTCGCATCAATCTGCAACGGAGCCGACACGCGCAGCAGGGCCCGCGGCTTCACAACAGATCGGGCGGTTAAGTTCGTTGAATCAGGCAACACAGCAGACAATCGAGCAAGGTCTTGCAATTGGTCGCTAGTGTTCATAGCTCGACTCCAGAAACACTTCGCCAATCTCGCCTAACCCAAATGATTGAGGTCAACTATTAGTTAAAGGTTCGGTTCCTTCGCTCAAGATGTGTAGATACCGAGGATAAGCAAACAGGCGATCTCTCCGTTTGCCGGTCATTTCTTTTGCGATTTTGAGTTTTGTTAGGCTTTCAAGCGCACCCGTGATGGTGGGGATGGATAGTTTGAGCGACTTTGCCGTCGGGCCAATCTTGATTAGCGGGTGCCCTTGCATGTACTCATGAACGAGCAGGGCCGATGCGGTCTTGCGACCCAACGTTTGGATCTTTTTCCGATCAGCTTCGAAGAGGTGAAGAATCTGAACGGCTGCGCTGGCTGCTTGGCGCGCGGTAGTTTCTGTGCCCTCAAGAAAGAAGCTGAGCCATTCTTCCCAAACGCCTTCGGTACGAACTCGCTGAAGCAGATCGTAGTAGCGTTGACGGTGAGCCTTGAAGTAAAGACTCAAATAGAGGAGCGGCTCATGCAAAGTGCCTTTGGCGCAGAGAAGCAATGTAATCAGCAGTCGTCCCAGACGGCCATTGCCATCGAGAAAGGGATGGATCGTTTCGAACTGCACGTGAATGAGTCCGGCCTCGACGAGAACGGGCAGCTTGTGTTTTTCATCGTGAAGAAAATGCTCGAAGCGGTCCAAACACTCCATCATGCGTTCCGGGGGAGGAGGAACAAAGGCAGCGTTTCCCGGGCGGCTGCCGCCAATCCAATTCTGTGAGCGGCGAAATTCGCCGGGTGTCTTGTTAGCGCCGCGTCCGCCTCGCAGCAGGATTCCGTGAATCTCTCGAATGAGTCGAAGTGAAAGAGGAAAGCCACCTTTTATGCGACGAAGACCGTGTTGCACTGCGGCGACGTAATTGGAGACTTCCTCGACATCATCGATGGGAACGCCGGGCACTGCTTCGTTTTCAAACAAGAGTAAATCGGAGAAGGAAGACTTGGTGCCTTCGATCTGTGAAGAAAGAAGGGCTTCCTTGCGCACATACAGATAAAGGAAGAGCTGAGTGTCCGGCAGGAGCGTCGTCAGGCCATCTAGGCGTCCAAGAGCCTGATTTGCCCGGTCGAGCTGCAGGTATAGTCCACTTAGATCGACAGGCGGGTCTGGAGGCAAGGGTTGAGGCACAAAAGCTTTGACCGTCTCGCCCGCCGTGGTTGTCGAGACATAGGTGCCGAGCCTTGAGTGTTTTTCGTCCGCCATCGGTTGCTATGCAAGCTCGCTTTAATAAGTCAAGTTTATATTAAAGCATAAGCATGTTAGCTTTAATAGCTAAATTACGGTAATCGCTGGAATGTCTACGCCGACACAGTTCATCTCCTCCCTCCACATGCTTTACCCGGCGCAAGATAGGCCGTAGTTCGCTCCCACTGTAAAGCCCGCTTGTGCAGCTCCGCTCGGTATATCCCAACCGTGCTCGCTTCCGTGCCCCTCCGGGCGACGCTGAAATGCGCTTCGGGGCTTGACAGCCGCGAACCACGGCCAGAACTCGCCTCCAGTAAAGCATGTTGTTTTTTATGCCCTCAAAGGGCCTGAAAACACTAACTCACACCGGAGCGAATACCCGATATTGCTGACAATCCAAGGAAGCAGCGGTATATAATCACTCTATGGCAAAGGATGTGATCCACATCTCCGAGGCGGAAGCGGCGAGCGACTTTGCTGCGCTGATGGCACGCGTGCGGGCGGGCGCGAAGGTCATCATCGAGAATGGCGCGCGGCCCGTGGCGGTCCTTCATGCAGCCGAGCCAGAGCGCCGCAGCATCTCCGAATGCATTGCATTAGCCAAAGCACACGAAGAAGAAACTGGTAAATCCCCCGTCCTCGATCCAGACTTCGCAAAAGACGTAGAAGAAATTGTCAGCCACCGCAAGCCGTGGAACCCGCCAGCGTGGGAATAGTCCTCGACTCAAGCGTCATTATCGCTGCCGAACGCAGAGGCCATACCGTTCGGGAAATCCTAGAACAAGTGAAGGCAGTTCAGGGCGAGATCGAAATCGGCGTGTCGGTAGTGACCATCGCGGAGTTGGTGCATGGAGCCTATCGCACCAAAACCCAAGTGCAACAGCAACGACGACTGGAATTCATCGAGCGGCTTTCCAGCGACGTGCCGGTGCATCCGGTGACCCTCGAAATTGCGCGACTGGCCGGGCGCATCGAAGGCCAGCAGGAAGCAATGGGTATCCAGTTCGCGTTCGAGGATTTGCTGATTGGGGCAACAGCCTTGCACCTTGGCTACGAGGTTGCAACGCTGAACCTTCGCGATTTTCAAAGAATTCCCGGTCTGTCCGTGATCCAGTTCTAGACGATTGGTACGAAACTTCCCTCCGCTCTCGTTGCCGTCAAGGAGTGGGAAGGTGACTACGATATAGCCGACGACGGTTTTAAGGAATCATCTATCGGAGATGCGATATGAAGAAACTTTCGTTCGTCGCCTTAGTCGTGTTGCTGCCTACCTTGCCGCTCGTTGCTCAATCACAGGAAAAGCAGGCCGATGCTTATGACTTCAAAGGCGACCGTCTCGGCATGTCCATTGAAGGATTCACAACGAACCATCCCGGCCAAGGCGATTGGGTGTACTGCCAGAAGTGCAAGGACGAGAAGGCTTGGAACTCGACTTTGTGCCACGAAAACGACAAAAGTGTTCCAACCGCTTTTACATTGTGCTCGTACACCACATCGATCGCGGACATTCCTGCAAATGTTGGCGGACTTTTTGTTGATGGGAAACTTGCAGCAATCAGCGTCGGGTTCTCGGCTCCTTCCATTCAGGCACTCACGCTTGTCCCGCAAGGGCTTACCAATAAATTTGGGCCGCCGACAGGCGAGATAACAGCAAAAGTCTCCCGCAGTGGCGGAGAGGTGCTGTTTTGGGCGAACAGTACTTCCGTAGCTGAATTTGAGGAGCGCCGGTGCAGTTCTGTTGTGGGCCCGCTGTCCGGTTGGGCCAACGACATAGCGGAAACGCTCGGAGGACTTTCTTGCAACGCGATCACCGATTCGGTTACGCCCGAATCTCGTGTTCTATTCGTTTCTAAGCCCCTTGGGAATCTGCTACAGACACGCATAAAAGAGGCCGCCGAGGAAGCGATAGATAAGGCACAATCAGAGTCGGGTCAGAACGGACCTTATGGCTTCCAAGACACCCATGTCGGCATGTCGATTGCTGAATTCAAGACCAAACATCCAGCTCCCAAGGTTGAAAAGTATGGGCCATCAGCATCGCCACTGCCAGGAGAAGCAAAATGTTCAGTTTGGACGGTCGGGGAGCAGAAGAAAGACTTGGAAAATGCAGCGAAGGGCATCGTCAATTGTATCTATGGAGGAACTTATCTAAGCGTCTCGCTGCGAGTTAACGCAATGTTTGTCGATAGCAAGTTGGCGATGGTCGAAGTTGAACCCCCTGCCGACACTCCGGGTTGTTTCGAGCCCCCTCCGCCAACTGGAACGTCAGCCTTTGGTTCCTATTCAGCGTTTTGCTCGCCATATCAGTCCCTCCTGCGAGCTTGGACTGACAAGCTTGGACCTGCGGTGCGCATCGTCTCCCCGAATGAGAATTTGAAGGATTTTGATGTTCGGCGATGGGAAGACGATTCGTCGGTAGCTGAGTTTCAAGATCACATGTGTGGCCCGTGGGAGAACGGCGGATGGAGTAAGATGATTTCAGAAGTGCTAGAAGGAACTTATTGTGGGCATGGCGACGACCTCAGTGCTCGCCAGCCCGTAATGTTCTACCTTCAAAAAGAACTAAGTCGCACATTGGCGATGCGCTTAGACGAGGCTGCCAAGAAAGCGACAGATAAAGCAAGATCTGATTTTTGAGTGTTGGAGATCAAATGCCCAAAAAATCAGCGGATGAGCCAAGTTTATACGAGCCCACTACCACGGGATGGATTTCCCGATTGTTTGGCGTGCGAAGCCCAAAGGTGCCACAAGAACAAACCAATGTCGCTGGCACATTAGCACTGGACCTACCATCTGATCCCGGAGCAACCAGGCTGCACCCCCCGCGCAAGAAGGGTCGCACGACAGAGGAACAGAAGGCTGACTGGGATCAATATTGCCGAGAGATGCAGGCCAAAAGTCGGGCGCTTTTTGAGAGAGACCGCAGGAATGCTTTCGCCGCAGGGTCAACAAAGTATATTTGGCGCTCATGCGGCGACGAGGACGTTTGTGCCGCCTGCGCTATGAAGAACGGGAAGCGATTTGCCTGGGAGTCGTTGCCAGTTGATGGTCATCCTGGACAGTCCGATCGCTGCTCATCCGGCTGGTGCCGCTGCTACGCAGAAGCCATGATTGATGATTGACGCCCAGGTGAGCGGGATCAGCCTTTGGCTGCACCTTGGATCATTATCTTTAAAACATCACGCATAAAACGCCATTTTTCGAACTGCTTTTCCGACTTATCTTTGCATTTTGGATCGCTATGACGCTGATAGTTGCCAATATTCTCAGTGATCTTTTTTTCCAGGTCGTACCAAGCGACCGGATTACTTTGGTTGGCAAAAGCCAGCAAATTTACTATGGGCCGCCCGAGTTGATCCTTGATAACGACTTGTGAATTGTTTGGACCGCAATTCGGACGACTCTCGATATCCGCAATCAAAGCGTGACTGCACACCAGTCTTGGATAGATGGCCTCTCTTTCCAAGGTCACTGCTTCGATAAGCGCAGGGCCAAAAATCATATTCTCCCTGTGGCAAAGGTTCCCTACCGTCACGCCCCCACGAGTTAGGAACCCTTGGGTAAGTAAGTCCCGGCAAACGAAAGTGAGGAACTTGAAGAAGAATGTATAGTTAACGCCAGCAGGCGTCGAGACGGCAAGGTTATCAGAAAATGTAACGACCTCTGACGCTTGATGAATAGGATCGGCAACCACGCCTTTGGTCTTCTTCAACTCGTCCTTCAGCCTTTTGCTAAAGGATCGCGGCAGTTCGCTGAGACGGCGGGCGACTTCGGCCACTACCGTGAGGTTATTAGGGTCCCGACATGCCTCGGACCATCCCAGGATGTCAATATACGCAATGAAGCGGTGTTCGTAAGGAGCTGGCGTCGGAAACTCCCGTTCTTGTCCATAGTATTCACGGTTCCGACGATTGATCTCAGTGGGGGTAGTCATCCATTTTCGCCTCTGATTGCTGGCAATTATATTAAGTTAGCTTAGCCTACAACGCAAAAAACTGAGGGACATCCGGCCGTCTATATCTGCTTCCCTTAAAATCACGCAGCGAATGGCTTTGGTCTGTTCAAATCGCGGAGTGTCGAAGATTGCAGGGTTTTTTTTCTAAGGCGAAGAACTCTGTCAGCCTATTCCGTGTATCCGCCGTGTACCCCGCTTGGGCGAGTCCGGCGTTTTTGACGTTTTTCCCGTTTAATGAAATCAATAACCTATGCGCTTTCAACGTCGCTTTTAGTTCGATCCCATCGGCTCCACCAATCGGTCAGAAGTATATAACTCCTTACCGTACCCGGATTCCCCTAATTCTTCGATGCTGCTTCGCTCTCGCCGCCGTCGAGGGCATGAGATTGCGTGACCGCGAGACATCCACCGCACGTCTTTGCATGGTAACTCTCGTCACGGGCTGCTAAGCTGGCCTCCGTGGTGGACCTTCGGCAGGCGAAGCTTTACGAGCGGCTGCGGCGCTCTCCGAGTCCGTCCTCCGTTCCAGGGACGCTGCCGGTGCTTTTCTTCGGTGACCTCTTCCGGGCTGACATCGCAAGCGTCGGGCTCAACCCGAGTGACCAGGAATACCTAACCAAAGCTGGTGTGTTGCTGGCCGGACCCAGCCAGCGCTTCGCTACAATCCATTCACTGCGGGCTGACAATCGCTCGTCGCTCTCGGACGAACAGTGCGCGGAGGCCGTTCAGTGGATGCGCAAGTACTATGATCCGGGAAAGCCTGTGTTCAGCGCTTGGTTCAACTCCGTGGCCCGCGTGGTAGAAGGTTTCGGGGCCAGCTTTCGCGCCGGTAGTTCCGCCCACCTCGACATCGTTCAAGAATCAACCAGACCGGTCTGGTCAGAGCTCGACGGCGTCGAGCGCGAGAAGCTGCTCAAGCAGGACTTGCCCTTCCTTGAGTGGGAGATACGCGCCTTTCCGTTGCGCGCCGTTATCTGCAACGGAAAGACGGTCAGCGTGCAACTCCAGCGGCAGCTCGGGGTCTCGGTGAAAGAAGAGGGGACAATGGCGCGGATCAAATGGTGGGTCGGATTCGCCGACCTCGACGGTCGCCGCGTTGGCTTCGGAGGCTGGAACCTTCCGCTCGCCCGCCCAACCGGCCTTGGCCGAGAAGGCGAGACCGCACTCGGCAAGCTCCTCGCGCGAAGGCTCGGCCTGTGAAATGCTCTCCTATCGAGCGCGACGAGCTCTTCGCTCTTGTCGACGATCGCGCCGACGCCGTGCGCGAGTATCTGCTCTGGGCTCGCGAGAACGACAACGAGCAGCGGTCGTTCCGAATGACCGCGCGCCCGGACATCGCGGAGGCCGCCACCGTCGCAGAGGAATTCGCCGACCGGTGGTGGGGCGTCGTCGTCTTCACCTGCTTTGGCTCGGTGCGCGGGGCGAAGGTCGCGGCGCCGTACTTCCAACGCCCGCTCCCGCCGCGCGAGGCAAAGGCCACGCTCGACGGCATCGACTTCCCTCGCGGCTCCGTCGGCGGTCACCGTATCCAGCCCGCAGTCAAGGGCGGGAAGGAGGCGCTCGTTTCCGCCTGCGCCAACTACGAGCTCTTCCACAACCTGGTCCATAGCGGCGAGAGCTTCGACACGCGCTATTGCCGTTTGCGCGAGGCGCATGCGCGGCAGTGGGGCCGCACGACCTCATTCGACCTCCTACTCCGCACCGGAACTCTCGGCATCGGCGGGCAGCACTACAAACCCGAGTACGCCTACCTTGTCGACAGCACCGGGCCGAAGACTGGTTTCGCGCGCGTCTGGGGCGTGTCGCCGAACGCCGCAACAGCCGCTTGGGCCGAGGCGCTGCTGAGGGCGTGGACGGAGGACTGGGAGGCCGTGGCCGAGCGGGTCGGGGTCGAGTGGGAGAAGCCGCCGCTCGATCCCTGCGACCAAGAGAACTTCCTCTGCGTCTACCAAGAACGGCGTTAACCGAAGATCAACACAAGGAACAGAAAAATTCGGCAAAAAGGAATTCTTCAAAATCATCGGGAGTCCGGCGCGCGAAGCAGAATCGCGGTTAGACGGAGCTCCTCCACGCGCGCCGAGGAAATTCAGCTAACCCACCTTTCAATCAGGTGCCAACTTCCGAAGATTGTTCTGGAAGGCTCCGTGTACCCGGCGTGTACCTCACTTGGGCGAGTTCGGTGTTTTTGGCGCTTTTCGCGTTTAATAGAATCAATAACTTACGCGTCTTCAACATCGCTTTTAGTTCGATCCCCACCGCCCCTACCAATTATTTCTTTGATTCTAATGAAGTTGGAAAAATCCGTGGGCGCATTAGGTGCCCTCCTTCGCGGTGTGTTTCGGCGCAACCTGCGAAAAGTAGTGCAACGCGGACTCCAGCGCTCGCCGCGTTTCCTCCGTGGCAGGACGATCCACCACAGCCGCTACGATCTAAAGTACGCCCGGGAACATCTCCATGCGGAGCTGGCAGTCCGTGAGCAAGCCGGTAGGGTCGGTAAAGTCGTAAGTCCTTGCCGCAATTTGAACAGGCATGAACTTAGTCCACAGACCGCATTGATGCGCGCTGTGACGAAAGTCACAGCGCTCAGAGCTACGGTTTGCGAGGATCTACTCGCTTGCGCTTTGCCTTTTCTTGTGGCGAGCTGCCAACCAGTGAATTCACGGAGAGTTGATGTAGAATGCACGCCGCTTTCGAACTCAATAAGCGGATCTTGAATTTATCACGCCAAGAGAAGGGAGAGGACAGCGTATGACCACATTCGACCAGCAGGTGACGGCCGCCAAGCAATGGTTCGCGAGCACCCGGTTCGCTGGCATCGTCCGCCTCTATTCTCCGCGTGAAGTGGCCGAGCAACAGGGTACGATTTCCAATGACTACGCCGTTGCACGACGGACAGCCGAGGAGTTCTACGCGCTTCTGCGCGAGCTGTTCGAGCAGCGCAAGCAGATTACGACCTTCGGTCCCTATTCGCCGGGCCAGGCGGTTACGCTGAAACGGATGGGAATAGAGGGCATTTACCTAGGCGGCTGGGCGACCTCCGCCAAGGGTTCACTCTCAGAGGATCCAGGACCGGACTTGGCAAGCTACCCGCTGAGCCAGGTGCCAGACGAGGCAGCCGGGTTAGTTCGAGCACTGCTCACAGCCGACAAGAACCAACACTTCGCGCGGTTACGAATGAGCGAAGAAGAGCGCAACGCGACTCCGGCAATCGATTATCGCCCCTTTATCATCGCCGATGCGGACACTGGCCACGGCGGGGATGCGCACGTGCGCAACCTGATCCGCCGCTTCGTGGAGGTCGGGATTCCGGGCTACCACATCGAAGACCAGAAGCCCGGAGCGAAGAAATGTGGACACCAGGCCGGTAAGGTGCTCGTCTCCCAGGACGAGCAGATTCGGCGTCTAAACGCGGCGCGCCTGCAGCTTGACATCATGCGGGTCCCGGGCATCCTTGTGGCCCGAACCGATGCCGAAGCGGCGACGTTTCTCGACAATCATAGCGACGAGCGGGACCAGCCCGTCATCCTCGGCGCAACCAACCTCGAGCTGCCAAGTTACCGGGTTGGCTATCTAGCCATTCTGAAAACGCTATTCGAACTGGGGGTCGAAGTCCGTGGACACCTTCTGTTCGCCGTGTCGGAGACCGAGTACCGGGCCACGTCTGCTTGGCTTGGGCGGGTCGGACTCATGTCGATGATCACGGAGACTGCCCAGGGCCTCAAGCATGCGTCGGCAACGGAACTTGACGCTGCGCTCGAGAAGATCGATACCCGCTATGTGGAAATCTGGCAAACAGAAGCCGGGCTGAAGTCCTATGGGCAGGCGGTCGCTGACGTGATGAAGTCGCGCACGGACGAAGGCGAACGTTTCGACATGAGCGTCGAGGAATGGCTGGCGTTCTCCAAACGCGCTTCCTTCTACGAAGTGCGCGAGCGGGCGAAGTCCATGGGTGTCCAGATGGTCTGGGATTGTGAGCTGCCCAAGACCCCGGAAGGCTTCTATCAAATCCAGAGCGGGATCGATTATGCGATCACGAGATCGCTGGCTGTGGCACCCTTTGCGGACATGTTGTGGATGGAGACCAAGACGGCGGACCTGGAGGACGCCAGGATGTTCGCGCATGCAATCCACGCAAAATATCCCGACAAAATGCTGGCGTACAATTTGTCGCCGTCGTTCAACTGGGACACCACCGGCATGAGCCCCGAGGAGATGAAGCGGTTCCCGGAGGAACTCGGAAAGCTCGGGTTCGTCTTCAACTTCATCACTTACGGTGGACACCAGATCGATGGCTTGGCCGCCGAGGAGTTCGCGACTGCCTTGAAGGAGGACGGGATGTTGGCGCTGGCGCGCCTGCAGCGCAAGTTCAGGCTGCTGGAGTCTCCTTACCGGACGCCGCAGACGCTGGTCGGAGGACCACGGCTGGACGGTGCTTTGATGGCTTCGTCGGGACGTACTGCGGCAACGAAGGCGATGGGTAAGGGATCGACACACTACCAGCACCTAGTTCAGACCGAAGTTCCCCCCAAGCTGCTGGAGGAGTGGCTCGCAGAATGGAGGAAGCACTGGGAGCATCCGGCGAAGATTCGGGTCGAACTGCGTCCCCACACGGCCGGCTCGGAGCTGTTGGAACTGAGCCTGCTCGATGAGCCCAGTGGTCAAAAGCTAGCCAACATCATCTTCGCTACTGTCCAGGATCGTCGCGGGAGGAACTTGCTCTCGGTGCGCGACCAGAACACGGTCGCGCCGCTGCGCAAGAAGCGATTGATGATGCTCGTCCAACTGTTTCTGATCCACCGCTACAAAGCTAGCGCCGTGCACTACCTCACTCCGACCGAGGATAACGAGTCCCAAACACAGAGGATGAAGAGTATGGGGATCTTCTCCGACGTGCAGACAGAAGTTGGGCAAATCATTGTCGCGGACGTCAACAAGCAGGTTGTTGACGAGCTGCTTAAGCCTGACCGGGCTGCCCTCCTGGAGGTGATCCGGAAAGCATCGCCTCAGATGGTGCAGTCCCCGAGCGTAGCGCATCATCACTCTTGAAACGTCCCGTTCTTATGGGTCGAGCCTAGGGCATCGGTCAGCGTCACGAGCTGTGGTGCGGTTCACTCCCATGGTTTGCGACCCTAAATGGCAGGCCCTTCAACGAATCGAGGTTGACTAGTTTTTCTCGCGGTCCCCCATCGAGGGCGAGAACGTCTGATTGGATGAAACTGGAGACCTGTTCAACAAACTCTAGATGCTTCTCAGCGATTTACTGGGGGTCGCCTAGGCAGTCCATTGGCTTTGTGCCTCATTAGTCGGAGAGCCGGACAAGTAGCGTGGCAGAACTCCAGGTAGCGCGTTAACCCCGAGCCGTGATCAGCGTCACTTCCCGGCAGGCACAGTGGAGCTACCCTTTGCCTGGCAGTGGCTGCCCGTTCCCCTGATGGAGAAGAGGTGTATCCCATGAAACGCAAAGCATCGTTCCCTATAGGGCTTGTACTGGCGACAATCGGATTCTCCCTCAGCTTGGCAGCGCAGGGTCTCAAGCCCGTCAAACTCCCGCCGCCGCAGATCGACGGCGGCCGACCTCTGATGCAGGTGCTCAAGGACCGGAAATCGACCCGCGAGTTCGGTCCGGGCACCCTTTCGCCGCAAATGCTTTCCAACCTGCTCTGGGCCGCATTCGGAATCAACAGGCCGGATGGGCATCGCACTGCGCCCTCCGCCATGAATTGGCAGGAGGTGAGCATCTACGTAGCGACGCTCGAAGGCGTGTACATTTACGATGCCAAGAATGACGTGCTCGACCCTGTGTTGAAGGGCGACTTCCGAGGGGCCACCGGCGCGCAATCATTTGTGAAGGACGCGGCTGTGAACCTAGTCTATGTTTCGGACCTTTCCAAGACCGGCCGTGCTGCTCCTTCCGAGGCGGAAATGTTCACCGCCGCCGACGTAGGATTCATCGCTCAGAACGTTTATCTCTACTGCGCCTCCGAAGGGCTTGCCACGGTGGTGCGGGGCAGCGTCGATAAACCCGCGCTGAGCAAGGCCTTGAATTTGCAGCCGAACCAGAAAATCATTTTGGCGCAATCAGTGGGGTATCCGAAGAAGTAGAGATCACCACAACATCATGCCACGTATCCCGTTGTCACCGCGACCTGACGAAGCGGGGCATACTCGAAGATAATCCAACTGCCTGACAAGTCGGATTACCGGACATGTTGCTCCTAGCACCCACTTGATTTCATACCAATGTCGGCTCCCTCGACCCGAGTAGACTTTGGTTGCTCAACGACCAAGGGCAAAGCCCAGCTTTGACGAGGTTTCGTACGTCCCAAATTGGCACGGCGAGTTGCGCCCCTCGCTCCGTTGATCTGCGGCAAGGGCCGACATCAAAAGTACTCAATGTCGTTCTCATGCCCACCTGTTCGAGTAAGACGTCGGCTGTTGCAAGATATTGGTCATACCACGCTGTCGATGAGACGCTGCATACGGCGGTAGTGAGAACCCTTCCAGTAGATCCGGTCACAATCAGGGCAAATATAAAAGTCCTCAAAGTGCCTCTTTGTTTCCGGCAAAAGGCGATGGCTAATCAACTCCTTTTGAGTTTGGCGCAGTAGGGCGTTGCAATGCATGCACCTGCGGAAGGGGGCGATTGCCGGGCCTAGTTCCAAAAGTTGTAGCACTTCCATTAGCTGTTGAGTTGGCTCCGTGGCTCGCAAATAGTAGCCCCATCTCACAATATTTCGCTTAAGCAGCCCACGGTCCCTGGTCAACAAGATACGGTCTTCACTCGCGGAAAGTTGGGCCAGTTCTACGTCTCTGTAGTTGTTGCGATATAAGGTGTCAAAGCCCAGCATCCGAAGATAGGCTGCTAACCGTCCCAAGTGCGTATCGGCGATAAAGCGCAGGTCGCGGAGCGATTGAGGTCGCAAGTGCGTAAGTGACGAAACATCGATGGACGTGAACTTGGGATAAACGCTTATCCGGTCGCCATTTTGAAGTCGGTAAGTGAAATCCACGGGATCGCCGTTTGCTAGGATTAAGTCCACTTCCGTGTGCGGCACGCCCATGGCCTCAATCATGTCTTTGACAGACCCAGCGACGTCGAAGTCACATGTGGTGGTTCGCATCTTTCTTTCGGATGGCAGAAAGTCATTTAACTGCGCGTAGAATCGCACGTAGGCCTGTTTCATAAGACTGGGAGACAAATCTTCGGGTGAGTCAGCCACCTACGATCAGACCTTCCAAGACGATAGGACGCCAAACAATGGGGGCCTTGTCCAGCAAACTGGTTCTCAAACAGCACAGAAGGCATAACCACAGGACGGACAACTGACGCAGGCGGATGTATCCACCATTGTGCCGCCGCATTCCGGACAGGTTTGAACGCCAACCGGCTCGGTCTGTTCAGGAACCCCCGACATCAGGACTTGCTCCCGCTTGCAACCATCGCGATAGACGGTTATGCCTTTGCATCCGAGCTGGTGAGCCAGCACGAACACATTTTCAATGTCTTGGCGTGTCGCCGCGCGGCGGAGATTCGCGGTCTTGCTCACGGCACTTTCAACGTGTCGTTGAAAGACGGCCTGCATCCGGACGTGCCACTCCGGCGAAATATCATGCGCGGTAACGAAGATTCGGCGAATGGACTCGGGGATTTCTCTTGCCTGCTTTGCGCTACCCGTCTGTAAAATCGAGTTCCGAGTGTGCTCATCGAGGTGCGCCGCAGCCATTTGTTCGAAGAGTGGATGAATACGGAATTCTCGGCGCTCGCCTAGTACATTTCGCAGAAAACAAAGTGCAAACAACGGCTCGATTCCACTGGAACATCCCGCAATAAGTCCGATGGTTCCTGTCGGAGCGATCGTTGTGACAGTAGCGTTGCGTCTCTTGATTCCCAGAGGATGGTACACACTTCGCGCGTAGTTCGGAAATACACCACGGACATCAGCGAGCCGGGACGATTCAGCCTGAGCCTCGGTCGAAATGAATTTCATCAGCTCATCTGCTACTTCCAATGCCTCCTCCGAATCGTAAGGCACTCGCAGAAGGAGGAGCATATCCGCGAATCCCATGATTCCGAGGCCAATCTTGCGATTCGCCAATGTTCTTTCTTCGATCCGTGGAATTGGATAGTAGTTGCTGTCGATAACATCATCCAGGAATCGAACGGCCAGATGCACGACAGAGCGGAGGCGTTCGAAGTCAATCGCCGAGCCCCGCACAAAACGCGATACGTTGATCGATCCTAGGTTGCACGATTCATACGGCAGCAGGGGCTGTTCCCCGCAAGGGTTGGTAGCTTCGATAGGGCCATCCATGGGCGTCGGGTTCTCTTTGTTCAGAGCGTCGAGAAACATCAAGCCAGGATCACCTGTTTTCCAAGCTGACTCTACAATCGTCTCGAACACTTGTCTTGCGTTCCTCCGAGCCGTTTCCATTCCCGTCCGAGGATTGATCAAGGGATACTCCGCATTCCTCGCGACCCGGGACATGAACTCGTCGGAAACAGCCACAGAGACATTGAACGTCGTCAGAGCGTTAGCGTCATTCTTTGAGACAATAAACTCCATGATGTCAGGGTGATCGAAGCGCATCACCGCCATATTCGCCCCTCGTCGTGCGCCTCCCGAACGAGTGATGGTGCAGGCGTAGTCATAGAGCTTCATAAAAGAAACGGGACCGCTGGAGCAGCCGCGAGTCGAACCGATCGGGTCGTTGCGAGGCCGGAGGTGGGAAAACGAAAAGCCGGTGCCACCTCCCGTCTTCTGAATCAAGGCCATGTCTCGAAGGGTCCCGAAAACCGAATCCATGGAATCGTCAATCGGTAGAACGAAACATCCAGAAAGCTGTCCTCCGGGAAGCCCTGCGTTTACAAGGGTCGGCGAATTGGGAAGAAAATCGAGGGAGAGCATCATACGCAAGAAAGAATCTGCCGTCTGCTGAACCTGGGCGCTTCCGGTATACCTGCGTTCGACCTTGGCGATTTCCCAAGCGACACGCGAGAACATTTCCTCGGGAGGCTCTAGGGGATTGCCTTGCCTGTCGGCAAGCAGGATCCTCTTTCTGAGAACCTCGCGAGCAATATCGCTCAGGCTACTGGTTTGTAATTCCACGAGTGGGAGCTTACCAGAGAATCGTGCAACTGAGCGGTCTCCGAGAGCTAAGTGAATGATCGGCGCCCGTCAAGCACGAACACGGCGTCCCACGGACAATCTGATGTGCGTCTTTGAGCCCGGGGCGGTGTTTGTTCCGGCGGTGTGGGTTCATTGCACTGGTCTAAAGGGCATTCACGCACTTCACGCCCAGTAAGCCAGATAATCGGACAAGATCAGTCCCAGTACTCCAAATCTCCGATAACCGCGTTTATCGGGACTCAGACGGGTTTCATCTGATGCCACTTCGCGCGAAACTCGATCAAGTCAAGAAGGTTTTCTTGACAGGTGGTATGACTCCTGAGCGGGCGGGAATGTGCGCGTCCCAACGTCGATCCCGCGAGACTACTGATAGACGCCGTATTCTTTGGCCGCTTCGATCATGGCTCGCAGATTTTCCGCAGTGGTATTGTGAACCTGAGCGCCGCCCGTCAAAATGTATCCGCCACGCTTCCCGCAGACCTCGATGAGATTTTTGCAATGCTCTTTCACTTCTCGCGGCGTTCCCGTACACATCAGCGAGGTCGGCACATTGCCCGCGATACAGTTCCTGTCGCCCAGAACCTTCTTGGCTCGGGCCATATCCGTTCGGTCGAACCACCAGATGACGGAGCCTTCCGGCAGATCTTTCACGGCTTCCAGACGCTTGTTATAGCTGCCCTCAGCGAACAACAGCGGCACGCAACCTTCCGCTACCAGCCCCAATATGACTTTTTTCAAACCGGGCCAGTAAAACGTCTCAAATTGTTTCTCGGACATGAAGGTATCGTCGCCCTTGTGCAGAGCCATAAAGATAATTGGTACTCCCGAGACATCCGCTCCGGACAACGCTCCCTCAACGATCCAAGGCGTTACGACTTCCATCGCTTGCTGCAGCTTCGCTGGTTGGCGGTATATATCCATCATGATTCCCCGGGTTCCGCGCAACGTATCGCCAAACAGGTCGAAGGGGGCATGAGCGAATCCGCCCAGGAACGGCGGGTATCCCGCGGCCTGGGCTTCCTTCGTGATATCCGTTACCGCCTGACGAAATTTCGCGAGTTCCTTGCCTGCGTCAATAACTGCTTGAAACGCTTCCTGAACCTCCGGAAGCATGCAGGCTCCCAGGAAAACCGTCGGCATCCCAAATGCACGCTTGAAGGGGAGTAGCTTCCGAAAAGGCTCAAAGGCTCCCAGTGTGCGAGGCAGATAGACCCGCATGAAGAAATCGGCTGGATCCTTCAGCAGGGCGTCGTATTCATCGGCCTTCATGTACTCGCCTTCTACAAATTGCGCCATAGGGGCGTTTTCGTCGAGGCCATGGCCGGGCCACACCGACATTCGCGTCTTTGTAATCTCATGAAGCCTCCCGGAAGTGACACTCACACCTGGAATCACGCACGTGTCCCCGTCGAAGTCGTAGAGGAACTTTCGCCATGCGCGCTTCATTTCCTCGTAGTCATACATGGCCGTGCGCACTGTGATTCCAGCGTAGGAAGCCGGAAACTGGCCGGCGGGAAGAAGGCACGGGACACGGTCGGGCTCTTGCACGCGGGTCGCTCGAATGATTCGCGTCAGGCGCGCGTGGTAGCCTTGTTCTGCGGCGGGACTGGCAAAGCGGACCCCGGGAGCGGAAAGCCATCGTTCGAACCGCTGCTCCCGCTTTCCTTCCCACGCCCTTTGGGCTGGCGGCTGGGGAGAAATAACTGTCGCGATTGATTTAGATCGATTCATTCTATTTGTAGCCCATCATCGCCTCGGTCAAGAACCAGACTATCGGATCAGGGAGCATATCCGGGACGCAATGCGCCTGCCTTCCTCGGAAGAACTTCAGAAGCAAGTCTTTCTTGAGCCTTCAGTTGTGCCATCGCGCGGCCATAGGGCTTCACGCCCAACCACATAATGACTGCCGTCAGCGAGCCCAGCGCTAACGAGGCCACTGCCATCGAACGTCCGAGCATCCGATCGGAGTGGAACAGATAATCCGTAAATAGCGCCACCATGGTCGGTCCCAAGCCGAAGCCAATGACATTGAAAACGAAAAGAAAAAGTGCCGTCACCTGGCCCCGCATCTGATTGGGAGTAACGATTTGAAGCGCGGCGTTCATGGGTGCGTTCGTCCAGAAGAGGAAGAATGTATATGCAGTGGACAGAACGATAGACAGGACGGCCGTCGGCATCAGTGGGAACAAAATCATTCCCGGCAACGCCAGCAGTTGGCCGATGAAGACGGTACGCATGTTGGCGTCGTCGTATCCCTTGCGGGCTAATCGCTCGGCCATCAAACTGCCGGTGAACGCTCCGATGGGCATGATCGTCAGTGACAACAAGCCCTGCACGAGCCCATACCTCACGATGGTCCAATGAAACGTGCGAACGTAAAAGGACGGCGCCCAGCTTCGGATACCGAATCCCATCATCGCCGAAATCCCCATGCTCGCAAACATCGGCACGAAGACTCCGGAGTTCTTCCAGATGAACGCCAGCACGTCTTTGACCGGGGGCCGTTTCGGCGACCGGGCTGCATCGACGCCACTGCCAGCCATCCGTCCGCGCCGCGCAGGTTCTTGCACGGTGGCCATGAGGGCCGCCACCAGCAACCCCGGGAGACCAATTACAATGAGTGTCAACTGCCAACCGTGCAGCATCCCAATCACGGGCAACGTCACAGGCGAGAGTCGCATGAACAGGCCGGCCAGCGTGCCTCCCACGATGAGGGCAATGCCTTCCCCGAGAAACATGCCGAAGAACAGGACGGCGAACGCCCTCGGCAGTTTTTCGCGAGGGAACAAGTCCGCGAGCATCGAAAAAGAGGCCGGGCTGCTGCACGCTGCTCCAACTCCCGAGCCGACTCGGCACAAGAACAGTTGGCCAAAGGTGTGCGTCAGTCCCGAGATTGTCGTGGTCAGGCTCCAGATGGCCGTGCCGACACCCAGGATCGCGCGACGACTCTTGTAATCGACGAGTCTGGCGATCGGAAGCGCCACCAGCAGGTAGAAGCAGACGAACGCAAAACCCATCAAAAGGCTCATCTGCGTGTCGTTGATGTGAAGGTCGCGTTTGATCGGCTCGACCAGGAGGCTCAGGATGCCCCGGTCGAGATACGTCATCATGAGCCCCAAAGCCAGCACGAATACGCCGTACCACGCTTGACCAGGGCCGGGCCAAGGTTCGACCGTGCTGCGCGCAGGTTCAGGGGCTGCAACAGCAGCTGCGTCCATCGCAGGACTGGCGGGGTTCACGAAGTTGCCATCGCTTTCGGCGAGCGACTGGGTGTTATCAAATCGCCTGCGGCCCGTCAATATTGGCCTTCAACATATTGAACGCATTTCTCAAATCTCTAACGGTGTATGACCTCCCTGTGCTTAGAGGAGAGTTCCTCTGGTTCGGCGCCCCGCGGAAGCCGAACCGCCAACGCCCACGGCGACAAAGCCACAGCGTCAGCGTCTTCCCCCGGACGGCGGCCGGAGATTCGGCGGCGGAGGATTCTTCATCCCGAGCCGGAAGTATTCGCCCGTTTCCACGCGCTTCCAATTCACCGAAATGTTTTGGCCTGCCGGATGGGACATGCTCAGCGCACCGTGGTTGCACTCTTCTATGCACACTCCGCAGAACCAGCATTCTTCGGGATACAACACAATCGGAGGCTTGTGCTTCTCCGGATTGGGCATCATCACGTCCGTCGGGCACACGTCCACGCAGAGATTGCAGCCGTTGCACAAGGTCGCGTCGAACCGCATCCCTTTATTGGGCGTCGGGGGATTGGGTGTCATGTAGATCTTGTTGCTCATGACTCATGGGCTCCTTGTCTCTCGAGTTGACCGGCGTGGCGCGCGTAGTTTTCTTCATAGCTCGAGGCATATGGCGGTCGAAGATGAAAGTCGAGCGGAAGTTCTCGCCACTTCACCCGGCCGTCTTCCTGTCTCATGGGAAGGTGCTTCTCCCATTCCGGTGGGTCCATCTTGGGATAATCGAGTCGGTAGAAATCGAGATAGGCGGTGCTGCACTTTCTCAGCCGTGATGCCTGCATCACCATCTCACCTAACGTGATCAGCGAGAAACATTCGAGCGTGCGCCCTAGTTCGTGGGGGTTGGCCGCGCAGGCTGTGGCGCCTTCATTCTCCTTGAGTTCATTCAGAAGACTCAGCCCTCGCGTCAACGTAAGTTCGTTCTTGTACTTGCCGCAGTAGTCTTGCATTACCCGGGCGATGGCCGCGTTCAGCTCCTTCCACCCGATGCCGTTCTTGTTCTGCTTGACGTGCCGGTAGGCGCGCTCCTTTTCCGCGTCCACCTGTTTGCGGTCCACCACCGGCTCGGCCGCGTCCTTGGCGTAGTCCGCGGCTTTCCGTGCTGCGTACCTGCCCATCGTGTGCGACTCGCCGTGACACCCCGCACCGAATACCGGCGAAGTGCCGGCGGCATAAAGCCCTTCGAGCGACGTCCTCAAATCCCAATCTACGAGGAAGCCTCCTCCGGCGAGACTCCGCAGATGAGGATGCGGCGTGCCGCCCCAGAAATTCGAATGCTGGTATCCCTCGGGCAACATCACCGGTGCCTGGAGCAGGTCCTTATCGGGGTCAAATCCCGCCTTGGTGAGCGTGTCGTAGATGGGGATGCGCGTTTTTCCCTCGTTTCCGATCATCATTCCCCAGATGCAGCGCCGCTCTATCTCCGATAGGCGCGTCAAATCGGCGTAGAGCGGCAGTTGAAACTCGCCTCGCCGGATGCGCTCGGGCAAGTCCCGTGACAGGTCGTTCCACTTGTACTGGTCCGCGTACATTTGGAGACCGATCCCGATGCCGAGCTGGAACCTTTGTCCCTGAGACGGGAGGAAGCGCTCCTCCACGGTCTTCAGCTCTCGGCCAAACGGATCAAACCACGGGACCTCTTTTCCATTGGCGTCGACAATCGAAGTGCCGTGGTACGTATTGCTGGTGTTGCCCATGCTGTAAGGGGCGTATCCGAACCCGCTGAGGCGTCCCGGTGCAGTCTGTTCCATCTGCACGAACTCGGCACCGGCATTCCAGCCAATGGCATGGCCGGTTCCGGCGCTGTTCATCGTACTCATGGCTCCAGCAGCGGTCATCTCAGGTGCGAAAGAAAACAGCCGGCCGCCTCCTCCGCTGGCGATGATCGTGGCCTTCGATTTGAAGATATAGAATTCGCCGGTCCGCATGTTTACACCGGTCGCCCCGACAACCCTGCCTCCCTGTCGCGCCCCTTCCGTGAGCAGGCTCGTCACGACCGTCCGGTTGTACATCCTGATGCGGAGACGCTTCATTTCGTAGAAGAGGCACTGCTTCAAGTCGAAGCCCCAGATCCGCAGGATGTGGCGGTTCCGATAGTCGTAGCCAAACATCAGCTTCGTCTCGTCGTCCCGGAAGTCCGCGCCCTTGAACTCATCGTGTAGATCTCGAATCTGCACGCCCATCTGCTCGCACTCGAGCAGCGTCTCCCAACCTTCCGTGCATGTGATGTAGCGCGCAATTCCGTTGGAGTAGCCGTGGGCACTCTCCATGACGGCCATGGTGTAGTCCAAGGGCGTTACCTTCGAGCAAGGGTTCTTGCAGGCACCGTGCCAGTGGTCAACGCCTGTGCCTCCCGAGCCGCTGCGCTTCAAATGACCCGTTTCGACGATGACGACTTCAGCTCCCTGCCGGGCGGCGCTGATCGCGGCGTGACATCCAGCTACGCCCCCACCTACGATGAGGACGTCAGCGGCTATCTCACTCTCCTGGTCGTAACGAATGGGATACGGCCACTCCGGCAGGGTCCCATGTTGCTCAACGAATTCACTCCACGTCGTCATGGCAGGAGTCCTCCGCTATCGAATTGAGAGGCTGCCGCGGGCATCCGGCGATGTTCGAGCGCGCGTACGCAGTCGAGGGGATTGTGCGACGCGACTCGCGAAGGCGCAAGATTGGTGTTCAGCATATTGAAGACATAAGAAGAATTATCGAAGGGAGACAGCGCACTACGGAAGTCCTCGCCGCGTTGCCCCCAGGCAGGCTCAGTCAGCAGGCAGGACTTAAGTCGTTGCCCAGAGGCAACTTGAAAGTGAGTATAATCCCGGCTGTCGACGCGACGGATCTCTGCGACCTATGGAACTACGCGCTGCAACGAATTCGCTCGAACGCGCACTCACGCTGCTCGATATCGTCGCTCGGGAACGCGAGGGGCTGACGAACGCCGAGATTAGCAGGCGCATGGGCATGGCGCCCAGTAGCTGCTCGTACATACTGAGCCGGCTCGAGCGAGAAGCCTACGTTCGGAGAGACAAAGGAACCGGCCGGTATCAGATCGGATTGAGACTTGTGGAGCTCGCGTATGGCGCGTTGCGCACGATTGGCCATCGGCCCATCGTCGAGCCCGCACTCCACAGGCTGGTCGAGAAGACTCGATTGACCGCTCTCATCGCGGTGTGGGTGCGGGGCCGGGCGGTGGTCGTGGACAAAGTCGAAAGCCCAGAGTCCATCAAAGTCGATGTAGATCTCGGCTATCCGCTCTACGCCCACTCCAGCGCATTGGGCAAGGTGCTGCTGGCGTACCGCACCCTGGACGAATTCAACCAGTTTGTGAAAGAACATGGCCTGCCGCCGCGGACCGCCAGAACGATTACCTCCAAAGTAAGATTACTGCAGGAACTCGAGACCGTGCGACTAGGGGAATATGCGAGTTCCAATGAAGAGGAGTTTGTCGGCGGTCGAGCCGTAGCGGCGCCAATCGTGGACGGTTTCGGAAAGGTATGCGCGGCGGTCAGTGGAGCCGGTCCTTCTGTTCACCCCATCTGGAAGTGTTCGGAGGACGCCATCCGGTGCGTGAAGGCAGCCGCGCGGGAAATCTCGAGGCGGTGGGGTGGTTGAATCGCTCGCTGGATGGCCTCAGCTAGCCTCCAGCGTTTGTATTGTAAGCCTTGTGCCTGGCAAGTTGGATAAGCGGACATATACCCGCCTAGTACTCCACTGTCCGGTTTATGCGTTAACAGGAATATTCCGCTGTTACCGCCATCCACATCGCTGTTGGCGATTTTGCAGACGGTGAGATCCAGGTTCTTCCAGTAGATTTGCGGAAGCCTTGTCGCGGAAAAAAGATCTCGGTACGCCCGTCCCATGCTTTGCGTGGAACCGCGTCTATTTGTTGGTCGCCTCAGTTCGGATGTCACGGCCCGCATGGAATTCTTGCGTGGCACAAGGGACAGAGAAACACAAGCGCCGGTTCATGGGCGTTGAATCAGCTCAAGGCGGTTACCGACCGGATCGATCGCGATGCCGATCATGATGCCGGTGTTTCCGAACGCGCGAGGATCGCCGGCCATCGAGCCGCCAGCCGCCTTGATGGCCGCGACTGTCGCTGCCATGTCCTTCACGTTCAGGATCACGTGCGCAATCGGGTCCTTCAGGTCGTCGGAATCGCGATGCGTGATCACGATCGGCTCGCTCTTGTTGGCCTTTGCGGCGTCGGCCGTCGCACCGAAGTTCACGAAGACCTCCGGTCCTCCGGGCGCATTGATCCGATTGACTTCAAACATGCCGAACGCGGCCTCGTAGAACTTCGCCAATGCAACAGGGTCTTGCGCGCCGACCCGCACCGAGTTCAGCGTCACCTGGGCGTGTGCGGCGCTCGCGAGCAGCAGCACGGCGGTTACCGCCATCACAGTTGCGTAAATTCTCTTCATCGAAGTCTCCAGTGGCGCGCCTCATTCACGATAGACCGCGCCGGGATCAACAGTTCACCTGCCCGTCGCCAAAAATCTGACCAGCGGTGGAATCCTATCCGCCAAAGCCTCAAAGTTCAACCAGGTTCAATAGGTTTCAATGGCAAAGGCACAATGCCCTTCAACGGAAGCCACCTAGAAGAAGCAAATTTCAACAAATAAGATTTGGATTCTGGTTCGGGACCAGGAGGCTCGAAGCGTAACTCCTGATAAGTCAGATTACTGGACAAATTCGTACCGTTACTTTAACTCCTCAGTGAGCCCGTCTTCCAGGATTCCGCATTCGTCGGATACCAGAGCAAATGCCAAGACGCGCTCTTTGAATTTTAGCACGGTGACAAGCGCCAAGAACTTTTCGGCAGGATGTAGATCGCCAGTCTGATACTTCTTGGCTGAGGTGTTGGTTCCCATCTCTAGTCCTCCCCGGGAAAAGAAACATTTCAAAACCAAATTTCGCCTCAGGGCGGCTCTGCCAGCTCGACCCCAATTTCTCGGCCATTGAGACCTTCTTGCGAATCCGCAGTCTCTGAGCTGCTTTGTGAAGTTTCACACGCCATCTCCACGGAGCGTCGCGGATTGACGTGGGCGAGTTTTTCGAGTGTCGTCCCGCAATCAGGGCACCGATGTCGGCGAAGCCACGCGTGGAGTTGCTGCGTCTCCCGTTGGCGCCGCTCAGCAATGACCCGGCGTTTGTCTGCCTGGAGGCACTCTGCGTGGAAACGCGCTGATCTACCTTGAGGCAGAGGTCCACTGCACCCACGGCAGTAGTAAGCCTGCCGTTGACTCTCTTCCAGCAATTCGCTTGGTGTGTTGAGCTCTTCATTCGGCGCCATGCGCGTCACTCCTACTTCTGAAATTTGCAACCTTCTGATCCAATGCGCCTCGGCTCGCTCCATCAGCGAGCAGGGGCAGGGAAGCGGCGTCCAATTGGAAGCAGCAGCGTCCAACTGGCATCCAAAACCGGCCATTTTCAGTGAGGATTTCAGTAGGTTAGCGGCGTAAGGGCAATTGAATCGTCGAGACTTATGGAGCGGGCGATGGGAATCGAACCCACGTCCGAAGCTTGGGAAGCTTCTATTCTGCCATTGAACTACGCCCGCTCAGGCACGAATCGCCATCAGGATAGCACCGGGTTCGAGCAGCCGCAAGAAGGGCGGCTCACGCCATCGGCGATCGCCGCGTAATTTGCACAAGTACTATTTAATTTCGGGATAGTCGAGATAGTAGCGGTGGAGATCGGCGAGGGTCATCTGGCCCTTGCGGATATGGACCGCGGCCGGAGCCGATGGATCGCCGCTGGAAATGACCCACACGGTGTCGCCGGCGCGAAGATCGGTGAGCTTGAGCGGCTTGCCGGTCTCGTCGGCGAGCTGTGTTTTGTCGCCCACCTTCAGCAAGACTGTGACCTCGCTCGGGCGCTTCAGCAGGAGCTGAGATTTTTGCTGGTCGAGCGACGCGACGATGAAGAATTCCTCCCCGCTTGAATTCTTCTTGCTCTGCGCCGAGGCATTCGCAGCCAGCGCAATTCCCGCCAGCAGAGCAACGATGAGCGCGCGGATTGCCGAGATTCTGAAAAAGCGTCTATTCATATCGAAGCGCCTCAATGGGATCGAGCCGCGCGGCTTTGCGCGCGGGATAGTAGCCGAAGATTATGCCGACGAGCGCAGAAAACACGACGGCCACGACAACGGAGAGTTTCGAGACGAACGTCGGCCACCCAAGCGAATTCGAAATAAGCGCCGAGGCAGCCATACCCACGGCAATACCGATAAGGCCTCCGAGCGAACTCAGCACGAGCGCTTCGCTCAGGAACTGTTTTTGGACGTCACTCTCGGTGGCGCCCACGGCCATGCGCACGCCGATTTCACGCGTTCGCTCGGTCACCGATACGAGCATGATGTTCATGATGCCGATCCCGCCGACCACCAACGACACGGCTCCGACGGCTCCCAGCAGGAGCGTCATCGTGTTTGCGGCGGCCTGGGATGCCTGCGCCATTTCGTTGGGGCTGCGGACGATGAAGTCGTCGTCCTCGCCGGTCCGCAGGTGATGGCGCTGGCGGAGCAAGGCGGCAATGCCGACCTGGACTGAGTCCATCGTCTGCTGGGAAGTTGTGGATACCATGATCATCTGTACCCAACTGATCCCTGAGATCTTCTTTTGGACGGTCGTAAAGGGCATGAAGAGGATGTCATCCTGATCTTGCCCGTTGCTCGATTGGCCCTTCTCCTGGAGTACGCCAACGATCCTGAATGGAAGGTTTTGGACGCGGATCATTTGTCCCACGGGATCCTGATCGCCGAAGAGCTGCGTCTCGACCGTCTTGCCGATCACGCAAACATCGGTGGCCATGTCGACATCCCTCTGTGAGAAGAAGCTTCCTTCGACGACCGGCCAGTTGCGAATCTGGCTGAAGTCCTGGGACGAGCCGTTGGCCCTCGTGAGCCAGTTCTGATTACCGTTCACGGCCTGCACGGTGGAGCCGACCATCGGAGAAACGGCGGTAACATTTGGCACGTGCTGGAGGATCGCTTGCGCGTCGTCAGCCGTGAGCGTTTTGTTGGCCCCGCTGCCCATGTGCACTCCGCCGGTGTTCACGCTGCCAGTGAAGATCATGATGATGTTCGTGCCGAGCGATTGGATCTGTTGCTGCACCTGCTCGCTGGCACCCTGGCCAATTGCGACCGTGCAGATCACGGCGCCGACGCCGATGATGATTCCCAGCATCGTCAAAATGGTCCTTAGCTTGTTCCGCGCCAAGGCCCGTAGCGCCACGCGAATGACTTCTCTTGGATTCATGGTGTTCTCTCGCTTGTCCGTCTCATCGAAACTTATCTTCCCGGCGGGCCGCCACCGCCGAAGCCCGGCGGACGGGCACCGGTCGTAGTCGTTGCGCCCTGCGTTTGCTGCGCGATGACCAGCACGTCGCCTTCGTTGAGGTTCCCTTGAACCAGCTGCGTGTTGTTATAGTCGGTGATTCCGCACTGCACCGCTACAGGGATCAAATCCTTGTTCGGTCCCAACTTCCAGACGACTTGCCAGCCGCCGAGGTGTGTGGTCGAGGCTTCCCGAGAAATATTGTACTGCTTATAGATCTGGGGCAGTTGTTGCTTCAGCGTTGCGGGCTTAAACGTGAGCGCGGGGTTGGGAATCTCGATCGCGTTGCTTGCATGGCCTGTCGGGATCGTGACGTAAGCCGTTTCGCCGGGGAGCAGCTTTTCGTCCGGATTGCTGAAATCGATCACCGTGTTGTAGGTGACGACGTTCTGAACCGTTGTTGGGTTCAGACGCACGGTGCTGACGCGGCCATGAAACAGCTCGGTGGGAAACGCGTCCACAGCAAACGTCACGGGCGTAGCGACCTTGATGTTCCCCGTATCGGATTCGTCCGTAGCGGCGTAGACCTGCATGCGGGTCAAATCCTGCGCCACGGTGAACACATTGGGCGCTTGCAGTGTGGCGGCAACGGATTGGCCCACGTCGATGTTCCGCGCGACGACGGTGCCGTCGATCGGCGAAACGATCGTGGTGTATTTGAGGTTCGTCTCTGCCGCTTTTAGCGCCCCTTCCATAGCGGTGACTTGGGAGCGAGCTTGGGCGAGTGTCGCCTTAGCCTGGGTGACCGCCGCTTCTACGGACTTAACGTCCGCCACCGCCTGCCCGAGAGTCGATTGCGTCAGGTCGTTCGAATCCGCCGAAACAACACCCGACGCGAAGAGATCCTGCGAGCGCTTGGCGGTCGCCTCCTGATAGGACGCATTAGCCTGCGACTTCGCAAGGTTCGCCTGGTCGACCTGGACGTTGGCCGCGAGCGTTACCAGATTGGCCTGGGCGTTTTCCAGATTGCCGCGCGCCTGCGTGACTTGTGCTTCATAGATTGCGGGATCAAGCTGGGCGAGCACCTGTCCGCTCTTCACGCGGGTGTTGAAGTCCGCAAAGATGTACAGCACCGTGCCGGAGACGTAGGAACCGACCGAGACGGTCGTCAGCGCATTGATGGTCCCCGTGGCCTGGACTGCCGAGGTGATATCACCGCGATGGATCGTTGCGGTCGTGTACTTGGGTTCGGCGGCCTTGCTCTTGGCGTAGTACCAATACCCGAGGATAAGGATCAGGCACCCCGCTCCGATCAGGTATATCTTCTTGTGTTTCTGATATGAGTCTTTGAGTGGCATGGATCTCCGGTTGTGCGGGAAGCATTCTCGACTGAGCGCAAGATGCCACGGCTGAGCCTTCTCTTCCTCACTCGATCTAAAGACGCATAGTACTGCCCATTGGTTACCTTCGCCACTGGCGTGTCGGCCGCAGTGGCGATTGGGCTTGCCGGAGTGCGCCACTTAGGAAGTTAGTGCCGCGGCACGCAACGACAGAATTTTCGCGGGCCTCATTCAGGGTTCTGCGCGTGTCCGCCTCCGTGCTAGAGTGGGCGGCTCAAGAATGCCAGGGAGGGGAAGTGGCGTATAGCGACCTGCGGGATTTCCTTAAGAAACTGGACAAAGAAGGCGAGCTTAGGCGCATACCGGTGGAAGTCGATCCGGTCCTTGAAATCACGGAGATTTCCGACCGGGCCGTCAAAGCCGGCGGACCAGCGCTTCTTTTTGAGCGGCCGAAAGGATCGCGAATTCAAGCGGTGACGAACCTCGTGGGCAGCGAGCGCCGGATGAACCTCGCGCTGGAAGTGGAATCGCTCGACGAAATCGCGGGCCGGATTTCTGACATTCTCGATATGCAGTCGCCGCAAGGGCTCCTCGACAAGGTGAAGATGCTGCCGAAACTTGCCGAGCTTGGCTCTGTATTCCCAAAGATGGTTCGGAGCGGCGATTGCCAAGAGGTCGTCCAGACCGAGCGGTTTTCGCTTTTTGATTTCCCCATTCTTCAGTGCTGGCCCCAGGACGGCGGGCGCTTTATCACTTGGCCGATGGTGATTACGAAGAATCCGGAGACAGGAAAACGCAACGTGGGCTGCTATCGGATGCAGGTCTTCGACGAGCGCACGACGGGGATGCACTGGCAGACGCAGAAGCATGGAGCCGAGCATTTCCGCAGCGCGCGTTCCAAGAATGCGCAGGGGAGGCTCGAGGTTGCAGTCGCGATCGGCGCCGATCCGGCGACGTGTCTTTCCGGAATCCTGCCCGTGCCACCCGACATGGACGAGTTCGTGTTTTCGGGATTCCTGCGCCGCGATCCCGTGGAACTTGTGGCCTGCAAGACGGTGGACCTCGAGGTCCCGGCGAACGCCGAAATCGTGCTCGAAGGCTATGTGGAACTGGGAGAGATGCGAACCGAAGGACCATTCGGCGACCACACGGGCTTTTATTCGTTGGAAGGGCAGTATCCGGTCTTTCATGTCACATGCATCACGCACCGCAAGGAACCGCTGTATCTGACGACGATCGTGGGACCGCCTCCGCAAGAGGATTACTTCATCGGCCACATGATCGAGCGCGTTTTTCTGCCCGTCATGAAGATGACGCATCACGAGATCGTGGACGTGGCCATGCCCGCCGAGGGGATATTCCAAAACCTCATGATTGTCTCGATCCGCAAAAGCTATCCCGGACACGCCCGGAAAACGATGAATGCGATTTGGTCTCTGGGGCAGGCGATGTTTACGAAGGTGGTCGTGATCGTGGACCACGATGTCAACGTGCAGGATTCGCGCGAGGTAGTGTGGAAAGCATTGTGCGCGATTGATCCGGAGCGGGACATTCAATTTGTGCTCGGCCCGGTGGACAGTCTGGACCACGCAGCCCGTCGGCAAGACTATGGATCGAAGATGGGAATCGACGCGACTCGAAAATGGCCCGAAGAGGGTTTTACGGGCCGCTGGCCTGACGAGATTAAAATGGACGCCGCGACGAAACAGCGCGTCGACGCGATCTGGCGCCAGCTCAAACTAGAAACAGATCGTCGATAGCAAGCAGTTCTTACGCGAGCTTTCGCAGCTCTTCGCGATCAGGCCGTACTCTTTTCCACAGGGACTCGGCTGGAATTCCTTTCGCCGTCGTTACTTAGACCTCTTTTTTCGCCTGTCCTGTCCCTATGGGCGGGTTTTATCAACAGCACACGCATGCAACATGTTGGTTGACAGTCTGTGTCGCCGGATGTGATAAACGCTTCAAGGGGAGCGTACCGGCAGTATCAGTACCGCCGGTTTCCGCTGGCTCTTGAAAGCCTCACGGGGTTGGGGCGAATCAGAAACGAAGGGCAATAGGGACTTTCATAGCGAAGGGCGAAACGGGAAAGCTATGCGGATCTGCCCCGCGGAGCGGGGTGGGTTGAGAGGTGAGGGGCCACGCGATGTTCAATCTCGGTAAAACGAAATCACTGGTTGGCTTGGACATCGGCTCGAGTTCGGTGAAGGCCGTCGAGCTGAAGAAGGCGAAAGACGGCTACGAACTGGTTAGCTATGGCTTGGAGCCTCTCTCCCAGGACACGGTCGTGGACGGCGCCATCATGGACGCTCCGTCAGTGGCCGAAAAGATCATCTCTATTTTCGACGCGCAAAAAATCAAGGTGAAGGACGTTGCGACATCGGTTTCCGGGCACTCGGTGATCGTGAAGCGGGTCAGTATGCCGCTGATGACCGAAGAGGAGCTCTACGACCGAATACAGGCGGAAGCGAGCCAGCACATTCCGTTCGATATCGCCGACGTGAACCTAAGCCATCAGCTCCTTGAGGCGACCGAGAACCAGATGGACGTGCTACTTGTCGCCGTAAAGAAAGACAAGATTTTGAACCACACGAACGTGCTGGCGCAGGCAGGGAAGACGCCTGTCGTGGTGGATATCGACGCCTTCGCGCTGCAGAACTGCTTCGAGGTCAACTACGAACCCGATCCGTCGCAGGTGGTGGCTCTTCTGAACATCGGTGCGAGCGTGATGAACATCAACATCATCCGCGGATGGACGCCGCTGTTTACGCGCGACGTTTCGGTCGGCGGCAATCAGTATACCGACGCCTTGCAGAAGGAATTGGACCTGAGCTTCGAGGATGCGGAGAAGCTGAAGATGGGCGGAACGCTGGCGGGCGTGAGCGATGAACAGCGCACCGCCATTCTGCGGTCTGTTTCCGACATCCTGATTCTGGAAATCCAGAAGACCTTCGATTTCTTCCGGGCGACGGCGAGCGGCGAGAACATTCGCCGGATCGTGGTGGCCGGGGGAACGGCGCGTGTTCCGGGCCTGCTGGACCTCCTAAAGGAAGAGTTTGCGATGCCGGTGGAAGAGCTTTACCCGTTTCGCAAGATTGCAATTAATCCAGCGCGCCACGATGAAAGCCAGCTTCGGGAGTTGGCGCCGCGCCTAGCAATCGCTGTGGGCCTGGCGCTGAGGAGCTTTGACACGCCATGATCCGGATCAATTTACTCGGCCAGGCACGTCCGAAGGCCGCCAAGCAAGCGGTGCCGCTGGAAGCGACCTTGCAGTTACTCCTGCTCGTCGCGGCGGTGGCAGTGGCGGGCGTGATACTGACCGTCATGTACTTTTCGAATAAGCGGGAACTCGACAATACGAACAAGCGGATCGCGAGCCTCCGCGCCGAGAAGGCCAGCCTGCAGCAGATCAAGGTGGATGTCGACCGCTTTGAAAGCGAAAAGAGCGTATTGCAGCAGCGCATCGATGTGATCGAAACGCTCCAGCGCAATCGGAGCGGTGCGCAGGATCTGCTCCAAATGGTGGCGAATACGGTGGTTCGTGTCGATGCCCTTTGGCTGACCTCGGTAACCAAGACGAGTGACTCGTTGGATATCGAAGGCGAAGCGGGTTCGATCAACGCCGTCGCGAATTTCATCACGGAGTTGAAACGCTCCGGATACTTCGACAAGGTCGAGATCAAAAACGCCAAAGAGAACGATCTGCAGTCGGGCGTGGAAACCTATAGTTTTTCGATGACCGTGGCCATTGCTCCGCCGTCGAGCGGCCAGGCTAAAACGCAGCCCGCAGGCTCCGCGCAACCTCCGCCGCCTGCGGCTAAGGGGAGGAGCTAGCCATGGCGAGCAGCTTCCGTGAATGGCCCTGGCCTCTCCAGGCTCTGCTCTATGTGGGTTTGGCCGTCGTGCTCGTGCTGGCCGGTCTGTTTATACCTGGCCTTCCGTTGGCATCCGTCCGAACACAGCTTGAGACCGCGCAAGGGGATCTGAAACCCCTCGAAGCGGAAGTTCAGAATCTTCGAGTCTACAAACAGCGCCGCGCGGAGCTGCAAACCGAAATGGATGCGCTCCAGAAGCAACTCGCGACGCTGCAGACGATCGTTCCCGAAGACAAGGAAACCGACCAGTTCATTTTGATGGTTCAGCGCTCGGCGATCAGTGCAGGCGTCTCGATCCGCACGCTGACCGCAAAGCCAATAGGGCAGAAGCCGTACTATTTCGAGATGCCGTTCGATATCGAGGCGGACGGCCCTTATTACTCCGTTCTCGATTTCTTCGCCCGGCTGGGGCGCCTCTCGCGCATTATCAACGTGGGCGACCTGAAACTGGCTTCCGTCGGCACGACCGGTGCGGGCGGCGGGAAATTTCATGTGACACCGGGAACATCGGTGACCGGAACATTCACAATCACAACTTTCTTTACGAACGCGAGCGAACAGCCGGCAGCCGCGGCTACGGCTGGCGCGCCGCCAAAACGGTAGGGCAATGACGATGAGACTCGCAAAGACATCCGCATACCTCCTGGCAGTTCTGGCGATGTCGCTTTGCCTGGCGTCCGGTGGATGGGCACAGGCCAAACCGGCCGCTGCCTCGAAGAAACCGAAGCAGGCCCAGAAGGCCAAGACGCCCGCGCCCACAAAGGTAGCGACGCCCGCAAAAGTAGCGGCACCCGCAAAGGTCGCCGCGCCTGCAAAGGCCGCCGTTGCTGCAGCTCCAGCTCCGGCAGAGGCTGCGCCGGAGGAAAAAAAGATCGAAGAGGAAGGCAAGCGCGATCCGTTCGTGGCGCTGGTCAACCAGAATAAGGACAACGCGAACGTTCATCTGCCGCCTGGCAAGGCGGGTTTGGTGATCGCAACAGTTCGGGTAGATGGAGCGGTGCACGGCCCGTCGGGAATGATTGCGGTGGTTTCGAACCCGGCAAGCAGCGTGTATTTCATCCGCGAGGGTGACCGTCTGTACGACGGTGACGTGGAAAAGATCGGATTGGACGGCGTTACGTTTCGAGAGAATTCGAAAGACGCTTTTGGCAAGCCGGTGGAACGAATGGTGACGAAACGAATCTACGCGAGTGCAGGAGAGCAGCAATGAGGATCATGTGGAGGGCGTGGGGGCTGGGCGCGTTGATGGCGGCCGGTCTGCTTTTGACGAATGGATCTCTGCCGGCAAGCGACGCACCGGTAGTGCACGTGAGCGCGCAGGTGAAGGATGGTTCCGTGACGATCGAGGCGCAAGCCAACGGGCCGTTCGAATACACTACCTATCGCCCCAGCGACAGCCTTTACGTGCTCGACTTGAGCGGTGTGTCGGCGGCTGACCCTGCTGGCGCGCGCGTGGTCGCATCGAACCTAGTCAAGAGCTATCGCGTGATCACCTATGCCGCGGGTGAAAAGCCCGTGGTCCGTGTCGAGATACTTTTGCAGCAGGGCGTGGAGCCACGACTCGACCGCAAGGACAATCAGGAGCTCGCGCTAGTGGTCTCGCGCAGCGCAAGCGTGGACTCCAAGTCCACTGCGCCGGCCCCAGCGTTAGTTCCGGCTGCGGCCAAGTCCTCCGATATCAGAACCGCGAGCACTGGCTATGAGGCGATCCGCCAGGTACACCTTTCCGAGAATGCGGGAACGACCGAGGTCAATATCTCAGGCTCCGGCCCGCTCAAGTACCATGCAATGCACCTCGCCAGCCCGGATCGGGTGGTCCTGGATTTCGCCGGGTCGCATCTGACGACATCGGAAAAACAGATCGCGAGCAACCTCGATCCGGTACGTGAAATCCGGCTGGCTCAGTTTACACCGCAGGTCTCACGGGTCGTGATCGATCTTCGAGAGCCCTCACGCTACGACATCAAGAGCGACGGAGATACCGTTACCGTATCCTTCGCCGCGGCTGCAGCTTCCGGAGCGCCCGGTCCGGCGCCAACGGCACAGCCAGTCACGACGGTTACCACGAAGTCCGAAGAACCGGTGCGCCAACAAACGGTGGAATCCTCGGCGGCGGGGAAGCCAGCCGATATACCGGCTCCGGCCGCGGTCCTTCCCGTCGCATTGACCCAAACTTCTTCGGCCCTTGCATCCCCTGCGATCGCGCAACCGCAGCAACAAGAAGCGATTGCATCGACGAACCTGGCGCGCGAGGCTTCGTCCGCGGCTTCCGCTGCCGCGATTCCCGCCTCGGTATCGGTGGCAGCCGCTCCTGCAGCACCCGCGCAACCGGCTATGGCAGAACCGTCGCGTGCTGCGGCTCAGGCTCCTGCCGCTACGCCGAGCATGGCCTCTAAGTATTCGGGCGAGCCGATCTCGGTGAATCTAAAAGACGTAGATCTTCGCGACTTCTTCCGGCTGATCCACGAGATCAGCGGGTTGAACGTCGTGGTCGATCCGAGCGTCAAGGGCAGCTTGACGATCGTGCTGGACGATGTGCCGTGGGATCAGGCGCTCGACATCGTGCTCAAGAACAACGACCTCGATAAGCAGCTCGACGGCAACGTGCTGCGCATTGCAACGAAAGATACGCTTCGCCGCGAAGCCGAAGAAAATCGCGATCTCGCGAAAGCCCAGGCAGAGGCGGCGGCCGTTGTGACCACAACGCGCGTACTCAGCTACGCTAAGGCAACGTCGTTGGTGACGACGCTGAAGAAGTTCCTCTCTTCCCGCGGGGACGTCATCGCCGACGACCGATCGAACACGCTAATCATCCGCGACATTCCGAGCACATTGCCGGTGATGGACAACCTCATCCGCCAGCTCGACCGGAGATCGCAGCAAGTCGAAATCGAAGCCCGCGTGGTCGCAGCAAATCGCTCGTTCTCGAGAGAGATCGGCACTCGCTTCGGATTGGCCACCGCGTTTGCGACTGGCGGTGGTCGGAGCGTTATTGGCGGCGACACGACCACAGGGACAGCACCGACCACCTTGACGCCGGCGCCTCCACTCATCGTTGGGACGGGCGGCCCTACGGCCACGTCCGGCCAAATCCCACTGAACACGAACCTGGGTACGGCTTCACCGACGAGCGCGTTCCAGTACATATTCCAATCGAAGAACTTCGCATTGGATTTCATCATCGACGCGGCTGAGGACCGGGGCGTCGGAAAGCTTCTGTCGAAGCCCAAGGTCATCACGCAAAATAACGAGAAGGCCATCGTGAAGCAGGGAACCAAAGTGCCTGTCTCGACAATCGTCAACAACACCGTGTCGGTTCAATTCGTCGACGCCGTGCTGGAATTGGACGTGACGCCGCAGATCACGGCCGACGGAACGGTCTACATGGACGTGACAGTCGAGAACGACCAGATCGACGCTTCAATCCCGCGCGTTCAGGGCATTCCGGCGATCGACACGCAATCAGCCGAGACCAAGGTCACCGTGAACGACGGAGCGACCGTGGTGATCGGCGGAATTATCGTGAATCAGCAGCGGACCGATATCCAACAGGTTCCAGTCGTCGGGAGCATTCCGTTGCTGGGCAATCTGTTCAAGCACACGACGGTCAGCTCGACGTCGCAGGAGCTTCTCTTCTTCCTGACGCCTCGGATTTTGCCGGGATAACCAGTAAGTGGGAAGCCGGGGGGCCGGCTCAGCGAAGTGGCGGCAAAATCGGCAAACCAAACTTTAGGCCGGAGCGGTCCAGCAGAACGGCTGGATCGGCTCCGGCTTTCTTTTTCGACCCTCGGTGCCGACGCCCTGCTCGTATCCCATCTCCCGAACGTCCGGTACCTTTGCGGATTCTCCGGCAGCGCTGCGCTGCTGCTCGTCGACGAGACTACAGCCACGCTATTCACGGACAGCCGATACACGTTCCAAGCCAGGGAAGAGGTCTCAGGGGCGAGAGTCCAAATCGTCAAGCGTGGCCTTATTCGGGCGGTTGGAACGGCGCTCCACGCTCGGCGGGGCCGCCCGCGGGTGGGCTACTCGCCCGGACAGGTCACGGTAGCCCAGAAACGCGCACTGGAAAGCATCTCGGGAAGCCGGGTACGCTGGGTCAGCGATGGGAGTGCTGTCGAGAAGCTCCGTGCAGTCAAGGATGATGACGAACTGGCCCGGATGCGGGATGCGGCTGATCTCATCAGCGAAGTCTTCCGCAAGATCGTGCCTATGATCCGGCCAGGGTTAACGGAGCTCGAGCTGGCCGCCGAGATTGAGTATGCCATTAAGCAGGGCGGGGGAGCGGGCCCGTCGTTCGAAACGATCGTCGCATCGGGCTCGCGGTCGGCCTGGGCCCACGCGAGACCGACCTCCAAGCCACTCAGGAAAAGCGAGTTGGTGGTGCTCGACCAGGGTGCTATAATGCGCGGCTACTGCAGCGACATGACGCGCACTGTCTTCGTCGGACGAGCGTCAAAATGGGTCCGGCGCATGTACCAGGCGGTCCTGGAGGCGCAGGAGGCGGCCAAGCGGACCATACGGCCGGGAGTGAAAGCCGGCGACGTGGATCGCGCGGCGCGCAATTCCCTGAAGCGGTCGAGTCTGGCCCGGTATTTTACCCACAGCACCGGCCACGGCCTGGGCTTGGAAGTGCATGAGATGCCGCGTCTCGGCAAGGGCGAGGAGACGATTCTGCAGGAAGGCATGGTCGTAACCGTAGAGCCGGGTGTTTACCTCGCAGGCCTTGGCGGCGTCCGCATTGAGGATGACGTGGTCGTAACGGCGAACGGTGCCGTCGATCTCACTACTGCCCCACGGGATTTTCTCGAACTCTAAATGGTAAAAAAGGCGAAGGCAGCAACAAACGGAGAAACCGAAATCCGCGGCGTCGATCTCGCGGAAGTCGAGCGCTTGCTCGGGTTCATGGAGAAACACGGGCTCGAGGAGTTCGAGTACGAGCACGCGGGTGTTCGTATTCGGCTGAAGAAGGCCTCGGCGCGTCCCGCTGGGACATACCAGCAGGCTCCTGTTTCCGAGATTCTCGCGCATCCTCCCCAGTCTCATGCGGCCTCGCCGCCCGCGCATGCGGGTGGGCGGGAACACGGGGCGGGCGCGGCCAGTGACCTCCATGTAATCAAATCCCCAATCGTGGGCACTTTCTACGCCGCGCCAAGCCCAGGCGCCGATCCGTTCGTCACCGAGGGCGCGCGCGTCGAGCAGGGCCAGGTGCTTTGCATCATCGAAGCGATGAAGCTGATGAACGAGATCGAGTCGGACGTCGCGGGCGAAGTCGCGCGAGTCTTCGTCGAGAACGGGCATCCCGTTGAATACGGCGAGGCGCTCTTTGGAATTCGCCCCAAGGGCAAAAAGTAGGGTTCACGCCGCTACCTAAGGATTGATTCGCGGCCCCACTGTTTGGTGCGGCTCGCGCTCCAGACGCCATGTTCCGGAAAATTCTAATCGCCAATCGCGGCGAAATCGCACTGCGCGTCCTGGCTGCCTGCAAGGAGCTCGGGATCAAGACCGTCGCGGTCTATTCGGAAGCGGACCGCAACTCTCTGCACGTCCGGTTCGCGGACGAAGCGATCTGCATCGGCCCTCCGCGCAGCTCGGAAAGCTATTTGAATATTCCTCAGGTGATCAGCGCCGCCGAAATCGCCAACGTGGATGCGATTCATCCTGGCTATGGGTTTCTCTCCGAAAACGCCAATTTCGCCGAGGTCTGCGAGGCTTCACACATCACGTTTATCGGGCCATCTCCCGCGATGATCCGCATGATGGGGGAAAAAGATCGGGCTCGCGCCGAAATGGCGGCTGCGGGAATGCCAATAATTCCCGGGAGCGACGGAATAGTTCCCGACGAAGCCGCCGCCAAGAGCGCCGCGGCCGAAATCGGGCTGCCACTGATGATCAAGGCTGCGGAGGGAGGCGGTGGGCGCGGGATGCGCGTGGTTCGCACGAAGCGCGAGCTCATCCCTGCGTTTCTGACGGCGCGCGCGGAGGCCGAGCAGGCGTTCGGCAGTCCGAACGTCTACATGGAAAAGCTCATCGAGCACCCGCGCCACATCGAGTTTCAGGTGCTCGGGGACAAGCACGGCAGCGTGATCCATCTCGGGGAGCGCGAATGCACGCTCCAGCGGCGCCACCAGAAAGTACTCGAAGAATCGCCCTCCACAGGTATCGATCGTGCGACGCGCGACCGCATTGGGAAACAGGTGGTGGAGGCGCTTGCCAAGATCGGCTATACGAATGCCGGGACGGTGGAGCTTCTGCGCGATGCTTCGGGCGAACTGTATTTCATTGAGATGAATGCGCGCATTCAGGTCGAGCATCCGGTTACAGAGATGGTCACCGGCGTCGATATCGCGAAGGCGCAGATTCGTATCGCCGCCGGGGAGCGGATCGACGAGTGCGTCGGCCCGGTGGAATTTCGAGGGCACGCCATCGAGTGCCGCATCAACGCGGAGGATCCGGAAACGTTTGTTCCGTCTCCCGGGCGCATCACGGCTTTTCGCGTTCCGGGAGGGCCGGGAATTCGCGTGGATACGGCCGCGTACGCCGACGCGGTGATTCCGCCATATTACGATTCGCTGATTGCCAAGCTGATTGCGCACGGTCGGGACCGCGCGGAAGCCATCGCGAGGATGCACGGCGCGCTCGACGGCTTCGTTGTAGAAGGCATAAAGACCACGATTCCGCTCCACAAACGGATTCTCGCCGAGCCGGATTTCATCGCCGGAAAATTCGACACTCACTTTCTCGATCGTCTCACCGGCACGGCGGCGAAGTAGAGGGAAGCGGACGGTGTTCCCATCTCTCTACGCCATCCTCGATCCAACCCTTGCACCGGGGCCGCTCGCTCAATTCGCGAGCATACTCGCTGACGCCGGCGTGGAACTCATTCAACTCCGTGACAAGCAGGCTACCGCCGCAAAGGTGTACGCACACGCGCGGGAACTGGCGCAACTGCTCGCGCCTCGCAATGTGCGCTTCATCGTAAATGACCGTCCCGACATCGCCGCGATCGTGGGCGCGGCGGGCGTGCATGTCGGGCAAGAGGATCTCCCGGTGGAGGACGCGAGACGGATCTGCGGCCCGCCCCTCTGGGTAGGCGTTTCGACACATAACCTCGAGCAGTTGCGCGAAGCCGACCGAACTTCGGCGGACTATATAGCCGTGGGGCCAATCTTCCCGACAGGCACCAAAGAGAACCCCGATCCTGTGGTCGGAATCGATTTCTTGCGAGCGGCGCGCCAGCTGACGCGGAAACCGCTTGTGGCGATTGGCGGCATCACCATTGAGTCAGCCTCGGATGTGTTTCGCGCCGGCGCGGATTCAGTGGCCATCATTCGCGATCTTCTGGCGGCCCCCGATCCGGGCAAGCGGGCACGCGAATATCTGGCCGTGGCGGAGCGAGCGCGTTCGGCGAACGACGCTCGACCGGGCCGAATGGAAGGTTAAGTGGCGGATGCACACCAGGCATCCGAGGCCGGGCACACTCGCAATTCAACCGAGCTCGTCAAAGGCCTCGGCCTGTTCGATTCGACGATGATCGTTGTCGGCTCGATGATCGGCTCCGGCATTTTCATCGTCTCGGCCGACATCGCCCACCAGGTGCAAAGCCTCGGACTCCTCATCGTCGTCTGGCTCGCCTCGGGAGTGATGACGCTGATCGGCGCGCTCAGCTTTGGCGAGCTGGCGGCGGCGATGCCTCATGCCGGTGGCCAGTACGTCTATCTGCGCGAATCGTTTGGAAGGGCGTGCGGATTTCTCTATGGCTGGACGATGCTGCTCGTCATCCAAACTGCGACGATTGCGGCCGTCGCCATTGCCTTTGCCAAGTTTTCGGGAGTGATTGAGCCGTGGTTTTCGGCTTCGCGTTGGATCTGGAAGATCGGAACATTTGGCCCGTGGAAACTGTGGTTTGGCGTCCTCGGCCCTTACAACGTGGGTCTGAATCGGCAGAACTTGCTTGCCATTCTGTCCATCGTATTCCTCACGTGGGTCAACACGCGCGGTTTGCGCCTTGGCAAGATCGTCCAAAATATCTTCACTGTTGCGAAGACGCTTTCGCTGGCTGGACTCGTGATACTTGGGCTGCTATTCGCGACCGCTGCGGCCCGAAGCGCGAACTTTACGGGTTTTTGGCGGAACGCCGGATTGTCGCTGAGACATCCATACCCGCCCGACGGTCCGACGTGGATGATCGGCACGCTGACTCTCGTCGGCGTCGCGATGGTCGGTTCACTTTTTTCGATGGATGCGTGGAACTGCGTCACGTTCACAGCCGCCGAGGTGAAGAACCCCGGCCGCAATCTGCCGCTCTCGCTTGCGCTCGGTACCGGGACCGTAATCCTGCTGTACACGCTTGCGAACGTGGCCTACCTCCGAGTGTTGCCGCTTTCCGGCGACCCGCAAGGTGCAACCGCGATCCAGCGAGGAATCGAGTTCGCGTCCGAGGGGCGCGTGGCGACGGCGGCGATGCAGGTGATCTTCGGCCCTGCGGGGGCGATTCTGATGGCGGTCGCGATCCTGGTCTCTACTTTCGGATGCAACAACGGCTTGATTCTAGCAGGCGCGCGGATCTACTACGCGATGGCCAAAGACGGCCTGTTTTTCCGCTCGGTGGGTACGGTAAACCGGAATCACGTCCCGGCGGTGGCGCTCGTCGCGCAGTGCATCTGGGCGTCGGCTCTGTGCTTGTCGGGGACGTACGGCCAGTTGCTCGATTTCCTGATTTTTGCTCAGGTGCTTTTCTATATTTTGACGCTCGGCGGGCTGTTCCTGCTGCGCTGGAGGCAGCCCGGCCTGGCTCGCCCCTACCGTGCCCTCGGCTACCCGGTCTTGCCCGGGCTCTATTTGGTGATGGCAGTGTTTCTCGAAATCCAATTGTTGCGGTATAAACCGCAGTACACTTGGCCCGGCTTGATTATCGTTTTGCTCGGCCTGCCAGTGTATGGCGTGTGGAAGTGGGCAGGGAAGCCGCCCGCTAAAGCATAGGGCGTCGGCGTCTCCAGCTTGGGAGGGAAAGCGCGCATGGGCAATCCGCTGTTTGCCACGAAGCCGCTCCACGTAATCATGGAGGAGGCCAAGGACACAGGAGAGTCCTCCTTGCGCCGGGCCCTCGGCCCTGTAAACCTGATCACGCTGGGCATCGGCGCGATCATTGGTGCCGGAATTTTTGTTTTGACTGGTCAAGCCGCGGCCACGAGCGCCGGACCGGCGATCGTGGTCTCGTTCATTCTGTCCGGAATCATCTGCGCTTTTGCGGGGTTGTGTTACGCCGAGTTCGCTTCGCTGATACCGATCGCCGGCTCGGCCTACACTTATGGCTATGCCACCCTGGGCGAGATTTTCGCGTGGATTATCGGTTGGGATCTGATTCTCGAATACGCATTCGGCGCGGCCACCGTAGCTTCCGGCTGGAGCGGCTACTGCGTGAGCCTACTCGAGGATCTCGGAATCCACCTCTGGCCGAAATGGATTGCCACGCCTGGAACGCAGTTGGTCTATTACAAGGGCCACTGGGCGGCCCTCGACTCGCTTCGGCAGACACTCGCTACGGCGGGTATCGACCCAGCGACGCTCCCTCACGAGGTCGGCGTATTTAATCTTGTGGCGTTCATCGCGATTGCGGCGGCCACGTTCATCCTCGTCGTCGGCATCAGGGAGTCCGCCAATCTGAATTCCGCGATCGTGATCCTCAAGGTCGCCATCGTGCTGGTCTTCATCGCGATCGCGGGAATGTATGTCATCAGGCACCCGAGTCAGGCGTCCGCGAACTGGCATCCCTTCATTCCGCCGAATACGGGAAAATTCGGTGAATTTGGCCTTTCGGGCATCGCGCGCGGTGCAGCCGTGATTTTCTTCGCTTACATCGGATTCGACGCGGTTTCGACTGCCGCGCAGGAAGCCAAGAACCCCCAAAAGGACATGCCTGTCGGTATTATCGGCTCGCTCGTGATTTGCACGACGCTCTACATCCTGGTTTCGGGCCTGCTGACGGCCGTGGTGCCCTATACGGATCTGAACGTCTCCGCGCCCGTAGCCATCGCAATCGACGCCACCGGAGTACGCTGGGGAAGCTTGCTTGTGAAGTCAGGGGCGGTGCTCGGGCTGGGAAGCGTCATGTTGGTGATGCTGCTCGGGCAGTCCCGCGTGTTCTATTCGATGTCGCGCGACGGGCTCTTGCCCAAGTGGGCTGGCGCGATCCACGCGAGTTTTCGAACGCCGTGGATTTCGTCGATTGTGGTGGGCTTTTGCGTTGCGTTTTTTGCCGCTGCCATCCCGATCGGCGATCTCGCCGTCCTCGTGAATATTGGTACGCTGCTTGCCTTCGTTATTGTGTGCGCCGGTGTTTGGGTTCTACGCATCAAGCGGCCGGATCTTCCCCGGCCGTTTAAGACGCCGCTCGTTCCGCTCGTACCGATTCTGGGCATCCTGACGTCGCTGGCCGCCATGTTGAGTCTCCCGGGCAAGACTTGGTGGCGCCTTTTGATCTGGCTGGCGATCGGCATGGTGGTTTACGCATTTTACGGACGGACGCATAGCAAGGTGCGGATCTCGTCAGGTGCGTGAAGTTCCGAGACATAATCCGGGCGTCCGCCCATGAATCGAATCTCTCCGCGCCGTTTACTCGTGTTCCTCCGCCGGACTTCGCCGCTCGACCGCGTCGCTGCGGCGATCGTCGCGATTTACGCGCTGATTCGAATCGCGCTTCACCTCGGTGTGGGCGTGCCATTCAGATCTTTTTTGGGGTTTCTGTGCTTCGCAGCGATCGTGTATTTGATTGTTCGCTTAATCCAGTGGATTCGAGCGCGACTTCTGTGGCGGCTGCGAAATCGGCTGATCGTCGCCTACGTGTTCATCGCCGTTGTGCCGGTTGTGCTCTTACTCGTCATGGTGGCGCTGGGTGTGGCTCTCCTTGAACTCCAGATCGGCGCACATCTGTTTCAGGACGAACTCAATACTCGCGTCAGTATTCTCGCGGTCGACACGGATGCGATTGCGGCCGCACTGAATCGCGCGCCCGGGCTTCATATCGACCAGCCAGTCTCGCCCAATTCGACGGCTGTTCAGGACCCCGCACTCTCCCGCCCGGAAGTCGCGAGCATCATTGCCGCGGCGCAGACCGAATGGCCGGACCTGCGCGTGTATTTGAACCACGGCCAGCAATTGGTCCGCGCCGAAAACGGCCCGCAGTGGTCCGGACTCGCCGAGTTCCGCAACCAACTCTGGCTCGCCTCGGCGGAGACTCTGGCGGTTTCCGGCGGGCGGGCCACGGTTCTGGTCGTCGCGCCCATTACGCCGGCTCTACTGGATAATTTTCAATCAAAGCTGGGTCCAATCCAGATGAGCATGCTCGAACCCGCCGACAGCGCGACGCCCCGCGCCTTCCAATTGGACCCCGGGCACTATTACGTTTCCGGGCAGCAGATATCGAGCATTAACCGCAAACTCGCACCGGCCGCGAATTGGTTTGATGTTCGCATTCCGGGCGTCGCGACTCTTCCAGCTCGAAAAGCCGATACGGGCGGTGATCCAACGGACCGGCCGGTCTGGGTCCAGTTTTCGTTGCGGGCTTCGGCGGTGAACCGTGACTTGCTGTCATCGGTCGGCGACTACGGGCCGTATCTCGTCGAGGGCTTGATCGCCGCAGGCCTCGTCTTCCTGCTGCTCGAGATGGGAGCGCTGGCGATTGGTGTGGCGCTGACGCGCACGATGACGCGGTCGGTCGGAGACCTCTACGAGGGGACGCTCCACGTTCGGACCGGCGACTTCGGCCACCGCATTCGCGTGACCAAGCGCGACCAGCTTGGCGCCCTCGCCGAATCTTTCAACGACATGACCAGCTCGATTTCCGAGCTGATCGAAGAGCAGCGCGAGCGCCAGCGCCTGGAAAACGAAGTCGCCATTGCTCGTGAAGTCCAGAACGAACTGTTTCCTCACTCGCTGCCCTCCGTTCCGGGCCTCGAACTCGCCGCAATTTGCCGGCCCGCGCGGGTGGTCAGCGGCGACTACTACGATTTCATACAGATTGACCGCACGCGCGCGGCAATCGCTCTGGCGGACATCAGCGGAAAGGGAATCTTCGCCGCACTCCTGATGGCCAGTCTCCAAGCGGCCCTGCGCAGTACCGCAACGCTCGACAGTCACTATGGAGCGGCGGAGCTGGTATCACGGCTCAATCGCCATCTGTTCAAGAACACGTCCGACGACCGCTACGCCACGCTCTTCTACGCCGTGTATGACTCGGACGCCAAGACGCTCACGTATACGAACGCGGGCCATCTCGCACCGTTTTTCGTGTCGGAGGGACGCGTTCAGGCACTCGATCAGGGCGGAACGGTCGTAGGCCTCTTTGAGGACTATCCGTACGCGCAGTGCACGATCGAGGTCACGCCCGGGAGCCTGCTTGTGGCTTTCAGCGATGGGCTCACGGAACCTGAGAGCGTCTACGGCGAGGAATTCGGCGTCGAGCGGCTGAAGGCGGAGGTCCTGCGCCAACGCGACACGCCAGTTGGGACGCTGGCGGAAAGCCTGATCGCCGCCGCCGAACAATGGTCCGGCACGCCCGAGCAAGCTGATGATATGACGGTCGTCGTCGCACGGATGCGCTGAGCATGCGGGGCGGTGGTGCGAATTTTGATGGTTTTTCCCTCTGCGTTCTCTGCGCCTCTGCGGTGGTCTGTCTTGTACGACCTTCGGACCATGGCGAGGCGATTTCTGCTGTCTCCGTCGCCTTTTGTTTATACTGATGTGTCCTAAGAGATCCGGCACAATCGTGAACATCGAGCCATGAAAATCCTGACCGCCGCGGAAATGAGGGATGTCGACCGCCTGACGACGGAACGCCACGGCATTCCCGGCCTTACGCTCATGGAAAATGCCGGGAAGAGCGTTGCCGATTTCATCGCGTCGCGGTTCCGGGATTTCAAGCGGCGTCCCATCCTCGTCCTTTGTGGCAAGGGGAATAATGGCGGCGACGGATTCGTCGTGGCCCGCCATCTTCGCAAATTGGGCGCGAAGCCTGTCGTCCACCTCTTCGGTGATTCCCGCGAAGTGAAGGGTGACGCCGCCACGAATCTGAGGCGTTGGAAAAAGGCGTCCGGCCAGCTCGTGGTCGTCAAGAACTCCTCCGACTACAAGAAATCGGCGCCTGGCTCCTGGGAGAATCTTATCGTCGTCGATGCGCTACTCGGCACGGGTGCGCGAGGCGAAGTCACCGGAACGCTTCGACAGGTCATTGAGGACGTGAACGCGCATGCCGACTGCGTCGTAGCGGTGGACATCCCTTCGGCGCTGAACGCCGATACCGGTGTTGTGGAAGGTGTGGCGATCGTGGCGCGCTACACGGTCACATTCACCGCGCCAAAGCCGGGTTTGTTTCTGGGCGAGGGACCGCGTCACACAGGAGAACTCATTGTTCGCGAGATCGGCTCGCCGCGCGATCTCGTATCGGAAACTGGAAAAGGTAATCTGATGTGGAGCGATCCGCGCGAATTCGTCACGTTCGCGGCCTCTCGCAAGCCCGAGGGTCACAAGGGTGACTACGGACATGCGCTCGTCGTTGCTGGATCGGTAGGGAAAAGCGGCGCGGCTGTTCTCGCGTCGTGGGCGGCCCTACGCGCCGGAGTTGGGCTTGTGACCGTCGCGACGCCCGAGCCAGTCCTGCCGATCGTCGCCGCGCATACGCCGGAGGTTATGACCGAGCCGCTTGCCGCAACCAAAGCCGGAACAATTTCCGAGCGCTGTCTCGAAGGCAATTTTCTTGCGACGCTACTGGCGGGGAAGCGCGCACTTGCGATGGGGCCGGGAATTTCCACGCAGGCGGAGACTCAAGCATTCGTGCGTGGCGTCCTGAAAGCGCATCGCCACGTTCCCATTGTCCTCGATGCCGACGGCTTGAACGCATTCGCCGGCCGAGCAACGGAGCTGCGGCAGCCGGATGGGCTGCTATGTGTCACACCGCATCCCGGTGAGATGGCGCGGCTACTCGGCTGCACGACGGACGAAGTCCAAGCGCGGCGCGTAGAGCTTGCGCGAAAAGCCGCGGCCGATTGGAATGCGTGCGTTGTGCTGAAGGGCCATCACACGGTGATCGCCGCTCCGAGCGGTGCCACGTACATCAATTCCACTGGCAATCCCGGCATGGCAACGGGAGGTACGGGGGACGTGCTAACCGGCCTGCTCGCGGGGCTAGTGGCGCAATACGCGCAGAAGTTGGACGCCACGGGCTACGCGCAGCTTGTCGCTTTCGGAGTCTATCTCCATGGGTTGGCGGGCGATATTGCATACGCTGATACCGGCCATGCGCCGCTAATGGCCTCCGATTTGATCCTCACCATACCCCGCGCTTACAGGCAGTTCTACGCTGAGTGCGGCCGTGGCTAGGCGCGAGATCGTCACGCACTCCTCCGAAGAAACGATCCAGCGTGGCCGCGAAATCGGCGCGAGCCTGAAGCCGCCGGTATTGATTCTTCTTTCAGGCGAGCTTGGGGCGGGGAAGACCACCCTGACGAAGGGCATTGCCAGTGGCTTAGGCGCCGCCGCGGAAGACGAAGTCACCAGCCCCACGTTCACTCTCGTGCACAAATACGGCCACGGCGCGCCCGTCTATCACGTGGACCTATACCGCATCGGCGATTTCCACGATCTCGAGACGCTCGGGCTGGAGGACGTTTTCGCGGAGAAGGCTGTCGTCATCGTGGAGTGGCCGGAGAAATTTACTCTCCGCACGGATTGGCCCGTCGTAAGAATCCACCTTGAACATACGTCGGAGGACAGCCGTCGGATCTCGATCGACGATCCTGGAGACATCCTGGAGGGAAACTTCACAGCCCCATGATGTGAAACCCGGCATCGACGTAGATCACATTGCCCGTGACGCCTCGCCCCAAATCGCTGCCTAGAAAGACGGCGGTGTCCGCAACCTCTGCGATGTCCGTGTTCCGCCGCAACGGCGCGCGTTGCGCCGAAATCTCCAGCATCTTCCCGAAATCCTTCACGCCGCGCGCAGAGATCGTCTTGATTGCGCCGGCCGAAATCGCATTCACGCGAATCTTGTCGGGCCCGAGCTCGCTAGCCAGGTATTTCACTTCCGCCTCGAGCGCCGCTTTGGCCACGCCCATCACGTTGTAGTTTGTGACCACGCGGGTCGATCCGAGATACGTGAGCGTCATGATTGCGCCGCCATCGGTCATGAGCGGCGAAAGCGCCTTGGAAATCGCGACCAGCGAATAGGCGCTCACGTCGAGGGCAAGCTGAAATCCCTCACGTGAAGTATTGACGAACGGCTGGTTCAGGTCTTCGTGTTTCGCGGCCGCAAGGCAGTGCACGACTATATCCAGCTTGTGGCCCGCAGCCTTAAGCGACTCCGCCAATTGATCGATGTCCGCCTGTTGCTGGACTTCGCAAGGAAAGAAGCCCGTGGCGCCCAGTTCCTTGCCCAGCTCTTCGACCGTCAGTCTTGCCCGCTCATTTTGATATGTGAGCAGCAGAGTCGCGCCTTCGCGCGTAAACGCTTGAGCAATCGCGTACGCGATGCTCCATTTATTCCACACCCCAAGAACGATTGCTGTCTTACCTTCGAGTAGTTTCGACATGGCTCGACATTCTACCCGGAAATTCCGAGTTGGGCGCCATCTTCTGCATGCGTTCCGAGGCTTCTAGCGGGTTTGCATCCAGCGAACGACTTCACGCAGCACGTCATGGATGTACGGCCAGAGCAGCGCCACGATCGCGATCGCCGCGGCGAGGACCCTCGCCGGATTTCGGATCGCTTCAGGCATTCCTCCGGGCCGGTGCTTGGCGCAGAAACCGCCTGCCAGAGCACGCTTGTCGCACCGCTGCCCGACGGGCCCGAGATACAGACACGGACCGTGATCGATGCGACCGGACGGTTGCGAGGCAGTCCCGACCAGCGGATATGTGGATTCGCCCTCGTAGCTATCAGCATTCGCCAGCATATCGCGGGGTATCCCCTCGGGCCGTGGCAAGGTAGGCATCTCGGCGTCCTTGGGGACCAGCCACTCAGCTTGGGCCTGCGACTTTAGCATTAACGCTTACGCCTCGTTCCATTGCGCCTGGCTTTTCGCCTCGGCTACAGTGAAAGCTTGTTCACCAAAGGATCGTAGATGCCGGAAACGCGCATCGCGCCGTCGTCCGCCCATCCGGCCCGGATGAAGCTGGAGCCGTACTCTGCGGAGATTCGCCTCGCAAACCTGACGCTGGGAACCGACAATATCCATTATGACGTCTTCCTAAGCCCGCGTTTCGTTGAATTTACCCGCGAATACCTACTGAATCTTGTCCGCCAGGCGGTCAACATCAGCCTGCTCTACGGCAAGGAAAAGGACAGGGAAAGGGACCGCAAGCAATCGGGTGTGCCTGAGCACGCCGCTTTCCGCAAACTCCTCACGGAGGTGCTGCAAGAGTCGCTTACCCGCGCGAAATTTCAGCAGTCGATTGAAACCGACGTCCTGCATCGGCTCGCTCTCCTGAAGTTTATCGGTCAGGAGACGACCAACCAATTCTCGAGCATCCTGGTTGAGTGCAAGGACTGGATTCGCTCGCGAGGCGAACTTTTCGAGCACAGCGAACAAGCCCACGTGATGCGCTCGAAAATCGCCGAGGTTCAGGCCGACCGCAAGAACGTGACCCGGCAGGTGGGCGAAACGCTGTGCCGAATCTGGCGCGAAGTAGAGGAAGGTACGCTCGGGAAAACGCGGCGCGCTCTCTTCGGCGACGATTTTCCGGAGACGTACGGTCAGCTGCAGAATCGGTTGCTCTTTGTCGAAGGCGGCAGTGACGATCATATTTTTCTCGAGCACTACGTCTTGCTCGGCAACTTCGTCAACGACCCGGATCGCTTCGAGGTTTTTGACGCGCTGCTCCTGGACTTCGTCCGGGATTACGTCCTCTCCGGGGACAGCGCCGAGGAGCTCACGAAAGCGCGCAAAGCACACGAGCGACTGCTCGAACAGGCGCGTCTGCTGCGTTCCGAACTCGCGCGCGCGGAAGAGGAGCAGGAAGAAGCGGCCGGTCGAGCGAGCGATGGAGATCATTCTTTTCCGTCTCTATTCAAGCGCAAGGCCGGTTCTGCTGCCGACGCGCAAGCCGAGCTTCAGGACCTTCGGCGGAAATGCGCGTCGCTCGAGAAAAACCTCGAGGAACTTGACCCGTCGATTGTCTCCGCCAAGCAGCGCATGGAATTTCTGGCCGACGAACTCCAGAGCCGCATCGGAGACTATCTAAACGAGCCCGCCAATGCCGTCCGGTTATTCGATCCCAGGGCCGCATCGACCGACGAAGCTTCCGGGGAGGCGGGATCTCCCGCTGAGACACGCGCGCACTTGCTTGAGGAATGGGTCCACCGTCTCGAAGAGCGCGACCTCCTGTTCCACGTTCTTGCCGGCTACGAGCTGCGCAAGATCGCCGGGGATTACTGCCCTCCGGTTCACCTGCAGCAACTGAAAAAGGCGGTTGTAAATCGCGAAGAAGCCAAGCGGGTCGCGCAGATATTGGAAAAATTCCCGGCCCGCAAAGTCTCGATGAAGAAGCTCGAAGAGTCTTCTCGCGCGATTCGCCGCCGCACGGCCCAGGAGACGCTGGCCGTCGGGCTGCAGTTTGCCGAAGACCTGATGCGTTTGCGGCGCGACCGCCGTAACTACCAACAAGTCGCGGCGTGGATGGAGCGCATCACGCTGGTTCACTCCGAGCGCGCTCGCGAGCTTTCGCGCGCCAACAAGAGCCTCTATGAATTTCTGCACCCGGATGAGAGCCGCCCGGCCGACGATCCCGTGATCAACCACGTGGTGATCAAGGCGGACGTTCGCGGCTCGACAGGAATTACGAAGGATTTGCTCGCGCGCGGCATGAACCCGGCGTCGCATTTCAGCATGGCTCTGCACGAGCCGGTGAAGCGCATGTTGGAGCGCTACGGCGCCGCCAAGGTCTTCATCGAAGGCGACGCGATCATTCTGGCGATCTACGAGACCGAATCGACTCGCGCCACGCAACGCGCCGTGGCTCGCGCGTGCGTTCTAGCCCGCGAAATCCTGGCCGTTACGGCCGCCTACAACCTTCGCGCGAAATCTGGCAATCTGCCGCCGCTTGAGCTCGGCGTGGGCGTTGCGTTTCAGGATTCGGCGCCCTCTCTCTGGATGGATGCCGATTCCCGAATCATGATTTCGCGCGCTCTCAATCTCTCCGACCGCCTTTCCAGCTGCTCGAAGATGGCCAAGCGCTTGTTCCAGGCGAACCCATCGCCGTTCAACGTTTTTCTCCTGCAATCGCTCATGGACGATACCGTGGCGGACGAAGGCGAAGAACTGCTCGTCCGCTTCAACCTCAACGGCATCGAGTTGAACGAGGAGGGGTTTCAAAAGCTCAGCGCGGAGATTTCTCTCGCTCCCATGGGAGGAAATTTTCCGCTGCCCTGGGGCAAGGAACGCGTGCAGCTTTATTTTGGGGAAGTTCCGCTGGGTGAGTCTCTCGAACCGATTGTGGTGCGCAAGGGATTTGTCCGGCAGCTCTTGCCCGGAGGCAAAATCGGCGCGCAAGGCAACCGCTCGTACTACGAAGTCTGCACCGACGCGAAGCTGCTCGATCTCGCCCGCAAGAAATACGTCGCCACGTCCCCCAAAAACTGACGCCGCTTTACTGGGGGCGCACCGCACGCCTCTAACCACGAATTTCGCGTCTCTCAAGTCGACGCACAACTCCGCCGTGACATCTTGATATAATCCCACACCGGTAGTCGCTCTCGATGATCGGAGGTGAAAGGGGTCCGGTGACCCTCGTGGCCTTCAAAGCCATTGATTCTGTCCTTCGCGGCCAGAATGGTGGGTTCGACTCCCACACGCTTCCGCCAAAGTCCCGTTGAATCTGCTGCCCTTCCTATTCCGAGAGTCCTTTTTTGGGACGCATCTGGCCCATGTATTGGACCCAAGTTGGACCTAAGTTCCCGGTTACCGGATGCGTCCCGTCATCGCTCATGCTATCCTGCCGTCGGTGCCCCTATGGCTCTGAACCCCGATCAATTCGCAAAGATCGCAGAGTCTTTGCGTCAGTACCGACGAGCCGAGCTGGCTGACTTTCAGACTGACGTTGGCGCCAATCCGGTGGATTTGCTCTATGTTGATCCGCTCGAATCGGATGCGGTTTTGAAAACGGTGCTGCTCAACAATACGACCTTTCTCGTTGGGAGAAAGGGCACCGGTAAAAGCACGGTTTTTGCGAAGGCCCAGCTCGAGTTGCGCAAGCGATCAGATGCTATCTCGGTTTACGTAGACGTAAAGAGCCTACACGAATTGCTTTCCACCAACGAGGCCGCTGTTCAATCCCTCCAAGATTCTTCTATTTCAGAGCCAGTCTTTCGTGCCCACAGTCTCCGGAAAGCATTTCTTGGCGCCGTCATCTCCGACCTAATCAGAGAGTTAAAAGCTGCTTACGAGGCCCGCTCGCTCATTCAACGTTGGGTTGGAAGTGCGCGCGGATACCACGAGGTTATAGCGGAACTGGAAGAACTGGGTGCCGACGTGAAGGTGGCAAAGCTTTCTCAGGAAGAAATTCCCATTCTCCGCGTCATTTCAGCGAAGGCAAAAGAGGCGACGACCAGGAAGGAATCTTCGACCTCCAGCACCAAGCTCGGAGCGAGAATAGGCCCCAAACCCGAATTGAAAGGCTCCGCCAGTTTCGAAGCATTTGATGAAAGTATCGCGGACAACGAGCTCTATCAAGACTATGCCGACGCTGTGCTGAGATCATTTCCGTTCCAAGAATTGTTAGAGCGAATCCGAGAATTGCTCGCGGGAGTAGGGCTCGGGCGATTGTTCGTGTTTTTCGACGACTTTTCGGAGCTCGCATGGATCGATCAGAAACTGTTCGTTGACGTGATACTCTCGCCGCTGAACAACGCCAGTGATGAAACCGTGAAGCTTAAGGTGGCTGGTTACCCTGGAAGGATATACTATGGGAAAATAGACCCCGGAAAGATTGACACGGTAGGCCTAGATTTCTACCAGCTTTACAAATCGCAAGATATTCAGACGAGTGAAGCCGCGGCCATCAACTATCTTGAACGCTTACTGACAACTCGTTTCCGGGGCTTTAACGAGAACTTATCAGAGTATTTCGACCCTACTGTCCCGCTTTCCGATCACTACCGTTTGCTGTTTGAAGTGACTCTAAATGTTCCGCGTTTGATCGGATATGTTCTCCACTTCTGTTATTTGGACCGCATTTCAAAGCGGCAGCTTATCACGAGCGCATCGATACGCCTCGCCGCGCAAAAATACCACGAAACGGTCATCGCCCAGTACTTCGACCGTATGAATCGGTTTGCAATGGAGCCATTCGAGCGAAAGTTAGACCGACACAACCAACAGCAGTTACTGCGAGCTCTGGTGGAGGAGGCCAGAAATGTGCGGCGCGGAATTTCCACCGGTCAAATAGGAGGGAAGTATTTCGAAGGCCTGAACAATCCGCCCGTGAGTCACTTTGCGGTGAACCCGTCCATGGAAAAGCTGTTGTCCGCGCTGGAATTGAATTTTCTCATCACCAAATATCATGAAATGCGCGACAAGAGTGGAAAAGACGTTTCAGTGTACGCTTTTTTTTACGGGCTTTGCGAAGCTGAACGCTTCCCATGGGGCTACCCGAAAGGCAGGCGGGATGATCGGAGTTATTTCGTCCAGCGTTGTTTCAACTTCAACGCCGCCATCCAACAGTTTCTAGCGAAAAATCAGACGATCCGCTGTGACAGTTGCGGAGCGTGCTTCGGGATGGAAAAGAGGGAGACAGTAGAGTTCTACAAGTGGCGTTGTCCAGAGTGTCACACAGGAACATGCGCGGTAGTCTCGCTTAGCGATGATTTCAAGAGAGAAGTCGAAACATTAAGCAAAGACACGATGCTTCCCCCGGTAGAGCTTGAAATTCTGGAATCCCTTAACGAGGAAGGCGGCCCGATGAGGGCTGGCGAAATTGCCGCACTGGTCGACGCCACATATCAGCTTGTCGGCCACCGAACCTCGAAACTCCATGAAATGGGGCTGGTTCATAAGATTTCAAAAGAAGGCGTGAACCGCAGCACGATAACGGACAAAGCACGCCAGCGATATTTCGGCGTGGTCGGACCCTCCCAAGCGGCGCTAGAGACCGAATAGGTAGCTGAGTGCCAGCGTCGCGGTAATCGAACCGTGATATCCTGCCGGGCCGCGAAGCGCAAGAAGCCCATCGAGCTCCCGCAGCGCACGCTCGATCTGCTGAACGCCGCGCAAGAGATGGCCGAGGAGTTGCAGAACACCAGCCAGGCTTGCCGGCGAGCGGGAATCTGCCGCAGCCAATTCTACGAAATCAAGGCGGCGTTCGAAGCTCGGGAGAATGGACTCAGTAACTTAGCGTAGAGGTGGCGTGGGTTCGGCTCGCACACGCTTCCGCCATACGGATCTTCATGTCACGAAAGAAAAAGCCTCGCCTGAAAGTCGCCAAGGAAGCGCGGAGGCGCGCGCGCCTGGGCATCGGATTGCCTCCCACCGGGCGGACGATTCCGAATAAGCGCGAGAAGCCGGCGAAGCACAAGAAGACGATGGGGGAATTGCTGGGCGAGGTCCGACTGGTATCGGTCGGCTCCGCTGGCCCACCGCAGTCCACAGGTTTTTCCTTGCACCTCGAAACGATTTGTGAGCTAGCCTAACACTGTGCCGCCGCGCCTGTCGCGGAGATGAGAGGCGCGCACAGCGCGCGAGCGCGTGCCGGGCGTGAGGGGCCTCCAGGTCCCTGGTGAGGGGAGCCTGGGGGATCTGTCAGGGCTCCCAGGTCGGCGCAAAAATGGGGCCGCCCAAGTCCCCGGCTAGGGGAGCTTGGGGGATTAGTCGAGCCTGGGAGAAAGGGAGACGTGATGAAGGACAACGTCGGCGTGCTGGTCAACGGGCCCATCGCTGCAACCGTCTACGGGCCTTGCTACGTCGTGCGTCCGTCTGTGCGAAAGACGTTCCACCACTCACGAATCACGACTCACCAATTACGCCTCGCGGCCCCAAGAGGAAGGGCTCCCGGCTCCCCGGTGAGGGGAGCCTGGGAGAAAGGGTGTCAATGCTTGCCAGGTGTTTTCAGCTGTAAATCATTGAAAACACGCACTCGGGGTGCGGAACAAGTGTCAAGAATTTGTGGTGCAGAAAACGCGTCCCCGCGCAGTTTCTACTCGACAGTGAATCGGGGGGTCTCTCAGAATGCCGGGCTGCCCTTCGCCTCCGCCCAGGGTGAGAAGAACCCGGCGCTACCTTTAAACCCTACGGCGCCAATCAGAAGATTGGCGCTCCCAGGCGCCGCATTAGTGGATGTTGCGGGTCTTGCGGCCGACGTAATCCATCAGCAGATATTGCCCCAGCGTGTAGGGCGTGGTGAAGTAGGCTTTCCCGCGGCACAATTCCGTGATCTTTTGCACAAAATGAACGAGGCTGTAATCGCTCGCCAGCATGAACGTGTTGATCAGAATTCCGGCGCGCTTGCACTTGGCTACTTCTTCCATCGTTTGCGTGACGACCAGCGGATCGAGCCCGAACGCATTCTTGTAAATGCGACCGTCATCGAGCGTCAGAGCCGAGGGTTTGCCATCGGTGATCATGATGATCTGGCGCATGTCCTTCTTCTGCCGCGCCAGAATCCGCTGCGCCATCCGCAGTCCTTCGCGCGTGTTCGTGTAGTACGGCCCCACTTGCACGCGGGCAAGTTTCCCCAGAGGAATTTCCTCGGCGCTGTCGTGGAACAGCACACAGTGCAGAGAATCGCCGGGATATTGCGTGCGAATCAGATGCGACAGCGCGAGTGCAACGCGCTTCGCGGGCGTGAATCGGTCCTCGCCGTAAAGGATCATGCTGTGGCTGCAATCGAGCAACAGCACAGTGGCGCACGAGCTTTGATACTCGCACTGGTGGACCATCAAGTCAGGGTAGTCAAGCTCGATGGGAATTCCCGCCCCATTGCGCTGGACGGCGTTGAAGAGCGTTCCACTGATGTCCATGTTCAGCGTGTCGCCGAATTCGTACGGCTTCGAGCTGCCGCCCGACTCGACTCCCGTGGCCAAATCGCGGGTGTCGTGCCGCCCGAAGCTGCTCTTCCCGAGCGACGCCAGCAAATCCTTGAGTGTCTTGAATCCCAGGAAGTCGAGCGCCTTGTCCGTGATCTCAAATCGCGCCTCGACGTTCGGCTGATCCTTGCCGACCTGCCCGCCGGGGGTCTGCGAGGGAGGGGAAGTCACCTGCGCCGACTGTTGTTGCGTGATGTAGCCTTCCTGCTCCATGCGCTCGACGATCTGATCGATCATGTTCTGCAAATCCTGGTTCTGCGAGAGGTCGGGATTTTCGCGCAGCTTGTCCATCAGCTCGGGCGGAATGAGGTCGCCTTCTTGAAGAGCGCGCAAGATGGCCTGGCGGAGCTGCTCCATGTGTTGTTCGCGCGAGCGCTCCATGTCCATTTCGTAGATTCCGTACTGCGACTCGAAGCCGCTCTGAAGGAAGAAATCCGAGAGCTTGTTCATCAGCTCCTGGAGATCGATGTCGTCAGCCGCTCCGGGAGCGTAGCGCGAATATTTTGTATATTTCATATCGCTCGATTCGAGTGAATCAGTTGAACTGCCGCCTCGGCAGTCGGCCCGATGGCTCTCTCGGGTCGCGGGGTTCCGGCGCCGTCTTTCGCGCGTCAGCAAAGTAGCCGCGCTCTTCGCTCCGGTTGATTCGCTTGTGAGCCCAGAGCCCTTCGAGAATGAACTCCGCCGCGCTCGCTTGAATCGCGGCGTCGTCCTTCGACCGCACGCCCAGCGCTTGAAGATGTTCGAAGAGACCCTGAATCTTCTTGAGCTGTCCGAGCAACTCGGCGCTCGATGCGTTGGCAGGTACCTTCAGCTCTCCGCCGATCTCGAACCACTGAATCACGGGCTGGAAGTTCACGTTCGCGAAGTACTTCGTGAACGTCTTGCCAACCGCCGCGCGGATCAATTCCCGCGCGATGTTTTCAGCGCCGCGCATTTCGCCTTCATACTCGAGCTCGAATTTTCCGGTCATCGACGGGATCGCCGCGTACACATCCGCCACGCGCGCGACCACCGCTGAATCGTGGCTCCGCACGGCGCGTTGCTCCGCGCTGCTCAGCACATTCTCGATCGTGCTGATGGGGAGCCGCTGGCTGACGCCCGAGCGTCGGTCCACGCGCTTGTCCTCGCGCGCCTGGAACGCCACTTCCTCCACGATCTCACGCACGTACTCTGGCACCTCAACGCACCGCTTGCCGTCGCGGTTCGTCCACGATTCCTGCGCCGTGATCGACATGCCTTCCGCGAGCGTTGCCGGATAGTGCGTGCGGATTTCGGAGCCGATGCGATCCTTGAGTGGCGTGATGATTTTTCCGCGGGCCGTGTAGTCCTCCGGGTTCGCCGTGAAGACCATCAAGACATCAAGCGCCATCCGCACCGGGTATCCCTTAATCTGGATGTCGCCCTCCTGCATGATGTTGAACAACCCGACCTGAATTTTACCGGCGAGATCGGGCAGCTCGTTGATGGCGAAGATCCCCCGGTTAGCGCGAGGCAATAGGCCGTAGTGAATCGTCAGCTCGTCGGAAAGGTTCTTGCCGCCACGAGCGGCTTTGATAGGGTCCACGTCGCCGATCATGTCGGCGATGGTCACGTCCGGCGTGGCGAGCTTTTCCACGTACCGGTGATCTCTCGATAGCCACGCGATCGGCGTCGCATCGCCCTCCGCGGCGATGCGCTCGCGGCACGAGCGGCACAGCGGGCGATAGGGATTGTCGTTGATCTCGCAGCCTGCGACTACGGGGATCTGCGGGTCGAGAAACGCGACAAGTCCGCGAATGATGCGCGATTTCGCCTGCCCGCGCAGGCCGAGCAGAATGAAATGATGGCGCGAGAGCAGGGCATTGACGATCTGCGGAATCACGGTGTCGTCGTATCCGTGCACCCCGGGGAAGAGCGCTTCGCCCTTCTCCATCTTTTGCAGGAGGTTTTCGCGCAGCTCCTGCCGGATGGATCGCTGCGCCATTTTTTCTTCCGACCACGGGCTGCGCCGAAGCTCGCCCAGATTCTTCGGTTGTGGACTCATCGGGTCACCGCTTCCTTGGGAAGACGCACGGGCTGATCTCCTGCGCTCGATTCCATTATAGAGGAACGTCGCGTGCCTGCATAATTTGGATTATGAATGGCTGCGGAAGGCTGCTTTGAGAGAACCAAGCAAATATCAATTCAAAGCGTGGCCATTGCCGCCCGCGCGCTGGCGAGTGCGTTGCCGTTCGGCGAGTTGGGGCAGGATGGCGTTCATCCAACCCAACACGACATCGCGCCGCCTGCTTTCCGACCGGATTTCGAGCAGCGCCTGCCTCTTTTCGAGCTCCATCGGCAAAAGCGCCGCCATGTGGTACGCGAGGCTCGCTGGCTCGTTCCGGGCCGCATCCAACCACGGCCGTCCGAAGAGAAGCGCATGGCACTTCTCGAATACGTCGATGAGCGCCACATCCGTATCCGGGGTTGGCGCGAACGGCTCGTCCGCCACGTATTCGACGGCCCCCTCGTAGTATTCGTTTTCATTGAGCAGCTCGATCAACCGGAACGCAGCGCGGCCCTCCGTCGCGATGTCCATTCGGCCGTCCGGGTAGTCCTGAATCTTCCGAACAATCTCGGCTGTGCAGCCCATCGTCGCGAGGGCCTTGTCGGTCGCTAGAATCATCCCGAATTCAAGGTCTTCGCTGAGGCATCGCGCGATCATCACCTTGTACCGCGGCTCGAAGATGTGCAGCGGGAGATGCATGCCCGGCAGGAGAACCACATCGAGCGGGAAGAGCGGAATTCGGTTCGGTCTCAGCACGTGCCTCAGCCCCGGCAGCGAGGGGCTACCGCAAAAGCGTCAGAGCTGCCTGCATTTCGTCCCGCGCGTGTATGTCGCCTGTTCGTTGCGCGACGACGATGCCATCTGAAAGCAATTTGCGCGCCTCGTCGAGCCGCCCGAGGCGTCCAAGCAGTTGCCCGAATTGGAAGTAACCCGCGACGTACTCGGGATTGGATTCGAGGAGCTTGTGGAAGTGTCCGGTGGCGGCGGAATCGTCCCCGAGTTTCACGCACTCAAGCGCCAGCCCATAGCGCGCGAAAGCGTCAGTTGGTTTGTCAGCCACGAATTGTTCGAGTACTTCGCGGCGCGATCTCTGCGTCTGGGCCATAGGACGTCCTCGCATTATAGTGAGTGCCGCCGCCCGCGCCAAGCCCGTCGCGTGGTGCCATCAGTTGCGAATATCTGGCTAGGTCTGCCGGAGGGAATCCTGGATGGCGTCCGCCGTCTCAAATGCCCGCTCGACGCACTTCCCAATCGACGGCCCCTCGATGTAATTCCCGGCGAAATAGAGCCCTGGAGTAGCGCGCTCGCACTCGCGTATCGCGCGAACGACGTGGCCGTGCCCAAGGTTATATTGCGGCAGCGCCTTCGGATGCCTCCATACGCTCGACGCCACCGGTTGCCCCGCGATTCCGAGAATCTTCGCGTGATCCGCCTCGACAATCGCGGCGATTTCCTCTTCGGGCCGGTCCGCCATCTCGGGATCGGTCGCGCCGCCGGCAAAGCTCGTGATCGTGAACTGCCCGCTCGGAGCGCGTCCTGGGAAGAGCGACGAATTCCAGACGATGCCCAGCGTGCGATGCTTCTCGCTTCTCGGAATGAGCACTCCGAAGCCGTTCAGCGCGTCTCTGGCTTGCTGGCCATAATACCCGCTGGCGACCACGGCGACCCCTGCGTAGGCGATGCCCGAAAGCGCATGGGCAGGTGCCGCTGGAATCCCGGTCACGAGCCGCCCAGCGACGTAAGCGGGCGTGGCGATCACGACTTGGTCGGCAACGATCGTTTCCTCGCGCCCCTCCCGCGCCAGATGGATCTGGTAGCGTGCTCCCGCACCCGTCTCCGTTCGCGCCAGCGAGTCCACGTGCGCTCCCGCGCGGGCGTTTCCTCCGAGCCTCGCGGCCATCGCTTGCGTCAACGTGCTCAGTCCGCGCCGGAACGAGCATAGCGGTGGCGGCCCTTTGCTCGCGCCTTCCGCGGCTGCGCTCTTGGACGGCCGCGACTTCATCGCGCCGCGCAGCACGCTCCCGTATTCGCGCTCCCACTCTTCAAGCGACGGAAACGCCGCGCGCAAGCTCAGCTTCTCGGGATCGCCGGCATACACGCCGGATACGAAGGGCGCCACAAGGTACTCCAGAATCTCGTGTCCGAATTTCCGTCGCACGAAATCCGCAATCGACTCGTCTTCGCTCGGCGGCTTCGTCCGCCGGAAGGGCTCCGAGATGATCTTCCACTTTGTGCCCGCGCCCAGCAGGGAAGTGGTGAGGATCGCCTGCGGCGTCATCCCGATTTCCCGGAGCCGCCCGTGCCGCAGCACGTACCGCGGCAAGCGCGGATCGGCCTTGCGAAGCTCGCCTTCGATTCCGAGTTCCCGGATCAGCTCGAGTAGCGTCGGGGTGCCCAGAAAACTCTGCGGCCCGGACTCAAAAAGGAACCCATCTTTCTCGACGGTGCCGATCAACCCGCCCGCATGGTTGTCCGATTCGAGCAGCGTCACCGGCACGCCGATCTGTTGCAGCCGGACGGCGCAAGCGAGGCCCGAAATCCCCCCGCCGATTACCACGACTTGTTCGGCGCCCGTCATATTGTTGGATTCTCTAGAGAGTCTTCGAAAAGAGCGGCTTCTTATCCATGGTCTGTTCGCCGAGGTACCGGTCGAAGACCATAGCCACGTTGCGGATAAAAATGCGCCCGAGCGGTGTCACGCGAATTTCGCCTGGCTCGAGCGTCACCAGCCCGTCAGCGGCCTTCTCCGCAAGTTGCTGAATCTCGCCCGCGAAGTACTCGTCAAACGAAATCGAAAACTCCCGCTCGACCTCGCGCTTCGGAATCACCGTGTGACACAGCAGCCGCCCGATCACCGCACGCCGGATCACGTCGTCATTCGACAGGCGATAGCCGCGCATCGTCGCAAGCCCACGCTCGGCTACCGTCGTCTGATACGCTGGCACCTCGCGGCGATTCTGCGCGTACGCCTCGCCAATCGAGCTGATCGCGCTCACGCCCATGCCATAGAGGTCGGCTCCCGCCTTGGTCGTATAGCCCTGAAAATTGCGGTGCAGCGTGCGATTCTGCTGCGCCGTCGCGAGCTCGTCGCCGGGCCGCGCAAAGTGGTCCATTCCGATGTAGATGTATCCGGCTCCGAGGAATCGCCCGAGCCCCGCACGGAAGATGCGGAATTTTTCCGCGCCTTCCGGCAAATGCTTCGCAAACGCGCCCTGCTGCTTTCTGAGCCATGGTACGTGCGCATAGCTGAACATTGCGACGCGGTCGGGCGCGAGGGTCAGCACTTGGTCGATCGTGGCCTGAAAACTTTCCGCCGTCTGATACGGCAACCCGTAGATCAAGTCCACGTTGAGACTTTCAAACCCTAGCTCGCGCGACGCCACGATCAGATCGCGCGTCATTTCGTACGGCTGAATCCGGTGGATCGTCTCCTGCACCTTCGGCTGAAAATCCTGGATGCCCATGCTGAGCCGGTTGAACCCTAACCGCCGAAGCGTTTCAAGATGCGTCTGGTTCGTCACGCGGGGATCGATTTCGATCCCGATCTCCGCGTCCGGCGCGAACGAAAACCTCTCGCGCGCGTAGCCGAAAAGATCGTCCATCTGTGCCGGAGAGAGGTACGTCGGCGTGCCTCCGCCCCAGTGAAATTGAATCACCGGCCGCTTCTTCGAAACCATGCCGGCCACATGATCGATCTCGCGCTTCAGCGCGGCCAGATACGGAATCGCGACGCTCTTATCTTTCTGGATGGACACATTGCAGGCGCAAAACAGGCACAGGCTTTCGCAGAAGGGAAGATGCATGTAGAGCGACACCGGCGTGCTGCGCTCGTCCGCCCTTGCGTAATAGCTTTCCAGGTCGGCCGGTCCAAAATCATCCTTCCAAACCGGCGCGGTTGGATAGCTTGTGTAGCGCGGTCCGGGCTTGTTGTACTTCTCGAGCAGCGCCTCGGAGATCGAGCCGATCTCGAGCCCGATGCTCTGTTTTGTCTTCGTTTCGCTCATTGACGTGCTGAAACCATCGCCGTTTGTCCAGCTTCGACAAACGCCCTCGCATTGTCCACGGGCGTCGTCGGCAAAATTCCATGTCCGAGGTTCAGGATGTGCCCAACTCCGCCGGTCTTTTCGATCGCTTCGCGCACGGCACGGCGGACCCCGTCCGCATCGCCGAGCAGCACATTTGGATCGACGTTTCCTTGCAGCGCCACTCGGCTCCCGAGCTTCTTTCGCGCCTCGGCCAGGTCTGTGTTCCAGTCCACGCTCAGCACGTCCGCTCCCGACTGCGCGAGGTTTTCGAGATGCCGTGTCGAGCCTTTTGCGAACAAAATCTTCGCCGTGTCGCCTTCGCCCAGCGCCTCAAAGATCATCTGTGTCGCCGGAAGCTCGAACTCGGCGTACTCACCGGCGGTAAGCTCGCTGGCCCACGTGTCGAACAGTTGTATGGCCGCCGCCCCTGCGGCGATCTGGGATTTCAGGTACGGCGCGGTCGCCCGAGCAATCCGCACCAGTAGTTCGCGCACCAGTTGCGGTTCCTCCCGCAGCATCTTCTTCGCGCGAGAAATGTCCCCGCGCGTCTGTCCCTCGATCATATAGCAGGCAAGGGTCCACGGTGCCGCTGCAAACCCGATCACAGGCACTTCCCGGCCCACCTCTTTGCAGATCGCCCGGATCGCGTCCCCGACAAACCGCGTCTCCTGCAGTGGATCGAACTCGCGCAGCCGCCGCACCGACGCTGCGTCCCGCACGGGATTTGACAGCACCGGCCCGGAATCCGGCACATCCAGCGGCAGCCCCATCGCCTCGGCCACGATCAAGATATCCGAAAAGACGATGATTGCATCGACGCCCAGCACCCGAAATGGCTGGATCGACACCTCCGCCGCCAGCTCAGGCGTCTTGCAGATCTCCAGAAACGAGTGATGCGCCCGCACGGCCTGATACTCCGGCAAATAGCGCCCCGCTTGCCGCATGATCCAGACCGGGACGCGCTCGGTCGGCTCGAACCTGCATGCGCGCAGGAAAAGCTCTTTCTTGTTTTCGTGGTTTCGCGGCATCTGCTCGGCGTTTCCTCAACATGATAGCAGAAGCCCGCCGCGGCCTGCACCACCGCGAGTCTCGGGGGCGGCCTGCGTCGCTGATCCTGCGGCCCCATTCCGGATGCAGCATCTTCTTGCAAATTAGCAAGAAAGTAATACGATCTCTCGCAACAATGTAGCGCCCAGGACATCGGGAGGCGGCATGGCGAAGAACATCGTGATTTGCTGCGACGGGACCGGAAACGAGTTCGGCGATCACAACTCGAATGTCGTAAAGCTCTACGCCACGCTGATCATCGACGGTAAGCAACAGTTTGGGTACTACCATCCGGGCGTCGGCACCATGGGAGCGCCGACGGCGCATAACAAGGTCAGCAAGGCGTGGTCGGTGGTCATGGGGCTGGCGTTCGGAGGTGGCCTGCTCGCGAATGTCGGCGACGCCTACCGCTACCTGATGAATGTCTATGAAGACGGCGACAACGTCTTTCTCTTCGGCTTCAGCCGCGGTGCCTACACTGCGCGAGCGCTCGCAGGCGTACTGCACATGTTCGGATTGCTGTCGCCCGGTAACGAGGGCTTGATTCCTTACGTCATTCGGCTTTTCGCGAAGAGGAGTCGCAAGGCAGCCGGAATGACGCACACGTTTGAGATCGCATCAGAATTTAAGGCGACATTCTGCCGCCACTGTCCGCTGCACTTTGTGGGTGTGTGGGACACTGTGAGCTCCGTCGGATGGGTTTGGGATCCCGTAAAATTGCCGTACACCGCGCAGAACCCCGATATGGTCAATGGCCGCCACGCCGTTTCCATCGATGAGCGCCGCTGCTATTTCCGCAACAATTTGTGGGGTCCGGCTGGGGCGAATCAGACCATCAAGCAAGTCTGGTTCGCGGGTGTGCATTCCGATGTCGGAGGCTCGTATGCATACTCTGAGTGCGGCCTGTCCCAGATTGCTCTGGAGTGGATGCTGTGCGAAGCCCGGTCCTTCGGGCTACTGGTCGATGCGGGCAAAGCTCAGGAGGCCCTCGGCCGGATTCCGCCTCCGCCGCCGGTCGCGCCCGATCCGGCTGCCAAAACGCACAACTCTCTTACATTCGCTTGGTGGCTCCTCGAATTTCTCCCTCACTCCTATTACGACTCCGTCGCGAAGAAGGCGAAGTGGCGAATTCCGCTCGGCGCCCCACGCGTGATCCCGGAAGGATCAGTGTTGCATGAAACGGTTCGCGAGAAGCTTCGCGATGACCCCACGTATAAGCCGCCCAATTTGCCTGCCCAATCGAATACGGAACCCAGAAATCCCTGCGCCTTCCCGTAGCGCCGAATTCGCTACTCTGACGGTGGCGCGCCCGCACCTGGTCCGATTTGGCGGTATAATCCTTCGTTTGGGGGGGCTGTCGCATTTCATGCTGAATCACATGGGCTATTTGAGCCTCGCACTCTACGCGGCCAGCTTTGGCTGCTACGCGAGGATTCTGTACGCCCCGAATGTTTGGCTCGGGCGCCTCGCCACTCTGCTTCTGGCGGGCGGCATCCTATTCCAGTATTACGCGCTCCTCGAGCGTTCTCACGGGATGCACACGGTCCCGTATGACGACCTCTACGGCTCGATGTCTCTTTTCGCCTGGCTCCTTGGTGTGACCTATCTTGGCCTCGAACTGTTTCATCGGCAGCGATCGGTGGGGGCGTTCGTCACGCTGCTCTTGGTTGTCTGGATCGCCGCTCTCGGCATCCTTGCGCCGCATGAGATTCCGGCCGCACCCCCCGCGCGCGGACCGCTATTCGCTTTCCACATCACTTTGAACATATGGGCGTATGCGGCGTTTGCGCTGTCGTTCGTGTTAAGTATCGTCTATCTTGTGCAGGACCGCGTCCTGCGTTCGCACCGTCCCGGCACTGCGTTCTGGCGTTTTCCAGCGCTCGACGTGCTCGACCGGATGTCGCGCAGCAGCGTCTATGTCGGGCTCTGCGCCATCGCGGTCGGTGTCACGAGCGGGCTCGTCTGGGCACACCGGCTCACCGGCGCCTATTCCTGGAGCGATCCGAAGGTGATCGTCACGCTTGTCATCATTGCAGCTTACGTCGCGTATTTGCGGCTCTCGCGCAGCGCGAGATGGCGAGGCGCACGCGCCGCGACTCTTTGCGCCGTCAACTTCGCGATTGTGCTGTTCAGTTACACGGTTGTGAATCTCTATCTCACGAAATTCCACCGCTTCTTCTGATGGCCACAACCTCTAACTCGAAGGTTCCCCCGGCCGGCCGCGCTCCGGGTGGCATTCGCGTGGCGCTCATCGGATGCAGTCATCGGACGGCTCCGGTCGAGCTTCGCGAGCGTGTCGCCTTCACGGCTGAACAGGCGCTCGACGCCGCGACGGAACTCCGCCGCCGAGGCATCCTCGAGGAAGTCGTCGTGCTCTCCACCTGCAATCGCAGCGAACTCTATGGTGTGCCCGGCGACCCAAGCTCTGCCGTCACGGAGGCGATGGAGGATTTCCTCACGTCCTATCACCGCATCTCGCGCTCGGAACTTGAGGGCCGCACCTATCGCTGGCTCGGCACCGATGCCGTTCGCCATCTCTTCCGCGTCACTTCCGGGCTCGACTCGATGCTGCTCGGTGAAGCCGAAATTCTGGGCCAGGTCCGCACCGCGTATGGTCAGGCGCTCGACCACGGCGCAACCGGCCCCGTGCTGAATCGCGCCTTTCAAGGCGCGCTTGAAGTAGGGAAGCGCATCCGCTCGGAGACCGAGGTCGCCGCGCGGCCGATGTCCGTCGCGTTTGCGGGCGTGAAACTCGCCGAGCGCGTCTTCGGCAATCTAAAGGGCCATTCCGCCCTCATTGTCGGCGCGGGAACCGTTGCCGAGCAGGTCGTCGAACATCTCCGCAATCGCGGGATTGGCAATCTACGCGTAGTGAATCGGTCCCATGAACGCGCCGCCGAACTTGCCGCGCGCATGGGCGGCGAAGCGCTCGCCTGGGAATCGCTCGAAAAAGTGCTCGGCACTCCGGACATCATCGTCACCTCTGTGGGCGCCACGGGACCGGTCCTGACACGCCCGATGCTGGAGCGCGCCCTCGCCGCGCGCGGCGGCCGCCCTGTGTTCGTCGTAGACCTTGGCGTGCCGCGCAACGTCGCTGCTGAAGCTGCCGGGCTCTACAATCTCTATCTGTACAACATCGATGATCTCGGCGAGATCGTCGAACAGAATAAGCGCGCGCGCGAGGCCGAAATCCCGCGGGCCGAAGCTATCATCTCCGAGCACGTCGCAAAATTCGAATCCTGGCGCGCCGCGCTCGAAGCTGGCTCGATCGTCGATGAACTCCGCGGACGCTTTCACAAGCACCGGGAAATCCTGCTCCGCGAACGCCTCGCCGATATGAAGGACATTTCGCCCGAAGAGCGTCAGCGTCTCGCCCAAATCACCGAGGAACTGATCGACCGCGTTCTCGAGCAGCCCACCGAGCGCCTCCGCAATCCGCGCGGAATGCGCGGCCGGCTCGGAGCGGTCGACGCCCTGCGGCATCTGTTTGGTCTGGACAAGGACGCCGAAAAGGAACCCGACATCGAGGGCCGGGAGTGAAACCGCTGCGCATCGGGACGCGCGGCAGCCAGCTCGCCCTCTGGCAGGCGAATCACATCGCGGAAGTTCTCGCCAAGCTTCACGGCGTCGAAACTCAGCTCGTCCGCATCCGCACGGCTGGCGACCATCTTCAATCCGCGCCCGTCGCGCAGATCAACGCTGCTATGAGCGCGGGTGCCGGAAACAAGGGCATCTTCATCAAGGAGCTCGAAGAGGCGCTCCTCTCCGAAACCGTCGATCTCGCAGTCCATAGCATGAAGGATGTTCCAACGGAGACTCCTCGCGGCCTGGCATTTTCCGCGATCACACGCCGCGAGGACGCTCGCGATTGCCTGATATCGCGCACCGGCCGCACCCTGAGCAGTCTTCCCGCCGGCGCCCGCGTCGGCACGAGCAGCCTCCGCCGCCAGGCGCAGATTCGCCACCATCGCCCCGATCTTGATGTCGTCGACTTGCGCGGCAATGTCGATACGCGGTTGAAAAAACTCGACGCGGGCGATTTCGATGCAATCGTACTCGCGATGGCGGGCGTCAACCGCCTCGGCGCCGCCAACCGCGTCACGCAGGTGTTCAAATCCGACGTGATGCTTCCGGCCGTCGGCCAAGGCGCGCTCGGCATCGAAACGCGTGCGGCCGACGACGAGACCTCGCGCCTCGTCGCAGCACTCGACGACGCGGACACCCGCGCGTGTATTACCGCGGAGCGCGCGCTCCTGCACGAGCTGCAAGGCGGCTGCCAGGTTCCCCTCGGCGCGTGGGCGCGTCTGGTCAACGGCGAGTTGCACATGGAAGCCGCAGTATTCTCATCTGACGGTAGGGAATCCATCCGCCGCGACCTGCGTGGCTCGGTGGACGATCCCTCCGGGGCAGGGAATCGCTTGGGCCGAATTCTGATTGAGGCGGGCGCCGACCGAATCCTCCGTCTCGCCGGACGAACCGTTGGACAATCCTGAAAAGCCGTTGAGCCGCAAGCGCATCGTCGTCACTCGCGCTCTGGAGCAATCGCACGAGCTCGTCAACGCACTCGAATCCCTCGGCGCGGAGGTTCTGCTGCTCCCGACCGTCGCATTTGCCCCTCCCGAAGACTGGCAAAAACTCGATGACCAGTTGCGTCAGCTCGATTTGTTCGACGCGATTCTTTTTCTCAGCAGGAACGCGGTGCGATATATTTGTGATCGTTGCACTCAACTCGGCTTAAAGTGTGAAATGTTACAGTCGCACAATCGTCTGATCGGCGCGGTTGGGCCCACGACGGCCGATTCGCTCTCGGCAAAAGGATTGCACGTGGATTACGTGACAAAGAGCGGGACAGGTGAGGCGCTCGCCCGCGAGCTTAGCCAACGGCTCGCAGGCAAACGCGTGCTCCTCCCTCGCAGCGACCGTGGAGACGACCGCGTGGGAGCCGCCCTGCGTGAAGCCGGAGCGAGCGTCACCGAAGTGGTCGCCTATCGCACCACCGTTCCCGATTCGCTCGATCCAGCGCTGCTCTCTCGCATCCGCCGTGCCGATGTGGACGCAATCCTGTTCGCGAGCCCGTCCGCGTTTCACAATCTTGTGTCGTCGATCGCCGCATCCGATCTCGCCGCGCTTTCTTCTCGCATTCAGTTCACGGCCATCGGCCCCACGACCGCTCGCGCGTTGCGTGACGCCGGTGTCCGCGTCGAAATCGAAGCCGAAGACACCTCCGCGTCCGGCCTCGCGGAATCGCTCGCGAGGTATTATCAACGCCGCTCAACGGCAGCGAGGCCCTCATGACGTTCCCGCTTCATCGCCCGCGCCGCCTCCGCCGCAGTGAAGCCGTGCGTGAACTCGTTCGCGAAACGCGCCTCTCGACCAGCGGCCTGATCTATCCGATGTTCGCGTGCCCCGGCAATAAAGTCCGTATCGAAGTCAGCTCCATGCCCGGCATCTACCAGCAGTCGCCCGATCAAATCGTCGAAGAGTGCCGCCAGGTCGCCGACCTCGGCATTCCCGCCGTGCTACTCTTCGGCTTGCCCGAGCATAAGGATGAGACCGGCTCGGAAGCGTGGTCGCCGCGCGGCGCCGTGCAGCTTTCGATCGAGGCGATCCGCAAAGCCAAGCTCAATCTCCTCGTCATCACCGATGTTTGCCTCTGCGAATACACCAGCCACGGCCACTGCGGCGTCGTGAAAGATGGCGAAGTGCTCAACGATCCAAGCCTCGCGCTTCTGGCCGACGCGGCTCTCTCGCATGTTCGCGCGGGCGCGGACATCGTCGCGCCCTCTGACATGATGGACGGCCGGGTCGCCGCCATCCGCGCCAAACTCGACGACAACAAGTTCACCGACATCGCCATCCTGGCCTACGCCGCCAAGTATTGCTCCGCTTTCTACGGTCCGTTCCGCGAGGCGGCGCAATCTGCGCCCCAGTTCGGCGACCGCCGCAGCTATCAGATGGATCCTGCGAACGCCCGCGAAGCTCTCCGCGAAGTCGCGCTCGATCTCGAAGAGGGCGCGGACATCATCATGGTCAAGCCCGCGCTGCCGTATCTCGACGTGATCCAGCGCGTTCGCGAGCGCTTCGACGTGCCCGTCGCCGCCTACAACGTCAGCGCCGAATACTCGATGGTCAAGGCCGCCGCGCTCAAAGGCTGGATCGACGAGCAGCGCATCGTCCTCGAGATCCTTACCGGCATCCAGCGCGCCGGCGCCTCCGTCATCCTCACCTACCACGCCAAGGACGTCGCCCGCTGGCTCAAGAAGTGCTGAATTTGAGTGTCGCGCATCTGGTTGCAACGCCCTCTCTCGTAATATGATCCCATCGTGAGCAATTCCTCCGACCTCTTTGCGCGCGCCCAGAAAATTCTTGTCGGCGGCGTGAACAGCCCTGTCCGCGCCTTCCGCGCGGTCGGAGGCACTCCGCTCATCGTCGATCGCGCCTCTGGCTCGCGCCTATGGGACGTCGACGGCCGCGAATACATCGACTACGTTTGCTCCTGGGGCGCTCTGATTCTAGGCCACGCGCACCCCGCCGTCGTCTCGGCCATTGCCGACCAGGCCCAGCGCGGCACCAGCTACGGCATGACGTCGCCGCTCGAGATCGAACTCGGCGATCGCATCACCCACGCGATCCCCTCGATCGAGCGCATTCGTTTCGTGAGTTCCGGCACCGAGGCGACGATGTCCGCCGTTCGCGCGGCGCGCGCCTTCACCAAGCGCGACCTCATCCTCAAATTCGAGGGCGGCTACCATGGTCACGCTGATAGCTTCCTCTCTGAAGCCGGCTCCGGCCTCGCAACGCTCGGCATCTCATCCAGCCCCGGCGTTCCCGAAGCGCTCACCCGGCTCACGCTCAACGTTCCTTACAATGACGCCAACGCCGTCGAACGCGTCTTCGCGCAGCACGCTGGCAAAATTGCCGTGATCATCGTCGAGCCTATCGCCGCCAACATGGGCGTCGTTCCGCCCGTGCCAGGGTTCCTCGAAGCCCTCCGCGCGATCAGCCAGCGCGACGGTGCGCTACTCATCTTCGACGAAGTCATCACCGGCTTTCGTATCGCCTACGGCGGCGCTCAAAGCGCCTTCGATCTCCATCCGGACATCACCGTCCTCGGCAAAATCATCGGCGGAGGACTGCCGGTTGCGGCGTACGGTGGCCGCCGCGAAATAATGGATCAGATCGCCCCGCTCGGCCCGGTCTATCAGGCCGGGACGCTTTCCGGCAATCCGCTGGCGATGCGCGCGGGCATAGCGACACTGCTCCTGTTGGCCGCTCCCGCTTTTTACAAGTCGCTCCGCGAGAGAGCTCGTCGCCTCACCGAAGGCTTGCGCTCCGCGCTCCAAGAGAGCGGTGTACCGGGAGAGGTGAACGCCGCTGGCTCGCTCCTAACGCTCTTCTTCTCTGGCGAGCCGGTTCGCGATTACGCCGGAGCCAAAAAGTCGAACACCGCTCGATTCGCCCGCTTCTTTACCGAAATGTTGAGCCGAGGCATTCTCCTGCCGCCGTCTCAGTTCGAGGCGCTATTCGTGTCCGCCGCCCATACTGACGATGACATCGATCGCACCCTGTCCGCCGCTCGCGACAGCCTCAAGGCGCTCTCTGCAGCAAGCTGACCCCGAGCGGAAGCGCTAAGGAGCAGGGAAGCCCGCGCTGGTTCACCACACATTTGCTCAGCCACCTGCCGCTGGTATTTTAGGCCCCCGGTTGCCAGGGCGAAGCCGTGGGCACTATGTGGAAAACCTCTTCCACGCAAGTAGTACTCGGTGGTCGAAATCCACCTCCAATGGGGCCTCAGGTCCCACTATGCATCGAATCTAAGACATTTAGCTGCAATCCGGCATATGGTACTACCCTTGCTTTTCTGAGGCTCGAGCGGCACTTGAGGCTTCAGAGGAGTCTTGGGACACATGGTTCTCGCCATCGCGGCTTTATTGCTCCATTTAGCCCCTTCAATTCAGCCACTGCCGGACGTAACCGTGATCCCAGTCGCGAGTGTCGCATTGGCGGACAAATCCGCGGACAAATCGCCCGACAAGTCACTGGATCAGCCAGCGTCGCGACCGTCCGTTCCAGCTAGCAGCGCGCCCGATGCCGCGTCTGCCGCCAAGCTGACCACCGCCTCACTCGAATCCTCTAGCCAGAACTCGCAATCGCTATCGACGATACGCGTCCCGGATGTCCAGCCAACAAAGTCTCCGAATCCGATCCTGGTCGAGCGGTATCCTTCCCGAAAGACCTGGCTGCTGCTTGCCATCGCCGAACACAGCGCGGCCACCTTCGACGCTTATTCCACGCGGCAAGCGGTCTCGAACGGCGCCACCGAAGCCGACCCACTTATGCGTCCGTTTGCGCACTCTCCCGGCATCTACGCCGCGATCCAGGTTGCTCCAGCGGTCCTCGATTTCACGGCCCGGCGCATGCAGCGCAGCCAGAACAACATCTTCCGCCGCACCTGGTGGCTCCCTCAGTCGGCCGGCACGGCACTGTTTCTTTTCTCAGGAGTCCACAATCTCAACGTTGCGGGACAGCACTAGCCCCGCGGCAGTCGTCCAGCCGTAATCGGATTCGTTGGTTCGATCCGAGGCATTTGTTTTCTCCCTGGCGGGAGTATTGCAACAAGACACCCGGGACTCTCCTCCCGGGTGTTTTTTTTGAGGCGTCCTTGCCCGACGGCTCTTCCAATCCTAGCGCTAACGCGCCAGAAGTAACCGCCGGGTACAGCTCCTGAATCCGAAGACCAACGGGGACTTCTGGCTCAATGCTTCCAATATCAACGATCGTGCGCCCGAGACCTTCGGCAACATGCCGCACTCGCACTGCTGTGGACCATCGATCAGCAACACCGATCTAGCAATCGAAAAGCAAACTCCCGTCAGTGAGCGCACCTCTACGGAGTGCCGCACCGAGTTTTACAACGCATGGAATCACACCCAGATCGCAAACCCGGACGGGAATTTCAGCGACTTCACGTTCGGCGAAATTCTAAAGACGCGCGAAGATCCTCGCGTAATCCAACTCGCTCTTAAGTTGTTGTTTTAGGCGGCGTCGGCAACATCTACATCGCAGGGAACTCAGGCGAGACAGAATTGCCAGGTGCCGGGCACTACGATCGCCTGAAGGTCAAGACCAACAGCCCGGCCCATCCTCGGCCTCCCGAGACCCGATCCCAGAAGCATAAGAGGTTCGAAACCGCCCCAGATCAAGACTCACCCTCGTTTGGCGCACTCCCAGCGACTCCGATAATTTCCAACTCGAGAATCTCGATCACAGCCCACACCCAAAAACCTCAGCCTAAACCACGTGTGACCAAGGTGCCCGCGCGGCTCCATCAGGACCGCACCAAATGCGAGTACAAGAAATCACTGGCTCGAATACGCCGCCCAATCCCAAAGACTGAACTCGTAGAAAATTCTCGTTCTCGCCTTCAAACACATTGATTCTTGCTCCTTTAGCGCAGTCCGGTCGCGTCGCCGACGTCTCAAGCGCCATTAGAACATAATATTCATTAGCAGAAGCGCCGGTTGGTTTGTACGCTGCGGGATGCGGTTTGTCAAGAATTTCGTTCCGATTGGGAGAGTCTACTCACATCGTATCCCCTCTTATGAAATATAGCCGCGGCAGCCCCAGGGCCGTGGGAAGAGCCCGCTGAGGGGTTACTTCCCCGTCCTCCTCCGTCGGGAGGTGCGCGGGGACGGTCCGCGCGGGGACGCGCTTCGGCATTTCGAGCTCAGGCTAAGATGGACTGCGTTGCGGATGCGTGCGCCCTGCGTGAAGTCGTAGGGGCACAGCATGTGTGCTGTGCCCGGCGCAAATGCTTGGCTGGGCGACGCCCATCCATTTCGTATGACCACGGCTGTCGAATAGGCCCGGGCGGCTGGGAGCGCGGCAGTCATCCTACGGCGCCGACGTCCATCCCGCGCTCGCAGCCAAAATCCGCGGGTTGGACGCACTCGTTCCTTGCGGCTCGTCTCTACCACAGTGCCTATTGTTCGCAAGTGGCCCGCTCACTGCCAAGGCATCTCGACGCTATCCCGCACCGCTGCCCCGTGCTTAGGGTTTTGGCTTACGTCCGATGCAGTACAACGCCTGCGAGGTTCGGAGTGGCGTCGTGTACCGGGCGATTTCCCAGTAGTGCCGTTTCCAGCGCCGCAATCGCATCGCTTTCCGTGCCCAGCAGAACTTGGCACGCTACGGCGTTCCTTTCGCGATCTGGTGTGGCGCATGCGACGGCGAGCGCGGACACCAAAACTGCCGGCAGGATGCCCTTCGGCTCCGCTCAGGACAGGCCAGCGCCACGACGGAAAGAGACGTTGTGGAGTGCGGACCGTCGCCCTAGCGTTGCCAAATTGTCAGCCGTAGCGGCGCGTCCCGACAGGATCGGGACGCAAGAGACGCGTTTGAAACCCGCCCCTACAACGATGCCTAACTCGCGGCAGGTGGTTTGCGGCTCAGAATCGCGGTGGCCTGATCGAGATAGTCCTGCGCGGTCAGCTTCCTCTTGTGGACGAGGTGGATCAGCGTCGCAATTCCCTTCTGCGCTTCGGGCTCGAGCAGGTTGAACGCTTCGATGGCTGCGGCGATTTCTTGTGGAGTCATTTTCCCCAGGCTCGACTAACCGTCGACCTGGGCGGCCCCTTTCCGGCGCGGCACGATCGCTGCGCGATCTGTGCACGCCTCGTTCCTTTGTCTAGAATCCGTAGGCGCTAGCGACGCCCAGCCGATGCGCGAGCGCATCGAGATCCTGGTGCGACGGCTGCTCCGCCGCCACTTGCGGCATGGCCTGCTGCTGGCCGCCGAACGCCGCGAGCGCCGCGTTGACGCCGAGGATGATCGCGGTCACCCAGAGCTGAGCCTTCTTCTGCGCGTCCGAACTCAGCACGCGCAGTTGCGCCAGCTCGGCCGGGCTTGCGACGCCGGTGGCGAAGGCGTTGAAGCACGCGAGGAATGCGGACTTCTTCCCTCCCGCGGTGCCTGCGCCCGCGATGCAGGTTTGCAACTGACCGTTCAGCGTCGTGCCGAGATTCACCCACTGCTGGAGCACGGCCGCGTCCGCCGGGGAGAGCGCAGGAATTTCCGCTTTCGCAATCTGCAAAATTCCGTTGATGACGTTTTCGAAGTTTTGCGCTGTCGCGAGCGCATTGCATCCAGTTGTGCTCAGAGTTACGGCCATCAGAACCACTACCGCCAAAATGCTTCGCACTGCTTTCATTGTTTTCTCCTTTTTTATACTGACGCTACTGAATTTGACCGCCGAATCGCTCAAAGGCACACGTGTGCGCCGGAGGTAGGGAGCTTGTCTGGAAACTGGACACGCCGACCCTCAGCGGCTGAAGCCGCAGTCGACTTGCAACCGATTCGGCACGACTAAAGTCGTGCCCTGACGCAAAACTGGTGTTGGCACACGGACGCCGAAGCTTTCGGGCGTGAACTGAGGAGTATCTCGGCATCGTGCTAGGGCTGAGGGACTCCAGTGGCAGGCGGGATTTGCGCGGCGTTCCATACGGCGCGCAGGCCGCCGTCCTTGAAGAGCTGGCGCGTCGCGTCGTCGGGATTCACCGGCAGCTTTCCGGTCAGTTGAAAATGCGGATAGTCCTTGAAGGTTCTCCACTCGCTGCCGCTCACGAGGCCCAGCGACTCGCCCGCGGCGACCATCTGTTGCCACGCGGGATGATTCACGTCCCAATCGGGCTGGCCCGGGACGATGTCTTCCGGCACAAGATCGACCGCAAGCCCGAAGTTGTGCCAGGAATGGCCGCCGGGGCAGTTGGTCACGATCGCGCCGGGCGCCGTTCTTCCCTGCTGGTATAGCGCGTCCTGCTGCGCCCACGTCCTCAGCCCCTGCACCACCTGCAAATTCAGCGAGGGCGCGAGCGCGTCCAACGCGCGGATTTTGGCCGCGAGCGCGGGATGAACTTCGGCGAGGCGTGCGTTCGACGATGCGTTCAGCATCGTTTATCTCTCTTTGCCGGGGACCCGGGGGCCCTTCTAGCGCCCCGCATCCGATTGCCACGTGCCGTGGCTCTGGCTGCCCCGCGGAAAGCTCGCCATGCGGTCGAGAATGTCGTTCACGCGTTTCATCTGCTCTTTCGACTCGCGCGCCATCTCGGTGAGCGCCGTCACGTTCACGGTAAGCAGTTGGATCGCCTTGTCGCGGCCGTCCGATTCGCCCTCGTGCCTCGCGAACCTTTTGAGCAGGTCCTTGAGCGCCTGGCGGTGCATGCCCCATCCGACCGCGAGGCCGCCGAAGCCCGACGCCATGCCGATCAGCGTTGCGAGCGTGAACGAAACGTTTGTCAAATTTGCCGGCGGATCGATCATTTAGCTGACTCCGGCGACTGATCCCCCAGGCTCGACTTACCGTCGACACTGGGGGCCCCGTTTACGCCGCCCGGTGCGGAATTTGCGCTCTCTTGCTTGACGCCGAATAGCATCGCGATCCAGCTCACTTGCGGGAACGTCGTCGCGAGCAGGCGCGGCAAATTCGTGATGGAGTGCGCCACGTTGAACGCCCAGCGGTACCACCAGGTCGACGTCGGGCCGGAGCCGTTGGGCGTCGGCATTCCGGCCGCCACCTGCACCGCGAGCCAGCACGCACCCACGATCTCGATCTCATGCTTGTGCGCCACGATCCACGCCCACATGTGCTCCTCCTGATTTCATTTGTGCTGCACAACTGCGCGACGCTTCGCCGCGCGGCGCGCGACTTCAGATGACATCGCCGAAATTGGTGAGGCTACGCGGCGGCGCGAGTCCGAGCGCGCGCATCCATCGAACGCGCGCAGGCGTGCGCCACCATCGGCGCAGGTCGATGACGGACCACGTCAGCTGGGATTTCGCCTGGGAGATCATTTGTGCCGCGCCGTGGGCGCGCTGCAATTTCCGGTGCCGAAGTTGAAGTTTCCGGCCCGTGCGGGTAGGATTGCCGCGGAATCCGTCAGCGGCCCCTGCCCGAAAGTTCTCGATGAGGTTTGCGGAGGACTTATGCCAGCCTATAACGCCGCCGCGTTTGTCTTCGACGTATGTATCGGCATTGGCGTCGCCCTCGTTGTCTACGCGTTGCTCCGTGGCAGCTTGCGGAAACTTCTGGACCGAGTGATCGACGTGCCCGAGGGCACAAAGTTCTATCTTCGTGCGCTCGTGCTGATACTTCTCTCAGTCGCCCTGAACAAGGTGATCGTCGGCGTACACCTGAAGCCAGACGCTCATTTCATGGAATACGTGTGGGCCGTCGCTTCCGATATGTCTGGAATATTTGAGAACCTCTTCGTCGTCCTTCTCGTTTACCTGGGATTGATCACAGTGCTAGTCGTGGTGTTGAAGCCCAAGAATGCGAAATGACCAGTTTCTGATCGCGTCGTACTTTGTGACGGGCTTGCTCTGCCTGGGCCTCGCCGTGGCTGCGTACCTGTGGTTGCGCCGGCCGGTCGAGCAGATTTTCAGCGCGCTCCCGCGGCAGGACTGGGGAAACATTCTGAAAAGGGCCTTCCCTGCCAGCACAATTCTCCTGGCGCTCTCGGGACTCCTGTCCGTCAGCTATTACGGATGTCCGAAGCGCAATTACAACAACATCGTCTCCGACCACGCCTACATCATTTCCGTGAATCGGCAACAGATCGCGGCGACCTTGTCCTCGATTGTCGTTGCGGTTTTCGTTTGGGCGGTGATTGTTCTCGTAAACCTTTGGAGCATTCGTCGCGAACAGACTAAACGGGAATCCCCTGAGCGAAACTGATTCGGCGCGGTGGCCCGTAGGTGCGCGCGAAGCGTGCTGCGCTCTGCAGCAAGGTGGGTAGCGTTTGCGAGGCAGTCTACGTAGCGCCGGCATCCTGCCGGCGAATTTCTGCGGCGCTCACGGACACCCAATTCGCCGGCGGGACGGTGAGGCGACCCGCGAAGTCCGGGTGTCGCGGGCAGAAAATCAAAACCGCCGGCAGGATGCCGGCGCTACAAGAGGCGCTACGACGGAAGCCCACGTTGTGGAGGGAATGCATTTGAAACTCGCCACTACAGGCCATGCTACAACTCGCGCGGGGTTCGCGAATTCGCGGGGCGGGTGTATACTCCGCGGCGCTGAACCGCACCATCCGATTCTCAACTCACCACTCACCCATCCGGTTGAAACGACCGGACAGAACTTCCCTTGAAGGAGGGTACATGATCAAGTTTCTCTTCACCGCTTCTGCTCTCGTTCTGCTCATGCTTGCCGGCGGCGCACGCCCGCTTGCTGCGCAGGACGCATCCACGGCGCCACCCAAAGTTCTCGTGATCGATCGCGAGCTGGTAAAACCCGGCAAAGATGCCGGGCATGTGAAGAACGAAGCCGCATTCGCGCAGGGTCTCGCGGCAAACAAGATCCCCGGAAACTACATAGCCGCCACGACGATGAGCGGCCCGAATGAAGCATGGTTCCTCGTCGGATTTGATTCCTATGCGGACTGGGAGAAGTCAAACAAGGCGAGCGACAATCCAAAAGTGCGCGCCGCGCTCGAGCCGCTGATGGAAAAGGACGGCGACTACATCAGCGAAACCCGGCAGATCGTCGCGTCGTACAACGAAAAGTGGAGCTACCGCCCCACCGTCGATGTCGTGCACACCCATTATTTCGAAGTGGAGACGATTCGCTTGCGCGCCGGCCACGCACGGGAATTCGACGAGTTGATCGCCATGTCGAACGCCGCCATGGAGAAGATCAATCTCGATGAGCACGACATCGCGTTCGGCGCCGACTACGGCAACAACGGAAATACCATCTATATCTTCACGCCGCGAAAGTCTCTGGCGGACATCGACGCCGAGCAGGCGACGTTCCAGGCGTTTCGCGACGCGCTCGGCGAAGAGGGTCGAAAGCACCGGGCTCAGCTTGCGGAGGCCGCGATCGCGTCGGACACGAGCGACCTGATCCAGGTCAGCCCGGAAATGAGCTACCCGGCGGATTCGTGGATCAAGGGCGATCCGACGTTCTGGAAGCCCAAGGCCGCTAAGCCCGCGGCGAAGGCAGCAGCGCCAGCAGCGGCGAAAAAGGCCGCCCCGCCGTCCGGGAACTAGCCGCAACGCTGACGTTTCCTAAACCTGCGTGAGGGCGTCCGCCGCGGCGGACGTCCTTACAGCTCCGCGTTTGGCACGCGACGTGTGGAGTGCGGCGGCGAGCCGCCGCTGTTTGCCGCCCGGGCTCACCCGGGCGTGCTGCAACCGTGCGCTAAGCAAGGCCGCCGGGGCAAGCCCCGGCGAAGAGGGAGCGGGAGCAAGCTCCCGCACTCCACATGGGGCGCGGCGACTATCCAAAAAGCGAGGCGATGCTGGAGCCGATGCCGAGCATGTTGCCGAGTCCGCCGCCGGAGCTGCCCGACGCGCGCTGCCTCACGCTGAGCAACTGCGCTGGGACTCCCATCGCTTTGCCGAGCAGGTTCGTATCGATGCCGTAGGTCTGGCCGAGCGCATTGAGGCCGGCCATCTGTTCCTTCAACTGCTGATTCGCGAACGCGATGTGATTTTGCTGGGCCTGGCTGGCGTCGGTCTGCGCCTGTTCGCGGCCGAGCTGCGCGGTGAGGTCGCCGTAGCCCGCGGAGTTGTTCGTGGCGGCCATGCGATTTGCAGCGCGTTCGCGGAGCGCGTCGAACGCGGTGTTGGCCGCGCCGAGGCTCTGCTGCGTGATCGCGGACTGCTGCTGCGGCGTGTAGCCCTGGCTGTTGAGCAGGCTCGTGATCGTCGGCATCATCGCCGAGCGGTCCTGCTGGCTCTGCTGGTTCGATTGCGAGATGAGCTGGTTCTGCTGCGCGAGCTGCTGGTCGGTGAGATTTCGAGTGTGCTGCGCTGCGCTGCGCGGGACATGGTGTCTCCTTGGCGCGCCTTTGCCGGCGCGACGCGTGTGAGCTGATTGAATTGATCAATGAGTGCTGAGAGTGGCTAGTGATGAGTGGCTAGAATGAGCTGGCGCGGTTCTCTCTACCAGCTATGCCATCGCTGCCGTCCTGGTGTTCGTGTAAGCACCTGATCACGACAGCTTGTCTCGCCAGCCTGGCAGACTGGCATACGATGTGGGCGGAGGGCGCCCGTTGATGCTTCGAACCTTAGTTGCCTTTGCCTTATTCCTATCGGCCTTCTGCGTTGGATACGCCCAAGACAGCCCGTGCGCTGATCCTGAGGCCAAGCAAGCGCTGACCGAAGCCGATACGCTTCGTAGTTGGGATTCACTCTACAAGTCTTTCAGGCTATATCGGAATTGCGATGACGGTGCTATTGCTGAGGGCTATAGCGAGTCAGTGGCGCGCATCCTCGTTGATCACTGGGATACCCTTCCGCGGCTAGCTGAACTGGCGAAGAAGAGTGATAAGTTCTGGCATTTTGTGTTGAAACATGTCGATGCAACCGAGAATCCAGACGACCTCCAGAAAATCAAGCTGAACTCAATACGGCGCTGCCCCGCCGGACTGCGCTTGGTGTGCGGTGACTTAGGGAGGGCCGCAGATTCTGCGATCAAGGACCTCGCACCTGAGCAGCGTGAGCCCCCGCTGGAATGAAAATGCTGCCAAGTTCCAGCCACTAGTCTCTCGGCACTAGCCACTGATCTTGAGTCTTCTGCAGTACGGCGTCCAAGCGTCATCGCGGACCCAGCCGAGCGATTCGAGGCGGCGGCCGAAGCGGCGCGCGATTTGCGGAGGGAGCCAGGCGTGCGCGTCGTCGAGGCCGCGCGCGAGCAAGTCCTGTTCTCCGGCGCGATGGAGCGCGAGGAGCCATTCGTAACGCTGGCGCGCGTTCCCTACCCTGCTGTGCCTGCCCGACCTGTCATTCCGAGCCCGCCCGGGCGGACGAGGAATCTCTCTTTGCGTCGCCGCGTCGCCGGAACCAACATCGAAGAGGGATCCCTCGGCCGAAAACGGGCCTCCGGATGACACATTGCGGTTGGGGGCGGCGTCGGCAGAGTCGCCGCGATCAACCAACAGATACATCTCGCACGTGAGCCGCGCGAGCGACGCCATCACCGCGCGGCCGTCGTCATCCTCGACAACGAGCTTCGAAATGAAAATCGGGTCGGCGAGATCCGGAAACGCGTAATCGAAGCCCTGGCTCGCGTGCATGCGGCGCAGGGCGTCAAGATCGGCGGGTGTGTATTCGCGGACGAGCACGAGGTGGCGGCAGATACGAATGCAATATCGCGCGTTCGGCACCCGACATGTGGAGTGCGGCGGCGAGCCGCCGCTGTCTGCCGCACGGGCTTGCCCGGGCGTGCTGCAACCGTGCGCCAAGCAAGGCCGCCGGGGCAAGCCCCGGCGAAGAGGGAGCGGGAGCAAGCTCCCGCACTCCACATGCGCCGAGGAGATCCCTCGCTCCGCTCGGGATGACAAATCCTCGGGATGGCGATCCTCGTCGGGCATCGTCACCCTTCGCTTCCCGATGGTCGCTCAGGGTGACCATCCTGATCGGATGGTCAAAACACGCGATGGCGGAGGAGCGGGTGGATGCGCGCGAGGGCTTCGGCGGCGTCGAACATTGTGGCGCCGGGCGCGACGCCGTGTGGCGCGAGCGCGGACTGCGCGGCGTCAGAAATCGGCTTCTGCGCGAGCGGGTGCGGCAGCGCGTCGAATGCAGGCTCGTCCTCGAGCGAGAGGTGCACGCCTTCGTCGGCTTCGATGAGGACGAGAATCCGTGTCGCGTCGCCGCCGGGCGAGAAAGTTTCGGTCGTAGGGGCGCAGCACGCTGCGCCCGGCGCGGATGCTTGGCAATGCTGCGACAATTCGGCGCTGGTTTCGGGGGATGATTGCTGATGGATACGCGTTTGTACCCCGATGCCATCGCCCGTCGCGCCTTGCTCGTTGGTGCGCTCCGGCGACGCCGCACCGGGCACGGCGTGCCGTGCCCCTACGGGAAAAGCGTCTTCGGCGGGTACCGTTTCCGAATGGGCAGCATCGAGCCAAGGAATTGTGCCGGGCGCAGCGTGCTGCGCCCCTACGGGATCGTGCGCGGCGGGCGAGTCCAGCACGATGAAATGCGAATTCGCGAAGCGCGCGGCGTGGCGCTGCCAGTCGCCGAGCGTCGTCATGTAATAGCGTTTGCCGGTCATGAAGCACCTAAGAGAGGTTTCAGGAACGCAGGACGATATGCCGCCAGAAACACGGCGCGCTGGTACGGCGTCGTTGACAACGGAATTGCGGAATGATATTTACGCCGCAGGTTTTTCCTTCCCAGACCAGCACGGAGGCAGCCGAGATGGCAAAAATCGCAGCGTTCCTCTACGGGCTCGTCGTCTACCTCATTTTCTTTCTCACGTTCGTTTACGCGATCGGATTTGTCGGCAACATTGTGGTTCCAAAGTCCATCGATTCCGGCGGCGGAACTTTTTCCCTGGCGGCGCTGCTGATTGACGCGCTCCTGCTGGGGCTTTTCGCCATCCAGCACAGCGTGATGGCGCGCCAGGGCTTCAAGAGTTGGTGGACGAAGCTGGTGCCTCGCCCGGTTGAGCGCAGCACGTACGTGCTGCTCGCAAGCGCGTGCCTCATCCTGCTGTACTGGCAATGGAGGCCCATGACGGGCGTCATCTGGGACGCGCAAAATCCTGCCGGGCGGTGGATCCTGCTTGCGCTCTTCTGGATTGGCTGGCTCACGGTTCTCGGCTCCACGTTTCTAGTCAGCCATACGGACCTTTTTGGGCTGCGTCAGGTCTCTCTCTACGCGCGTGGCCAGGAGCACACGCAGATCGGGTTCAAGACAGTTTCGCTCTACAAGCATGTGCGTCACCCGATTTATCTGGGCTTTCTCCTCGCCTTCTGGGCAACGCCCCGGATGACGCAGGGACACCTGCTGTTTGCTGTCGCCACAACCGCCTACATGTTGCTCGCGATTCAGTTCGAAGAGCGGGACTTGATTTCGTTCTTCGGAGACACGTACCGGGAATACAGGCGGCACACTCCGATGCTCGTGCCCTTCACCAAGAAGTAGCGATACGAAGCGGGCGCGCTGCTACTTGAATTGTTCGTCGATTTCGACCTGGTAGCCGGCGGCGAGGCGATTGGTTTCGTTGGCCATGCCGACGACGGACATCAGCTCGTGAAACATGGCGTCGGTCATGCCGCGCTTGCGGGCCGCGGCGGTGTGCGACGCGATGCAGTAGCCGCACTGGTTCGTCACGCTCACGGCGACGTAGATCATTTCCTTGGTCAGTGGATCGAGCGCTCCCGGCGCCATGATCTGCTTGATCGACTCCCACGTGCGCTTGAGCGCGACCGGATCTTGCGCGAGCGCTTTCCAGAAATTGTTGATCCAGTCGGTCTGGCGCGTCTTCATGATGTCGTCGAAGACGGCGCGCACCTCAGGGCTTGCGTCCGCGTATTCGATGAGGCCTGCTTTGCCGCTCATGCTTCCCTCCCCTGGCGATCCTGTTTGCAGGAGAATAGCAGAGCGAGGTGCAAGCGAGCACAGCCGGCGCGGCGGACGCCGCGGTTGTTACTCTTGTAGCGCCGGCATCCTGCCGGCGAATTTCTGCCGCGCCCGCCGACACCAAAACCGCCGGCAGGATGCCGGCGCTACGAAAACCTTCGGCCGGGACGATCCGCATTCACCACCGATGGGAGCGACGTGTGGTAGTCTGTGCCGCGCGAAATTGGGAATGCCGTGAGCGGCAAACACGGGAGGCCGAAATGATCGAGCAAGATGTCGAAGTTCCGATGATCTCAGGAAAGGCGGACGCGGTGCTGTTTTACGCGGAGGACGGCAAGCGCCGCCCGGGCGTGTTCCATTTGCCGGACATCGTCGGAATTCGGAAGTCGCATCGGGACATGGCGCGGCGGCTGGCCGAGCAGGGCTACACCGTGCTGCTGCCGAATCTTTTCTATCGCACGTCGCGCTCGCCGGTGTTCGATTTTGAGCCGAACTTTCCGGACGCGCGCACGATGAAGCGCTTCGGCGAACTGGCCGGTCCGCTGACGCCGGAAGCGATCGAGCGCGACGCGGCGAGTTACATCGATTTCCTCGCGGCGCAGAAAACGGTGAGCGACGGGATGATGGGCGCGGTCGGATACTGCTTCAGCGGCGCGGTGGCGCTGCGCATGGCGGCCGCGAGGCCGGAGCGCATCGGCGCGGTCGCGTCATTTCACGGCGGCGGACTTTTCACCGACGCGTCCACCAGCCCGCATCTCGTGCTGCCGCGGGTGAAGGCGCAGCTCTATTTCGCGCACGCGGTGAAGGATCAATTCATGCCGCCGGAAGCGATCGACAAGCTCGACGAAGCCCTCGTCGCGTGGGGCGGGAAATTCGAGAGCGAAATGTACGACGGCGCGCTCCACAGCTGGACCGTGCCCGATAGTCCCGTCTACAACCCTCCGCAAGCCGAGCGCGCATTCCGGAAACTGACCGCGTTTTTCGCCGCCACGCTGAAGTAGCCGCTCCCATAGCCGCGATTGTCATCCCGAGCGCAGCGAGGGATCTCTCTTGGTTTAGATTCGGGCGTGGCGGCATCGAAGAGAGATTCCTCGGCCAAAACCGGGCCTCGGAATGACAGCGTTGCTGGTTCGGCACGGGGCGCCAAAGAGAGATTCCTCGGCCGAAATTCAGCCTCGGAATGACAACCTCGCTGTTGGGTGATGCGCAGCCAAGCATGTTTGCCGGGCACAGCATGCTGTGCCCCTACAAAGCAATTCGCCGGCAACGGCTCACCAGCCACTGCTCTCCATTCACCACTTGCGCGTGTCGTCCTTGGTGCGGATCGTCGACATTCGCGCGGTGAGAGCGCGGAGCATCCACGGCGCGAATCGTTCGACGGCGACGAGCACTTTGCCGTGACCGGTGACGATCCGCTCGCGCTTGCCGCGCGCGACGGCGTGCAAAATCTCGCGCACCGCTGTCGGAGTGCTCACGATCATCCTTGGAGGAATCGGGTCCTTCGAGCCTGCGTGCAACTTTCCCTGATTATCCGTGACGCGGATTTCGCTCGCGACAAATCCCGGACTGATGAGCGTCACCTTGATTCCGGAGGTGCGAAGTTCGGGCGTGATCGCGTCGGCGAGCGCGCGCAGCGCGAACTTGCTCATCGAATATGGTGACGCGCCGGGAGTGGCGATCCATCCCGCCACGCTCCCGATGATGGCGAGATTTCCTTTGCTCTTTTCGAGCGCGGGCAGCGCGGCGTAAATCGTGCGCAGGACGCCGAACACGTTGGTTTCGAATTGCCGGCGGTAGTCCTCGAGCGCGAGTTTCTTCAGCGGTGCGACTACGCCGAATCCCGCATTGGCGAAGACCACGTCGAGCTTGCCGAAAGCGCGGGTGGCGTCCGCCACGGCGCGTTCGAGGTCGCCATCGCGCGTGACGTCGCATTCGGCGAGGATCGGGCGCGGCTTTCCGGCGTCCACGATTTTTTGCGCGAGGGTTTCGAGGCGGTCCGTGCGGCGCGCCGCGAGCGTCAGGCGCGCGCCAGCCTGCGCCAGTTGCCAGGCGAGTTCCGCACCGATGCCGGAAGAGGCTCCGGTGATGAGCACGGATTTGTCGCGGAAGAAAGAATGCGCGCCGCTCATGCCGACATCTTATAGCACGGGCCCGGATGCGGCGGCCTTTTCACCGAGGCGTCGACAAGCTCGACGCAGCGCTCGCCACAGCGGCGATGTCATCCCGAGCGGAGCGAGGGATCTCTCTTGGTTCGCGCCCAACCTCGGCGAACATCGAAGAGAGATTCCTCGGCCAAAACCGGGCCTCGGAATGACAACGCAGGTACGTTGAGGGCAAAATATCCCGTTCGGCACGGACGAAGTTCGATGCGACGGTACTACGTCTACATTCTCGCCAGCGCTTCCGGAGTTCTCTATACCGGTGTAACCAACGCGATTCGACGCCGCGTGATTCAGCATCGGCTCAAATTGATTCCGGGCTTCACCAAGAAATACAACGTCACGAAGCTCGTTTATTTTGAGGTTTTCGGACAAGTACGCATGGCGATTGCGCGGGAGAAACAGATCAAGGCTTGGACACGAAAGAAGAGAGTAGCTCTGATCGAATCAAAGAACCCACAATGGGCAGATCTGAGCGCGGATTGGTTTCCTGATCCGCTGCCCCGGTGAGTAATTACTCCGAGTACTACCACGCCCGCCCCCGATCCTTGGCTACGCATCACGGCGCACCAATGTTGTCATTCCGAGGCCTGGTTTTGGCCGAGGAATCTCTCTTCGGTTCGCGCCAGGCTCAAGTCTGAACCAAGAGAGATCCCTCGCTTCGCTCGGGATGACAGCCGCGATTTGATTAGGAGCTAAACGTGTAGTTGTGCGTGAGGATGGAGGCGGCGTGGCGGCCGGCGAAGAATTCGTGCGTCGGCGCGCAACTCACTGTCACTTTTTGCGCGAGATTGTCACCGGGCGCAGCATGCTGCGCCCCTACGGTCTCGTTTCGCGCCGACGCGCAGATGACTTCGATTTTGGTGAGCGTAAGGCGGCCAAATCTGCCAACTAGGATATCGCACAGGCAGAGGCGCTCGGCGCGCATCGGCGAGCCGTCGGCGAGAGTGAAGATGTGGTGCGGCGTGACGTCGAGCGATTCGGCGTTCGAAAAATGCAGGCGGATGAACGTGTCCGCGTCGCGGACCTCGATGCGTACGATGCGCGTCCAGCCCTCGCCGCCGGTAGCCGACGGGCAGCGCAGATGTTCGCCGACCTGGCACGTTTCGATTTCGACGGTGCCGCGCTCCTTGGTGAGGACGACGCTGCCCGCGCGCAGACAGCTTCCGCTGCCGCCGCCCGAGCCACCTCCGGTGCCGCTGCTGGTGGTCGCGGCGACGATCGCGCCCTGCGAGAGTGGGACGCGTCCCTGAAGCGCCTGCTGCTGCGCGGCGAGATTCGTCTTCGCCGTCTGCGCGTTTGCGGGGGTGCCTGAGCCGCCGGCGACCCACGCGAGCGCGGACGCGGCGTCATCCCAGTACGGATAAAAATAATAGGTCGTGGCAGCGGCGAGGCCCGAGATGGCGACCGAGCCGTTGGGGATCGCGGTGGTGGTGCCGTCGGCGCGATAGATCGCAAGCCCGGACCACGACCACGTGAGACTTGACGTGGTCGAAACGTAGGTGAACGCGCCGGACCACGTCGGCGGCACCGAGCCTTTCATCAGCACGCCGGATTTCGTGGGATCGATTTGGCCGGCCGTGAGCGCGCCCGAAACGACGCGGGCGTAGTTCGTGCCGTCGGTGATCTGATCGTCGAGGCTCCAGCCCTGATTCGGGCCGAGCGACGCGCCGGCGAGGCGCTTCAGCGCTTCGTAGAGCTGCGGGTTCGTTTTGCGCAGTGCTTCGATTTGAGGAACGGTTAGCATGGGGATTTGGCCACGGAGACATGGAGGCACAGAGAACGACTTGGGGAAGTTGTAGCGCCGGCATCCTGCCGGCGATTTTCGTTCCCATCACCGCCGACCACAAACGCCGGCAGGATGCCGGCGCTACGTGACTCGGCGGGCGCGTGTGCCGAATAGGCAGCATCACGCCAAGCATTTGCGCCGGGCGCAGCGTGCTGCGCCCCTACGAGAATTCGAATCGCGTCGCGCTTCGATTTGGGGAACGGTAAGCACTTCAATATGTATCGTCTCGGCTATGATTTTCGCTGGACTGCGCGGACGATTTGGGCTTTAATCCCGGCCATGCAGACGCTTGGGATTTCGGATTCGACTCCCCGGTCGGACAGTCGCCTGAAGAATCTTTTTTGGCCTACCATCCGAACCGCCAGCGACGTCGACACTCTGGGCTCGCAGGGCTACTGGATTTGTGCGGCCGTGTCCGTCTTTGCCTGGCTGAGCTCCGCCGCGACCGGGCATCCGATCGCCGGCTTTTTTCTCCTGCTGTACTTCTACCTGGGCGGAGTCGGCGTCAGGCAGCACAGTCTTTACGCCGCCGCGGCGGTGTTTGTGATGTTCATCGCGAACACCGTGATTTCGCCGGGCATCTTGAGCTTCTTCGGCTGCGTTCTGCTGCTTTCGGTTTTGCGAGCGACGTTTATCGCGTCGTTTTGGGAGGCGAAGGAAACCGAAGCCGAAATGCCGATCCGCTTGAGCGAGACGTGGGGCGATAAGTTCGTGGACAAGCTGCCCGTTTGGCTCTGGCCCAAGGTGCGGATCGCCTACTACATCTTCTCAGTTGGTTTCCTCGCTCTAACGACCGTCGGGCTGGCCATGATCGTTCTGCGTCGCCACGTCTGAGTCGCCCAGAACTTCCCTTTCTTACAGGTGCTTAGCCACAGAGATACGGGGGGCACAGAGAGCGACTTAGAGACGAGCATCGAGCCGGGCGACGCTTATTTGGGCGTGATAGGGGGAGTGTGAATCACCACCGGATGAAGACCCACGAGCACGGCGATGGCGCCAAAGATGAGAGGCAGGAGAATTTCCGCCCACTTTCGAAGTGCCAGGTACCTTACCGAACGGTCTGCGAGTTTGAGCACTGCATCTGGTATCTCGCCTTTATAATCGCCAGTGACTGTGGTTCCGAGTGCGGCTATTTCTTGGCTGAGGTCGCTCGCGCCGTAGCCTTGCGCGGTGATGCCAGGGCGATGAAGATACTCGGACCTGTCCTCGTCGCGTTCAACCTCGGCATCTTCTTTGCGCTCCTCGATTTTTTCGATCCGCTGATTCACCTTGTGAAGCTCGAGAGCGCGAGCTTCTCGTTCTTCCGGCCGGGATTCCTTCGTCTGCAATATTTCAGCGTGGCGATTTCTTAGGCGAGTCAGTTCTTCATCTAGCCGCCGAATTCTTTCCGCATGGGCGTCATCCTTTCTTCTGTACTCCATTTCGGCGGCTCTCGCCGCGTCCCAATAGGGCGCCGCGTGTGTTGCAAGCGTGTCGAGCGCCAGCACCTGCCGCGCCGAAGCAATCACGGTGTCCGTAAGCAACTTCATCGGATACACCAGGGCGGCCTTCACGGCATAATTCGCGGCCGTCAACTCCTGCCAGGCACCGATTCCGAACAGAATCATGAGATAGGCGGTCGCGAATACAAACACGTAGGTGATCGCCGCGGCGGAGACGCGCACGCGAAGAAACTCCAGGTCAAGGCTCTCAATCGACGCGATGCCTCTGGCGAGGCACATCGTCAGGACGGCGCTGATCAGTAGGTACTTTTGCCTCTCGCGAGTCGCGTCACTGAAAGGTTCGCGTAGTAGCTCGGCGCCCGCGGTCAGGATTTTCTTCCTGCGCGCGGCACGCGGGTCGAGGCCTTCTGTGCCGGCGGTATCGCCGACAGGAGCGCCCGCCTTCTTTTCCTCTTCCGCCATACGCGCCTCTCACCGACCCAGTCGCAGCAATCTGTTGGAATGGCAACGTACCATCGGCGTTAATGGGTGTCAATTTCGGCGGGAAAGGGTGCGGTGGCAAACGCTTTTACTGCAAGAGAGATCCCTCAGTCGCGCTGCTCCTTCGGGATGACAATGGTTCGGCGCGGCTCACCACAAGTTCCTCGTCGGATTGTCAGTTCGGGGTTGATTGCGAGGGCGCCACGCGGTCGAGGGCGGCGCGGAAGAGTGCGATGTGCGCGGCGGTGCTGCCGCAGCACGCGCCGACGATTCTGGCGCCTGCGTCGAGCACGCCTTTCACTCCGGCCGCCATTTCCTCGGGCGGTTGTTTGTAGACCCAGCGGCCGTCTTCGAGGACGGGCTTGCCCGCGTTCGGCATGGCCATGAGCGGCAAATCGCACGCCGTCCGGTAGCGCGTGAGGATGCGCGCCATCCATTCGATATCGACGCCCGCGCCGCAGTTCGTGGCGGCAACGTGCGCGCCCGATTTCTGCATGAACGCCGCCGCTTTTTCCGGATTGACGCCCATCATCGTGCGGGCGTCGCGGCCGTTGCGCGTGATGTCAAACGCGACTGAGGCGATGACGCACGGCGCGCCCGCCTCGCGCGCCGCTTCGATGGCCAGGCCGAGCTCGTCGAGCGACGTCTGCGTTTCGATGATGATGCCGTCCACGCCCGCGCCCACCAGGGCCGCCGCCTGCTGCCGGAAAGCGGCGCGCGCCTCTTCGGCTGTGACTGTGCCGTACGGCTTCAGCAGTCCGCCGAACGGGCCGATGTCTCCCAGGACGTAACCGGAGCGCTCGCCCCAGGCGCGGCGCGCGATTTCGACGCCGGCGCGGTTGATCGCTTCGGCGCTGTCGGCAAGGCCGTGGCGCGCCAAGTTGATCGCCGAGGCGCCGAAAGTCTGCGTGATCAGGCAGTCGGAGCCGGCCTCGACGTAGCTCTTGTGGATGGCGAGAACGCGGTCCGGATGGGTGAGATTCCACTGCTCGCCGCACGCGCCCATCTCCAGGCCCGCGGCCTGCAACTGCGTTCCCATCGCGCCATCGGAGAGCAAGGGGCGTTCCGCGATCGCTTCGAGCAGGCTCTTCATTTCGTTTCCATGGATCATTCTATCCTACGAAACATGGAAACAAATTACAGCGCGATGGCGGGCGTTCGAGATAGATGGCTGACATCACGCCAAGGGATTTTGCCGGGCATGGCATGCCATGCCCCTACGAACGCACGCGGTCGAGGATCGAAGAGAGATCCTTCGGCTCCCGTTGGTCGCTCAGGATGACGATCCTCGTCGGATCGTCAATTCCCTCCCCTGATGATCGCGAAGGGATCGGGCTTGGACCAGGGGACGAGCTTGGTGAGCGAGAACCAGGAGCCGGCGGCGCTGGTGCCGAACTGATACGAGACGCGCTCGGCGAGCACGTTGGTGAACTGCTCCATGTCACGCGAGGCAGGCGAGGCGAGCGTCCACGCGCCGAGCGACACCGACGACGCGTTGCCGGGCGTGACGCCCGAAAGCGCGAGCGAGCCTGCGCCCTGCACGTAGCCGGTGAGATAGCCGAAAAGATTCCGTCCGCTCAGGCCCGTCGCAGCCAGGAACGCAGTCGAGTAGAACGAATTGATCGCGGCACCGTCATCGGAATATGCGCCGGGCGTGAGCGCGTAAATCTTCGCGCTGGAGTTATTCGAGCCGAGGAAAATCTGCGCGACGCCGGTGGGACGCTCGATCAGGCCGCACGAATTCGCGGAGATCATCCACGGCCCCCATTTGCGCGAGCGCTCCGGCGCGGTGAGCATGGCGACGAGCGGATCGCCGAAGCCTTCGGTGTAGTCGAGCATGAGGATCTGGTTCGGCTTCGTGGCGCTGCCCATCGGCACGCCGACGAGGATCCGCTTGCGCTGCACATCGACCTGCACCCAGAGGCTCTGACCGTATTGCCAGTTGATCGCATCCCAGGTGGGCTGAATTTCCTGCGAGATTTTGACCGGCTCGCTGCCGTCGAATAGATACAGCCCGCTGCGCCCGGCGATCACGACCCACTCCTCGCCGATGCCAACGCCGTGCGCGGACGGCGTGCCGACCTTGTTCGAAACTTCCTCGACCTGCCAGAGCGCAGGCTCGTTGACGCCGTCGGTGGCGGTGACGTACATGCTGCGCTCTTTGACGAAGTAGAGATTGTTGCGCAGCGTGAACGCGGCGCGAATTCCCTGCCCGTTATTTTCGGCGATGCTCATGATGCCGGTGACGCCGTCGTAGCCCTCGGGCGTTTCAGTGCCGGATGCGCGAACGAGCGAGGGATTCTGCGCGGCGGCCGTGGGAAATACTTCGATGATGTCCACGACGAACGACTCGCCCGCGGGCCCCGGCGTGCCGTCGGCATAGACGCGCAGCACGAGATCGGATGGTAGAGACGCCTGCGGAGGAAAAAGGTCGGCGATGAATTCCTGATAGCTCGTGGTCGCCTGCGCGGCGGTGACGGCCAGGCCCACGCCGAGCGCGCCCATCGTTGGGCTGAACGCGTTGATGCGCAGCGTGCCGGCAGTGAGATTGCTGCTGCGAGCCACCCGCGCGCGGACCGAGTAGTCCGTGTTGGCGACGAAGAGCGGATTGCCGGACGCGTCCGTGATGCCGTCCTGCGAGATGAGCCCGCGCACAACGGTGACGGCGTCCGCGGTGATGCGATACGCTTCGCCCCACACGGCGTCGGACGGTTCGCGCGTGGCGCCCGCTCCGAGCGTCGGATCGAGCAGCCAGCCGAGCGGGCGGCCGTTGCCGGAAGCGTCCCATCCGCCGTCGAAGGTGAGGTTGCGCCAGTTGTCCATGTTGGCGCGCTCGCCCCACCAGAAAAGCCGTTCGGCGTAGGAGACGACGCCAAGCTGCTCGGGCAGCTCGATCTGGCTGAAGAGGTAGTCCATGCTCACGCCGGAGAGCAGAATCGTGTCTGTGAAATCGACGGTGGCCGATGTGGTCGTGTTGTCGTTGATGACCATCGTGGCAGGAACGTGATAGAAGCTCGCGCCGCCCGAAGCGGTGAACGCGAGCAGGCGCTGCACCACGTTCGACGGGCCGACGGGAATGTTCGTCACCTGCGTGGCGTGCAGGCCTGCGGCGGTCCACGAAACGGGCGGCGAAGGCTCGGTCCAGAATCCCTGGCGCGTGACGAACACGACTACGCACTGGTGCACGCCCGGCGAAACGCTGCCGCTGGATGTTGCGTCGGCGAGAGCTGGACCTTCGGCGGGGCCGATCTGGCTGACGCGATCGTAGTGCGAGCCGTCGTACTGCCGCGGCAGGTCCTGGCCGATCGCGCCGTCGCCGAGCGCCATGTACTCGCGTCCGAAAAGCGTGGTGGCGGCGAGGAAGAGATTTGGCTTCGCGCCACCCGCGGCCAGGATCGAGAGCGTGCCGGGCGAAGTCTCCTTGTAGAGATTGCCGAGCGAATCGAGCACCACGAGTTGCTGCGCGAGATTCGTCGAGATATACGTCTTCAGGCCGTTGATTTGCGGCGCGCCGGCAAGCGGCGAGTATTGCGACACGAGGCCCGGACGCGTGCGGACGCCGCCGGGGAAGAAATCGACGTCGCCGAGACTGGGCGACATTCCGGGCGGCACGTCGGAGGGGTCGAGCAGCGTGACCCAGGTGCCGAAGACGTTCAATGGAAGAGGCGAGAAACTTTCGATCGACATGATTGACTCGGTTGGGAGAATGAAGTCCCGCGGCTCGTCTGCCGGGACCGAATGAAGGGCGGCGATTCTGTGGAGTGCGAGCGAATAAAGAGCTGTTTATGGAGTGCGGCGGCGCGCCGCCGCTGTTTGCCGCCCGGGCAAGCCCGGGCGTGCTGCAACCGCGAGCCAGGAGCAAGGCCGCCGGGGCAAGCCCCGGCGAAGAGGAGCGGGAGCAAGCTCCCGCACTCCACTGGCGCAGGTTCGTTCGGATGACGTTGTGGAGTGCGAGCGAACAAAGAGCTGTTTGTGGAGTGCGGCGGCGCGCCGCCGCTGTTTGCCGCACGGGCTTGCCCGGGCGTGCTGCAACCGCGAGCCGGGAGCAAGACCCGCCGGGGCAAGCCCCGGCGAAGAGGGAGCGGGAGCAAGCTCCCGCACTCCACATCAGGCTTGCCGGCGCGGGAGCTGATGCTAAATGAGCACAGCCGGCCTACAAATTGAGGGTGACGTCAAACTCCGGCACGGAAACTCGATCGCACGGAAAGCGGAGAACCGTTTTGCGGAAAGCTGGATTGGCCTTGCGCTCGAACCATGCAGCCGAGCACCAGGGATAGTTCGCGGCGCGGCGCACCAAGCCGTGGCGCACGGCATTTTCGTGTACGTAGCGGAGACGGGCGAAATAGGAGCGCTGATTCGTCACCAGCGTATCCCAATACTGGAACCAGATCCGGCGTCCGGGTTGCCGGTCGAGTTCGTTTACCGCGCGGGCCGTGCGCGAATGCAAACGTCGGATCATGCTCGGCAGGGATTCGGGAGCGGTGGACCCGGCCACGAAGTGGTAGTGGTTGGGAAATGCCGCCCAAGCCTGAAGATTCCAGGCATGTTCCAAGCACAGTGTCAGGAGCGCGTCACAGAGCAGGTCCAAATGGGGTCTCGAGCGAAAAAACGGCTCCTTGCCGCAGGTCGCCGCCGTCACGATATAGGTTCCTCGTTCCGTAATGCAGTGGGCCGGACCGTGGGGCCAGTCGGGCATGATTTTGGCGGAGTGTACCCTCGGTGCGCAGGCGGGAGCAAGCACTGGCTGGGAAATTCCGACAAACCGCACCTCTCGTGCGAATGGAGAGCTGTTTGTGGAGTGCGGCGGCGCGCCGCCGCTGTTTGCCGCCCGGGCTTGCCCGGGCGTGCTGCAGCCGCGAGCCAGAAGCAAGGCCGCCGGGGCAAGCCCCGGCGAAGCGGAGCGGGAGCAAGCTCCCGCACTCCACATGCGGAAGGCGCGTTCGGATGATCTTGTGGAGTGCGAGCGAATGGAGAGCCGTTTATGGAGTGCGGCGGCTCGCCGCCGCTGTTTGCCGTCCGGGCTTGCCCGGGCGTGCTGCAACCGCGAGCCAGAAGCAAGGCCGCCGGGGCAAGCCCCGGCGAAGCGGAGCGGGAGCAAGCTCCCGCACTCCACATGCGGAAGGCGCGTTCGGATGATCTTGTGGAGTGCGAGCGAATGGAGAGCTGTTTATGGGGTGCGGCGGCTCGCCGCCGCTGTTTGCCGCCCGGGCTTGCCCGGGCGTGCTGCAACCGCGAGCCAGGAGCAAGACCCGCCGGGGCAAGCCCCGGCGAAGAGGGAGCGGGAGCAAGCTCCCGCACTCCACATGTGACGGCGGCGTGGATCACCAGTCACCAATCACGAATCACAGCATCTTCTTGAAGATTCCGTAGAACGTGATGGTGTCGGCGGTGATGGCGGAGGGGTACGCGCCCGCGGCGAGTTCGGGGAACGCGCCGGCGCTCGATCCCTGCTGGAAAATCTTCACCTTGCCGTTGTTCATCGCGGAGCCGGGATAGAAGACGTAATCGTAGCCCGAGAGGCCGTCCATCCAGGCGGTGCCCTGGATCGGAGCCTGCGTCGCCGCGATGATGGGAAATTGCGAGAGGTCGAGCGTATCGCCGCTCGTCGAATAGTTGCCGGACGCGGCCGCCGTGCCGGTGACGTGAATGCGCTGGCCGTCGTCCCATGTGTCGATCAGTGTAAACGTGAGTGCCATGGTTCCTCCGAGGGGCTCTTGATATCTGATACGGGGTGGTTGCTGGAGAGAAAAAGGAGTAGGATGCCGCGCAGTCCTGGCATGGGGGCAGACATGCCGATCATTTCCAAGGTCGATCACGAGAGCAAAGAAATCCACGCTGTAGCCGTTGGGCCCGTCACATTCGCCGACGTGGAAGCTCACCTCCTGCAAGAGAAAAACTGGGGCGCGCTTTCCTATCGCGAGTTCATCGACGGCCGGGGCGCGGGGCCGATATTCACGCCCGCCGAAGTCCGGCAGATCGTGGAATTGCTTCGAAAGATGAGCGAGGGATCGCCGCTGGGCCGCACGGCCGTGCTGGTCTCCTCGGATTACGCTTTCGGCGTGATGCGGATGCTGGAGATGCTTATCGACGACGTCTTGCAGCTAAAGCCCTTCCGGGACGAGCAGGAAGCGCGCGAGTGGCTGGCCGAGAAAAGCGCCGGCACTTCTCCTAAGTAACGCACTACCCGGCCGCGGAATTCATAGATTGTTCGTAGTTATCCGAATCGAGAGGGTCCCCTTAGAGGAATAAACGCATCACCGGGCCAAGGTTGGGCGTGGAGTCACATATGCCGATCATTTCCACGGTCGATCGTGAGCGCAGGATGGTCGAATCTCTCGCCGTCGGGCCGGTCACTTATGCCCATATCGAATCCCACTTGATGCGCCTGAAGGGCTGGAACGCCCTTGCTTACGACGAATTCATGGATGTCCGGGGCAGCGGCGCGCTGTTCATGCCCGGTGAGGTCGAGCAGATTGGCGGGTTGTTTCGAAAGTTGAGCGAGGGATCGCGGCGTGGCCGCAACGCCGTATTGGTCTCCTCGGATTTCGCCGAGAGCGTGGTGCGCCAGCTCGCAATGCTGATCGAGGACGTTTGCGAGATCCAGCCCTTCCTGGATGAGCGGAAAGCCCGCGAGTGGCTGGCCGCAAAAGGCGCCGGCGGCTCTTCCACGTAGGCAATCAGCAGGGCCACCAATCGCTAGGCGCGGCTCGCCGGTCGCTGGTATGATGGGCTACTTGCGACGCAACCCGAACGCCTGCATGTGAATCCAAAGCGTCGATACATTCCACAAAGGGAGAGCTTGGTGCGGCGACTGCTGGCTGTTTGTGTGGTGGGAGTGGCGGTGTTCGCGGCGTTTGCGGTAGCGCAGAATGGTCCGGCGCCGGCTACGGTTGTCGTGGATGCCCGGAGTTATCCTTCGTGGAGTAGTTTCGTTAACGATCCTGCCCTGCCCGCGGGGCCGTTGACAGTCTCCGTATATGCGTTACCGCGCGCGATCGCTGCGGGAACTCCGAGAGCTCTCACATTCTTCTCCCGGGCGGACTTACCGAACCAGGTGGTTCAACAAGAAGACGGCGGGACGAACGGCGAGACGAAGAATTCGCTGACTTTCTGGAAGAGTGCTGCGGGAACAGGCGCGGTAGGCTTCTCCGGCGACGGGGGTGAGGCTGCGCTGGCAGAGCTGAATCTGAGCCAGGGCTCGCTGGTAAAGCGCAGCGGGATTGCGGTGGCGGCGGATGGGACGCTTTACATCGCGGATACGAAGAACGGCACGATCCGCAGCGTTGCGGGGCCTTCGAGCAGCGAGTCGGGAATCATCCGCAGCATCGCAGGAAAATGGGCGCCGCGGCAGAACGTCACGCTGACCGAGCCGATGGGGATTGCCGTCGATCGAGCGGGGAATCTTTACATTGCGGACCACGGCGCGGGCGCGGTGGATGTGCTGGTGGCGGCGACGGGCCAGCTCGAGACGCTGGCGCAGGTGGTTTCGCCCGCGAGCATCGCGGTGACGCAGGACGGCACGAAAGTTTTTGTGGCGTCGCCGGAAACCGGCGGCGTGTTTGCGATTTTGACGGGCACGCGCGCGATCGAGGCCGTATCCGGTTTTGCGCCGACGGCGGCAACGAGCACGAACGACAATTCCTCGGCGACGGGGCCGTGCGCCGCTGTGGGGTCCTCGCCGGCATCGACAGCGTCATCTACATCAGCGAGCGAGCAAGTTTGTCCTGCGGGCCTCGCGGTGGACGGCCGCGGGAATCTGTTCGTCGCGGACGCGAATGCGGGCAAGATTCTGCGCGTCGACGCGGCCACGAACAAGACGACGGTTGCTGTGAGCGGCATGATCACGCCGGGCGACATCGCGCTCGACCCTAAGGGCGACCTGTTCGTGGCCGAGCAGGGCCGCAGCCGGATCATCGCGATGGGGCAATTGGCCGCGACGTCCGGCATGCTCACGCTGACTGCGCCGGCGCCGCCGAACTGCACGCAGGGAGTTTCGTTTACTTACTGCAACGAGCCGTCGGGCGGGGTTTCCGCGGCGTTCACATTTACGCTGGCGAACACGTCCGCGACCGCCGCTGCGACGGCCGTGACCATCACACCACCGTTGAATCCCGCGACGCCCGGCAATTTCACCGTGTCGAGCACGGGCTGCACGGCGACGCTCGCGGCGAATTCGAGCTGCCTGATCAGCGTCGAGTTCACGCCGCAGACTACCGGCGCAATCACCGGATCGCTCAACGTGACGGACAGCCAGGGCGATTCGGTTACGCTGAATCTCGCCGGCACGGGCGATACGTACAGCTTGCAGCTCGCGAGCGGGCAGACGAATCTGGTGAACGTGGTGCAGGGCGGCACGGCGACGTACATGGCGCAGGTGCTGGCCGACAGCACGTTCGGCGCGAATGGCGAAAAAGTGCTGTTCGTGTGCCCGACGAACTTGCCGCAATTTTCGACGTGCGCGTTCAGCCCGTGTCCGCTGTCGGTGACGGCTGGCACGACGACGAATTTCACCATAGCGATCGCGACGTCGTCCAATACGGCGTCGGCGCCGCCGGTGACTTCATGCGGAGCCGCAGCGGGTGTGGGGCCGGGCCCCGATGGACCGGAAATGCGCGGGCCGCAGATGTTTTTGCGCTTGGCGCCACAGGCTACGCAGCGCGGTGCTGTCTTCCCCGCCCTGCTCGTTGCGACGATGCTGGCGCTCGCGGCGATTTTGGCGCTCGCGTTCGGAGGAATGCGCGCGCGCGGTGGTGCGTCACGCAGGCGTGCGGCAGTCGTTTTCGCGGCGGCGTGCCTTGCGGCGGCAATCGTCGCGGGATGCCACGGGGGCGCGAATCCCAGGGGATCGACGGCGACGCCCGTGGGCGTCACGCCGATGACGATGATCGGCCAGGCGCTCGATTCGAACGGCAATCCGCTGAATGCCGGGCGCCCGCTGAGCTTTTCAATCGACGTACTCGCAACAGCGTCGAAATAGTACCGCGCCCGTTGCGGGGCGACGTAGCGCCGGCATCCTGCCGGCGATTTTCGTTTCCATCGGCGGCGCCTTCATTTGTCATTCCGAGGCCGGGTTTTGGCCGAGGAATCCCTCTTCGATTCCGGCGATGCCAAGGTCTGAAGCAAGAGAGATCCCTCGCTGCGCTCGGGATGACAACCGAACCCTAACCAGGGCGTCTGTGGGCGGGGGCACGCCAAGAATGTTTGCCGGGCACGGCGTGCCGTGCCCCTACGGAATCACGCCAAATGGCGGCGATGCGGTGCCGATTGGAAATCCGACTCAGCCGGGCCTCGATTCTCACCTACAGGTAAACGACGCGGCGGTGGTAGCTGTAGGGCATGCGGCGGCGGCCCTTGGTCTGTTCCGGGCGAACGTACCTCTCGATTAAATTCTCCGTGGCCATCTGCGCGGTGCCGAGCAAGTCCTGTGCCAACGCGCGAGCGCCGCGCGAACGCGCCGCCAGCGCCGCCGTGGCGAACGCGAGAGGGTCCGTGGCCGAGCGAATCTGCACCGGATCGGTGCCGAGCGTGAGCAGCGGCAGCACTTTTTCGTAGCGGATGCGGACGGTGATCGCCTGCGTGGCGCCGATGAGATTCACTTTGTCCTCGCGCCATTCCCACAGCCGCAAATACGTGCTGGGCTGAAGGTTCAGCATCCCGCCACCGCTCGTGAACTTTTCCATCGGGACGAAGACGTCGCTCGTGTTCGCGGTGGCGCGCTCCCAGAGCATGTTCGGCACGAGGCAGTCGGTCGGAAGCTGCGGGCTGGAGACGTCGCTGATCTCGGTGAGCGTGACGCCGCTCGTGGGATCGGTCGCGAGCGCGAGGTCCTGCTGCTCGGCGAGGACGCTCACGCCGTTTTCCGCCAGCTCGCGCTGCAAGCCGCGATATGCGGAGTTGAGCAGCGGCATCAGCAGCGTGTCGGTGAAGACGGCGCCGGCTGTGTCGTTGACGAGGGCGCGCGCGAGATTCAGGGCGTCTTCGGCCTGCGAATACGCCGTGGTGGGAACGACGGGCATGGGAGCCTCCGGGGAGAAAATCAGTGGCTAGTGGCGAGTGATTCGTGGCGAGCGGAACCGGCGACATCGCAAACAAAGGTGCGCTGGGTCACATACATATATGTGCAGGAAGTGGTGAAGTTGGGTATAGAGGTACAATTCGATGGGAAGTGTCAATCCTAATAGAGCGGGACTTGTGCTGGGAGCTTTGGCCGGCGGATGGCACTTTGTATGGGCACTTCTGGTGGCGGCCGGGTGGGCTCAAGCCCTGATCAATTTCGTGTTCTGGATGCACTTTGTGGCGCCGTTGTACGTCATTCAGCCGTTTCACGCCTGGGTGGCCTTGATATTGATTGTTGTGACGTCAGCGGCTGGATACGTGATGGGTTTCGTCCTTGGCGTGCTGTGGAACTGGATTCACCGGTAGAACGCAGCGTCTGCGTCAAAAGCTAATGCGGCTCTCCTCCAATCGCTCCAGGCTGTCCTCGATGCAAGCGATGGTGCTGGCATTGTGCATTCTCGTCGCGCCAGCTGACGTGGTCACACCCGCGTCGGACTTGAAACCAGAGACGGTGGCTTCGTTCGATCGATACGTTCGCGCCGCTGAAGCGCGGATGGACGACGACGTGAGTGAAAATGAATTCCTCGTCGTGGATCGCTTGCCCGATGCACGCCGCGAGCAAGCCTACAGCCAGCTTCAGCGAGGCCAACTCTACGTGGAACAACTGCACGCTCGGGAAGACCATAGCTCGATTCACATTCCGAGCGGCCAAATCCATCACTGGGCGGGAGTGATTTTCATTCCCAAAGCTACGCTCTCCGAAGCGATCGCCGTGCTTCAGGATTACGATAACCAATACGACATTTTCAAACCCCAGGTTCGCCGGTCGAAACTGATCGAGCGCAATGGCGACGAATCCAAGATTTACCTTCAGCTTTTTAACAACGCTATCGTGACGGTCGTCCTCAACGCGAATTTCGACGTTACCGACACGCAATTCGGAAGCACGCGGCATCAGATCGCGACCCGCTCCACGCGCATTGCTGAAGTCGCCGATCCGGACACGCCAAATGAACACGAGCGCACCATCGGTAACGATCACGGCTATATGTGGCGCCTCAATAGCTCCTGGCGAATCGAGGAAAAGGACGGAGGCGTGTACGTCCAGAACGAATCGGTCGCGTTGAGCCGGACGATTCCGGCGATCTTCGCGTGGCTGGTCAATCCCTTCACGAAAAACCTTCCCCGCAAGATTCTGGTCCACCTTTTGACGGCCACGCGAAATGCTGTCCTGAAGGCGCGCACGCCGTAGGAAGGCAGTTGCTAGCGGCGAGCGACATGTGGAGTGCGGCGGCCCGCCGCCGCTGTTTGCCGCACGGGCTTGCCCGTGCGTGCTGCAATTGCGAGCCAGGGGCAAGGCCGCCGGGGCAAGCCCCGGCGAAGAGGGAGCGGGAGCAAGCTCCCGCACTCCACATGAGTTCCCACTGATGGGCGGCATCACGCCAAGCAAAGTCCGAAGCAAGAGAGATCCCTCGCTCCGCTCGGGATGACAATCGTACGTTCGTTGGCGCCGCCACTTTTGAATGTCATTCCGAGGCCGGGTTTTGGCCGAGGAATCTCTCTTCGGCTTACGCCCAGCCAAGGCCTGAGGCAAGAGAGATCCCTCGCTCCGCTCGGGATGACAGCGCTTTGAGCGAGCGGCCCAGACGCGTGAAGCGACTAGTGGAGGATTATGGCCGGCAAACCGTAGCCGCTGTACGTCACGCCGGCGGAGGGGATCGAGATCGGGAACGTCATCGCGCCGCTGGAGCTTGTGGAACTGGAGACGGCGCTCGATAGCGCGAGGGGCGCGGTGCCGCTGTAAGCGATTTTCGCGGTGGTCGCGTTGCCGGTGAACGCGAAGACGTACGCGCCGCTTGCGAGCGTCACGGTTCCCTGCGTGCACGACTGGTCGTTCGCGCCGCCTGCTGTCAGGTTCACGGCGGTGACGGAACATTTCACATTGCCGGAGACGTCCGTGATGGCCCAGCTGTAGAAATCGCTCGTGCTCGAATCGGTCGTCGAGACATCCACCGTGAGGTGCGAGAACTGGATGTTCGGCAGATAGACGACCGAGACATCGACGGCATTCGTCGAGCTGGGCGCCTCCCCTGCCGAAAGAAATCCCATAGCGAATTTGGTGAACTGCGTGGGGCACGCCGAGCCGGAATCTTGGACGTTGGTTCCGATGAACGTTGCGCAGTCGCTGCTTGTTGTGCTGCCGCTCGTTTGCGTAGTCGGAAGTCCGCCGACGGTGAGGCTGCCATCGACTGTGAGGTTGCCGTATACGGTGGGATTCGCGCTATCGGAAACGCTTGCGGTGAGCGGGACATTCGGCGCGACGGGGCCCTGGCTCAGCACGGCGTCGTCGACGAAAATCGTGTTGGGATTCGCAGCGGTATTCTCAAGGATGAAGACGCGCATCGACTGTGCGACCGTGCTTGCGTTGCCGTACGCATTCGGCACGCGAAACGTGATCGCGAAATTGCGCGTGGGCGTCCATGAACTGGCCGTTGCGACCTGCCAATCGGAGCCGGTGACGTTGCAGTTGCAGGTGATGCCGTTGTTGTAGGTGAGCGAAGCGTTGGAGCTTTGCCAGTTGGGATCGCTGCCCGTGCCGATCAGCGCCGATTGGCCCGCGTACGCCGAGGGCTGCAAAACGCGTGCGTTCGTGGCGACGCTGGTGATTTTATTCGCCTCGGTGCAGTTCGGATCGGAGTAGAAGCGGAAGCCGGGGCGGAAATTGATGCCCGTAGAGCTGGCGGCGATGCGGAACGCGAGCGTGTAGTTCATCGTCGCGTCGACCTGGATGCAGCCAGAGTTGATGCCGAGGCCCGCTGTGGCGTTGTCGCCGATCTTGACGTTGTAGCTGCCCTGCGTGGTCGCGTCGGCGGGCGAACTCGAACTGGCCTGCTGCGCGTAGATGCCGCTGCCGGCCTGATTGATGTTCGTGCCGGAAACACCACCCCAGTAGTAGAGCGCAGTCGAGCCGGACCACCCCTCGAACGCGGCGTTGCCGAGCAGATTGCGCCCGGCAAGATCGTTGAAGCCGAAGTGCATCGACGGGAGCCAGTTCGGGCCGTTGTTGTCGATGGCGATTTGCGACGTGGAAGGCTCGTTGGGCTTCACCACGGAAATCGCGGAGACGGAAATGTAGGGATCGAGGATGTGGATGCCGACGGCGCTGCCGTCGATGGGAAACTGGAAGCAGTTGTACACATTCTCGCAGCGGTTGTTGGGGCCGATCGTGACGCTGTCCGCGTTGATGATGTTGTAGCCGATCTGGCCGAAGGACGTGGTCGAGCCTTCGCAATCGTTGCCGTAGAACTCGTCGTTATTCGGATAGTTGCCGCTCGAATCCTTGGCGATCTCGAAGCAGACCGTGCCGGTGTTGGACGCGGGCAGGATGCAGGTGTTCTGCTCCATTTCGATCACGTTGAAAATGCCGGCGAGGTGCAGGCCGCGGTCGTTTTGATATTGCGGATCGAATTCGTTGTGCTTGATGAGCGTGTTGGTGGAATCGAAGCCGCCGGTGGAGGTGTCGCCGAAAATTCCGTAGGAGCCGCCGCCCGTTCCCATGACGAAGCGATTGTTTTCGATGTCCGAGTGGCCGACGCTGGTGAGATTGAGCACGGTGGAGCTTGCGCCGGTCGCCTGCAGATTCATGCCGGTGATGTGGACCCAATCGACGTTGCGCGTCGCCGCGTTGGGATTCTTGACCGCCGTGCATCCGGCGGGCTGGCAGGCGATGAAGCCGCTCGAATCGGGCCGCGGAATCGTGCCGCCGCCGCTTTCCTGGTAGCCGACGAGCGAGCTGCCGTCGCCGAGCAGCTCGACGGCGTCGTTGTTGGTCGTGTCGTTGATCGTGAGCTGCGCGAGGCCCCAGAGCAGCGTGGTGGCGGCGGGAATCTGGATGTGCGACGAACCGGTAAGCGCGCCCGTGAGGCCGCGCGCATCGCAGACGCCATCCGAGGCGCTTGCGGCGGTGAGGCACGCGTTGATCTTCGCGGCGGCGTCCGAGCCGGAGAACCGCTCGGCCTTTTGCACGCCGTTGAGCGAATTCACGGCGGCCGAGCCGCTGACGTCGAGGTTGTACTGCGGACTGGTCGTGTTCACGCCGAGCGACGTGGGCGTGAAGCGGTGCTGCGCCTGCATCTGGTTGATGGGCCAATTAAATTGCCCATAGAGACCGTTGGTGAAATTCGAGCCGGTATCGCTGGCGCTTGAGGAGCTTGCGCCCGCCACGTATAGCGCCGGAAGTCCTCCACCCGGATATGCGGTCGGGGCAGTGTTCCGCACCACGCAATATCCGACGAGACTCGCCGCTCCCGCCGCCGAGGGAGTCCATGAGATGTTCACGGTTTGCGTGCCGGAGGTGGTCGTAGCGGCGGCGCTGACGAGCGACGGCGCTCCGTAGGAATTACAAGTAGGCGCAGCGCCATAGAGGGGAGCAACGAAATAATAGTATGTGCCTGCCGCGAGCGTGCCGCCAGATGCGGGCGTAGCCGTTACGTTGGTTGGCGGCACTGTCTTTGAGAATCCTACATCAAGAGTTTCAGCGGAAGATTGCACCAGCTGCGTGGTCCAGCCATAACTGAGGCCGTTGCCAAATAGAATACCCTGCACCGGATCGCCCGCAAGTTGAGAGAATTTGCTGCCATTTGCCGAAAGCCGCCACGCTGGTCCTTCTTGGTACTGAACTGTATCTGCGGCATAGACATCCGTTCGCAGGCGGTTTCCATCAGAGGTGTTCACCGAATAATCGAAGCCATTCTCATTCTGACGTGTGGCCGTGAGGGGGTTGCCCGAGCCATCGACGACGCCCGTGGCGCAGTACGTCTGGCAGCCGAGAACATGCACGCTGGCTAGAACATCGCTCGAACCGCTCATCACGATCGCGTTCGGGCCGTTCGCCGCAGCGTGATTGATCGTCACGCCGGTGAGCTGCGTATTCGACGGATTGAAGTTAATGACGGCTGTCGCGCCGCCCGTGGGATCAGATTCCAGGAAATTGTCGATGGTGATCCCGTCGATCCCGCCGATCATCGCCACGTTGCCCGCGTTTCCCGTGTCGTTCGTTATGTAGAGGAAGTCTTGAGCGGCGTCCTCGCGCGACATATTGCGGAATACCCAAATTCCCGGGGGACCACCGGCGACATTGGCTCGCTGGCTGTAATGGATCGCCCCGCCGACCATGACGACATCCGAGAGGAAAACCAGCCCGACGCCCGGCGTTGAGGAGCCGAATGTCTCGCCCGTCATCAACATGGTGGGCACGCTGCCGTTGCCCGTGCCGGAAACCTGCAGGCAGCCGCCGCGCATCCAGAACCAGATCGAGTTCGTCACCTTGAGCGGCGTATTGTCCGTCTGCGCCGTCACGGGCACGCGCAGGCAGACGTTGTTGAGCGTGAAGTTCGAGCTGTTCTCGAAAAGCACCGCTTGGTTGTGGCCCTGGATGCCGAGGTTTTCGAGCGTCACATCGGACTGGTTTGCGAAGCTGATCACGGGCGCGGGACTGGGCGTCGTGCCCAGGTTGCCGACAATCAGAAAGGCATTCGGCGCGTTCGCGAACTGCATGAGCGAACCATTGCCTAGCCCCGACAAATGCAACCCAGCGCACGACGGCAGAATCGGAGTGTTCGTTTGCGTTTGAGTGAGAATATAGGTTCCGGGCGGGAAGGCCACACTCGGCGCATTATTTGAGCCTGAGATGGGGCTTGTGCAGGCATAGGTAATTGCCGCCGCGATCGCAGTCGTGTCGTCGTTCACTCCGTTGCCCTTGGCATTGTAGGGAGGGCAGGTCACGTCGATGTACGGGCGCGGCCCCGCCATGCAACCGCTGCCGGTGACCTGGAGCGAGCTTGGGGAGAAAGTGCCGGGGCTGAAGCTTCCCGACGTGAGAGTTCCGGTAACCGTCGCGTTGCCCGAGACCGTGAGATTTCCGCCGAGATTCAGGCCGAACGCGGAGATATTGTTGCCCGAGCCGGAGGACGAAAGATCGGCGGGGAGAATCACGTCGTGATACGTGATCGTGCCGGTGATGCCCGGACCGGTGATCTGGATCATGTAGCGTCCGGCGGGAGCGTAGAAATGGTAGTTGCCGATGCCGTCGGTCTGAAGCGGATTCGCGGAAGTGGTGGTGAGCGTCGCGTCGGTGTAAAGCGTGGCGAGCGGCGTGCACGGCGTGCCGGTGGCGGTGGCCTGGCAGACGGTGACGGTCGCGCCCGCGACGGGATGCCCGGACGGGCCGAAGACGATGTCGTCCTTGCGCGAGCCTTGCGCGTACGCGGCCGGAGCTGCGGCGAAGAGGAGCATCGCCGAGCACGCGAGGAACGCCGCAAGCGCGGCACGAAATCTTGTAGCGCCGGCATCCTGCCGGCGATTTTCGTTCCCATCGGCGCCGACCAAATTCGCCGGCAGGATGCCGGCGCTACGTTCGGAGGCGGCGCTTGTGGTGAGCGGAGCCGGACGATGCGGCGCCCCCGCGGAAGAAAGTCTTGTGCCCGTCATCGCGAATTTCATCATCGTGTTCCCTTCTCTTTCACGCGGCGATTCCGCCTGGCTGAGAATTGTAAGCCCGGTCTTGTCCAGCCGTCATTCTGGCGAGGACGTGCGAATGTTTCCGAGTGCGTCAACGCGCGGGCGTTGGCTTCGCGCCTGCGTTCGATGCGGCGGCTGGCGCGGGCGTCGCGGGCACGGGTTGCGTGATCTTGGAACCGAGGCCGTGCCGCGCGGCTTTTTCTGCGTCGAGGATCGCGCCGCAATGCTTGCAGACGGCGACGCCGGTCTTGACGCGTTCGCCGCACGCGGGGCATTCGCTCAAGCGCATGGGGACGTACGCCCATTCGCGCTCGACGCCGAGAGCCATCGCGGCGCGGCGGTGCAGATCGGAAATTTCGCGGAAGGAATGGCCGCGCGCCCAGAGCGTGTCGCCCTCGCCGATCAGGCGATGGTAGTAGGCGTCGCGGCGCACGGTGGCGGCGGCGAGTTCCTCGGGCGTGGGGCGCTCGCCGGCGCAGGCGAAGATTCCGTGGTCGTGCAAATCCTGCAAAATGTCCTCGGCGATTTCGCGCGCGGAGATCGGGTACGGGAAGCGGCGGCCGTCGCCGAGATCGATCACGTCGGACCGCGAGGTGAGGAGCAGCAGCGCGTACGGCTGGGGTTTCGCGCACGCGGGAATGTGATAGATGCCGTGCGTGCGCGAGATGTACCAATCCTGATCGGAGATGGACGCGATCGCCACGGTCGCGGAGGTGTCGCCTTTCGGTTGCGTGTCGATCGTGATGTTGCCGCGGCCGCCGCCGAAGTGCGAGAGCGGGCGGGGGACGTCGTTACCTGGAAGGTTTGATGCAGTGGCCATTTCGGTTTGCAAGGGAGTTTCCTTTCGGGGTGTGTGACGGGCACTACATTTCGCAACGATGGGGTTCTGCAGCGGCGGCCTTTAGGCCGGCGGGGCCCTGAACCGACCCGCGTGTCATTCCGAGGCCGGGTTTGGGCCGAGGAATCTCTCTTCGTTTTCCGTCATGCCCAGGCCTGAAACAAGAGAGATCCCTCGCTGCGCTCGGGATGACAGCGTCAAGGGCGGACGATCAAGACAGATGGGCAACATTTCGCCAAGAATACTTGCTACGGAGAAAATGCGGAGTCGAGGAGGTCGTCGGCGGAGCGATCGAAGTCGCGGGCGCGGCGGGACTCGCGCTCGGCTAGAGCGAGGCGTTTCGCCTGGCGCGGGCGATGGCGCGACCACTCGACCGCGCGGACGATCCAGTCGCATGCCGCGGGAGTGAGCGGGATGAATTCGCCGGCGGCGGTCTCGAGCGTGAAGCAGTGCTCGTACTCGCCGCGCGCGGGATAGGGGCCGAGCGCCGGGATGCGGATGCCGTCCTCGACTTCGAGCGTTTGCGCGTACCAGAGATCGGGCGAGCCGTAAAGCTCGGGCGGCGTCCAGCGCTCGATGTGCCAGCGGTCGAGCGGGAGATATTTCGGGACGCGGCGCAGCTCGATGGCTTCGCGGATCACGTTGCCGTTGGAGTCGCGGTCGATCCAGCGGCCGCCGATCCATGTGAGCCGCGCGCCTCCCCACACAACGCGGAAATTCGGCTCGCCGAATTGGTTCGTGCCGCCGGCGCGGGTGATGCGTTCGCGGACCGAGGCGGGCGCCTCGTGCGTTTCTCGAAGGATGCGGATCAAGGAGGGTCAGCGCGTATCAGGTACGAAAGTACCTATGGCGACCGAGATTTTCGTGCTCTTGCGGGGCGACGAAAGGAAAGGCATAAGGCGCGTGGTCAGGTGCGTCTCGGAGAGTGCTCCCAGTGGGGGTACTGGGCGCGTCTGAGAAGCGCTGGGGGCTGGGAACAGCTCTGGAGGCTTGAACGTAGCGCCGTGCTTTAGCACGGCATTTTCGCCGACGAGACCCTGCCGGGCTAAAGGACCCGGCGCTACAGTTAAATCCTCTAATACCGGGTGGGGATGGCGAGCCCGGAGTTCGAATCTCCCGCTCTCCGTTCGTGCCTCCGGCGCGAGTGATAGCACAAAGTCTTGACTGCGCGATTTTGCTGGGCTAGCCTCGAGATGCTTCTCAGACGCGCACAGTATCCAGGGGCGACCGCAATGGCCGCCCCTTTTCTTTTGTGCGCCGCCGCGGCCATCCCAGGCCGTGCGTTTCTCGCAGCACTCGGATCACAGGAAAGTTGCCGGGCTGGCGATTCGTAGGACAATCACAGAAGACATCTGATCGGGAGGCGCGCGATGATCGTGGCCGCAAAAGTGCAAATTTGTGCAGAAAATGGCGCGTTAAGGCGCGTTAACGGGCGACTTTTGGCAGCGCTGGGCACGGCGGCGATTGTGTTTGTCGCGGGAGCGTGGCTGCTCGTCAGCGGCACGGCGCAGGCGCAGAGCGCGGGAAACGGCTACATGCGCGTGATGACCGCGCACGGCCAGATGGCGGGTGAATCGACCGACGCGGCGCACATGGGCTGGATTCCGTTGCAGCAAGCGACGGTGCCGTCCGCAGCGGACATTGCGGCGATGGCGCAGGAATCGAGCGCCGATTCCGCAGCGGCGGGAGCGAAGCCGGGCACGATCGTCCACAAGCCGGTGACCATCATCAAGGATCGCGACGATTCATCACTCGCGCTGCTGAGCGCGTGGACCGGCCATCAGAAGCTGCCGGAGGTCGATATCGTTCTCACCAAGGTGGGCGACCAGCCGACCGTCACGTACAAATTGACCGATGCGACGATCATTGCGATTCGAGCCGGGGGAGACGACAACGGCACCGAGGGCGCGCTCGAGCAGGTGCGTTTCAATTACGCGAAGATCGAGATTGAGAAGTAACATCGCGAGGCAACGCGACACGCGACCGTGCCGGATGGGCGGAATCACGCCAAGCATCCCTGCCGGGCGCAGCATGCTGCGCCCCTACCAAGACTGAATCATGCCCGGCGAGTAATTCCCTTCTCCGCACGTAGCGCACGCGGTAGACTTTTGCGGCCATGAAAAACCCCAGCCTGGAAAATCTTTTATCGCACGCAATTGCTCGCGCGGCAGTGGTGACACTCGCGCTGGTGATGTGCGTCACGCCTAGCTTTGCAGCACCGCGACAGAGCGCCAGCGCAGCGTCAAAGCAACAACAGGGCGAGGCGCCCGCTGCGGCGCAGCAGCAATCCGGGGACCGGATTTGGGCGCCGCCGTTAGCGGGCGCTGTCACGTACACAGTCGACCCCAGCGAGGCGGACCCGCAGATCAAGCGTTTCGATGCGTGGAATATTGTGTCATACCGCAATGATGTAAAGCGCGATGCGCCGCTGCTCGTTTGGTTCTCTGGCACCGGGGGCAAACCCAAGGATGGAAGACTTTTTATCGAGCTCGCCACGAATTTGGGCTATCGCGTGATCGGCCTGGAATACGACAACGCGATTTCGGTGCCGCAGACGTGCGGAAGAAATCCCGATCCGGAGTGCTCGGATCGGTTCCGGGAGAAGCGCATCTTCGGGGATGGCGAGTCCGCTGAGATCGACGATCTGCCGAACGAATCGGTCGTCAACCGGCTGACGAAACTCCTGGTGTATCTCGACGCGCAGCACCGCGGCGAAGGCTGGGGGCAGTATTTGCGCAACGGCGAGCCTGACTGGTCGCGCATCGCGGTATCCGGGCATTCGCAGGGCGGAGGGGTGGCCGCGTACATCGCGAAGAAGAAATCCGTGGCGCGCGTGATCGTGCTGTCGGGCGCGTGGGATCGCGTCGAGGCGACGAAAGAGTGGGCGCCGTGGGTGACGTCACCGAGCGCGACGCCGCTCGACCGATGGTACGCCGCGTATCATCAGCGCGAGTCGCGCGCCGATGCCATGAAGCTCGCGTACGAAGCGCTGAAAATTCCGCCGGACCACATCCGCATGTTGACGCTCGATCCCAACCCGCTGAACAAGTTTCCCGCCGGCGAAGACGTGTATCACGTGAGCATGGTCGCGCCGGGCGTGACGCCAGTCGACGCGAACGGCCAGCCAGCGTATGCGGCCGATTGGGCGTTCATGCTCGGCGCGACGAAATAACGCAGGATCCCCTGGCGGGAGAACGATGTGACCCTCGACGAGCTTGATCGAACGCTGCCCAATGGATTTTACGACGCCAAGATATTGTCGCTTGAGTTGAACTATGTTGCAGGCACCGCAAATTTCCAGTTGTCTTTACTGGTCGGGTGGTCGGACGATCCCGAGCCGGAGCGCCACGCATATCAGGAAGCGACGATGCGAGTGACTGGGCTGTGCTTTTGCTCGATTGGACCTCCGTTCCCAAACTACCCTTTCATCCCACACGGAAGGCCCATAACGGTCAGCGGAGACCCGGCGAAACCTGACCACCTTCCAGAGCTATCAGAGCTCACGGCAAAATTTCCGCCCGGCACGTGGTGTTACCGTTTTTTTGTCCACGACTGGAATGCTTTCATCTACATAGCGGCGCGGGATGCGGAATTTGCGTGGGTCGGCCCGACGCCAAAACACGCGCAGTAGCCAATGTTCGGGGCCCGACTGGCAAGAGCCAGGTCACTTTGCCTGGGTAACGGTTTTATCGGTCTTGCTGGGCTGGGCGCTGAGTTACGAAACCGACTGCTCGGCCGCGGGGGTAGTCTCGGGGAGAGCCGCGGGATATTTCAGCTCGAGCCATTTGTACCAGCCGCCATCCATGACTTTCACGTTGGTGTAGCCGAATTCGGCGAGCTGGGCGAGCAAGTCTTCCGTGTCGTGCCCGCACGAGCCGTACATGATGAGCGTCTTGTTGCGCGGAAGGTCGATCGGAAAGCGCTTGATCCGCATCACCCACGGATAGTTGATCGCGCCGGGTATGTGGCCCGCGACGTAGCCGTCCACCGGCTGCGTGTCGACGAGCGCGATGTCGGTGCGCTTATCCTGCAGCATCTTGAGGACGTCGGCCGGAGTGACGTACTGCACGGGCCCGGCGGCCATCACGGCGGGGTCCATCGAAGCGGCGTCGTCCTGCGCGCGCGCCGCCGGGGCGATGAAAACGGCCGCCGACAACAGGGCCATCACCGCGAATGATTTCTTCATAGTGACCTCCCGCGCATTCGACGTGCCGCCAAAGCCCGATGGTAACGCCGCCAATACCCGCGGTCAACATCGAGGTGATTTCAATAATCGGCGAGGTTTCGTAGCGGCGGCCTTCAGGCCGGCGCTGTTAGGAATTTCAACGCGGCGTGGATTCGGCTGCGCTCACCACAAGAAAGGCGCCCACCTGAAGGTGGCCGCTACGCAACCAGAGGCCAATTGTGCGCGGTTGCCAAGCATGTTCACGCGAAGAGAGATTCCTCGTCGCTGCGCTCCTCGGAATGACAGGCGAGCCGATAAGTGCGCATTGCCTAGCATCGTGTGGAGTGCGGCGGCTTGCTTGTCCTGAGCGAAGCCGAAGGGCCGCCGCTGTTTGCCGCACGGGCTTGCCCGCGCGTGCTGCAAACGTGAGCCAAGCAAGGCCGCCGGGGCAAGCCCCGGCGAAGAGGGAGCGGGAGCAAGCTCCCGCACTCCACATGCGCCGCTACGAAACCGGAGGCGAATGGCGCAGCCTAGCCAAGCATCGCGGCGCGAAGAGAGATTCCTCGGGACGCACACGACGCGTCCCTCGGAATGACAACGTGAAGAGATGAGCGACGGTGAGACGTCACCCGACGGGCGTTGTTTTAGTGCGACGTTTGAGTCTTCGCCGGCTTGGGCGGAGGTGTCCCGGCAGGGGTGGCCGGGGCGGAATCGCCGGGCGCGGGCGGTTCATACGTCCAATCGGTATCGACGGCCTGCTTCCCCTGCAAACCGTCCTTCTGTTCCAGAATCACGCTCTGCACGTCGACGATCGTGCCTTTGTCCTTGCACGTGACCGTGCCCTTGTACGCGTACTTCTGCGCGAGGAATTTGGTGAATGCGGCGGACCAGGCGGAGCTGGACGGCAAGCCGGCCGTGTCGAAGGGATCGCTGAAATAGACGGTCGGCTTTTTGTCGTCCGAGTAGCAATAGGAGGCGCGCGGCGGCGGACCCTGGTCCGCGGCCGGAGGTGGTGGCGGCGGTGGGGCGTCGGCGGGTTTGCTCGGCGCCGGGGCGGGATTCGCGGCTTGTCCCGGCCGCCAGTTCACTTGCACGACGTTCAATCCGTTTTTTTGCCAGGCGTTTGCTTCGGCGGCGAGAACCCTTTGTTGAATCGCGGGGTCCGCGCTGAGAGGGTTGCAAATTGCCGATGCAACAGTCTCAAGGTGATAGTTGGCCTTGACGAACGTATTCCAAGCGCCGGTGAGCGCGGTGCGCATGCTCGCGTCCAACGGAAGCAGTTGGCTGACGTAAATGGTGACGTGCCCTCCGCCGGGCGCAACGGAGGTGGCCATGCACTGAAAAGCCGACATCTGCGCCGAAGCGGACGGAGCCGCAAGCGCAAGAATGAACAGGATCGCCGCCACCGCGAATGAAGTCTTCATGCCGACGGGCCTCCGCGCGTTGGTTCGTGTTGCGAGGCCCGGAATGTTATCGCCGGAGGCGCCAGCGGGTCAACACGGAGGCGATGTTCCGCGGCTGGAGGTTTGAACGTAGCGCCGTGCTTCAGCACGGCATCTTCGCCGACGAGACCGTGCCGCGCTAAAGGCCGCGGCGCTACAGTTAAACCTTCTAATACCCCGTGGGGATGGCGAGGTTGTCGATGTAGGCGCCGCTGCGGGGCGATTCGTTCCAGACCTGGAAGCCCGTAACGAAATAGAAGATGTACGCCGAAGCGAGGCCTCCGCTCGTGCCGTAGATCGGGAAGACGGTTTGCCCGCCGACGTCGTAGAAGTCGATGTCCGTCATGACGGCGCGTCCCCAGTGCGAGAGGTCGAGGAAATCGACGCGCGACTGATTCGCGTTGATGCTCGATTTGATGGGCACGCCCGCCATCGATTTCTCGCCGGTGAAGAGCAGGTCGAGGTCGCTGGCGCGGCCGCCGGCTCCTTCCTTGATGATCTGCGAAATCGTGACGCCGAGCTGCTCCCACTGATGTTCCTGCTCGAGCGAGGTGTAGGCGATGAGCTTCGACACCTGATTCGAGCCGAGGGACTTCCGCACTTTGTTGATGGCCAGGCGGACGGCGCCGGGCGTGAGCGCGGAGCTATTGCCGTTGACGCGCGGCGTGGCCAGCTCGACGGGATAGGTGGCGCGGTTGAGGTTGAGCCACGTGCCGGTGGTCGCGTTCGTCTGATGGTAGAGGATGCCGAAGAGCGACGTGGGCTGCGAGCCGGTGAGGCCGTCGTGAACGACGAGATCGTTGGCGCTGGTGCCGGACGGCAGCGCGTCCACCTGAATTAGCGAATTGAACGGATCGACGAGCAGGACGTTGGCCGAGCCGCGGTTGGTGGTGAGCGTCGGGTCGTACACCTGCACGGTCTGGTTGTAGTAGAAGAGCTGCGCGCCGGGCGGCTTCGCCATGGCGAACTGCGCGGCGACTCCGGACGGCAGCCCGGTCGTGGCGATCGAGCCGATCGTGCCGAGGACGCCGTTGCCGTTGGTCTGCATCACCTTGTCGAGAAACGAGCGAAACTGCACCATCGCGTTTTTCACTTCGCGCTTGGCGGCGTTCTCGACGGCTTTGTCGGGCGCGTTGCTGGCGTATTCGACGAGCTTGGTGATTTCGACGGCGTGGCGAAAGAAAACGGGAGTGACCTGGGCGACGTCGTAGAGCGTGCCCGAACCGCGGCCGAGGTCTCCGCCGTCCATGTTGGCGAGGCCGGCCTTGCCTCCGGGGCGGATTTGCAGCGGGAGGCGCATGTTGCGTGAGCTGACGCGTTCGACGTCGCCGCGCTGCTGGATCATGGTGAGCAGGATGTCGTCGCGTTCGTAGAGGAGCGGAAGCTTGTCGCGAACCTTTTCGAGCTGGAGCGCGACGGATTGGGCGTTCTGCATTTGTGCCATTGGATTGGATTCCCCCTTGGGTTTGTGATCGGTGATTCGTGATTAGTGAGTAGTGGCTAGAAAATCGCAGCGGTGTTCGTAGCGCCGGCATCCTGCCGGCGTCTTTGGTTTTACGCGCGCGATGCTCACGTGCCAGCAAAGCGCTCGTATTTCTCTCGCAGCACACGCAAAACCCGAAAATCGCCGGCAGGATGCAGGCGCTACGGGGCGGGCGCGTCGTGGTGCGGCGGGAGTCAGAGATGGTGCGGCTGTCCTCTTCGGACGGGCAATAAATCGGGCGAACTGTTTTCGTAGCGGCGGCCTTCAGGCCGGCGCATGGTCGGATTGCATTGAAGAGAAGACGCCCACCTAAAGGTGGCCGCTACGAAGGCAGACGCAATCGCGGCGGGGCGGACGGGTCAGGGGCGCGGTACTGACCGCAAACTGCTCCCACGGCCAGTTGAGGCGCGGCTCGCGACGCGAGATGATGCGCCGGCTGGCGGATGTCTCAGGCCAGCGCGCGTTCCACGCACCCACCCGCGCGAGATAACACGCCGAAACTTTTTCTCCGGGGGACGACCATATGGGAATTCGAAGGCTACTGTGCGCGGGGGTGTGTCTGGGAATATTCGCGATGATACCGGCTTCCGTGCACGCGCAGTGCACGTCCAGCCAGAATGCGGCGGTCGAGTGCTTTGTCTCGAACGCGCTGAAGACGAATCTGACCTCGCTGCGTTACGGCATGACGACGTCGCAATTCAAGAGCTACGGCGTGGCGGTTTCGAAAATTCTGCAGGATCAGCAAACATATATCGTTCTGCTCGGGCTATCGGGCGCGGTGGCGGATGCGATGCCTCCGACGAACGCGAACGGCTCGGCGAATGTAGCGGCTCAGCAGGCCGCGATGAACGCGATCGTGGCCGCGGCTGTGACCGACGGCCTGGCGACGATCCCGCAGCAATCAAGCCAGCAGGATCTGGAGTGGTTTTCGCTGGATGTGGTATCCGCGATGAACGAGAGCAGCGGGGTGATGCTCTCGCCGGGCACGCTGCTGCGCGTCGTCGATTCATACATCGTCACAGCGACGGAGGGCGGCACGGTGAATTGGACGACGGTGAACAACGGCCTCGCGACGATGGTGAGCAATCTTGCGTCGGCCGGGCTGCTGAAGCTGTCGCCGTCGGTGACGCTGAGCCAGGCGCAGGCGTTCGCGCAATCGCTGGCGCAAGCGATTTACACGTACAAGGTGTCCACCGGGCGGAGCAGCTTGTGAGTACGGTTTCGTAGAGGCGGCCTTCAGGCCGGCGACTTTTCCGCTTCGGTTTAAGAGAAGGCGCCCACCTAAAGGTGGCCGCTACGAAGGCAGACCCAATCGCGGCGCGCGCGACCGCTGGATGGGCAACACTGCGCCAAGCATGTCTGGCGGGCGTCCGCCCTGACTTACTGGCGGACTGCGCCCCTACGGAACCACGCTTCGCATTTCGACCACAGATTCAGTTCCGCCTACAAATTCAAAATGTCGGAATCGGAGAGGCGGGCGTAGTCGATGTTGCGCGGAGTCATCGAACGCGGACCGTCGTTCCCTGCCCCGCTCGATCCGGCGATATCGACGCGGCGCTCGGCGGCACGTTGGCGCGAGCGGCGCATGTTCAGGCTTATCGAATGCCCGGCGGATGGCGACTAATGTCAGGGTTTGGCGAGAACGGCATGTCGGGTCCATAGCGGACCTCGGCCATTTTTCCACTCGCTTTGTTGAATACGAAATAGCGGACGTTTGTGAGCTGCGCCTTTCCTGCGATACCGTCGATGTTTCCGATTTCGTCGAAGGGGGCACGCGAGTCAACTAAGGCTACAACGGGGCAGTCCTTTCCCCGCTGTTCTTCCACGAGGCTTAGGACTCGCAAGATGTCCGGAAGAGCAGGCTTTGAGTCCACCTTGTAGTGGATTCGGCCATCTACCATCTCGGCCATTATGACCACTGGTTTCTCTTCCTGCCGGGTGTTCTGCCCTCCCGCCAAACCAGCTAACGCGAAACTCGCCGTGGCCAAGGCCGACGTCAATAGAATCCACTCCCAGCGCCGAACACCGATCAACATTAGCGCCCTCCTTCGCACCTCCGGTATGTTACTGCTCTATCCCGAGTGGAATTGAACTTGTCGTCAGGGCCGACGACGTCAGCATGCGCCGCGATGGCGTGAACGTGGCCGTCCGCGTCCACGCTCGCGACTATACCAGAGTGTCCGCTGAATGCAGTGCCGCCTCCGGCCAGTTTGTAGGCAGCAACGTCACCGGGCTGCGGCGCCTCATTGGGGCGCAGCGCTCTCCAGTTGGAAATGTTAGTCCTCGGATCGGCCCATTCTGCGGCGAGCGGTGGCCGTGGCTTACCGTCGCTCCCAATGATTATCGGCTCCGCGCCCGCTTCCTTCGCTACGTCGCAAACGAACTTGTTGCACTTGTCACAATTGGGCGGGAAATCGTCCTTTCGTTTGCCATAAGCCCAACTGGTGCTGCCATTGTACTTTCTTGCCGCCGCCGCAATTTTGTCGCGCGCGGATTTTGAGGCCTCTCGAATTAGAACGTGTCGCCCGTCAATCGTAACCCAGTGGGCATTCGGCTCTTGCTGGGTGCCACGAGTCTGCTCAACAGCGCGGCCGCAAGCAGGATTCATGTAAAACCTACCGTTGGCAAAAGGCACGGCGTGTTCTCGCTTTCGAATCTGGCAGAGGAAGAGACGCCAATGAGGAGATTAGAGATTCAAAATGTCGGAGTCGGAGAGGCGGGCGTAGTCGATGTTGCGCGGGGTCATCGAGCGCGGACCGTCGTTCCCTGCTCCGCTCGAGCCGGCGATATCGACGCGGCGCTCGGCGGCGCGCTGGCGTGAGCGGCGGTCGTGGTTCGCAGCGACGACGGTCGATGTCCATTCGTTGAGGACGCGCTTGGCGACGCCGGGCAGAGCCTGGCGCGCGCGTCCGGTGATGAGCGAGACGACGGCGCGCTGGTGGTCGGCGTCGAGCGAACCGGAGCGGAACGCGTCGCGCATCTGCTGCGCGAGCTGGCGATTCGAGCGGAGGGTCGTATCGAGCTCGCGGTAGATTTCGCCGACGACGCGGTTGCGCGCGGTTTTCGAGACGCCGTCGGGGAGCAGGCGCTCGAGCTGCGATTCGATCGCGTCGAGAACGCTTTCCACGGCGGCGGCGTTCGCGGCGTGGAAGAATTCGGTTTGCGCGGCGGTGGGGGCGGCGGGTCGCGTAGCGGAAGGGTTTGTAGCGCCGGCATCCTGCCGGCGATTTTCGTTTCCATCAGCGCCGACCAAAGACGCCGGCAGGATGCCGGCGCTACGTTCGGAGGCGGGCGGAGCAGCCGGATGGGCGGCCCCACGCCAAGCGTCCTTTCTCCCAGGCTCGACTAACCGTCGACCTGGGAGCCCTCCCTGGCCGGGCGCAGCATGCCGTGCCCCTACGGAAGAAGCGGGCGCGGAGCCAGTGGCCAAGCCGGTCATGGCTTGCGCGAGGGAGGCGAAGGCGGCTGGGTCGAGCGCGGCGACGGCGCGGGCGAGTTCGGCGTGATCCTCGGGGCGGCGCGAGAAAAAGAGCGCGTCCATGCGGTCGAGGTCGGCGAGGAGAGCGGTGGCGGCGCGGGCGTCGTCGGGCGTGGCGAACGATTCGCGGTAGGAGTGCGCGTCGTCCCAGGCGCGGCGGAGATCGGGATTGGCGTCGAGAACGGGGCGCAGATTTTCCGGTTCGGCGTTCGTCGGATCGGCCGCCGGCGGGGCGATGTCATCCCGAGTCCGCTCGTCAGGACGAGGGATTTCTCCGTCAGCGCTGGAAGAGAGATTCCTCGTCGCTTCGCTCCTCGGAATGACAAAGGACGGAGATGAAACGTCGAGCCCGAGAATCTCGTCGTCGGTGGCAGGAATGGCGGGGCGCGCGGCGGCGGGACGTTTTTGCGTCGCGCGGGTTGCGGCGGCGTCATTCGTGGCGGGCGCGGATTCGCGCGGGGCGATCTGTGTGGCTGGCATGAAGAAAACCTCCATTGAATCAATAGAGCCGGGTGAATGACCGGCGGTTTGTGGTGATGGGTGGGCGGCGCCAAGCCTCGCAGTAGAAAGCGGGAGCCCTTCGGCTCTCTCGGAACGCTTGGGACAACTTTCGCTCCGGACAGGCTTCGCTCCCACTTGCCGGGTCGCCGGTTCGCGACATCGGCTTTCCTGCTTTGACCTGTCGCACGATTATTCTGCGGTTATTTGCATAAGTGTGATGCTTGTCACTGTGTTACCCCTTGGCGAAGATCATCATGGCGTGGATGTTGGACGTGCTTTGACCCCGGGAATGATTGCAGCAACAGGAGAAGAACATGAACACATTTCACAAGCTGTGCGTACCTGGGCTCCTTGCGGTGGTTGCGGTTTGCACCGCCGCGCAGCAAACGACCACGACAATCAAGAAGGAACCAGCTAAGGCAACATCGGCGGCTTCGGGCCCGGAAATGTACAAGCAATACTGCGCTGTGTGCCACGGAACGGACGGCAAAGGGAATGGCCCTGCTGTCCCCGCACTCAAGACAGCTCCGCCCGATTTGACGACTCTTGCCAAGCGGAACAATGGAAAATATCCCGCCCTTAGGGTGGGGAGTATCCTACGAGGGCAGGAAACGCTCGTGGCTCACGGCAACCAAGAAATGCCTATCTGGGGCCCCGTGTTCCACAGCTTAGATATAAGTGCACCAAGTTCCCTCGTTGAGATGCGGATTGCGAACCTGAATGACTACCTGGAGTCGTTGCAGGTGAAATAGCTGTGCGTTTCACACGTGGGTTTGCTTCATCTGTAGATTCCAGGCCGCATCATGCGCCGGACGCGCGGAGATGTGCGTTCAAGGGTGCGGCCTGGGTACATACAGCTGAGATTGCATGAGGCGAGCTTTCGAGAGATTCGTCTTGTGCGGTTTCGAGTTAGGACTGCGCACGACCTACGCCCAGGTGATCTTCAGTTCTGCGTAGTCGCCGCCGGCGGAAATCGGAACGGTAAACTCTGTCGTAACCTGCTTGGCTCCGGAGATCTGTAGCGCTTTGCGGTAAAAGCCGATGATCGCGTAACTCAAAATCTCGTGGCGGCTCTCGAAGCCCAGATATTTGATGAGTGCTTCGTTCGAATCGTCCACTTCCGGGATGATGTGAACGCCGTTGAAGTACGTTGCGTGCACGGACGCGATCCGCTTGATCACGAACGCCGGAGAGCCCAGCTTGATAAACATCTTGTAAATGCCGCGCAGTTGGGCTTCGATCACTTTTTCGGAGCGCGCGATCAGAACCTCCGGGTCGCCGTTCGCAGTCAGCCGAATGTCGGCTTCGAGAAATTCGACGAAAGCGTCCAGCGGATACCACGTCCAGGGCGATATCCGCCCTTCAAAAATACTCTTCGATTCTGGATTCAGTTGCTCCACGATTTTCGCGAACTCGTGTTCCCCGCCCCGAGCTTTAATCGAGTCGATCGATTGGATCAGAGTCGTGCCCTTGATTTCGGGCGTCCGTCCGCTCCGAGGCCGTATGGATCTGACGCCCTCGGATGCTGAACTCTCCGATTTTTTTTCGACCTCTCGCATGAGCGCCATCGTACACCCGATTCACTGGTTTGCTAAACCGTGAATCCATTTCTCATCGGAGCGCGAAAGTGGCGCGGAGGCGAGCGTCGGAGGCCGCGCGGCGGCCGATATTGTAGCGCCGGCATCTTGCCGGCGAATTTCGGGCCTTGCCTGTGTGGGGAAAAAGAAACGCAAGCCCGTCGCTAGCGTGCGAGCCTTGAGCGCACAAAGTCAAAAACGCCGGCAGGATGCCGGCGCTACGTTCGGAGACGGCGAGATCGCCCGGAGCGAAGTCGAAGGGCCGCCGGTATCTGTGCGATGCGCCTTGCGCGAAGACGCTGCCTGGAAATGGCTGCAAGTGCTTATGCACGCTTGGGTTACGGGCGTTCGCCGTGGGGGCGAAAGCGCGGAAATTGAAACCGTCGTACTATTCCGCGCGCGCGCCATTCTCGGTAAATTTGTCACGAGCGGGGGAGAGTATTTAGGCGATCCGAGACGCAGCAACCCGCAATACCGTCTGAGGGGTCACGCAATGGCAACGATAGCAACGGCAGAAACGGACTTGAAAGCAGACAAGGGCGCGGCGAGCGTCCCGGTGGAGCGCCGTCGGCGGCGCCGCGCGAAGATTTCCGCGCAAGTGCACCTCCGCGCGACGGGCGAAGTGAAGTTCGAGGAAATATGCAACACGGTGGACGTCTCGCGCGATGGGCTCCTCTTCATTGCGCGCAAAAAGGGATTCAGCAAGGGCATGACGCTCCACGTGACGTTCCCGTATTCGACCGCGTCGGCTGCGATGAACCAGTCGCAACCTGCGGACGTGGTCCGTGTGACCGAGCAGGCGGACGGTAGATTCTCGGTGGCCGTGCAATTTCAGGCGGCGAGCTTCGAAGCGCTGAGCAGGGGCAAGACCGACGCGTTTTCGTCGGGCAGCGGCGTGCCGGCGGCGCAGGGCGAGGGCAAGCCGCAGCCGATGGTGCTGGCGGTCGAGCCGGATATGCGCACGTCGGAAATCATGCGCAGCATGCTCACGCAGGACGGCTACAACGTGGTGGTCGTTGCGACGGCGCAAGAGGCGCTCGAAATTTTGCGCACGCAGGTGCCGGCGGTGTTCATCGCGGAGGTCGAGGCAGTGGACATGTCCGGCCACGATCTTTGCCTGATCATCAAGCGCAACGAGCGGCTGCAACGCGTACCGGTGATTTTGCTCACGCGGTCCGCGCAACCCGCGGATTATTCCGCGAGCCACCAGATGGGAGCGGTCGTCTGCATGGCGAAACCGTTCCAGCCGGAGCGATTGCAGCACGTGGTGCGATTGGTCGCGCCGCCACCGACGCTGCGCAGCGCGTATGGCACGCCGCGCAATATGTCGGGCATGGTCGAGCGAACGCTGTAAGACCGAGGTGGCACCGCGCGGATTTTAGGGCGTAGTTCTCTGCGCAAGCGCCTGCCGCCTGCCGCCTGCCGTGATTCACCGTTTCCCACTTGTCAGTTGTTCCCCCGCATTAGCCGCTGTGTGCATTGCCCACCGTGGATTTTCTGCCGCAAAGTTTGCGTGAACCATCCGAAGCGTTCGCACGACGTAGCGGAAGAGTTTGTAGCGCCGGTCGGCTCAGCCGGATAGGCAGCGCCGCGCCAAGCACGTGCGCCGGGCGCAGCGTGCTGCGCCCCTACGAAAAATCAAAACCACGGCGCGTGGCTGAGCTGAGGCACGAATGTGAGCGGCTACGAATTCTCCTCGTCGAATTCCCAGCGGGCAGGATTCATGCGGATGTACTCGCAGATATTCTGGAAATCGTCTTCGTTGCGGACGACGTGTTCGTAATAGCTGCGCTGCCAGACGTGAAATGTCGGTTTGCCGAGCGCTTCCCGGATGCGTTTCGACGCAGCGGATTTGAACGAACGTACGATCGCGGGAATGGAGTTCGCCAAAATTGCAATCGGGCGGTGCGTATCCTCGATCGGAACGGTGGCATCCAGGCGTAGGGGCGCAGCACGCTGCGCCCGGCGAGGATGCTTGGCGACGAGCGCGCCATCGGTCCCGCGTGGCAGGAGACGAATGATTCCATGCAGGTGATTCGGCATGACCACGTACGGGCGCAACTCAGCGTTGGGGAAATGACGCGGAATCGCAAGCCAGCATTCGTCCGCGATTCGGCCGACGGAGTTCAGCGTTACGGCGTGCGCGGATACATGGCCGAAAAGGCGGCGTTTGTCCTGCGTGCAGATGGTAAGGAAGTAAGTAGCGGGCCGGGAATAATCGAATGTCGGCAGACGAACCGAATGGCGCCGGGGGAGGAAAGGCTGCTCGCGCATACGGACCGCGCGATTGTAGACCCAACCGCGACGGAGGTGAAGGTGAACCGTGAGCGAGGCAGATGGGCAGCGCCGCGCCAAGCATGTGCGCCGGGCGTCCGCCCTAATTACTGGCGGACTGCGCCCCTACGAAGACATGATCGCGCGCGGGCGGGCTGGCGTCGCGCGCAGTCGTGATAGGATTGTGCGCTATGAGCGAGAAGTTCACCGTGGGATTGCTGCAGATGAAGTCGACGAAGGATGCGGAGGAGAATCTCGAGCGGGCGAGCGAGAACATTCGCGAGGCGGCCAAGCGCGGAGCGCAAATCGTCTGCATGCACGAGCTGTTTCGCGGCGAATATTTCTGCCGCACGGAGGACGCCGCTCTCTTCGATCTGGCGGAGGCGGTACCGGGGCCGGCGACCGAGGCGCTCGGGAAAGTCGCAAAAAAGAATAAAGTCGCGATCGTCGCTTCCCTTTTCGAGCGGCGCGCACCGGGGATTTATCACAATACCTGCGCGGTGATCGATGCGGACGGCTCGTTCCTCGGCAAATATCGCAAGATGCACATTCCGGACGATCCGCTCTACTACGAAAAATTTTATTTCACGCCGGGCGATCTGGGGTTCCCCACGTTCGACACGCGCTACGGGCGCATCGGCGTGCAAATCTGCTGGGACCAGTGGTATCCGGAAGGCTCGCGCGCGGTGTCGCTGGGCGGCGCGCAGGTGATTTTTTATCCGACGAGCATCGGATGGCATCCCAAGGAAAAGGCGGAATTCGGCGCGGCGCAGCTCGACGCGTGGCGCACGATTCAGCGCGGGCACGCGATCGCGAACGGAGTGTACGTCGCGGTGGTGAATCGCGTCGGATACGAGGGGAATCCCAAATCCGGCGACGCGGGGCTGGAGTTTTGGGGCGGTTCGTTCGTGGCCGATCCGTTCGGGCAAATCGTGGGCGAGGCGTCGACCAATAAAGAGGATGTGCTCGTCGTCGAATGCGATCCCGCGAAGATCGAGGAGACGCGGCGCAATTGGCCGTTCCTGCGCGACCGGCGCGTCGATGCGTACCAGCCGATCCTCAGCCGGTGGCTTGAAAAGTGACGATCCGACAAGGATCGTCATCCCGAAGCCGGCGGTGTTGGTTTTGGCCGGCTGAGGGATCTCTCCTCAGCCCACCAACTGTTTGCGGAGCATCAAGAGAGATCCCTCGCTCCGCTCGGGATGACAACGGGATGGGCGGTCGGCGTTTTGCGACTGATCTGCGCCGGGCATCGCTTGCTGTGCTCCCTACGAAACTTCATCCACGAGCGCAGGAGCACGCATAACGAATGATCCGCAAAAAATCCCGCGCAGTAGCGCCGCAAGAATCGTTCCACATGCCCGCCGAATGGGAGCCGCACGAAGCGACGTGGCTCGGCTGGCCGCACGAACTCACCGACTGGCCAAGGAAATTCGCGCCGATACCGTGGGCGTTCGCGGAAATCGTGCGGCACCTGGCGCGAGTCGAGCGAGTGTTTCTGCTCGTCGAGGACCGCGTCGCGGAAGAGCGCGTGAAGTCGCTGCTGCAAAAGGCCGGCGCGGCGCTCGATGCGATTACGTTTTTTCACGTGCCTACCGATCGCGGATGGATGCGCGATTCGGGGCCCATTGCAGTGGCCGGGGCACCCACGCCGGACGTCATTCCGAGGAGTTCGCCGCGGCGAACGACGAGGAATCTCTCTTCTGACGCTGAAAGAGAGATCCCTCGCTCCGCTCGGGATGACAGCTCTTATTTGGGTGAGCCTGCTAGGACACAAGGCGGTGGCGCGAACGACGAACGCCGGCAGGATGCCGGCGCTACGGGAGCGGAAAGTCTGGCGCTGCTGAATTTCGCGTTCAACGGGTGGGCGAAATACGACGACTATAAGAAAGACGCGCGCGTGGTGTCGTATGCGAACCGGAAGCTCAAGCGGCGCGTCGTGCTGCCGGAGCACAAGGGGCGGCGCGTGGTGCTTGAGGGCGGCGCGATCGACGTAAACGGGCGCGGGACGCTGCTGACGACGGAAGAGTGTCTGCTGAGCACGGTGCAGGAGCGGAACCCGGGATTCACGCGCGAGGATTACGCGGAAGTGTTTCAGAAATACCTCGGCGTGACGAACGTGATCTGGCTCGGCAGCGGAATCGCGGGAGACGACACGCACGGACACATCGATGATCTGGCGCGGTTCGTCGACGCGACGACGGTCGTGACGGTGGTCGAGAACGATCCGGCGGAAGCAAATTACGCGCCGCTTCAGGAAAATCTCGCGCTGCTCAAAGCTGCGAAAGATGAGGCGGGCGAACCGCTGCGCGTCGAAACGCTGCCGATGCCGGAGCCGGTGTGGTTCGCCGGGCAGCGCCTGCCGGCGAGCTATGCCAATTTTTACATCGCGAATAGGATCGTGCTCGTGCCGACGTTCAACGACCCCGCCGACCGCGTCGCGCTCGATACGCTGGCGGCGCTCTTCCCCGATCGAGAGATTGTGCCGATTTACTGCCGCGATCTGGTCCTCGGCCTCGGCACGATTCACTGCATGACGCAGCAGTTCCCCCGAATAGCCATTTAGCCGGAGCATTGTCATCCCGAGTGACCAACGGGAGGGATCTCTTCGGCGGCGCTGGAAGAGAGATTCCTCGTCGCGTCGCTCCTCGGAATGACAGGCGAATTGGAGTAGCGCCGGCATCCTGCCGGCGTTTTTGACTTTGTGCCCGCAGGGCTCACACGGTAGCAATGCGCTCGCGTTCCTCCTTCGCAGCATACGCAAGGCCCGAAGATCGCCGGCAGGATGCCGGCGCTACGTGCCTCGGCGGGCGTGCGTGGTGGATGGGCGGCGCTTCGCCAAGGAAGTTCGCCGGGCATCCGCCCTGACTTACTGGCGGACCGTGCCCCTACGGAACCGGCGCGGGCGGGCGATTGCGGCGAGCAGGCGGCAGCGTACCAGGAACAGATGACACCCCAGGGATCCACGGATTCGTGATTGCCGGAGCTGTCATAGGTCACAAGGGAATGTGACGTGAATCACTGTGCGGTTGCGGCGTGCAGTTCAGTATGCACATCGGAAAAGAAGATGATTTTCGACGATCGAGTGGATGCGGGCCGGCAACTGGCCGCCAAACTTGGCGCTTACGCAGGGCGTAAGGATGTGATCGTCCTTGGAATTCCGCGAGGCGGCGTTCCGGTCGCGTTTGAAGTGGCGCGGGCGCTGAAGGCGCCGCTGGACATTTTTCTTTCAAGAAAGCTCGGCGTGCCGGGGCAAGAAGAGCTGGCGTTCGGAGCGCTTGCGACGGGCGGCGTCCGGGTGCTCGACCGGGACCTCATCGCACAGGTCGGCATTTCGGAACGAGAAATTGACCAAATTGCGGCAAGTGTGAAAAAGGAACTGGAACGGCGCGCACGCGTCTATCGCGGATTGCGGCCCGCTCTGAACGTGAAAGGAAAGACCGTGCTGCTTGTGGACGACGGAATCGCGACTGGATCGAGCATGCTGGCCGCGATCAATGCGCTGCGACAGATGGAACCCGCGCGGCTGGTGGTCGCGGTTCCCGTGGCGCCCTATGACACTTGCAAGCGGCTCCGATCGGTGGTCGATGAACTCGTCTGCGTCGACACGCCTGAGACCTTTTATGCCATTGGTCAATTCTACGGCGACTTCTCCCAGGTGCGCGATGAGGAAGTCACCGAATTGATTCGCAGGGCCAACGCGCTGCCGATTCGCAAGGCGGTGTAGAGGCCGGAGCGCGCGAGAAAGGAGTTTCGCCAATGATCCCAGGCCGACAATTTCAAAGAGACGGCATCGAAAGTGAAGTTTCGATTGAGGCCAGCCAGGTGGTTTTGGAGGGCACTCTAGGACTTCCGAGAGAAACGCCCGGAGTCGTACTTTTTGCGCATGGCAGCGGGAGCAGTCGGCACAGCCCGCGAAATCGGTACGTTGCGCAGGAACTCCAGTCGGAGGGAATCGGCACGCTGCTCTTCGACCTTCTGACGCGTGAAGAAGAAGCCATTGACGAAGTTAGCGGAGAGCTCCGCTTCGACATTCCCTTTTTGGCGGACCGATTGATGGACGCAACTCGCTGGCTGCTGCGTCGCCCGGATATGAAGCACGTGAAGATTGGATATTTCGGTGCGAGCACGGGGGCTGGTGCCGCGCTCGTCGCCGCGGCTGAAATGCAGGATGCGATTGGCGCGGTCGTCTCGCGAGGAGGCAGACCCGATCTCGCCGGAGACGCGCTGAGTTCCGTGAAGGCGCCGACGCTGTTGATCGTGGGCGGCGACGACGAACCGGTGATCGGGATGAATCAAGAGGCGCTGGCGAAGCTGCGCTGCGTCGAGAAGAAACTTGTGATCGTTCCGGGCGCCACGCATCTATTTGAAGAGCCGGGCACGCTGGAGGAAGTTGCGCGGCTGGCGGCCGGATGGTTCAAACAGCACCTGGCGACGACGGCCAAGGGGAGCGTTCGCGCAGCCGCGCGCCGGTGATGAGAACTGGATGAGCGAGATGTTTCGGCGGCGTCGCGCCAAGGATGTCTGCTCCCGGTTGGCGCTACGAGCCGCTATCCCGCCGTCCGGCGTGGAAAAGTGGTAATATGCCGCTATGGGGAAGAAAAAGGTCAAATTCACCGCCTTCAAGACCGTTCGTAAGCCAGCCACTGTCGAGTTTAAGACGAAGTCAGGCGAAACGGTTCGCTTTAAGGCGGTTCGCACCTTCAAGAAGAAGCAGGTAGTTCACTTCCGTGCCAAAGATTAATGAAGCGCATCTATCTTGACAGCAATATTCTGATCGCCTACTGGTCCGCGGACAAAACCGAAGAACCCAAAAAAATTATCGTCCAGAACGCGTTGCGGGTATTTGCGGAGCTCAAGGATACTCAGCTCTGTACATCCATGTGGGCCATTACTGAGATGGTTAATGTTTTGGTTTCTTCCAAGAAAATGGATCCGGGCGAAGTCGCGCGAATCGAAAATCAACTCGTAAACGAGCGGCGTCTTGCGACTCTAAAATTGCTTGTACTCGAGGTCAGTCCGGACAAGCACTATGACTTCGCTGAATTCTTTTACCATGTCAGGCACGGAATTCTGAGCTATCACTCGGGTGTTGGAGACGTGATCCACAGTGTCATCATGCAGAACAATGGAATCGACCAAATCTTGACCTTCGACGAGAAAGATGACTTCAAGCAGATACCCGGCTTAACAGTTTTTCATCCCAGAGACATCAAAATCCCCAAGTGAGTGCGGGCTTTTTTGGAAATTCGTATCCCGATCAGGTTCCCTCCCTTGCTCCCGCCTGCGGACCGACTCCCTGTTGCGCTTGGCGCTGCCCTTCGGCTCAGCTCGGGACGTTCCGCTGCTTCAGCAAGTATTCGCGGTGGAACATGGCGTGGGCGCGGACGTTGGCGTAGCCGGCGGGGGCTTCGACTTTGGCGACCTGTCCTGCGTCGGACGAAAACCAGCGCATGCAGATTTCGAGTTCGGTGGCGTGATTGTCCGCGAATTCGTCGGGCATGATGCTGGGGAGGATCAGCTCGAGCGCAGGCGTAGCGGCGGGTGAGTTTGCTGGATGGGCCGCATTGCGCCAAGAATCTGCGCCGGGCGCAGCGTGCTGCGCCCCTACGGAACCATCCCCGGCAACCGCCGGAGGGCTGGCGCCCTGCGCTACATTGCGCGTGACGGAATCGTCGGAGCGAACGACTACGGGCGCCTCGCCTACCATCTGCGCGATTTCGCGGTACTGCTTGGTGCGCGACTCCTCGTCGGGAATCACGAACTCCTCGAGACCGATCAGCCGCTTCACGAGCGCCATGTTTTCCGGATGCGCGAGCACGGCCTGAATCTGCGGATCGGGGTTCGCAATCAGTTGCAATAGGACGGCGCGCTGCTGCGACCATAGCGTCGGATACTGCTCGTCGGTTTCGGGATAGCTGAAGAGATTGCCCTTCAAGTCGGCGAGGCGAATCCATTTCGATTCGAACGCAGCGCCCGCGCCGAGCAGCGTCACCTCCACATCGTTCGGGCGATTTCTGCGGAAGCAATCGACGGCGAGCAGCATGATGTCCGCGTGAAAGAATTTCATGCGCCGCCAGACGAGACCGATGCGGCCCATGGCCTGGTCGCGCGCCATCGAATAGCCGGCGGCGGTGTCGGTGTTGGTCATCGCGCCGCCGAAGAGCGCGGGAAACGCGCCGGTGAGAAATTGCGCGATCGGGCCCATCAGGTTCGCGGCGTGCTGCGCGAGATCGGGCGGGACTTCGGCAGGCTCCGGCTGAAAAAATCCCGCGGCGAGAGACTGGCCGGGCTTGGCTCGCGCGGGATAGTGCGCGCCGGGCTCGGACGTTTGGCTTTGCAGCGAATCGAAATCGAGGACTTCGCTATCGGCGTAGATCGGCGGGATGCCGTACTCGTAGGTTTCGATTTGCAGATTCGAGAGCGTGTTGAAACGCTCCTGCACGCTGATGAGCGAATCGCCAAGCGCGGGGCGGCCGCTCGAGCCGTCGCCGGGCAGCGCGTGCAGGACGCGCCAGTGGTCGTCCATATTTTCGTTGCGCGATTCGCAGTAGGCGTCGCCGGCGAGCGCGACGTACGCGCCGTCGGGAAAAAGCGCGAGAAGTTCGTCGCGCAGGGATTTGTCGTCGAGCGCGAAGAAAGCCCAGGGACGCAGCCAAGTGCGCTGGAACGTGATGAGATTGATGTTGAAGTCACCGCCTTCGGTGAGCGGGCCGCCCTGCGACTGCGCGAGTCGCGCGAGGCGCTCGTACTCCTGCGAGCCGCTGGCGACGGGCGGGCCGATTTTGTCCGCGGCGTGCGGATAGGCCGCGCGCAGGCGCGCCTGATGCACCTCCATGTTCCATTGGAGGTACGGATATTCGTGCATCTCATTGGCCCACGGAGGAGTTTTCAATTCGAGGCCGCCGACGATGGTGACGACTTCCTGCCCGTTGGGCACGCGGAGACGCGTCTCGGCGGCGGGCACGGTGACGGTTTCGGCGGCGACGAAGTCTTCTTCGGTGAGGAGCGCGCCGCATTGGGGGCATGTGGGCGCCGCATCGGAATTTCCCTGTAGGGGCGCAGCACTGCTGCGCCCGGCAAACGAACTTGGCGGGGTTGCGCCAGTCGGCGAATTGTTGGAATCGGTGGAATCGACGGCGAAACCATCGGCGGCGGACGATCCGGGTGGATGGGCAGCATCGCGCCAAGGATCAGCGCCGGGCGCAGCGTGCTGCGCCCCTACGGAACCATCGCCGTTTGTTGCGGGAATCTCGGCGGCGCAATCGGGGCAGACGTAGACGTCGGCGCCGAGTTTCACCTCGCGCATGCCGATTTCGGTTTCGGGGTGAAAGCCGAAGCGCTGGCCGTCGACGACGAAGCGGACGTACGCGCCGACTTTGCCGTCCGTCCAGAGCGCGAAGGCTTCATCGACGATGAGATTGCCGATGCGATTGTTGCGTTCGACGAGCCCCGCGACTTCGGTGGCGGCTTTCGCGGCGGAGACGTCCTCCTCGGCCTGCGCGGACGACGGGAAAAAGCGCACGCGCGGCACGTCCTGCGATAGCACGGAAACGAGCGAGAGGCCGAACGCCTGGTAGATGTTGGTGACGAATTCGTAGCGCGGAAGGCTGTCGATCGAGGAGTTGTCGAGGAGCTTCTGCTCGAAGGGCAGATGCCAGTTCTGGTCGCGCTCGCTCCACCAGAGGTATTGCAGGCCGCGCCAGAATTGGTGCGCTTGCTTGATGCGGCGGATTTCCTGGCGGCGCGAGAGTTCGGATTCGGTCGAGAACTGGAAGACGAGGCGGCGCAACGATTCTTGCAGGCGGTCGGGGAGCTGCTCGTTGTTTGGGCCGTAGGGATTCGAGGAGTCGGGCGTAGCGCCGACATCTTGCCGGCGGTTTTCGCTTTCGCTGTCATCCCGAGGGCCGGTTGTTGCGGCCCGAGGGATCTCTCTTCGGTTCGCGTCCGAGCCAGCCGCGCGAGAAGAGAGATTCCTCGCTTCGTTCGGAATGACACCGCGTGTGGATGGCGCCGGGCCTTCGACGGGGACGATTGTTCCAGGCTCGCCCTGCCGGCGACCTGGGAGCCCTTTCTTGGCCGGATTTGCGTTCGGAATTTTGGATTGTGTGGGCATTCGTGGCTCGCTTGTGACGCGCGGCTTCTGGTATGTTGTCGCTTAGTGAAACGCAAGAAGCCTAAACCGACGCGGTTCACGCGGTTTCAAAGTCTTGTGACCGCATTTCTTGGTGTGGCAACGATTGGCTGTAGCGTTGCGGCGCTTGTCGCAGGAAATCTGTACTACCACGTACTCCCGGGAAGCCTTTTGGGTTGGGTGTTTGCGCCATTCGGGATTGTGTTGGGAACACTTCTGATTCTTTTTGCGGTTCGGCTTGGTAGACCGGAATGATCACTTTCACGCGATGGCGAGCGGGTGCGATTGCACTTGCATGCATCGCCATGCTGGCGTGCGCGACTGCTGTACGCGCGCAGGCGCCGGCTGGCGTGACTCCGCACGGGCAGGCGCAGACGAGCCAGACGAGTTCGCCGGCCGCGTCAATTCCCGAAAAGCCTGAGCCGCAAACCAAGCCCTACGAGCCGATCACGGGGCGGCAGCGGCTGACTTGGTTGCTGGTCTCGACGCTTGGGCCTCAACATCTCGCGGTAGGCGTTATCTCAGCGGGGTACGGCACTGCTCTCAATAACCCGCGCGAGGATGGACCGCACTGGGGCGGCTTCGCCGAACGCTACGGCATACGGCTCACCGGTATCGCCACGGGCAACGCGATGGAAATCGGCCTTGGCGCGATGTGGGGTGAAGATCCGCGCTATTTGCGGGAGCCGGAGAAGTCCTTTGGGGCGCGGGTGGGCAGCGTGATCGAGCAGACGTTCGTCACGCGCCGGCGCGACGGACGTTTCGCGCCTGCGTATGCGCGATTCATCGCCGAGCCTGGCGGGAATTTCCTCTCCAACACTTGGCGAGCCAACAGCGAGGCCGACAACTACCATGCAGGGATTCGAACCCTCGAAGGTTTCGGCAACCAAATGGGAAGCAACGCCTGGGATGAGTTCTGGCCGACCATCAGCGCGCACATATTCCACAAACATTCAGGCAAGTAGGCGGCAAGCCGGAGCAGAAGTACTTGCCGCGAGAGAATCTGCGCACAGGAAGGCGCTGCGCGCCGTCTTTTTTTTGTCGCACCTGAAGGTGCGACCCACAAACCTGCGCGGCGGCTACTGGATCGTGATCGAGGACTGGCCGAGGGCGAGGGCGTTGGCGAGACGCGCGCCGCGGGCGTCGGAGGGCAGGCCGAAGCGGCAGCGGACGAAGCGCACGTTCTGCAAATCGAGGTCGCCGCTTTCGTAGCGTAGGCGCGTGTCGATGAACGTGACGTTGCGCCAGTGGAATCCGTCGAGGGTTTGCGCGGCGCCGGCGATGGTGATGTTCTCGACGAGAATATTATCGGCGAGCGAGCGCGAGGGCGGCGGAAGCAGGATCTCGAGCGTGTCCGGCAGGAGCGTTGCGTCAAGGTAGGTGCCGCCGAGCGACGCTGGGTCGAGCGTGCGATCCGCGGGAATTTCGCGCGGGGCTTCGAAGGAGATCGTCTTGCCGGCCGGCGCGGCGGGCGGCTCAAGCGACGAGCGCAAGGACGCGAGCGAAGTGCGCGCGAGCGTTACGTGGTCGAAGAGGCGCTGGTTATCCGCGTGGAGGTAGAGCACGCCGTCGAGGCCGGTAAGCGTTGCTTGGAAAAAGTCGGGCTGCGCGCCGCGGGATTCGATGCGCGCGGCGGTGATGATCGATTCGGCGCGATCGACGTCCATTTCCGCGGCAGAAAGATTTCCGGACTTGCTGTCGCGCGCGCCGGTTTCGAGCGAGTCCATCACGTCGCGTTCCCAGGGAGCGACCGAGAGCGCGGCCGGCGAATACGGGTGCGCGGCGGACGCGTTGCGCGGCGGATGCAGGATCGAGTGCGCGCCCTGATATGCGAGGCGTCCGATCAGCAGGATCAGGAGAATCGGGATCGCGACGCGCGCGTATGCGGGCATCCCGACGCCGCTCATGCGGCGCCAGCCCGTGCGGCGGTGCGAGCGTCGCCAACCGCGACGCGGAATGCTGGGCGTGCTCAAACGCGATACCTCTCGCGCAATATTCTAGATCACAATGGGCTGCGCCTGTCGGCATCAATGTTACGCGGCCGTGAACGATTACGCACGCGCCGGAGGGCAGGCCGACGCTGCCGGATGGGCGGTTGTTGTGTGGAGTGCGGGAGCTTCGCTCCCGCACTCCACATGAGCGATGTTGTGTGACCGAGGCGGGTGGGCGCGCGTCGGAGGGAAGCCGGTCGGCGTAGCGCCGGCATCCTGCCGGCGAATTTCGGGCCTTGCGTGTGCTGCGCATGAGAATCGCGAGCGCATTGCCAGCGCGTGAGCCTTGCGCGCACAAAGGCAAAAACGCCGGCAGGATGCCGGCGCTACGGGCTTCGTCGCGCGCGGTTAGATGGCGGGGCGGCTACGATTTTGCGGCGGCTTCCCTTCCCAGTAGGTCGCGCAGGAAATTCACGAGGTCGCGGTGATCGGAGAAGACGTGCGTCTCGGGTGCGGGCGCGATTGCCGGATGGGTGGCATCACGCCAAGAATCCGCGCCGGGCATCCGCCCTGACTTACTGGAGGACCGTGCCCCTACGGAAGCAAAAGCATCGCCGGTCGGCGGGTTCGCGGCGAGGCGATGGACGCGGGCGACGTAGCCGCGTTGTGCGCGGCCGGAAGATGGCGGCACAAGTTCCGCCGCCTCGATTTCGACGCGATGGATTGGAGATTCGGCGTCGGCGGAAGATGTGTTGTTATCGCCGGAGCTGTCGGCGGAGTTGTCGTCGGCGTCGTTGGCGTGCGCTTGCTGTTCGAGCGCGAGCAACGCGGATTCGGCTTCGCGCGCGGCTTCGAGCGCTTCGCCCATTACGGGATTCATGTGATAGCGGCCTCGGATGAATGGCATGGAGCCTCCAGGAGAGCAGACGTGACTCGTGACTTGTGAATCGTGATTCGTGATGCGCTATCTGAGCTGCGGCTCGCGATGATGGTTTTCCACGAGTCACCAGTCACGAATCACGAGTCACGGGTTTTCGCGCGGATTCGAATTCCAACATGCGGTTGATCTGGTGCCAGGAGCGGCGGCGCACTGGCGCGGCGATTTGGCGCGCGCGCGGCGTCTTGCGGCCGGCGGATTGTGTCGCGCCGACGCTCGAAATTGCCGGATGGGCGGCATCCTGGCAAGAATCTTCGCCGGGCGCAGCGTGCTGCGCCCCTACGGAAGAAACACCCGCGCCGCTTGGCGCGGGCGAATGATGCGCCGCGGTGGAAAGATCTTCCGCGGAAACGGTAATCGGCGGGACGCCGGCGATGCCGAGGATTGAGTTAAGCAGCGCGCGATTTTCCGCGCGCAACCGATCAATTTCGGCACGCTGCCGCGAGACTTCCGCTTCCAGCGCGCGCGTGTGGCGTGTGGTCGTGATGCGCTGCCAGATTTGGCGTAGCTTCGTCATGAAAGGTCGTTTGGCCACAGAGACACGGAGGCACAGAGAAAACCGAGGCTAGAAAAGCGAAAGACAGGGTCGGAACGGAGAGCGGGGCTTATTGGCAGGACCTGTATTTCCCCATTCTCGAATTCTTGTTTTCCGCACCCTCTGTGTCTCAGTGGCTCTGTGGCCAATTCCTATCTTCGGCGGTGGCGGAAGGAAACCGGTTGTGTGCCACGGGATTCCTCGGCGAGGAATTTGCGGGCTTGCATTGCGCGGATGGTGGGATCGGGCGAATAGGCGTGCGTGGCGAGGCGGTCGGCGAGCGGCATGCGTCGATCGCTGACGGGTCCGCGGTGCGCGCCGTAGCGGGACTTCAGGCCGTAGCGCGCGGCGTCGGCGGGATCGTCGCCGTGCATTTTCTCGATGTCCTCGATGCGCGCGGGATCGCGGACGAGAGTCGGAAGCGTGCGGATCAGCTCGATGCAATTGTCGGTGAGGAGCCACTCGCCGGCGTCGAGCATTTGATACATGAGCATCCATCCGCCGACGCGGTCGTCGTCGGCCGGGACGGGGCGCGGGAAACCGGCGGCGGCGAAGACGTCGCCCATCTGGTCGGCGATGGAGGCTTCGTCGGTGCGGTGCGCGAAGGCGTCGGGCGAGAGGTAGATGGCGTCGATTTTTTCGCCGGTGCCGTCGGCGTGGAGCGAGCGCGCGATGATTTCGCGGGCGAGGTCGCGCGGCGGAGTGCGGTGCGTGACGTATTCGCGGTAGGTGACAATGCGATGAGCATTGTCATCCCGAGCGACCACCGGGAGCGAGGGATCTCTCCCCGGTGCGACGCTGGAAGAGAGATTCCTCGCTTCGCTCGGAATGACAGGCGAATCGGTCGTAGCGCCGGCATCCTGCCGGCGGTTTTCGTTTCCATCGGCGCCGCAGAAATTCGCCGGCAGGATGCCGGCGCTACGAGCACCGGGAACAGCCGCGTGCCAATAGGCGGCGGAGGGATGCTCGAAGCCCCAGTCGATCGAGATCCAGCGCGGCCACCAGGGCTTCCAATCTCCCTGTGTTCCGATTAGCTCAGCGCGGATGACGTGGCGCGTCGGGTCGAACTTGTCGAAATACTGGCCGGCGAAGACGTCCCAATCGCCGTCGAGAAACGCGCGCTTGAGATGCGAGGGCAGCGCGCGGAGAGTTTTCAGATAATTTTCATCGGCGGCGTAGATCGGATTATCGGAGACGCGCGCGGGGATGAAATCGTAGTCGGCGGGATCGTACGCGTCGGGATTTTCCATGCCGGACGCGGGCTGCTTGTCGATCCAGAGAGACTTCACCCAGGCGTGGCCGATGTTGCCGGGATTGGTCGCGCCGGCCATGCACGGAAACGCTCCGGGCACGGGACAGCGGTTGCGGCTGGTGAGGAATTGCCACTGGCGCAGGGTGAAGAGCGTCAGTTCGTCGATGCCAATGAAGAGAAATTCCGCGCCCTGATATTGATAAACGTCGCTCTCGGATTGGCAATAGCCGAAGCGGGTGGTCGAGCCGTTGCGCCATTCGACGACGCGCTTCGATTCGTGGAAGGATTTGTAAAGCTCGCGCGGGATGTCGCGGCGGAAATAGAGCAGAAGCGATTGCTCGAGTTCGGGGAACGTGCGGCGGAGGAGAAGAGTATTCGCACCGCGGTGTTCGTGCGCCTGGAGGATCGCCTCCATCAGCAGCGCTTTCGATTTGCCCGGGCCTGCCGCGCCTCCGAAAAGCCGGTATTTCGCGGGCGACGAGTGGAACGCCTGCTGCTTCGGAAACGGGCGGTACGGCAGCTGGACCTGTTTGGCGGAGCTGTCGCGAGCGCGGGCGGACGATACGTCGCGCGACCAGCTCTCGACGCCGGATGTGATCGTCGTCATGGAGGATTGGCCACGGAGGCACGGAGACACAGAGACACAGAGGAAAGGCTCACGGCAATCTTATGTGGAGTGCGGCGGCTTGCCGCCGCTGTTTGCCGCACGGGCTTGCCCGGGCGTGCTGCAACCGTGAGCCGCGTGAGGCCGCCGGGGCAAGCCCCGGCGAAGAGGGGCGGGAGCAAGCTCCCGCACTCCACACGGCGTTGCCATGCCGGGCGAGCGAGGCGTGTGAGCGGCGTTGCGCCAAGATCGCTGGTGGGCGTTCGCCGAATTCTTTTCCATACTTCCCTTCTCTGCGCCTCCGTGTCTCTATGGCTAACGGGCTGGCATTAAGCGGGAGGGTCGGGCGCGGGGCGTTCGGGGCGCTCTACGCTGTGGACTAGCTGAACGATGACGGGGGCGTCGGGCGACGGGGCGCGCGCGGCTTCCTTTTCTTTCGCGGCTTTTTGCGCGGCGTCGTTTGACGCTTCGATCTGGCGCGAGCATTCCTTCAGCACGTCGACGAGGAGTTTGTCGACACCAGAAGCCTTGGCATCTTTTCCGGTGAGTTTTTTCACGACGTGCACGAATTTGCCGGCGACCACATGCTCGTCAAGCCCGTGCTTGCGGAGGGCTTCACCGATGCGCACGCGGGTCGGGCGCCGTCGCGTTTTCGGGGAGGCGGGGCGTGCTTGCGACGGCGCCGATTTTTGCCGGGGCGGCTTTGCGTGGTGTTTGATGCGGGGCTTTTTGGCGCGCGCGGGCGTCCGGGTGCGCGGCTTGCGCTTTGCGGCGGGCGGCGTTTCGTTTTCGGCGGAGGCGGATGCGCACGGAGACGGCTTTATCGCGTTGTTCTTTTTCGGCATGGCGGGATTCGAACACGTAGTAGTAACCGAGGAGCGCGCCTTCGAGCCCTTCGCGATGGCGCGCGCAGAAGCGGTCGCCGGGAGACGCTTCGCGTTTGCACCGAAGCCAGAGCGGATCGCAGGCGCGCGAATGTACGAGGCCAATGCAGGGGGACATGAAGGCGAGAGCGTGCGGTGCGCTGGCGGCGCAGCAGAGTTCGTGTGTGGAGTGCGGCGGCGAGCCACCGCTGTTTGCCGCACGGGCTTGCCCGGGCGTGCTGCAACCGTGAGCCGCGCAAGGCCGCCGGGGCAAGCCCCGGCGAAGAGGGGCGAGAGCGAGCTCCCGCACTCCACACGGGCGTTGTGGAGCCGGGAGCGCGAGGCGGATGGGCTGCGTCACGCCAAGAAAGTTTGCCGGGCACAGCGTGCTGTGCCCCTACGCGGCAACATCACTCACGGCGATTGGCGGCGCAGAGGCAAGTTTCCGAGATCGAGCGAGAACTGCGAAGCTACGGTGTGGTGATCCAGGTGAAGCAGGCGGTGCGGGAGGATTCCGCGGGCTTGGCGTCGGGGCCTTGCGATACGGGCGGAGGCGGGCCTTGCGCGGTTACGGCAATGCGATGCGAGCCGGAGGAGAAGGTGATCAGTCGAGTCGTCCCGCCGATGCCGCGGACGAGGCCTTGCGCGTTCGCGGGCAGCGGAACGGTGCCGAGCACGAATGCGTCGTCGATGCTGGATGAGGTCTCGTACACGACGAATTGCTCGACGCAATTTGTCGTGACTTTCGCGGAGCAGGCGGGCGTGCGCGAGAAATCGTAATCGAAGATGACGGTGATCATGTGGATGCTCGACGTGGACTGCGCCGAGGAACTTGGAGACGTCTGCGGCGGAGGCGAGCTGGATTGAGTTGGCGACTGCGTCGGCGATGTCGGCTGGCCCTGCGTCTGGCTCGGAACAGCACCTGACGGCGCAGCGGAGAAAAATATGCGGAGGGCCAGGAGAGTTGCGAGAAGCGCCGATGCCTTTACAGAGTGCGCGCCGAGGTGTGCCACGCGCCTATTTTACTTCAATGGCTAGCCGAGAATCTGGACGATGACGCTGGAGACGCCGAAGCTGCTATTGCTTGTCGTAAACAAAGGTTTGCTTTAGCCGACCGCTTGATTCCTGTGTCAGAGTGCGGCCGTCAGCGGATACCGTCCAGCGGTCGGTGAAGTCAAAGGGAGGCTTAGTTTTACGGCCAATCAGCCGGGTCACGAGGACTGACTTTTTCCACGTCGCTTTCGCTACCTCGTCGCCCCCTGGCAACTCCGCGAAGAAATGTTCTTTTCCGTCCGTAGTGTAAATCCACGGCTGATATTTTTTGCCGTTCGTAGTGTCGTCAATCTGTATTGTCGTGCCCGAGCACGTGATCACGATTGTCGACGAAACAATAAATGAATGCTCCTCAAGCTTGCTCTTCGCAAGGTTAAGAACCCAAGTGCCGGAAAGATCGGGCGGGGCGGCGCTCTGCGCGACGGCGGACAGCGAAGCCAACACCGCAACGGCGGCCAGTGCCGTACCGTGTCGGAGCGGAAGCATTCGGTGCTTCATTACCGACGATTGTAATACAGCGCCGGTAATCGGGATCAGCCCAAAATCTGGACGATGACGCCGGAGCCACCGGTGATCGAGGAGACTTTCGCGCGGACGAAATTGGCGCGGACGTTGGTGACGGTGCGGGACTCGCCGGCGGTGGCGGTCGAGGTGTCGATGGTGGCGTACTGCGAATCGAGGTCGTTCATCGCGGTTTGCAGGACGACGCTGACGGCCGAGGGCGCGGAGCCGTAGATCGTCTGCCAGACGATGGTGCGGGCGTTGTTGGGCATTCCGGCGTAGCTCGGCAGGGCGAACTGCTGGCTGGCCTGGCCGGCGGAGGGAGATTCGCTGTTGAAGGCGAGGGCGACGTCGCCCGGGAAAATCGAATACGGCGGGACCTGCGCGTTGTAGTTCGGCATGGTGTCTCCAGGAGAAATGGCGGATGAGGCGGGTACTGGCGAACAAGCGGCGATGAGTTGACACGGGCGGCTGACGCAGCTACGATGAGAACAAGTCTTACTCAGTAATACCGAATGGATCGATCATGAGAACGACTCAAACGATGACCGTTTCTTTGCCTCCGGCGATGGTCCGGCAGTTCGAGCGCGTGCGGAAGGCGGAATCACGGACGCGGTCGGAGCTGGTTCGCGAAGCGCTTCGGGCCTACTTCGACCGCCGGTATCTCGAAGTCCAGCCGACAAAGCAGGAACTCGCTGCGCTACGGCGGGGCCGCGCGTCGCACCGGCGCGGCGATGTGATATCGTTGCAGCAATTCCTCCATGACATGGAAGGTCCAGCTCACCGGGCCCGCCCAAAAGGAGTTCGCAAAACTTCCTCCAAAAGACGCCGCACGCGTTAAAGCCGCGCTCGTCGCGATGGAGCAGGACCCGTTCCAGGGCGACATCAAGCGGTTGAAGGGACAATTGCGCGCGTGGCGGAGACGCGTCGGAAGCTATCGGATCATTTACGATCTGTATCTCGAGGAACGGCTACTCGTCGTGATGGGAATTGTGCGGCGGACCTCGACGACCTATTGAATTGGCAGCGAGAAAGAGGATTTCGAAGTTGGAGCGTTTGGGCGGAAAGCGAGGATAACGAAGAAATTTCTACGCTCGTGCAACGCGCGTGTCAAGTGGTTATTTGTGTAAAGAAAAATCGTCCAAGGCGGAATTGGCCACGGAGGCACAGAGACTGACGGGTCTTGTAGCGCCGGCATCCTGCGGGCGAATTTCTGCGGCGCCGCCGAAAACCCGAATCGTCGGCGCAACACTCTCGGTTCGGAGGAAGCTGGCCCTATGAGCGGCGCCGTCAAAGTCAAAAACGCCGGCAGGATGCCGGCGCTACGTTCCTCGGCCAGCGCGGGAGATGAATGGGCGCGACCGCAGGGGCAACCGTGAGCCGCGCAAGGCCGCCGGGGCAAGCCCCGGCGAAGAGGGGCGGGAGCAAGCTCCCGCACTCCACATGAGCGGTGCTGTATCGCGCGAGCGAGGCAGAAGCGACAGAACCCGCGCGATGGCGAGCGTTACTGCTGCGGCGCGGCGGGCGGCGTCGGTGATGCGGGCTGCGGCGGTGCGTTCGCGGGAGCGGGGCTTGCTGGCGCAGCGCTCGGTGGCGCCGCGTTCGCGGGAGCAGGCTTCAGCGTTACGCTTACTCCGCGCGAGGCGTTTTGATCAGTCGTGAGCTGGAGATCGATCTGATCGGCGTCGATGGTTTGTTCGACGCCATTTTCGGTGACGTAGTGCAGTTTGTTTCCGGCGAGCCAGTAGTCGGTGACGGAGAACGTCGTGCCGTCCTTCAGGTAAATCATCGTGACGTTCGAAGCGCCGATGCTCCCGGAGGCCGACTCGTTCGAATCGTTCGAGCTATTCACATCAGACGAATCGGGCCCGGTCATATTCTGCGGAGCGTAGGGACCGTACGGAGCATCGTCCTGCGGAGCGCCCTCTACGTTGCCGTAATCGGACGGAGGATAATAGCCGCCGGAAAAGCCGTAGCCGTAACCCGGGCTGTAACCGTAGCCATAGCCGTAGCCGCACCCAAAATCGAACGGGTCAAATGGATCGCACGGTCCGAAGCCCAGCCCGAATCCGAAAAATGGATAGAAGCCGAACCCGGGATAGAAGTACCCCGGGCCTGCGCCGAACGGCGGATGAATGATGTGCGGCGGCCGCGGGCGAACTCGATTGGCCGAGGTCGCGAAGGGCGAAGCGGCCGGGGCGCGCTGCGTTGTGGACGACGTCGAATTCTGCCAAATTTCATGGCCCTGGCCCGAGAAGCTCAGCGGGCCGGGATGCACGGGCGCGACGCTGGAGCTCGCACCGGAATTGTTCACGGGCGGAAAACCGATGGTGACGTGCGGCGGCTGCGCGCTGGAGCTGAAGGCGGTCGCGTTCGTCCCCTGCTGGCTGCCGGTGGGTGGCCCGAACGGGCGGAAGCCGGTTGTCGCGTGCGTGGACGATGCCGCTGCCGAGGATCCTGTTACAGAAGGCGCGGGCTTTGGATTCTGTTCCGCGAAATGTGCCTGTGGCGCTGGCGCGCTGGCTGGGTGGCTCGTCGTGTGCTGCGGAGCCGGAGCGTGCGATGGGGCCGAAACGTGGCCGCCTCCGCCGTGTTGCGCCAGTGCTGCTGGCGCGCATACCAAAGCAGAAACGCCAAGAATTCCGGTTGCGATTTGAATCAGAGGCAGGCGGTGTGGAGTCGAGCGCTTCATTTTCGCACCCTCAATTCTGCGGCTGGACGAGGGCCACGTTAAAGCAATTCTACTTTATAAGACGCTTGGGAGCACCGCTTGGTTGCAAAAAACGCCGCATTGGCCACAGAGACACGGAGGCACAGAGGGAACCACTGACAAAATGCGCCCGGAACGGCGGCTAGGTTCCTGTATGGAGTGTGGCGGCTTGCCGCCGCTGTTTGCCGCCCGGGCTTGCCCGGGCGTGCTGCTACCGCGAGCCGCGCAAGGCCGCCGGGGCAAGCCCCGGCTAAGAGGGGCGGGAGCAAGCTCCCGCACTCCACACCAGCGTAGTCGCCGCGCGCGATCGGTGAATGGGCGGCGTCGCGCCGAGAATGTTTGCCGGGCACGGCGTGCCGTGCCCCTACCGAACCAGCGAGGGCGGTCGATCGAGGCGGATGGGCGGCGTTGCGCCAAGAATGTTTGCCGGGCACGGCGTGCCGTGCCCCTACCGAACCAGCGAGGGCGGTCGATCGGGGCGGATGGGCGGCACTGCGCCAAGAATGTTTGCCGGGCATCCGCCCTGACTTACTGGCGGACCGTGCCCCTACCGAACCGGCGAGGGCGGCCGATCGAGGCGGATCGGATATACTGGCGCGCGATGATTCCGTTCCTGCATTTCGGGCCGCTGCTGGTGCCGACGTTTGGGCTGATGGTGGCAGCGGCGATGGTGGCGGCGTCCTACGTGCTGCGCGCGGACCTGGCGCGGCGCGGACTCGCGGACAAAGAATCGTCCACGGCGGAACTTTTCATCGTGGTGCCGTGCCTCGCGGGGATCGTCGGCGCGAAGCTCTACCATGTGCTCGAGACGCCGCGCGAGCTATTCGCGCATCCGGCCGAGGAGTTGCTGAGCCGGTACGGACTCGCGTGGTTCGGCGGACTGATCGTGGGATTCGCGGCGTTCGTATGGGTGGCGCGAAACCGGAAAATTCCGCTGCTGCAGGCGTTCGACGCAGGATCGCCCGCAGCGGCGCTCGGTTACGGAATCGGGCGGATCGGCTGCCTGCTATCGGGCGACGGCGATTACGGAATTCCGACTTCCCTGCCCTGGGGCATGAGTTTCCCGAATGGGCTTGTGCCGACGACCGAGCGCGTCCATCCGACGCCGATTTACGAATTGATTGTGGCGTGCGCGATCGCGTGGGTGCTGTGGCGAATGGGCGCGCGGCAGTTGCAGGCGCGGCGCGCGACGGATTCGCTGCAGCCGGGCGCCGTGTTCGGGGCGTATCTGGTGATGACGGGCGTGGCGCGCTTTTTGGTCGAGTTCATTCGTATCAATCCGCGATCATTTTTCGGGATGACGAACGCGCAGGCGGCGAGCATTGCATCGATCGTCGCGGGGGCGGCGATTTGGTGGCACGTCGAGCGCAAGCATTAGCCGCGCGGACTTTTCGGCATGCGGATGGCGAGCAGGCCGTTTGAGAGGACTGCGATCGAGCGCGCGGCGTCGACTTCGGCGGGTAATTCGAGCACCGAGGCGGTGCGAGCGGGCGGTGGATGCGTGGCGGACGGCGTGAGGTCGAGTTTTGTAGCGCCGGCATCCTGCCGGCGAATTTCTGCGGCGCCATCGAAAACCAAAACCGCCGGCAGGATGCCGGCGCTACGGGATTCGGCGGGCGGGCGCGCTGAATGGGCGGCATCGCGCCAAGGGTCCCTTCTCCCAGGCTCGACTAGCCGTCGACCTGGGAGCCCTTCCTGGTCGGGCGTCCGCCCTGACTTGCTGGCGGACTGCGCCCCTACGGGCGGACCTCCATCGGGCGGGTGGCGCTGCGCGAGAATCAGCAGCCAGCGCGATTCGATGCCGATGGAGATGGCGGCGGCCGAGTTGGGAACGCTTGCCAGCGCGTACACGGAGTCGCCGGATTCCGCGATGTCGATCGGCAGCGCCGGGAGAAGTTCGCGTTCGGCGCTCAGCCAGTCGTCGAGTTCGCCGTTGGACGCGTCGCCGCGCTGAAGATACATTTCCTGGGCGCGGCGCGTGACGGCCTCATAGGCATCGAGAAGGCAATCCGTCAGATCGCGCAGGGGGATGAATTCGCGCTGCGGTTTGCGCAGGACGCGCAGCGTGAGCGCGGAATAGCGGCCGCCTCGGCCGGCCATGGGCGATGCATGTTCAGGTCGTTTCAAATCCGTTCTCTTTCCTCACTGCGGCAATTTGACGCGCATGCGGCGCCACCGAAAGACAAAACCGCCGGCAAGATGCCCCTCGGCCTCGCTCGGGACAAGCCGGCGCGACGTCCGGCGAAACTAGGCGGAGAGTCGCGGCAAGTGCTTGCGTCTGGCGGAGGCAGCCAGCGCGGGGCGTTCCGATACAGGCCGCACGGCGCGAGATTTTCTGAGCATGTCCGTCGGGTGGCGAGCGCCGATGAGAGCTTCGATTTCCGACTCGAGGGTTGCGGCGCCGAATGCGCGGGCGCCGAGGACGTCCGCGCCGCGCGAGACGACGGGAAGCCAAAGGCAGCTCTCGGTAAGAGAGATGCCGACGATCAGACTGCCCGCCTGGCGCAGAATTCTCTCGGCGAGTTCGTAGCTCCTGCCGTCGGAAAGCGACTCGGCGGCGAGGACCACATCGAATCGAAATGTTTCCAGCAGATCTCGCGCTTCGCGCAGAGTCTCAACGGTACGCGATCCCCAGCCGCAGCTTTCGAGCCGCCTGAGAAGCGCGTCCGTGCCGAGCGACGAAGTGCCAATCACCAAAATGCACATTGCGATCGCGGGCATAGTACGCCTCCCCATTCCAAGTTCGCGATCCACAATTCAGTCCTTCGTTTGGAACTGCGAATCGCTCGTTCGGGGAACGCGACGCGGATCCGGCTTCCACGATTCTCCGGGCGCACCGCGGCCCCCTTAGCATTAATCGGGACACGCGGGGCTGGGCATTAGGCGAAATCTGCCCTTCCAGAGTTGCGGCGGAGACTATGGTTTCTGGGTACAAAGTTCAATTCGGAACAATACGGCGGAGTCCGGTTCGAAACCTGCTTAACCCATTCGCTGTGACCGTACGAATTGCGGACTTTACTTAATCCCTACGTAGAATTTGCAGGGTGGATTATCCAATAGGTTCTTGACACGCCATATACGTGCGAGTAAACTCCCGCGAAATCAGGGGGCGTGCACGTTTTTGAAACATGGCATCGCTGCGGCCCCTACCGGCAAGCACGTGTCGCCCGAGCTGTCTTGGGAAAGCGATGTGCAGAGAGTCCGCAAACAACTCGCAATCACTGGAACGCGCGCCGCACGGCGATGCTAACCGAAGCAGTTTTCACGACGGTTCTGGCATCCAAGAGAACGAGAGCTTGTGCCAAAATGAACCGCCTGCGTGTACGAATCCATCGGCGCAGGCCCCCGCCCCCGAGGCTTTGCCGGACCGGCGCGCCTCTCGATCGGAATCCGAAGATCGCTTAATCCGGAGCGAGGCGCTGCTGGCGCAGGCGGAGCAACTTGCCAACATCGGCAGTTGGGAATTCGACATCGAAACACGGGAGCTTTGGTGGTCGGCGCACTACTTTCGGCTATTGGGTCTGGAGCCGAAGGCGGAAGCGGTCCCATACGGCACGGGCATCCGGATGATCCATCCGGAAGACCGCGAGCGCGGTGAGCGCGACGTGGACTTGCTGGCCAGGACCGGGGTGCCGTTCGACAACGAGTTGCGCTTCGTGTTGGGGGATGGCAGCCTGCGAATTTTTCATTCCCGCGCCATCGGAATGAAAAACGAGAGCGGCCGCGTGGTGCGTATCCGCGGGATGTCGCAGGACATCACCGAGCGGCGGCAGGCGGAAGAAAAAGTTCGCGAAAGCGAGGCTCTGCTGGCGCAGGCCGAGCAAATCGCTCACTTCGGGAGCTACCAGCACGATTTCGCAACGCAGGCGGCAACCCTCTCGCCGAATCTGCGCAAGATTTACGCCTTTGGCCCGAATGAGGAGTGGACTCTCGATATGTATTTGTCGAGGCTTCACCCCGACGATCGTGACCGGGTTCGCGAAATCGTGGTGCGAACCATCGAGGAGCGAAAGCCCTTCGAATTCGTGGCGCGCTACCTGCCGCCGGAAGGAGGCCTCCGGTTCATTCACGCTCGCGGGGTGCCGATTCTCGATTCGGCGGGAAAACTGGCGCGACGCGTGGGCGTAGTGCAGGACATCACCGAGCAAAGGAAAGCCGACGAGCATCTGCGCGCCAGCGAGGCGCTGCTGGCGGAGGCAGAACAGATCGCGCACGTCGGAAGTTGGAAGTACGACCGGATATCGCGGACCGTGGAGCTATCCAAGCAGTTGCTGCAGATGTTCGGAGTTTCCTCGGAGTCGGAGTGGGGACCCGAAGATTATTGGGAGCAGCTTCATCCGGACGATCGCGATCGGGCGCAAAAGATCGCGGACAAGGCGATCGCGGCCGGCGAACCCTACGAGTACGTCGCGCGGTATTATTCGCCCGAGGGAGAATTCCGGACACACTTCGTTCGCGGCCTGCCCTTCCGTAACGCCCACGGAACAATCGAGTATTGGATCGGCGTGGTGCAGGACATCACGGATCAGAAGCACGCCGAAGAGGATTTGCGGCGGCTCTCGCAAGAGCTCCTGCGCACGCGCGACGATGACCGTCGCCAGATGGCGCGGGAACTGCACGAATCCGCGGGGCAAAGTCTCGCGGCGCTAAAAATGACGCTGGCGCGATTGAAGGAATCGCTCGGTGAAAAACGAGATCTGGCGCGCTCGCTTTTGCAGTCCGCGACCGAACTCGCGGACGGCGCCATCCGGGAAGTCCGCACGATTTCCTACGTGATGCACCCGCCCCTGCTGGACGAAGCGGGGCTCGTGCCGGCGCTGCGCTGGTATGCCAAAGGCTTTGCGGAACGCAGCGGAATCGACACGACCGTCGAAATTGCGGAGGATTTTCCGCGGCAGTCGCGCGAGATCGAAACCACCGTGTTTCGCGTCGTACAGGAAGCCCTGACCAACCTGCGCCGCTACTCCGGCAGCAAGACGGCGCGAATCCGCGTGAAGGAAGAGCAGGGACAAATCCTCGCTGAGATTCGCGATCAGGGATGCGGGCTCGCGCAGCCGGCCCCGAAATCGGGATGGAGAACCCCGCTCGGCGTCGGAATTTCCGGGATGCGCGAGCGCGTGAAACAGCTGAACGGCGTCTTCGAAATCGAAAGCGTGGCAGGTCGCGGCACGACCGTGCGGGCGGTTTTGCCGCGCCAAGCGACGCCGGGGCAGGATGAGTTCGCTCGTGAAACACAGGTTGACATCGCGAAGAAGCCCAAACAGGAAAGGTCAATCGCTCGTGCTGGTCGAGGCCGCGCGCGCATGAACGGCGAGAATGCCAGCTAAGAGCTACCGAATACTCATCGCGGACGATCATGCGCTGGTCCGGCGCGGCATCAAGATCATATTGTCCGCGCAGCCCGGAATCGAAATTTGCGGTGAGGCCACCACGGGCCGCGAAGCGATCGAGCAGGTCCGAAAGCTGAAGCCGGACCTGGTGCTGCTCGATTTGACGATGCCCGAAGTGAACGGCCTGGAAGTGGCGGAACAGGTCCGGACCGAATCGCCCGATACGGACGTGCTCGTGCTGACGATGCACTTCTCGGAGGAAATCGCCCGGGACGTGCTGCGGTCCGGCGCGCTGGGATACGTGCTGAAGTCGGATGCGGACACGGAACTCGTCTCCGCCGTGGAGCGCGCCCGGCGGCGCGAACCTTACTTTACGAGCAAGCTCGCGCTCAGCATGGCAAAGACTTTCACCGAGGGATCCAATCACGGCAGCCGCGAATCGGAAGAGCACGAGGGCGGACTGCCCGGAACGCCGCTGACGGGGCGCGAAGTGGAAGTCGTGCGGCTACTGGCCGAGGGAAACAGCAACAAGGAGGTTGCGTCGGCGCTCAAGGTTTCCACGCGAACCGTGGAGAGCCACCGCAATCACATCATGCGCAAAATGAAGTTTCGCAGCTTCAGCGAGCTGGTCCGCTTCGCCATCCGCAACAGCCTGGTCGAGCCTTAAAGAGAAGCCTGCCCCCGGGCCGCGAAGGCGGCCTGAGGGCAGACAGGCAGACGATCTTCACCGGATCGGAATTACTTCTTCGCGGATTTGCGGCGGCCGCGACGCTTGACAGGACGGTCGGCGGGCGGTTCCCCGACGAGTTCGGCAACCCAGATCGACGTGACGAATTTCTTCACGCCGTGATTGTCGAAATCAATCGTGGTGCGTTCGACGTTCGATTCCGTGACCGTTCCCAGGCCATATTGGTCGTGACGAATCGTCTGACCCTCAGACAGGATCTGCACGGGGCCTCCTTGGGATTTTTAGAAACAGCGGTGCCGCTCGGGTGCGTTATAGGCCGACGACGTGTTCGGCCTGCAACCCCTTGGGACCCTGCTTGACCTCGAACTCGACGGCTTGGCCTTCGTTGAGGGTTTTGTAGCCTTCGGACTGAATCGCCGAAAAGTGCACGAAGACGTCTTCGCCGGACTGGCGTTGGATGAAACCATAGCCCTTTGCTGCGTTGAACCACTTGACTGTACCTTGTTCGGTGGCCACTTCGGATGCTCCTAATTAATTCATAAGGCGGCGGTTAGCCGCCCAGAAGGCTATTTGTGCTCTGTTTCACCCTGCCCGCCACAAAAAAAGGCCGTCGGGTATTTCCCCGGCAGCCTCGTTGTACGCGTCAAAAGTTCACATAAGCAACAAACGCGAGGGGTTTATATCACAAGCGGGATGCTAGTGCAACCTGGCAGAAGCCGCCGATTCCCGCGCCTTGGTTCACTGGAACTTCTGCGAACCCTCTCCCCACGGGAATTCAATCTCGACTTTGCAGGACTGTGCCGACACACGGAACCGAGCTTTGCCCGAACCCTTTCCTTTCACGAACGGAAAAACGCCGGCCCGGTAGGTGCCTTGGGCGTCAGCCGTGGCGTTTGTTTGGCCGCCTTCGTTTTCGGAGTGTGTTTCGGTCATGAAAGCTTCATTGGGCTGCAGTCCTGTCACCGTGATGAGCACGCCGGAGTAGTAGGGGCCGAGCTCGACCGCGGAGATGCGACACGTTCCGTTGGTTTTTTCGATTGGGAATGGAACGATTTGAGTGAAGGCACGCAGCTGGCCGTCGTCCGAAATGATGGCGAACCGGAAAGGCTCGCCTTTTGACCCGTACACCTTCAGATCGATTGGATACTCCGCCACATGACGCGCAGGATCGGCGAGCACGTTTACGACTTTGCCATCGTCGTTCAGATACGCGTCCGTCGTCGCCTGCGGCTCCTTGCCAAGCCCGAGCATGCACAGGACATAGTGCTGATCTTTGGGCAGGCCTGAGGCAAACAGGTTGTAGGTGACGACTGTCCTGTCGCCCATGACCTCGCGCACTGTCTCTTTGAACGTTAGCTTCGAGCCGGGCGAGTCGAATTTTTCGCCCCACTGATCCCTCGGCGGGATGCCCTGCGCCGTGCAATCCGCAGCGCACACGAGGGCTGAGGCAACGCAAAGAATTGCTCCCAGCAGGCAGGTCTTCATCGCACCGGGATTATATAGCAGCTATTAGCGGCGTCTACCTAGTCATGAACATTATAACGGTGTTCCTCGTGGTGGCGCATCACGAAGGATCAGTGCCGGGCACGGCATATCGCGTCCCTACCAAGAAAGGCGGCAGGCAGGTCCCCTGGTAGCGCCGGCATCTTGCCGGCGAATTCTGTTGGTGAAGAGATGAGCAACACCGCCGGCTGGAGGCCGGCGCTACGAGAACCGGCGCTCGGCGGGTAGCATCGCGCCAACCAAGTTTGCTAGGCGCGACATATCGAGCTCGTACAATGGCCCGACGGAAGTGCGCGACAGGAAACATGCGTCCTGCATCCCGATCGTCCAAGACGAAATGCGACTACCATAAGAGAAGTGATCCGCCAATTTAGCCTCGGATGGGCGAGGTCAGCTTACGAGGTTCACGATGCGGGTTCTCTTGAGGTCGTCCAAGCCGCTATGCGCTTTAGGGCTGCTCTTGGCCGCCGGATGTTCGGGTAGCGGCAAACCATCCACACCACCTCCGACTCAGTCCGTAACGGCGCAGCTCCCTCCGTTGACGATCGTTCGCGGCGCCCCGACCCAAGCACCGGTGATGACGCAATTTGCCGCAAACGGGCCGGCGAACCAAGCTCCTAGCCGCAACGCTCCGGATGCGAGCGCTATCAGCATTCACATTTCCACCAGTCCGGGCGTGGACCCATCGAACCCTAACGATCTCCCAACCTCGTCCGGCGCCGTGGATGGTTCCCTTACCAACAGCAAAGGGCAACATGCCGCGGCCGACGCGAACGAGCCCCGGAACATGACGATCCCCAATTCGAGCATCATTGTGGAAGAGCTTACGGACGACGATCCCGACGATGCAGGTCAACCGGATCTTTCCCCCACGGAAGAGGAGATCGAAGTTCTTCGGCCGGAGGCGGATGAATACACGCTTAAAGTGAAGGGCTTCGAACGCGGCGTATATAGCCTGGAGATATATGCCACGGGTCCTGATTCGAACACTTCGACAGCCTTCTTGCAGACTGTTCCCGCGTATCCCGGGAGCCTGTTCGAGCTGCATATGGTTTGCCGGCGCACGCCGTCATTCGAGTTCGACCTGGATCGCGGCGGACTGCAGCCGCCGCACGGGGCTTTCAGCTTTGCCCAGCCATTGGCATCAGAGGTTCGTCTTCCCTCCGGCGAGAAGGCGCTGGCAGTCGTGATTTACTACGACCCCGTGATGGTTCCATCTTCCTTCCGCGCTCTTCTCGACGGTAGGGATCAAAGCAGCCTGTTTCACGTCAAGACTGGCGAACTGGAGCTCGTCCGCGTGCCGCTGTCGCCGGGCGATCACCGCCTGGTCGTCCAGGCGAACAACCAGTCAGGCCAGACCACCGAGCAAGACTTTCACGTTCAACACTGAGACATCGTCCACGGCGGTTGCAGCGTCCCAATAATTGGAGATGAAGAAAAACGAAGATGCCGCGCTGAAGAACGCGGCGCTACGTTTAAACCTTAAGGCGCCGGCGAGAGCGAGAACGCTTCGGCGAGCAGTTCGTAGGAGCGTCGGCGGTCGGCGTGTTCGTGTGTCATCGTGGTGATCATGATTTCGTCGACGCCGGCGGCGTCGGCGAGGCGCGCGAGCCTTTCGCGCACGGTTGCGGCCGAGCCAATGAACGAGCGGTCGCGGTTCATCTCGATCACGGCGCGCTCCTCGGCGGTGTACGGATAGTTCGTGGCTTCCTCGATCGTGGGAAATCGGCCCATCCTGCCCGTGCGAAATCGCAAGAGCGTGAGTTCGAGCGGCCGCGCCAGTTCCCTTGCCCGCTCGTCGGTTTCGGCGCACACGACGGAAACGCCGATCAGCGCCTCGGGCTTATCGAGGTGCGCGGACGGCTGAAAGCTCTTGTGATAGAGGCGCAGCGCTGCGATCGCGGGCCCCGGCACGATATGGTGTGCGAATGCAAATCGCAGCCCCATCTGCGCGGCGAGGATCGCGGAATAGTCGCTCGAGCCGAGCAGCCAGATTTCCGGCATGGGGACATCGTCTGGCATCGCGCGAATGCGCTCGAACGGATGATTCTGCGGGAAGCCGCTGTCGAGGAACGCAAGTAGGTCGTCGAGGCGCGCCGGAAAATCGTCCGCGCTGAGAGCCTCTCGCGAACGCCGCAGCGCCAGCGCCGTGAGCGAATCAGTGCCGGGCGCGCGTCCGATGCCGAGGTCCACGCGGCCCGGATGCAGCGCTTCGAGGACGCGAAACGTCTCCGCCACTTTCAGCGGCGTGTGATTCGGGAGCATCATGCCGCCCGAGCCGACGCGGATCCGCTTGGTCACGTCCGCCACGTGGCCGATCATGACCTCCGGCGTCGAGCTGGCAATCAGCGGCGTGTTGTGGTGCTCGGCCAGCCAATAGCGCGTGTAGCCCAGCTTGTCGGCGAGCTGCGCCAGGTCGAGCGTGTTGCGCAGCGCGTCCGTGCTCGACGAGCCCGACGGCACCGGCGAAACGTCCAGCACAGATAGCCTGTACGATTTCTCAGCGGACATCAGTTCCCTGCTCGTTCGCGTTGATCACAGGCAATTGTTGCACATGAACCCGCCCCCGGCCCTCGCGAAATGCGCGCCCGGTAGTGGTTGGCGGCGCATACGAAAACGGAAAGTCGCCCAAGTCCAGTGAGCGCCGGAGCGGGTGTTATCACGACCGGCACGAGCGGGCATGGTATCGTGCTTTCGTCGGCGAAGATTCTGGCAGGAGAGCGTTATGAGCCTGGAAGCCTTCGGCGTTCAATACGCAGCCTTGAAGGGTCCCGAATGGATACTGGTCGGAGTTGCGATTGCTGCAATCGCCGTTGTCTTTTGGGAGGGTTGGGAGAAGAAGATGGGCAACGTCCGGCCCGCGCTAAGCCTGGCGGTCGGAATTCTGCTTTCGTTTCTTGCCGGAATGAGTGTGGAGCGTGGGGTTGGGAATTTTCGGTCACACGCGAGTAACCACAGGTGGGTTGTTGAAGTTCTCTTGGGCCTCGTATCTCTTGTTATGGCATTTATCTACATCGTGCAACGAAACGAGAAACCGCAGCCTAGTTGGGGTAGCGTCGAGTGGTTCTACAAGCGTAACAAGCCCCCGTCGATGTTCGACAAAAAAGACGACTGACTTAGCGTCGAGCTACGTCCCGATAAACGCGCTGCCGGGCGAGTGGAGTACTGGAAAACAATTTGTCCGGTTATCCGTGCCAGCTCAACCGGTCGATGCAACACTATGTACTCAGTTGGTCCGACAGTACTTCCCCTAGAGAACCGATCTGTCGGGCTGTACTCAATCAGAACCTAGCCAGGGCAGTGTTCCGTTCGATTCGACGCTCGCGAACGACTATAGCCTTTGAGGCTCGCGCAAGTAGACTCCGCGCTGGTGTTGCGTCGACCCATTGAGACCGCCCGACTAATCGGGCAAGTAGAATCACGTACGAGCGGCCGATCAACCGATCTCTATTTTCCTACCGATGAGTGGTTTAGCGATTGGACTCCTTCCGCCATTGGTGCATTGCTCTCCTCTAAACCCCACGCTAACGTGATGCAGATATGAGCCATAAAGATAGGCTGACCGGAAATGTGGCAAGGCTGATCGCTGTCGCGCTGGCGTGCTGGACTATATCTTCAACAGCGCGGGCACAGAGCGGCCAATCGGTGCTGTATTCGGTGACGACTAGAGAAGCTGACTCCGGCGTCCCCGTCTACAAAACGCAAGTCTTCAAGACAGAGATTTTCGCGGTGGACCCCGAAACGGGAAAGCAGCGGTTGGTTTTCTCGGATGCGAATTCCCCTTTCTTTCTCATGCATGGTGGCGAAATTGTCGCTGCGGGCGGCAAAATCTTCGCCGAGGGTATCTTGGCGGTGCAGACCCTAGCACACACGCCGTACTTCGACCCGTCCGCATCTGCGGCCATCTATGAACTGTCCTCGGATGGTTCGGGCCAGGCGCGCAAAGTTTTTGACATGGGAAGTGCCGAGCAGCGCGTTAACTTCCGCAGCCTGTTCTTTAATTCCTCAGGCACGGAGTTTGGCAACATCAATTATGTCGCCGGGAAATGGTATCTCTTTGTTCACGATACAGAAACCGGAGAACTGCTGCGAAAGTCTGAGCTCGTCGCTTGGAAATTTGGTCCCGTGGACAATATCGGTTGGATGGCGGACGACAAGCGAATCTTCGTCACAGTCGAAATCGCGGGTGACGATCCTGAAGCATGGTGGACCACGCCGAATTCACCTGTTGGGACTTATGTGCTGAGTGAAGCTGACGCCCCCGAGCGATTGGCGCCGGAGGCGTCGCTGCATCCAAAGGTTCTGGGGATGCAGCCATCGAATGATTCACCGGCTTTTTTCATCGGCTCGCTCCCCGACGGCGGATATTTGCTGCAGGACTACCAAAGTGGTCCGAGGAGCGGTGACAGCGACACGTGCCTCTATGAACCGGGCCTCGCGAACAACGCACACGCCTGCCTCTACGAGTTGGACCTTGCCAAGAAAACGCAGCGGATTTTCCCACTACGCATCGACGGCATTCCGGGTAACTTTCATCTCTCGCCCGCAAGGGATCGCTTAGTCTTTACGTCCGTAAAACAGGAATACCAGAAGCAGCCGACGTTCAAGGCAATGTCGGCGCTAAGTGTTTGGGTCTTGGACTTCGAATCGGATAAGGAATGGAATGTGATTTCGTTTCCTCCACGCGACAACACGCGCCCCATTGGGCCATGGGTCAACCTGATCGGTTGGCTTGACCGCAAGTAAGCGAGATTCTCAGACCAAACTCTTGGTCAACTCCTGATTAACGCCGTAATCGGACAAGTCGAGTCTGGTCCTAAGAGACGCCCCTACCTCATCCGCAGCACTCCGCCTGTCACTTCTCCAACGCCAAGGACCGGATACGATCAACATCCAACGTCCCTTTGGCGCCCCAGCCTGTTACGCCTTCTGGAATCGCTGGTCGGAACCTCTCATAGAGACTGAATGCATTCTTCGAAAGCTGCTCCGGTCGAAAGGCTTTCGTGAGGTCACGCATCGCCGCGCGTGCAGTTTCAAGCGACTCACCGAACTTGCTCTCCAGGTATCGCTCCACGCTCTTCGCGTCGATGGGTTTGTTGTTGGTCACCGCACGCATTCCATCCGGCGTATTGACCGCTGCCACTGACCGCCCGCAAATCTCAATCAGGAATTCCTCACCTCGTTTTCGTGCGCGCGCCTGTTTGACCTCTTGCGGTACAGGTTTGTATATGCCCAGTCGTTGACCCTTGGATTGAGCAGTCAGGCCAGCCACGGCCTTGCCGAGTGACAGTGCCTCGTCCCGGTCAAATCCCAGTCGCTCGGCAACGGTGGTCGCCCACAGCGTCAGGACGGGAGCGCGATTGATAAGAATATTGTGCTCGGTCATGGCTCACAGATTCTGGGTTGTGTTGGATACCGCGGATGCTGAGCGCTCAATCGATCTTGGATTCGTCACGGTACATGACTTTGTGGCGTGTGGTTTTGACCCATTCATCGATCTGTTCCACCGTCATGACGCATTCCGGGTTAAACCGATCCCAGCTCATGATCTGGCTCAACGGCTTCTTCCATCGTTTGTAGGATGGTTTTGCCGGTGGGCCAAAGCACATGACATCAATGATCGACAGCTCCTCCGGAACGCCGAGAAGTGGCTTGATCTGGCGCTGGATATCCTCCTGCCCAATGGCGGTGATCCACCAAACGGCATAGCCGAGAGCTGCAGCGGCGAGGTGGGCCGACATCGTCGACGCAGCGACGGACTGGAGTAGGATCCGTTCGGCATTCTGGTGATACAGACGGTCGAGTTCCGAACCGTCGTTTAAGACGGGGAAAGCCCGCACGAAGCGGAAATCGGCCAACACCACGATCAAACCGGGAGCGGTCTTGACACCGTTGTAATTGGGAGTAGGAAAACCCATGTGCAGCCGGGCGCGGTGCTGTTGTTCATCCACGAAGCATTGTCCGATGGTCTGCTTCACGGCCGGATCGGTGACGACGATGTAGTGCCATGGCTGGGCATTGGCGCCCGAAGGAGCATGGCGAGCCGCTTCGAGGATCATCTCGAAGTGCTCGCGCGGCACGCTGTAAGGGGCGAACGCACGGTTTGTCATACGATTGCGCACGATGTCCATCAAGGCAGCGTAACGATCGGTTTGATTAAATCGGGCTGTATCCTGCGCCGGCTCACCCATGGCACGCTCCCTAACCGAGATTTTCTTTTTGACTTCGACAACGGCGAGCATTGTATGCCCGAATCGCCTGCGCCGACATTGATGAGTCGATTTTGACGATTTTTTTCCTAGCTCCTGATAAACGCGGTAACCAGACAAATGGCGTACTGGCCGGGCAGATGTCCGCTTATCCGACTAAACGGGAGTTGACCGCGCGGCCACCAGATCTACTCGGGAGTAGGAGCCGATAACGTCATCTAATCGGCCCATTTGGACTTTAACTTTCTTGGAGTTGACCCCGCTGCGTGTTTGTAGACCATCCGGGATGCAACTCCTGCGATTACGATGGAAACCCCAATGACGAGAAATGACGCATACCACCCGATTAAGCCTGAGAACCAAGCGTTAGGCATCTTGCGGCGAATGGCCATTGCGGCGACCGTCGCTGGTGAAATGAGAGCAGAATAGGAAAGTATTGCCGAAATAGCTCCAGCCGAAATGCTCTCGAAAATAGCCTTGGTCCGTATCACACGCGCCTTGTTGACCTGTCTGACAAATATTCTGAGGCTCCAAACGCCGCGAGTCAGCAGCCATTCTAAACGACCTCGCAAGTCCATCAACTCTTGCGAATGGCCTGCCAAGTCCTGATTAACGCATTATAAAAGGGCGCCCCTTAGGAGTAGGTTTTGATCGTTCGCATCATCACCTACAGCAAGGGGCGAACGCACGGTTCGTCATACGATCGCGCACGATGTCCATCAAGGCTGCGTAACGATCGGTTTGATTAAATCGAGCTGTATCCTGTGCCGGCTCACCCATGGCACGCTCCCTAACCAAGATTTCCTTTTTTGATTTCGACAACGGCGAGCATTGTATGCCCGAATCGCCTGCGCCGACATTGATGAGTCGATTTTGACTTTTTTGCCTAGCTCCTGATAAACGCTGCCAGCTCAACCGGTCGATGCAACACTATGTACTCAGTTGGTCCGACAGTACTTCCCCTAGAGAACCGACCTGGGCTGTACTCAATCAGAACCTAGCCAGGGCAGTGTTCCGTTCGATTCGACGCTCGCGAACGACTATAACCTTTGAGACTCATGCAAGTAGGCTCCGCGCTCGTGTTGCGTCGACTCATTGAGACCA